>Ga0187766_10000246_pt1 | contig 29487 bp, 29 predicted proteins | sample 0216_QUI02_MP05__4_FD_132971 | JGI IMG/M metagenome (GOLD analysis project Ga0187766, IMG submission 132971) | Tropical peat soil microbial communities from peatlands in Department of Meta, Colombia - 0216_QUI02_MP05_20_MG | ecosystem: Environmental > Terrestrial > Soil > Wetlands > Peat ... | reverse complement strand
GACCTCCCGCCGGAGGGGCGTCGCCGTCGCCCGCGCAATCGCCTCGCACCCCGACTCTACCAGCCCGCGCTCGAGCATCCGGAGGTCGGCGATCAGATCCTCGGCCGTCACGTACGGAGTGCCGGGTCCCGTGCCCGACGTGGCGGCGAGTCGCCGCGCCATACAGGAGAGCCACTGGCGGAAGACCTCCCCCGGATTCCGCGCCGCGATCCGCTCGCCATCCCCGCTCTCCTCCAGCGCCCGCAGGAGTACGGTCCGGAAGGCGGGGGACACGCTGAGCGCGCGCCCCGACATGCTGAGCCCTCGCTGCAGCTCCACCACCCGTCGCGCGTACCGCCTGAGGCAGGCGCCCCGATAGTCGGCCACTGCCTGACGAGTGACATCGTTGGTGACGTTGGGGTTCCCGTCCCGGTCGCCCCCCACCCAGCAGCCGAACTCGAGGAAGACCGGTGGCTCGAGATGCGCCTCGGGGTAGTACGTCTCCAGGGCACGGGCCATGTCGTCGTGCAGAACCCCGACCGCATTGAAGAGCGTCTGGTCGAAGAAGTGGAGCGCCCAGGCCACCTCGTGGGCCACCGTCGGACGCTCGAGTCTCAGCTCGCCGGTGAGCCAGAGGATGTCGATCTCGTTCCGGAGCTCCTCCGTCAGCAGCTCCCGCTCGCGAGGAGTCCAGCGCGCGCTGTCGAGATCGACCAGCCGCCGGTAGATCGCCCGGTGCCGCTCGAGGACGGTGACGCGCTTCGCCTCCGTCGGGTGGGCGGTGATCGTCGGGCTCACCCGAAGGGTGCGGAGCAGCTCCCCCACCGCCTGCGCCGGCACCCCGCTCTCGCGCCAATCGCGGATGACGTGGCCGAAGGTTCCGGTCAGCCGATCGAAACCCTGTTCCCCCTCCGCCCGCCGGCGGGCTCGCATCGCGTCGTGGAGTTCAGCGATGCTCAGGAGCTGGCACCAGATGCCGAGCGCCTGGAGCGAGCGGCCTATCGACTCCGGCGTCCCTCCCCGGTCGAGGCGTCCCCCCTCCAGCGCGCCTTCGGCGTCAGGCGCGCGTAGCCGGATCACACTTCGGAGCAGCGTTGCGAGCAGCGCCTCGGCGTCGGAGGCGGGCGTCGGCAGCTCCATGGCCGTCGCCCCCTCCGGAACGGCAGGGGGCGCACGGAACTGCGGACGTGGAGGAGCCGCCACTACGCCACGCGGTCGCGCGGAGCGCCGCCTCCGAAGAAGGCCGCGAGATTGTCGATGGCCCGCATCCCCATCGCCACGCGCGTCTCATCCGTCGCGCTCCCGAGGTGCGGAAGGAGGACGACGTTGTCCATCGTGAGAAGCTGCGGCGCCACCACCGGCTCGCGCTCGTAGACGTCGAGCCCGGCGCCGGCGATCACATTCCGTGTCAGGGCGCCGACGAGCGCCTCCTCGTCCACCACATCCCCGCGGGCAGTGTTGATGAGGAAAGCCGACTTCTTCATCCGCGCGAGGCGATCGGAGTTCATGAGATGCTTCGTCTCCGGCGTCGCCGGACAGTGGAGCGAGACGAAGTCGGCCTCGGCGAGCACCGCCTCGATCGAGTCGCGCTTCTCCGCGCCGAGCGCCTTCTCGTCGGCCTCCTTGAGCGGGAACGGGTCGTGGTAGATCACCCGCATCCCGAAGCCGTGGTGCGCGCGCTTCGCCACCGCCTTCCCGATCCGCCCGATGCCGATGAGACCCAGCGTCTTCCCGCTCACCTTGGTGCCGAGCATGTGCGTCGGCGCCCACCCTTTCCACTCCTTCGCCCGCACCAGCCGCTCCCCCTCTCCGGCGCGCCGAGCGACGCTCAGCATGAGCGTGATCGCGATGTCGGCGGTGTCGTCGGTGAGCACGTCGGGGGTGTTGGTGACGACGATGCCGTTCGCCTTCGCGGCGACGATGTCGATGTTGTTGAATCCGACCCCGAAGTTCGAGACGATGCGCACGCGTCTGGGGTTCGCACCCAACACGGCCGCGGTCACCTTGTCGGTGACGGTGGGCAGCAGTCCGTCGGCAGCCGCCATCGCCTTCAGGAGTCCGTCGTTGTCGAGCGGGGTGTCGGTGCTGTTGAGGGTGGCGTCGAAGAGCTCCGTCGCCCGCTTCTCGACCGGCGGCGGCAGCCGCCGGGTCACGATGACCCGCGGTTTGGCGGCCATGTTACACCACCACCGTTCGCGCCGGCCGCTTGGTGATCGCCCGCCGCATCGCCGATCCGAGCTCGGCGGGACTCGGCGCCACGACGAGGCCGGAGTTCCGCATGATCTCCGCTTTCTCGGCGGCGCTGTCGCCGAAGGCCGAGATGATCGCGCCGGCATGTCCCATCCGCTTCCCGCGCGGCGCGCTCAGGCCGGCGACGTACCCCACCACCGGTTTGCTCATGTGGTCCCGGACGTACACCGATGCCTCAGCCTCCTGTGGGCCGCCGATCTCCCCGATCATCATCACCGCATCGGTGTCCTCGTCCTGCTCGAAGCGCTGCAGCATGTCGACGAAGGAGCTGCCGTTGATCGGATCGCCGCCGATCCCCACGCTCGTGCTCACCCCGATGCCTAACGCCGACATCTGCGATGCGGCCTCGTAGCCGAGCGTCCCGGAGCGGGTCACGACGCCCACCCTGCCGGCGGTGTAGATGTGCCCGGGCATGATTCCGATCATCGACTTCCCCGGGCTGATCACGCCGGCGCAGTTCGGGCCGATGAGAGTGGGCTTCCGCTCGCGCGGATAGCGGCGCATGTAGCGCTTCACCCGCATCATGTCCTGCGCCGGGATGCCGTCGGTGATGCAGACGATGAGCCGGATCCCGGCGTCGGCCGCTTCCATGATCGCGTCGGCGCAAAAGGGCGCCGGCACGAAGATTCCGCTCGCCGTGGCGCCGGTCGCCCGCACCGCCTCCTTCACCGTGTTGAAGACGGGGAGTCCCAGGTGCGTCGTCCCTCCCTTTCCAGGGGTGACGCCGCCCACGAGGTTCGAGCCGTAGGCGATCGACTCCTTGGCGTGGAAGGTGCCTTTGTCGCCGGTGAACCCCTGGTAGATGATCGGCGTGGCGCCGTCGATGAGGATGCTCATGACACCACCTCCATCTCCGCCAGGAGGGAGCCCGAGGTCGAGCCGCTGAGCGCGTCGACCGACTTCTGCGCCGCATCGGCGAGGTTGTCGGCGGCGATCATCCGGAGCCGGCTCTCGCGGAGGATCTTCCGCCCCAGTTCGACGTTCGTCCCCGCGAGCCTGACGACGATCGGCACCGGCACCTTGACGTCCATCGCCGCCTGGATGATTCCCTGGGCGACCCAGTCGCAGCGGTTGATGCCGGCGAAGATGTTCACCAGCACGCAGCGCACCCGCGGATCGGAGAGGACGAGCCGGAAAGCCGCCGCCACCCGCTCCGGCGACGCGCCGCCGCCGATGTCGAGGAAGTTGGCCGGCTCGCCCCCGGCATGCTTGATCATGTCCATCGTCGCCATCGCCAGGCCGGCGCCATTCACGATGCAGCCGATCGAGCCATCGAGGGCGATGTAGTTGAGCCCGTGCTTCGCCGCCTCGGCGTCGCGCGGATCCTCCTCGGCGTAGTCGCGCAGCTCGTTCACGCTCGGCCGGCGGAAGAGGGCGTTGTCGTCGAAGGTCATCTTCGCGTCGAGGGCCAGCACCTGCCCCGTCTTAGTGACGGCGAGCGGGTTGATCTCTACCATGGTAGCGTCGAGGTCGCGGAAGGCCCGGTAGGCGCCGAGGATGCACTTGACCGCCTGATTCACCTGCGAGGCGTCGAGGCCGAGCCCGAAGGCCAATTCGCGCGCCTGGAAGGGCTGCATCCCGACCGCCGGCTCGACGATCTCGCGCAGAATCGTGTCCGGCGCGCGACGCGCGATCTCCTCGATCTCCATCCCACCTTCAGGCGCCGCCACCACGCACACTCGCTCCGCTCGCCTATCGAGCACGAGGCCGATGTACAGTTCGCGAACGATCGGCACCGCCGCCTCCACATAGAGCCGGTGGACGATCTTCCCCGCGGGGCCGGTCTGGTGGGTGACGAGCTTCTTTCCGAGCAGCTCCCCTGCCGCCTCACGAACTTCGTGCTCGGTGGAGCAGACCTTGATGCCGCCCGCCTTTCCGCGGGCGCCGGAGTGGATCTGCGCCTTCACGACCCATTGCGAGCCGCCGATCTCCTCGGCCCGATAGACCGCCTGCTCCGCCGTGTACGCTACGCCGCCGCGCGGCACCGAGACGCCGAAGCCGGCCAGCAGCTCCTTGGCCTGATATTCGTGGATGTCCATGGACCCCTCAGTGGCCTCCCCGCTGGATGGCTTCCGCCATGTCGACGACGTTCTGCGCCATGCGCGCCGACGCAGCATCGATCATCTTGCCGTCGAGCTGCGCCGCGCCGCGTCCCTGCGCCTCCGCCTCGCCGATCGCGCTCAGGATGCGCTGCGCGCGAAGGATCTCTTCCGGAGACGGGGTGAAGATCTCGTTGGCTATGGATATCTGGGTGGGGTGGATCGCCCACTTCCCTTCGCAGCCTAACGCGGCGGCTCTCTTCGCCGCCGCCGTGTAGCCGCGCGGATCGTTGAAGTCGCCGAACGGGCCGTCGATCGGCCGGAGGCCGTAGGCCCGGCAGGCGACGACCATGCGCGCGATGCCGTAGTGCCATTGATCGCCCGGATAGTCCGGGTTGAGACCGCCGATGCTCGTCGTGCGGGCGTGCACGCTCGCCGCGTAGTCGGCGACACCGAAGTGCATCGCCTCGAGTCGCCGGCTCGACTGGGCGATCGAGTCGACATTCGACATTCCGAGCGCGGTCTCGATGAGCACCTCGATCCCGATCCGGTTGCGGAATCCGCGCGCCTCCTCGATCTGCGTCAGCATCGCGTCCACCATGTAGACATCGGCGGCCACGCCCACCTTCGGGATGAGCACCGTGTCGAGCCGATCTCCTGCCTGCTCGACCACGTCCACCACGTCGCGGTACATGTAGGGCGTGTCGATCCCATTGATGCGCACCGACACGGTCTTTCCCGTCGCGCGAAAGTCGAGGTCGCGGAGCCCTGCGATCACGTTCCGCCGCGCCTGCTCCTTGTCGGCGGGGGCGACCGCGTCCTCGAGGTCGAGGAAGACGTAGTCCGCCGGGCCGTCCTTCGCCTTGGCGAAGAGCTCCGGGCGCGAGCCCGGGACCGCCAGCTCGCTCCGGTGGAGCCGCTGCCGAGCGTGCTCGACCCGGGTGTGGCTCATCGGGCGGCGGTAGCAGCCCGGGCCGGGGCGCGCGTCTCGGGTGTCGGCGCCTGCGCGTCGGGGGAGCGCGGCGCTGCGGCGAGCTTCTGCAGCGGCGGCGCGGTGCGGCGCCAATACTCCTCGGCCGCCGCCACGCCACTCCCGGCCGCGACCTTCACCCCGACATCGGCCATGGCCATCTCGGCCCCGGCGATCGCGCCCAAGAGCATCAGCTCGTTGAGATCGCCGAGGTGCCCGATGCGGAAGAGCTTCCCGGCCATCCGGGCGAGCCCGGCGCCTAACGCGAGATTGTAGCGACGGAAGGCGACGTCGATGACGTCGGCGCCATTGATCCCCTCGGGCACCATGATCGCGCTGACCGTGTCCGACTGCCACTTCGGGTCCTTGGCGCAGAGAGAGAGCCCCCAGGCCTTGACCGCCGCCCGCGTCCCCTCGGCTAGCCGGTGGTGGCGGGCGTAGACGCTCTCCATCCCCTCCTCGAGAAGGATGTCGAGCGACTCGCGGAGCCCGTAGAGCAGGGTGAGGGCGGGGGTGTAGGGGAAGTAGCCGCTCGCGTTCGCCTTGAGCATGTCGTCGAAGTCGAAGAAGACGCGGGCGCACTTGGCGGTCGAGCGCCGGGCCAGTGCCTTCTGGCTCGCGCAGAGGATCCCGAGACCAGCGGGGAGCATGAATCCCTTCTGCGACCCGGTGATGGCGAGGTCGACCCCCCACTCATCCATCCGGAAGTCGAGACTGCCGATCGAGCTGACGCCGTCGACGTAGAGGAGCGCCGGGTGCTTCGCGCCATCGATCGCCTTCCGCACGGCGGCGACATCGCTCGTCACTCCGGTGGCCGTCTCGTTATGCACCACGAGGACGCCCTTGATCTCGTGATTCGTGTCCTTCCTGAGCGCGTCGGCGATTTTCTCGGGAGACGCGCCCTCGCCCCAGTCGATGTCGATGATGTCGACTTTGAGGCCGAGTCGTTGAGCGCAGTCGATGAAGAGGTGGCTGAACTGGCCGTAGCGGGAGGCGAGCAGGCGATCGCCGGGCGAGCAGGTGTTCACCAGCGATGCTTCCCACATCCCGGTGCCGGTGGCCGGGAAGACGAAAGGCTGACCCGCCTCGGTGCGGAAGACTTTCTTGAGATCCGCCAGAATGGAGAGTGGCAGCTTGGGAAAGGCCGACGAGCGATGATCTTCCATCGCGTGGTGCATCGCGCGGAGGATGCGGTCCGGTGTGTTCGTCGGACCGGGGACAAATAGAAAATTGCGTCCGGGCATGGCCACTCCCTTGGGGTGATGGGTCAGGCGACAGCGACTTCGCGCGCTGCTCTGCCGTCGTTAGCTTTCCCGCCGATGAAGACTCCGAGCCAGCCGACGTGGGCGATCATCCCGGACCGCCCGCTCGATGCGCGCACCGTGTTGATCCAGCTGTATTGGGCGGCGATCAAGGCGGTCGCGCCGGGGCCGGCGCTCCGGCATGCGCTCGAGAAGCTGCCGCGCGAGGAGCTCAAGGGCCCGGTCTGGATCGTGTCGGTGGGGAAGGCAGCGAATCCGATGGCGATCGCCGCCGTCGACTTTCTGGCGAAGCACCACCGCGCGCCCGCCGGCGGCGTGGTGGTGTCGCCGCGACAGATCCCGGCGCCGCACGAGAAGCTCCTCCCCGTGGCCGGCGACCATCCGATCCCGGGCGAGCAGTCCTTCTTCGCCGCACGAATGGTGGAGGAGGTGGCGCAGCAGGTGCAGCCGAACGACGAGGTCTGGGTGCTCCTCTCGGGGGGCGCGACGAGTCTCATGGGCGCGCCGGAGGGGACACTCCGGCCCGAGGAGCTGACGCAGCTCTTCGAAATGCTCCTGGGCTCCGGCCTCGACATCGGAATGATGAACCTCGTGCGCAAGCGGTTCACGCGATGGGGCGCCGGCCGGCTCGCTCTCGCCGTCGCTCCCGCTCGCGTTCGCAACTACATCATCTCGGACGTCATCGGCGACGATGTCGCGGCGATCGGATCCGGTCCCTGCGTTCCCGATCCCTGCACCGCCACCGAGTTGATCCAGATCCTGGAAGGCGCGCACCTCTGGAATCGCTTGCCCATGGCGGCGCGCAACTATCTGCACCGCGTCGAGCATCATCCGGAAGCGGAGACGCCAAAGGCCGGCGACGATACATTCGCGAACGTCGAGCGAAAGATCGTTGCCAGCAACCGCATTGCGCTGGAAGCCGCTGCCGCGCGCGCCCGCGACTTCGGTTACGAGCCCCGCATCCTCGGAAGCAGTCTGGCGGGCGAGGCAGCCGAAGTCGGCAAACGGCTTGCTACGGCGCTCCTAAGCTATTGTGCCCCAACTAGCCCGCCACTGACCGGACGGGCGGGACGAACCTGCCTCATATGGGGGGGAGAGACGACGGTCACCCTCGGCGCCGAACCGGGGAGCGGCGGCCGCTGTCAAGAGCTGGCACTGGCCGCCGCCGCCGAACTCGCGCAGGCGAAGAGCGCGCGCACGACGACCCTCCTCGCCTGCGGCACCGATGGCCGCGATGGTGCCACCGACGCCGCCGGCGCAATCGTCGATCGGGAGACGTGGGGAGCGATCCGGCGTGCCGGTCGCGACCCGGCTCGCGACCTCGCCGCACACGACTCCCACCCGGCGCTCGACGCCGCAAAGGTGCTCCTCCGGACCGACCTCACGTTCACCAACGTGATGGATGTGATGATAGGGATCTGCGGCGCCCCCGACGCGACGATGTGGCCGCCCAAGACCCCCGGCGGGTCGATCGCCAAGATCACGGAGAGTGTGAAGAAGCGCGTGCTCGGCAGTTGACCGATAAGACCGCGGCGGGCGGGCGCGTGGCGTCCTCGCGCACCGCGACTGCCGGCGGGTCCCGGCAAGTGAGCGTGTCGTGGTAGCGGCCCGACCCGAGTGCTCGTAGCGTTGTAGGCGATCCGCGCCGCCGACACATCCGCACACCGCTCCCTTTCCCCTCGACCACCCGACGCGTGTCCGAGTTCACGATCGGATTGATCCAGCAGGCGGTCGGCGGCTCCGCCGCCACGACCGTCGCCGCCGCCGAGGAAGCGATTCGTCAGGCGGCCGGCCGCGGCGCGCAGATCGTCTCCCTGCAGGAGCTCTTCAACGCCCCGTACTTCTGCAAGGTGACGGACGCCGAGCGCTTCGACCTCGCGGAGCCGATTCCGGGGCCGACGGTCGAGCGGATGCAGAAGCTGGCGTCGGAGTTGGGCGTCGTCATCGTGGTGCCGATCTTCGAGCGGCGCGGCCCGGGAGTCTATCACAACTCGGCGGCGGTGGTCGATGCTGGGGGTGCCCTACTCGGTGTCTATCGGAAGATGCACATCCCCGACGACCCACTCTATCACGAGAAATACTACTTCACGCCGGGGGAGATCTATCAGCACGACGAGGCACGACCGCCGTCGGGGTTCCGCGTCTTCGAGACTCGGTTTGCGACGATCGGGGTGCTCATCTGCTGGGACCAGTGGTATCCCGAGGCGGCCCGCATAACGAGCCTGATGGGCGCCCAGGTATTGATCTACCCGACGGCGATCGGATGGCATCCGAAGGAGAAAGCGGAGTGGGGGGCCGCTCAGGCGGATGCATGGCGCACGATCCAGCGCGCGCACGCGATCGCGAATGGTGTCTACGTGGCGGCCGTGAATCGCGTCGGCTTCGAGCCGGAGCCGGGCACGGACGGCCTCGAGTTCTTCGGCCACTCTTTCATCTGCGACCCCTTCGGGCGGATGATCGCCGAAGCAGGTACCGATCCGGCGATCCTGGTCGCGCGCTGCGACGCCGCGCTCATCGAGCACACCCGGCGCAACTGGCCTTTCTTTCGGGACCGGCGGATCGACGCCTACGCCCCGATTCTCACGCGCTACCTCGGATGACGCGCGGCTCGGCCTCCGTGCGGATGCCGGCCGAGTGGGAGCCGCACGCGGCAACGTGGATCGCCTGGCCGCATCACGAGCCCGACTGGCCGGGCAAGTTCGAGTCGATCCCGTGGGTGTACACGGAGATCGTGCGCGCCCTCCATCGCTCGGAGCCGGTGGAGATCCTCTGCCACGACGCGGAGGCGCGCGAGGACGCGACCCGGCATCTGCGCGCTCATGGCATCGATCTCGCCCGCGTGCGCCTTCATCTGGTGCCGACCGACCGTGTGTGGGTGCGCGATTCCGGCCCGACCGGAGTGTTCGATGCCGGTGGCGCGCCGCATTGGGTCGCGTGGTCGTTCACCGCGTGGGCCAAGTACGACAACTACACGCTCGATAGGCATGTGGCGCGGGAGGTGGCGCGGCTGAGCGGAGTGCCATCGCTCGACGCCGTGCGACCGGACAATGGGCAGCCGCTGGTGCTCGAGGGGGGCGGGATCGAGACCGATGGCGCGGGCACGATGTTGGTGACGGAAGAGTGGCTCCTCTCGAGCGTGCAGGTCCGGAACCCGGGGCTCGACCGCGCGGGATACGAGTCTGCTTTCTCGCGATATCTCGGGGTGCAGCGCACGATCTGGCTCGGCGAGGGCGCGGTCGGCGACGACACCCACGGCCATATCGATGACGTCGCCCGGTTCGTCGACGCGCACACGATCCTGCTCGCCTGCGAGGACGACCCGGCCGATGCGAACTTCGCGCGGTCGCAGGACAACCTGCGGCGACTGACCCTGGCCGCGAAGAGCCACGCGGGCAGGCTCGAGGTGGTCAAGCTTCCCTTCCCCCGGCCGGTGATGATGGATGGCGAGCGATTGCCGGCGAGCTACGCGAATTTCTACGTCGCCAACAGCGTCGTGATCGTGCCGACGTTCAACGACCGGAACGACCGCCATGCGCTGAATGTGATCGCCGAGTGCTTCCCGGGGCGGGAGGTGATCGGGATCAGCTGCGTCGATCTCGTCTGGGGCCTCGGCACCCTGCACTGCTTGACGCAGCAGCAGCCGGCGGGAATGAAGCGGAAGGGAGGAGCGCGGAGGGGCTGAGCGCTACCGCAGGCGGGGCGTGGCGCGTAGTCTCAGATGAGCGCGGGTTAGGCATCCCCACCGCCCGAGGCTGTTACGCCACCCAAGCGGGAGGCCAAGTGCAGATCCTGCTCCATGTCCTGTGCACGCGAGGGTCGAGCCTGCGCGCCGAGATCGTGAGGGATGGCTCGGTGAAGGGATTCGGCCTCGAGGTGACGGAGGCGAAGCGTCCGAAGCGGCGGCCCGGTTGGGCGAAGGTCCACTCGTCGAGCGGTGAGCGTGGGGCCCTCAACATCGAGTGGCACGCGAACTCGAACACCCTCACCTGCCGGGCCGTCACGCGGGCGTCGCGGAAGACGAGTGTCGTGGTCGGGAACTTCGTCAACTATCTGCTGCAAAAGCACCGAGCGCGAATCAACGCGGTGTTGATCTCCCAACGGTGACACCACACTGACGCTCGGAGGCTTTTTCATTCCCTCTACGCCCAAGCGCTGGTCTCAGCGTGTGACCGAGAACAGCAATGCCCTAGACCTCGAGGCCGGCGTGTTCACTCTGCTCGACCCGAAGGCCATTGCTCTTTCGTTGAAGCAGTCGGCGGAGCGAAGCCGCAGACGCAAGGCCGCTCCCTATCGCTCCGCCATGTCGATGCTGACATTTTACATCAACCGCGCAGGTCGTCACTTGACCAAGGCCGACCATCGTCGTCTCGAGGCAGCCAAGGAGGCATTGCGCGTGCTGTTCGGGAAGAGGCATTCGAGGGATTGAGGCGCCGCCCCTCTACGACAAGTACACGGCGGAGCTGGTCAAGATCAACGACCAGAAGTACGCTCTCATTCAGAGCTATGCCGACCGGTACGCGACGATGACCGATGAGCAGGCCCTCTCGTTCACTCGCCAGTGGCTCGACGTCGACACACAGGTCGCACAGCTGCGCCAGAAGTACGTGCCGATGGTTTCGCAGGCGCTGACAGGCAGAAACACGGCGACCTTCTTCCAGCTCGACCGACGGCTCTCGATGCTGATCGAACTGCAACTCGCGGCGAAGATTCCCATCGTGCAACGGCAGAACTAGCGGATGTGAGTCACGGCCGGAGGCATCGCCTTCACCAGGGCAGTTCTGCGATGCAACGGGGTGGATATGCCAGACGAACGGGGTCAGCGCCTACTCGACGCGTTGCTGGACTCCTGGGATCGGAACAACGCCATTCTCGTCAACCTGCTCCGCGTTCTTCCGGATGGCGGGCTCGAGGTGAGTGCCGTCGAGGGCGGCCGATCGATCGCTCAGCTCTTCACACACATCCACTTCGTGCGACTAATGCTCGTCTCAGAGGACGCGCCGGAGCTGGCGAGAAGCCTCCCCGCCAAGGAGTGGGCCGCGGAGCGCGACCGTGATCGCATCGCTCAGATGCTAGCCGAGAGCGCCGCGGTCGTGCGTGATGCGGTCAGGGGAAGGCTCGAAGCCGGCCGTCCGATGGACCTTCACTACGACCACCCGATCCTCATGCTGCAGCACATGATCTGGCACGAGGGCTATCACCACGGACAGATGAAGCTGGCTCTCAAGGTGGCCGGCCAGGCGCTACCGAACCACGTGGCGGGCCCGGTTACCTGGGGCCTCTGGATGCGGAAGACGGCACCCGGGATCTAGCTCCCGCGGGCACGCGGGACGTAGGTTGCCCTCAAACCCGAGACCGGAGGGGTGATTGAGCCACATCCCATTGATCCCCGTCACGACGATGGCCGGCCGGATCGGAGTCGTCCTCCTCGGCTGCGTCCTGCTCGTCGTCTTCCTCGCCGGGGCCGCACGACTCTCGCCGTCGTTCTTCCGAGGGTTCCTCGTCGCCACGGGGACGTTCCTGAGCGTCGACATGATCCTCTTTCACTGGATCTTCCGCATTCACCGCCTGACGAGTGGGCCGGAGGCGGATGTCATGGAGCCCCTTTTCGTCGTGCTCGGCGTCGTGTTCATCGTCGTCGGCCTTCGTGGCGAGCGCGCGCTCGAGAAAACCGGAGGCAAGTGACGGCTCGCGGCGCTGTGCTGACCTAACCCCCAGGTCAACTCATGATCGAGCTCACCCCGATAGGAACCGTCCGTAGCACCCGTACCGAGGTGGCGGACGACAACTGGGACCGCTTCGAGGCACGCATTGAGCTCTCGCACGATATCGACCCGGAGGCCCTGGTGGGGCTGGAGGCGTTCTCGCACGCAGAGATCATCTTCTTCTTCGATCGGATCGCGGAATCGGCAGTCGACTGGGGGAGTCGATACCCACGCGGGAATCCGAAGTGGCCGAAGGTCGGGGTCTTCGCGCAGCGGGGGAAGTCCCGCCCCAATCGTCTCGGCGCGACGATCGTGCGTATCCTCCGCTGCCAGGGGCGAGCGCTCGAGGTCGCGGGCCTCGACGCGATCGACGGCACGCCGGTGCTCGACATCAAGCCCGTGTTGCGGGAGTTCCTCCCCCGCGAGCCCGTGCGGCAGCCCGAGTGGGCGACGGAGTTGATGGCGCGCTACTGGTCCTAGGCGCACACAACGACGGACTCATCGGTGCTGCGCACGCGGACCATGACGCCGACGCCGGCCGGCTGAGCCGCGGCGAACGCCGAGGATTCCACCCCGCCGAGTCCAGTGCGAAACCCGGCGCACCTCGCTCCGTATGGGATTCCCATAGGGACCCGTCACTATGGGGGTGGACATGACGTCGATTCGGAGTAGGGCCCGGAGCGCAGGACTCGTTTACGTGGTGATGAGCGTCGTCGGGGCACCGACGCTCATCGTTCTCCCGAAATTCATCGTACCCGGCGACCCCTCCGCGACCGCGCAGAGAATCGCCGAGGGCGAACAGACATACCGCTTGCTCATGCTCGGCGATCTCGCCGGCGGGATCCTCTTCATCTTCCTCGGCTGGAGCCTCTACCTCCTCTTCGAGAGTGTGGACCGGAAGCAGGCGTTGCTCATGCTGCTCCTGGTCCTCGCGTCGGCGACGATCGGCATCCTCGACGCGGCGCTGCTCTCTCCGCCACTCATCCTCCGGGCGCGAACCGACTTTCTCTCCGCTTTCACGGCGCCGCAGCTCGACGCCCTAGCGATGGCTTTCCTCCGCATACGGGGCGTCGAGGTCCGCGCGAACGAAGCATTGTGGGGCCTCTGGCTCGTGCCCTTCGGGATACTCGTCATCCGGTCGGGATTCATCCCGAAGATCATCGGCGCGCTACTCCTCATCGCCAGCGTCGGCTACGTCGCGATGAGCGTCACCCCTATCGGATTCCCGGCATACGCCGACGCGGTGGACGGCGTGGCGATGGTGCTCATTCAGGGAGAGCTGGCGGTCATCCTCTGGCTCGTCATAGTGGGAGCGCGGGTGACAGAGGAGCGCGCGGCGTCAGCAGCGCCCCGCGGCGCGGGCGCGTAGCCGAAGAGAGGAATTTGCGCTGACCGGGTCAGCGCTCCTATTTCATGCTGTTGAGTCGGGGTGCGCCACCCCCGGCTCGCCGGGATGTGCCTAGTACCGGCGGCAGGTGACTGCCGGTGCTCCCCGCCGCGATACATCGCGCGCTGTGATCGTCAGCGCGTCAACCGGGCCTCGACGGTGATCGTTAGGCCGACCGGCGGTGTAGCAACTTCAATTGCCAGAGTGAGACATGGACAGGCTCGTGCAGATGCGAATCCGGCTCAGGGAGAGGCTCGAGCAGCGGTTCGGGGTGCATGTCTTCCGCGCGTCTCGCCACGGGCATCGCGACTGCATCGACCTCAAGAGAAGCGGGTGCCAATTCTCCGTCGTCTTCGACGTCGGCGCCAACGAAGGTGATTCGGCGCTGAGATTCAGAGCAGCGTTCCCCAAGGCCACAGTCTATTCCTTCGAGCCGGTGCACGGAACGTTCGAGGATCTGAAGAGAAATGTGGGTGGCGATGACCTCATCAAGCCGTACCAGCTTGCCCTGGGGAGCAAGGACGGCGATGCCACGATCTACCTCACCGGCGATACGTACACCAACTCGCTCGTGAAACCTGACCGGTCTGTGGGATCGGAAGTCGTCAAGGTCCGAACCCTGGACGGTTTCACCTCGGAGAACGGGATCGAGCGGATCGACCTCCTCAAGATCGACACCGAGGGGCTCGACCTCGAGGTCCTCAAAGGAGCACACAAGAAACTCTCCTCGGGGAGAGTGGCCTTCGTTCTGGTCGAGGTCGGGTTCCACCCCGGCGATGCGCGGCACGTGCTGTTCGACGATGTGAGATCGTTTCTCGTGCCGATGGGGTTTGCCGTCTTCGGCATCTACGATCAGCAACCCGAGTGGTCTGGGGAGAACCGCCTCCGCTTCGCCAACGCCTGCTTCTGCAACGAAAGCGCGTGTATTCGAGCATGACCGCTGCATCGGAATCGACGGCGCGGCTCATCCTCGAGCCCTGGCGTACGAACTGTCGCGTCACTCGGCTCCTGATCGAGAACCTCCCCCAGACGATCTGGACCGCGCCGATACCCGGTATGCCCCGCCGAACGATTCGGATGGTCGCGGCGCATCTGCATAACGCGCGGAGCCGATGGATCAAGACCCTCGGCGTCCCGTGGGGCATTGCGCGGCCACCGCTCGTCAATCTTCACACCGTCACTCGGCGCTCTTTGATCGCAGCCCTCCGCCGGAGCGACACTGGCATTGAGGCCGTCCTCCGTCTCGGCTTGGATGCGGGCGGCGAGGTGCCGCCGAGCGCCGCCTACACCTGGCGGAACCTTCCGTTGGATGTGGGGCATGTAATGGCATACTTTGTCGCGCACGAGGCGCACCACCGCGGGCAGCTGATCCTGGCCGCGAGGCAGCTGGGCGCACAGGTGCCCAAGAAGGCCACCGATGGGCTCTGGTGGTGGCAGCAACCGAAGGGGAGAAGAACGCGCAGATAGACGTGGGTTGTTCTATGGGAGGAGCGGCTATGCCGGCCTACGTGATCGCCGACACCCACATCACTGACCAGAAGACTTACGAAGAGTACAAGCGTCGGGTGGCACCGCTCATCGCCAAGTTCGGTGGCCGGTTCCTGGTGCGCGGCGGGAAGCACACGGTTCTCGAGGGCACCTGGCGCCCACATCGCCTCGTCGTGATCGAGTTCCCCACCATGGAAGCACTCGATACGTGGTACCACTCTCCCGAGTACGCTCCGGTGCTCGCACTCAGACAGCCGGCTGCCACCGTCCAATTAGTGGCCGTCGAGGGCGCCTAGAGTGGCTAGGGTCGTGGCCGCGTGATCCGGCTCGCTGGTTTCGTTTTCTGGCATCGCCATCTCGGTAATAGAAGCGGCGATAGTGACTCTCGGGGCCGAGTCGCCATGCTGCGCCCGCGTAGAAGCGTGGCCCCCATTGCTGCTCTTCTTCTCACTGCCTGGCTGATCCCGGAGCGCGCAAGCGCGCAGGCCTGCCTGCCGTACGAACCCGACACCGTTCGCATCGCAGGCGTTCTCGAGCAGTTGACCTTCCCCGGCCCGCCTCACTACCAGAGCATCACCAATGGCGATCGGCCCCAGACGGGCTTCTATCTTCGCCTCGCGACGTCGATCTGCACGATTGCAAGCCCCGACTATGAAGCCAAGACGGGGGTCAAGCTCGTGCAACTGGTATTGGATTCGCTCGGCTTCGCAACGCTGCGACCGCAGCTAGGCAGGTCAGTGACACTCGCGGGTACGCTGTCCGCTGCCCACGCAGCGAGCCATCACGCACCCATTCTCCTCACAGCCGTCGAGCCGGACAGCGCAAGATGAAGCACGTCGTACCCCGGCCCTACGCGCCTAAGAGCGCACCCCATAGATCATGACCTTCGACTTTGACGATGGCTCCAGCTACGACGCAGATCCCGAGGATATGGAGATCCTCGCCGAGCGGTACGGCCAGAGCGTGCTCGATCTACAGTCGACCGACTTCGCCCGATTGCGCGAGCGGCTGCGCGAGGTAGTGGATCACTATTTTCGGAATGGAGCCTGGCCGTCGAAGATGGACGGCATCCTGGTCGATCCGGACGGCACGCCTGACTACGAGAATCCCGACTTCTACTTCGAGCACTGGAGCGAGTGGCCGGAGTCGGGCATTCGGTTCGGGAAGTGGCAGATCGTGGGCGCGCCGACCAAGGCGCAGATCGCGGCTGCCGTGCTGTACCAGAGCTCACGGAGCCTCTACCTTCAGCGAGCGTTGAACCGGGCCGCGGAGAAGTCAGGGGCGAAAGCGCCCAAGGTGGTCACTCCGGAGCAGTTCGTGAAAGAGGCCGAGACTCGAGACGACGACTAGGAAGGACGGCGCATGCCGGACATTGTGAGCGGCCGAGATAGCAGCCGGAAGCCGTGCCACAACCTGCGAACGCGGAGGAACACCACTAATGCCAAACGCGAGAAATCTGATCGGGGGAGGCGCACTCGTGCTCGCGCTCGTGCAACCCGTGGGCGCGCAGCTGGACGTCGGCAATTGGGTGAGGCAGCCGATTCCATCGATGCCATCGATAACTCTGACCGTCGAGGCGTGCTGCGGCAGCGGCCGTCGCCTCATTTACCATATCATCACCGACACACTCCAAATGGAGCTCACGGTCGAATCGAAGCTCGATGGCACCGATGCACCGGTCACCATCGCCGGGAAGCCGAGCGGCGAGACGATGGCCATCAAGCGCATCGATGACCATCACGCAACGGCAGTTCTCAAGAGCAACGGGACGCTGTTCGGCACCGCGCAGTCCACGCTTTCTCCCGACGGTAAGACGTTGACGATCGTCAACGACTACAGCTCACCTATAGGCGGCGGTCCTGTCGGGAAGTTCACCGAGGTCTGGGTGAAGAAGTAGCAGCCGTTCACCTCGGCGACGCGACTTCCATCCAGCACCGCGGCTGCTCATCGCGTGATGCGCCCGGTCTGGAGCACCACGGCTTCGCGGCGAGCCCTTCTGCTGTGCGGCATCCTTTCGTCGCTGCTCTATGTAGCCATGAATGTGTTCGTGTCGGCGCAGTGGCCGGCGTACAGCTCGACGTCGCAGACAGTGAGCGAGCTATCGGCGGTTGGTGCGCCGACGCGATCGCTCTGGGTCGGGCTCGGCGCGGTGTACACGCTTCTGGTCACCGCCTTCGGGTTGGGCGTCTGGATCTCGGCGAGTCGCTCGCGCTCTCTGCGGATCGCCGGCGGATTGATCCTCGTGTACGGAGCCCTTGGGCTCATCTGGCCCTTCGCCCCGATGCATTTGCGTGAGACCTTGGCGGCCGGTGGCGGCACCGTGAGCGACACCGTGCACATCGCGCTCGGAATGGTGACGCTCTGTCTCATGCTTCTCGCAATAGGATTTGGAGGAGCGTCGCTCGGAGGCTGGTTCCGCCTTTACTCCATTGCCACCATCGCCTTGCTCGTCATATTCGGCGCGCTGACCGGGCTCGAGGCGCCGGAGATCTCCAAGAATGGACTCACGCCATGGATCGGCGTGTGGGAGCGGGCGAGTATCGGCCTCTTTCTGCTCTGGGTCGGGGTCGTGGCGATGGTGCTGCTCCGAGGGCCGACGCTGGCAAGGACTCGCTAGCGGACAAGGCCGAGGCGCATAGCGACGATTCGCCTGTGGCCGCCTCCCGACTTGCTCGGCTACCGTCGAGTCCCCCTTCTCATTTTTGTGTGGCACCTTCTGGACATCGGCGTCCGGGCCACTACATCAGATGGCGAGTGGTTGCCGTTCAGAGTCGCACGCGCGTTCACATGGACGTGAGGCGCGACGCAAACGAGGGGCGGGGGGAGAATCATGAGCGGGCCAATGAAGTTGGACGACTTCCTCAAGTCGCAGAAATCAGGCTTTACCGCAACGCTCGAAGCAATTCCCGACAAGCCGGCGCTGGTCAAGGTCACCCCCTTCCGAGAGGAGCACGGGTGCGGGTGTTCGTCGAGCATCGAGCTGTCGAAGGAGATGATTCGATCGATCACTCCGACCGGCAAGTTTCACTTCTGCTGCGGGAAACGGCTCGAGGTGGCGCTCGTGGAATTCGCCGAGAATGCTTCAGTACCGGTAGCAGACCTCATGAAGCGAATGGAGCGCCCCGTCGAGCATTCGCACGCCGCTCCGGCGTACGTACCGGGACCCTCTCAGCATCGGCGCCCGTCGATGAGTCGCATGCGGTCACCGGTCGGCGGGGGCGGCAGAGGCGTTGTTGGTCGATGGCCGCTTCCCGGCGGTTGCGTGTGGGAGTGCATCGAGGTGTGCGTCGAGTTCTGCTCGGACGAGGGATGGGACTGCTGTCAGTGGGAGACCAGGTGTGCGATGACCTGCCCAGGGTTTGCCTACTGAAGTGCAGCGGGGTGCCGAAACGGGATCACCGATGATCTGAGGCACGGACGCGATATCAGACCAGGCGGTGGGTAGTCATCCGATAGTTGGAATGGCCGTAGCGGCAAAGGCTTGCGCTACGGCCTCTTCTGTCTCCAGGGCATAGGGATGCCCCGGTGGCGGTCGTCGTCCTTGCGCCTTCGGTTTTTCTTCGGTAGCTTCCCGGAGCCCGCGATCGAGGGGGACGGATGAGTGACCGGTGGCCGCTCGAGCAGAAGCTCGAAGTGCTCATGTCGATGGCGATGGACGACCGGGATGGTCCGCCGAGCGCACCCTCCTCTCGTCCACCGCGGCTCCGGAACACGAAGAACGTCGGCGCTCTGCGACCCCTCAACATTCGCACCGTGCAGTCCGGCCCGCGGACCCGGAGCACCTTGCTGCGCGTGCTTATGACGAACGCCTGCACCTTCAACTGCTTCTACTGTCCGATGCGGCGCGATCGATCGCTGCCGCGCACGCTCCTCAAGCCGGAGGAACTGGTCCGGATCTTCCTCGGCGCTCTTCGGCGCGGATGGTGTTCAGGGCTTTTCGTCACGACGGGGATCCCGGGTCGGCCGGTGAAAGTGCTCGATGACCTCATCGAGGCACTCGAGCTGCTCCGACTGCGTCATCTCTTCCGCGGATACATTCACGTCAAGCTGGTGCCCGGGGGCGAGGCGGCGCAGATCGAGCGCATCACCCAACTGTCGAGCCGTGTCTCCCTCAACCTCGAGACGCCCTGCGGGGTGAGCCTCGAGCAGATCGCACCGGAGAAGAAGTTCGACGTCACGCTCGGCGATCTCGAGCGCGTGCGACGGCTGGTGATGGGCGCGCGGGCGGAGGAGGCGAGCGGACGGCCGCGCGATTCTCTGCAGCCTGGAGGGACCGCCGGCCTGACGATGCAGTTCGTCGTCGGCGCCACGCCGGACTCGGACAAGACGATCCTCGATCGGGTGAACGAGCTCTACGCCGGCGGCGGAATTCATCACGCGCACTTCAGCGCTTTCCGGCCGATCCGCGAGACGCCGATGGAAAGCCAGCGCGCCGCCCCTCCTCTCCGGGAGCATCGCCTCTATCAGGCCGATCACCTCGTCAGGCGCTACGGCTATGCGGCCTCCGAGGTCGTCTACGACGAGGCGGGAAACCTCCCGCTGGCGATGGACCCGAAGACGGCCTGGGCGATCACCCATCCGGACTCCTTCCCAGTCGAGGTGCGCACAGCGTCGCACAAGCGACTCCTTCGGGTGCCAGGCATCGGCCCGGAGTCGGCGCGGCGGATCGTCGACACTCGGCGGGACACGATCATCCGGGGCCTGGTCGATCTCGGGCGGCTCGGTGTCGTCACCTCACGCGCCGCCGGATTCCTCACAATAGATGGGCGCCGTCTCCAGACCGTGCGTTGGGAGCAGCAGCTCGGCTTCTGGACGCCGGACGAGGAAGCCGGCGCCTACCAGCTCGTCTACGACGTGAGCCCGGGGACTTTTCGTTAGGCTCCAACTGGCGGTCGCCGGTCGTCGACGGACGTGCGGGTGCGGACGGTTAGCCGCCCCTGCCGAGAGCCGCGGCGTCCACCTGGGCCACCCGCGCTGCCGCCTCGTGCCAGTCGATCGCCGGGGCCACGTCCGCGTCGGAGAGCGCGAGGGCCGCCCGAGCGCGGTCGATCACCGCCTCGCCGCCGGGGACAGCGACACCGAGCTCGATCTCCGCCTGCCGGCAGAGGCGCTCCTCTTTCGAGGGGTTATGGCGGGCGAGGCCCAGGCTGTGGAGTCGCGCGTGCATCCCCTCGTGGACGATCGACGCCGCGATCTGCGCCGGCGTAAAGTCCATGTTCGCGAGGAAGGTCAGCTCCGCCACGCAGGTGCGGGTGTCCGGGATGAAGGCGCCGCGGCAGGGGAACCGGACGACTGCGATCTGCGCGATGTCGCGGCGCAACCGTCGGAATCGTGCCGGCAGGTACGTGGCGATGAGCCGCAGCGACTCGTCGAGGCGCTCGAGAACGAAGTCCGTGCTGATGTCCGGGCGGCTGTTCTCGACCACCACCGGGAATCCCTCGACCGTTACTTCTCTTCGCTCCACGACTCCCTCCCGCTACGACTGGTGCGCCGCGCCCGCAGCAGAAAAGAAAAGGCGCGGCGCCTCCCTGAATCTACGGCGTTTGCGGCAAGTCGAGGGTCGGGTTGCGCGCGAAGAAGTCGTACGGCCGGATCTCCACCTCGTGCCACATCGTCGGCATCACTGGCCAGTCTTCGGAGCGCGGGACGTGGTGGAACCCCATCGTGTACCAGACCACGATGTCGGTGTTCTCCACACCACGATTCGCCTTCGTCCAGGTCGGGAGCCCCTGCGGACCGTTGCTCAGGGTCGGGAAGTCTCCGGCCGCGTATCGCTCGTCAGGCGAGTAGGGAGTCACCCAGAGCTCGTGGTCGCTGAAGCCGGCCCGGATCTGCGGCCAGTCATCCTTGGTGAGGAGCGACATCGCCGAGTGGCCGGCGCGAATCTCGACGCTCGTCGGGTAGCCGAGCGGCCCCTTGACCCCCGGGTTGATGATCCGCCAGACGGCTGGCGTGTCGGCACGAGCGTCGAGCATCCCATCCCGCTCCGTGCGCGCGATGCGCGGCTCCACCACCCAGAGACTCCTCCGCGGGCTCGTGGCCGCCAAGCGCTGCGTCACCAGCCGGTCCGACTCGAGGGAGTTGTTCGTCCCATCGACGTCGAGATCGAGGCGGAACGAGAGGAAGTGATCGTGGTTGACGCCGATCGTGTTGGGTGCCACGAACCGTCCGTAGCGATCCGCCGCCACCGCATCGCCGCGGGCACCGCCATCCATCGCCACCGCCGGCGCGTTCACTCCCTTCACCTCGAGAATTCCGGTCGCGCCGACAAGGATCCGGATCGACCCATCCTGCTGGAAGACCCAATCGAAGATGTAGTCGTAGTTACCGATCGTGGCGGTCGTGCGGACGACCAGGTTCCGCGCGACGCGGCCCTCGATCGTGTAGTCGCCGTCCCCATGTCTCCAGGCGACCGAGCCCGGGAGCTGCTCGAAGAGGCAGGCGAGTCGATTCCGCCGCTGGGGGATCCCCTTGTCGTCCGCCAAGACGCTGTTGAAGTAGACAGCGTTCGAGGGACAGTCGACATTCTCGCGGAGCGGCTTCGCCAGCCCCCAATGAGAGTACTCGCCGGCATCGAGGAAGGTGCGGGTGTACCAGTCCTCGTCGGGATCCATGTACGGAACGAAGATCTCGGAGAGCGATCCCTCGTACAGGATCGAGCGCAGCGTCCCGCCGTCGTCATAGCGCACATTGTTCACGACAAGCCCCACGCGCGGATCGACGCGGAATCGGAAGCGCCAGTGCTGCCAGGAGACTTCCGTTCCCTTGAGCGCGAAGCTCGGGCCATTCGGCTGAGAGACCGAGAGCGCGGAGGGCGCGAGGCCGGGCGCGCCGAGCGCCTCCTGATCGATGTCGACCGGTCCCGTCGGAACCGCCACCGGACCGGTGTCGACGACGCGCAGCACCTTCCCCGCCGAGAGATCGACCACGGCGTACAGTCCCTCTATCGGCCGGCCATCCGACTGATAGACGGCATGCCTGTCGCTGCAGTCGGCGATCGCAATGCGCCGCCCGCGCTGCTCGGGCGTGTCGAAGTAGCTCGGTGGTCCACCACCACAGCGAAGCGTGTTCATGTCGGTGAAGCCACGCTTGGCCAGAGCATCGCGAAAGCGCTTGTCGGCCAGGAGCAGCTCCTTGACCTTCTCCCAATCGGTCGTCGTCCAGTTGGCCTGCACCCCCGGCACTTCCTTCCACGAGAGGAGCTTCTTCCCTTGGATGTCGACCACCGCTTCGATCGTCTTCCCACCCTCCCTGGTGAGCGTGACCGTCGCCTCTCGTCGCATCGGCTTCCCCGGCTGCCAGGCCAACACCTCAGCCTTCGGCGGCTCGCGAAGAAGGACGCTCGCATAACGAGTGGTCGTGTCCATCTTCCCGGACGTACGGATCACGTCGTAGATGACCCAGTGCTCGGCGGTCGTGAGTGGGTCGAGCGGGTAGGCGGTCGACGCCGCGGGCTGCTGCGCGGAGGCGCGGCTGGAGAGGCAGGCGACAACGAGCAACGATGCCTGCAAGCGATGTCTGAGCATGCGTGCCTCCGTGGGTCGTACGGCCTGACATGTGCTTCGGGTGCCAGAGAGCAACTTGTGGGGTCCGGGGCCGCCGCGCCACTCCGCACGACCGGGACTTTGCAGGGCGGGGGGCGCCCGCAGCGCTCGCCTCGGCGATTGGGCACGCGCAAGGAGTCCGAAGGTCGATGCAAACTCGCTCCCACCCGGCCGCTCCTCTATCTTGAAACCACCATGAGCGATCTCCAGGACCGCCTGCAGGCGGCGCTGGGCGAGTCGTACCGCATCGAGCGGGAGCTCGGGGGCGGCGGGATGAGTCGCGTCTTCCTCGCCGTGGAGACTGCGCTCGGCCGGCACGTCGTGGTGAAGGTGCTCCCTCCGGAGATGGCCGCCGGCGTCAACATCGAGCGCTTCAGGCGCGAGATCCAGCTCGCCGCCTCGCTGCAGCATCCGCACATCGTCCCGCTTCACGCTGCCGGGCAGTCGGGCGACATCTTCTACTACACGATGCCGCTGGTGGAGGGGGAGTCGCTGCGGGCGAAGCTCGCGCGCGAGGGGGAGCTGCCCGTCGGCGAGGTGATCCGGGTGCTCCGCGATGTCGTCGACGCGTTGGCGTACGCGCATGCGCACGGCGTGGTCCACCGCGACATCAAGCCGGACAACATCCTCCTCTCCGGGAATCATGCGCTCGTCACCGACTTCGGGGTGGCGAAGGCGGTGAGCGCGGCCAGCGGATCGTCGAGCCTGACGTCACTCGGCGTGGCACTCGGGACGCCGGCGTACATGGCGCCGGAGCAGGCGGCGGCGGATCCACATGTCGATCACCGCGCCGACCTCTACGCGGTCGGGGCGGTGGCCTACGAGATGCTCTGCGGGCGTCCTCCCTTCACGGGGATGAGCCCGCAACAGGTGCTCGCGGCGCATGTGACCCTCGCGCCGGAGCCGCCGACGGCGCACCGCCCGAGCGTGCCGCCGGGGCTCAACGCGATGGTCATGCGCTGCCTGGAGAAGAAGCCTGCGGACAGGGTGCAGCGGGCCGAGGAGCTGCTGACGCAGCTCGAGGCGATGGCGACGCCGAGCGGCGGGATGGCTCCCACCGGAGCGACGGCGGCGATTTCGTCAGGCACAGAGGCAGCGATCCGGCGCGCACACCCGGTGCGGGTGGCGGTACTCTTCGGCATCGCCTCGTTGGTGATGTTGGCGCTCGTCTACTGGCTGATGATCCGGCTCGGTCTTCCCGACTGGGTCTTCGCCGGCGCGGTCGCGCTTCTCGTGATCGGGCTTCCGATCATGCTCGTCACCGGCCGCGCCGAGCGGGCGCGTGCCATCGCCCGCACCACCGGCACGTTCCCCGTTCAGGTCGGTGCCCAGCGGTGGTTCACTTGGCGCCGCGCGCTCGCCGGCGGCGCTCTGGCGTTCGCCGCACTCGCCGTAACCGTCGGCGCCTACACGGCGATGCGCCTCCTCGGGATTGGCCCGGTGGGAACGCTCATGGCGAGCGGTGTGCTCAAGGAGCGGCAGCCGATCATCCTCGCCGACTTCGACAATCGCACCGCCGACTCGACGCTCGGCCCTACACTCACCGAAGCCTTCCGGGTCGATCTATCGCAGTCGCCGACGGTCAAGCTCACCGATGTGGCGAGTGTGAGCGAGGCACTGCAGAGGATGCAGCGGCCGCCGAACACGCCCCTCACGCCGGCGGTCGCTCGCGAGGTGGCGCAGCGCGAGGGGGTGAAGGCGATCGTCGCCGGTGAGATCGCGCCGGTCGGAAAGGGGTTCATCCTCTCGGCGAACGTCCTCTCGGCGTCCGATGGGCGCTCCCTCGCGGCCGTCAGAGAGACGGCGGCCAACGACGCGGCGCTCATCCCCGCACTCGATAGGCTCTCGAAGGCGCTGCGCGAGCGGATCGGCGAGTCCCTGGTGACGATTCGCGCCGACGAGCCCCTCGCCCAGGTCACGACGAGCTCCCTAGACGCGCTGCGGAGGTACACCGAGGCGATCAAGCTCGCCGACGTCGGGAGGGACGAAGCCGCTGTCTACCCGCTCAAGGAGGCGACGCAGCTCGATTCCGGATTCGCCATGGCCTGGCGGAAGCTTGCCGTCGTTCTGGGTAACACTGAGGCATCGTATCAGGCTCAGATGGACGCGACGACGCGCGCGTACCAGAACCGGGATCGCCTCCCGGAGATCGAGAAGCAGCAGACGATCTCCTACTACTACCAGATTGTGGAGTGGGACCCGGCCAAGGCAGCCCAGGCCTACCGGGCGATTCTCGCGCGTGATCCGAACAACGACATCGCGCTCAACAATCTCGGGCAGCTCCTCTTCACCACGCATCAGTTCAGCGAGGCGGAGAGTCTTCTCGTACGCGGGGTCGCACTCAACGGGGGGGTGGTATTCTACGAAAATGTAGCCCGCGCGCAGGTATTTCAGGGACACTTCGGCGATGCGAGGAGGACGCTGACGCAGCTCGACAAGATTTCGCCGAACAACCCCGAAGTGGCACAGATGTTCAGCCTTTTGGCGAGCACGCAGTTCCAATACGACTCCGCCGAGAAATATCTGGCCCAGGCGCGCGAGTTGAGTAAGAGTAGCCGAGCAGCTCGAGCTGACGTGGCGCGCATCTCCTACGACCTGGCGCTGACACAGGGAGAGCTGTCGAAGGCGGAGCAGGGAGCGCGGGAGTTCATGACGGTGAGCGAGGAGCGGCAGAATCTCGGCGCGTACCTTATGGGTGGGGCCTGGCTCGCCCACATCGACGCGAAGTTTCGGAGCCGTCCGCCGGCGGCACTGGCAACGCTGGATGCCGCCCTCACTCACCATCCCCTCGCGTCCCTCAACCCCGGCGATCGGCCATACGGACCGCTCGCACAATTCAACGCCGAGAATGGGCGCGTTGCCGAGGCGAAGCGCCTCCTGGCAGAGCAAGATGGGCTCTTTCCGGCAGCCGTGGTGCGGGGTGATTTGACCCGATATCCGGCCCGCGGGGCGATCGCGGTGGCGGAAGGTCGGTCTGCCGACGCCATCAAGATCTACCACGCCTGGCACGACTCCACCCCCTGCGCCCCATGCGGCCTCTTCGAGTTAGGCGCTGTCTTCCAGCACGACGGGCAGGCCGATTCGGCACGCGCCTACTATGAGGCGTACGTAGGAGCCCACGGGCTCGGCCGCATCTACTACGACGAGAACCTCGCGGCGGCCTACCAGCGACTGGGCGAGCTCTACGAGGCGAAAGGGGACCGAGCGCGCGCGGTCGACTTCTATACGAAGATGGTCAACCAGTACAAGAACGCCGATCCCGACCTTCAGCCGATCGTCCGCGATGTTCGCGGGCGGATCGCGCGCTTGGCGGCGGACCAGTGAGCATGGAGCAGCCGGCGAGAGCAACGCGAGGTGGCCCCAGCCCCGCGTCGATGGCGCGGGCGGCGGCGAACGGCGTCGGCATCCTCGACAGCTGGCTCACCGCCACCGACGATGGGGTGATCGCCGTCGACTCGCACGGCACCGTGGTCACGCACAATGCGGCCGCGAGCCGGGTGACTGGCCTCCCGCCTGACGCGGCCATCGGCCGCCCGTGGCGCGACGTGCTGCGCATCGAGGACGCGCGCGCCGACACGCTCTGGAGCGCGCGTCAGGGGAGCGAGCGGGTCCACGTCGCAGCCGAAGTACTCTGCGCGCAGGGGAACCTGCGGGTCGCCGAGATCGTGGCCATCCCGTGGCGCGACGGGGCGCAGAAGATCGGGATGCTGATCCTCATTCGCGATCTCGCCACGCTCTGCCGTCAGCGCCGCACGGTGTCCGACTCCCCCGGCTACGGGAGCCTGGTCGGCTCGCACCCGCGCATGCAGGAGCTCTTCGCGCTCATCGAGGTCGTGGGGCCGAGCGACGCGCCGGTGGTGATCGAGGGGGAGACGGGGGTCGGGAAGGAGCTCGTCGCGCAGCTGATCCACGCCCGGAGCCGCCGAGCGGACCGGCCCCTCATCGTGACACACTGCGCCGCGCTCGCGCCCGGGCTGATCGAGTCGGAGCTCTTCGGGCACGTGCGCGGTGCCTTCACCGGAGCTGTGGGGACGGTGCTCGGCCGTTTCGAGCGAGCGAATGGCGGGAGCCTCTTCCTCGACGAGGTGTCGGAGATCCCGCTCGCCACCCAGGTGAAGCTCCTCCGCGCGCTACAGACAGGGGAGATCGAGCGGGTGGGCGAGAGCCAGACCAGGCGCGTGGACGTGCGCGTCATCGCCGCCTCCAACCGGCCGCTGGAGAAGGAGGTGGAGGAGAAGCGGTTCCGCTCCGATCTCTACTACCGGCTCAAGGTCGTACAGATCAAGGTGCCGCCGCTCCGCGAGCGTCGGTCGGACATCCCGCTCCTCGTCGAGCACTTCATCTCTCGTTATGCGACGTGCGCGGTCGAGGTGACGCCCGCAGCAATGGCGCTCCTCGAGCATGCCCCGTGGCCGGGGAATGTACGAGAGCTGGAGAACGCGGTGCGGCACGCGCTGGCGCTCAAGCCGGGCGGACCGCTCGATCCCGAGTCCTTCCCGCTCGACGTCCGTGTGCCCTCGCCTGCACCGCGCCCACTTCCACAGACCGAGCTGAGCGTGAGCGAGCGGCGCGCGTTACTCCTGCGTTCGCTGGCAGAGCACGGCGGCAATCGAAGCGCTGCGGCGCGCGCCCTCGGCATAGGCCGCGCGACCTTCTATCGGTGGTGGCGTGAGACGGGTCTCGCGACCGGGCGTCGGCAGCGCGGCGCGAGACGCAAGGCGAGACAGACGCGAGACAGTTGAGACAGAGAGCCGCTCGCAAGATTCATCGCGATGTCCTTGTAGATAAATAAGTTAGAGCAAGCTGACGAGGCGGGCATCTGAGCACATTCTTTGCTTTTTCAGTGCTTGGCCCTTGGTGTAAGACGGGCTAACTTTCGATCGAAGGTTCGTTCTTCAATGGAGGGTGGAAATGACCTGGACCAAGCCGCAATTCGAAGTCGTCGAAGTGACAATGGAAGTGACGGCTTACGTCGCCCGCCGCTAGGCGACACTCGATTCAACAAGACGGGGCCTGCGCGCGCAGGCCCCGTTTGTTTTTCCCCCTCCCTCGCTTCCGGGTTGCTTCCCGGCTCGCTCACTACCGGAGGGCGGCCGATCGCTCGGTGCGCTGGCTGACCGGCTTCCCGATCTGCGCCGACACATCCCGCAACGTATCCTCGAGTCGGTTCGACACCTCGTCCAAGAGAGCGTCGGCGATCGCCAACGCCGGCTCGAGGCGAATCACCCTCGCGTTCGAGTACGTGCCGGCCACCAGAACGCCGCGCTTGAAGAGTCCGGAGGCCACCTTCCACCCGATCTCCTGCTCGGGGAATTCCATGCCGAGGAGGAGCCCCTTCCCCCGCACATCCTTGAGCACCGCCGGATAGCGCTCGCGGAATCCGCGCAGCGCGTGCAGGAAGCGCTCTCCCTTTCGGGCCGCCTGACCGGGGAGATCCTCGTCGATCGTCACCTTGATCGCCGCGATGCCTGCCGCGCAGGCGAGCGGATTGCCACCGAAGGTGGTCGAGTGAATGATCGGGTTCGGAATCATCACCTCCCAGATCTCGGCCGTCGAGATGAACGCCGAGAGCGGCATCACCCCGCCGCCTAACGACTTGCCGGCACAGAGGATGTCGGGGGTCACCTTCCAGTGGTCCACCCCCCACATGGCGCCGGTACGCCCCATCCCCGTCTGCACCTCGTCGGCGATGAAGAGGGCGCCGTGCTCGGTGCACAGCTGGCGCACCCGCGGGAAGTAATCGTCAGGCGGAACCACCGCGCCGGCCTCCCCCTGCACCGGCTCGACGACGAATCCGGCCACCCCCGTCCCCACTGCGGCGCACCGCGTGAGCTCGTCGGCCAGCGCGTCCGCGTCCCCATAGGGGACGAAGCGCACATCCTGCAGCCCTTCCTGGAAGGGCGCGCGGAAGGACGCCTTCCCCATGAGGGAGAGCGAGCCGAGCGACTTCCCGTGGAAGCCGGAGACGGTCGAGATGAAGGTGTGGCGTTTGGTGTAGAGGCGGGCGAGCTTGATCGCCCCCTCGATTGCGTCGGTACCGTTGTTGATGAAGAAGGAGTTCTGAAGGTCGCCCGGCGTGATCTCAGCCATGAGCCTGGCCAGCGCCCCGCGCCAGGGCTCGAGAAGCTCCTGGCTGTTCAGCGCCATCCGCTTGATCTGATCGGTCACCGCCTTGACGATCGTCGGGTGGTTCACGCCGGCGCTGAAGATGCCGAACCCGCCCAAACAATCGATGTACTCGCGACCCAGCACGTCCTTGAGGATCGAGCCTTCACCCGACCACTCGATGGCCGCAAACTGCCCCGCTTCGGTGACGGACTTTCGGTAGGTGATGAACCCGCGATTGTAGTACGCGGAGTAGTTGGCGACCGTCTCCTCGATGAGGGCGTGCTTCTCCGCCTCGCTCAGTTCACTGGCGGAGAGAAGGTGGAGGTAGCGGTCGGCGTGCTGCACTGCTTCGGAGTTGGAGACTCGCAATCAATCGGCGCTCCTTGACTGGGTGTGACTGGCGAAAAAAGAGGGCGCGATGCGCCCGTGGGCTCAGGCTGACTTGATCTCGGTCCAGATCTGGTCGACGAGGGCCGTCGCGCGCCCGAGGTCCGTCTGGAACTCCAGCCGCGACAGCTCGTCCGCCGTCGGATAGGGGACCGGCCGCTTCATCAGCGGCAACGCCCGAACATTCGGCGACCCGTAGCCGGTCGTGTCGGAAATCGCCGCACCGACATCGGGACGGAGAATGTAATTCATGAACTCGTGGGCCGCCCGCTTGTGTTTCGCGTTGATCGGAATCAGCAGGGAGTCCTGCCAGATCGCCGCCCCCTCCCGCGGGACGACGAACTGGATCGCCGGCTGCTCCGCCTGCGCCT
>Ga0187766_10000245_pt1 | contig 29515 bp, 30 predicted proteins | sample 0216_QUI02_MP05__4_FD_132971 | JGI IMG/M metagenome (GOLD analysis project Ga0187766, IMG submission 132971) | Tropical peat soil microbial communities from peatlands in Department of Meta, Colombia - 0216_QUI02_MP05_20_MG | ecosystem: Environmental > Terrestrial > Soil > Wetlands > Peat ... | reverse complement strand
CGCTACCTCACAAGCCCCGGCGCAGGCTATACGAACGGCGCAATCCTTCAAATCAACGGCGGAACTCTGATGACCGGGTAACCCTCATCCCGGACCGAGTGAGAGGAGCTTTCGGCCCGCGCGCGTGCCCTTGCGGCCGGTTGGGCGAAATCCCAATTTCTCTAGCACGCGCCATGATGCGGCATTTTCCGGCCGGCATTCCGCGACGATACGGAACGATGGAAATTCACGGCGAAGCACGGCGATCATGGCTAGCGCTGCTTCGGTCGCTAGACCTTTGCCCTGGTGCGATGCGCCGACCCAGTACCCGATTTCAATCTCCTTCGCACCCCGCAGGTGCGCGCCGACGACACAAACGAGCACCGGCGGCTCGCGGGTCGAAGCGCCGAAAAAGCAATCCTCGCCGCTTTCGTTGCGATGGATCAAGGACCGCGCGTCGGACAACGAGAAAGGTGTCGAGAGGAAAGGGATCGCGGATACGATCGCTGGATGGTCGCTCAAGTCGCGCAATGCCGACGCATCGACAAGCCGAAGTGGCCGCAAGTCCAATCGGAGCGTGCCAAAACCTTCGAGTGAGGCGAGGCGCTTCATCATCACGAGAGGCCGCCGATATCTGGGCGCGGAAACGTTTGTAAAATCTGCGCCGTGTTGCCGGCGCAACCAAAGTCAGGCAAGGAACATCAGAAGGCCGAGCGAGACCAGACCCGCGGCAGCACAGTAATAAGCGAACGGATCGAGTGCATCAAAGTCGTGCTTGCCGAAGTAGCGCATCAGGAACGCAATGCTCAAATAAGCCGTAACCCCTGCGGTCACGCCCGAGAGAAGTGCCAACGCCCCAAGCTCGTTGCCCGCAGCTTGAGCGCGAAGGAGCTTCGGCACCTCGAGGACGGCAGCACCTAGTATAATGGGAGTGGCGAGCAGGAATGAAAATCGGGCCGCTTCCTTGTGGTGCAATTTCGCGAGCAATCCGCCGACCATCGTCGTGCCGGAGCGCGAGATCCCGGGAATCAGTGCAAACGTTTGCCAAATGCCGATGACGAAAGCGTTCCGCCGACTGAGCGTATCGAGGGATTGTCCACTGCCGCGCTTCAGCCGCTCCGCCGCAAATAGCAGGACGCCGTTGACGATGAGGAAGGCAGCGGCGACGGAGGGGGTTCCGAACAGGCTTCGGATCGGCTTCTCGAACAAAAAGCCGACGATCACGGCCGGGATCGTGCCAATGACGATGAGGGCGAAGAGACGAAGATGCGCTGCGCGCTTCTCGCGCGGGCCGACCCCGACGATGGCACGCGCGATGTCGATCCAATCGCGCCAGAAATAGATCAAGAGCGCCGCCGCAGTGCCGACATGCAGGACGACAAGAAAGGGTAGAAAACTCTCGGCCCTTTGATCGATCCGCCAGCCGAGCAGTGCCGGCAGCACGACGGCATGACCGAGGCTGCTGACGGGGAAAAGCTCGGTAATACCCTGGAGTATCGCAAAAAGAATGGCCTGGATCGCCGACACGCGAACCTCATCGCAGGAAGCCGCGTGGATGCGGCACCTGCTTTTAGCCGCCGCTGATTACGTTGGCAAGCCGCCGCGGCGATGTGGGTCGCCTCACGTCCGAACGGTCAACGGAAGCTCAGGTGAGATGTTTGCCGAAGGTATCCGGATTGTGACGCGGGAACCTTGCCCGATCTCGCTCTCCACGACGATGTCGCCCTGCATCATGTGGGCCAACCGACGCGAGATCGCGAGACCCAAGCCGAGACCGCCACCGCCCGTGTGATGGCTTTCGCCTTGGACCTGGTGAAAATGGTCGAACACAAGTTCGATCTGGGCGGCCGGGATGCCGACGCCGCTATCCGTAACGGCTATGTCGATCATTGCGCTCGGCCCGCGCGAACATTCGAGCGTTATCCGACCGCCGGGGTCCGTGAATTTTACCGCATTGTCCAAGACGCTAATGAGAATCTGATGGATCCGCGCGGGATCGGCCTGGATCAGCCAGTCGTCCGAGTGCCGTGGCGCCGAGATCACGATGTGCTTCGATTTGGCGCGCGGTTCGATCAAGCTAAGTGCGCGCGCCAAGACGTCGCCAAGCCTGGTCGCACGCGAATCGATCTCGAGTTTTCCCGAACCGATGCGGCTCGCGTCGAGCACGTCTTCGATAAGCGATAGGAGGTGTCGACCGGCACCCATGATCTTCTCGAAATAGTCGACGTAGCGTTCATCGAGGGCGCCAAAGAGGCGCGTCCGCGCCGCCTCGGAGAATCCGATGATCGCATTGAGCGGCGTGCGCAACTCATGACTCATGCGAGAGAGAAACTGCGCCTTGGCGTCAATCGCCGCCCGTGCCTCAGCCAGTGCGCGCGACAAATGTTCGCTTTTTTCGGTAAGAGCGCTGTTCGCCTTCTCGATTGCTTCCCGGCTTGCTGCGCGTTCGCGCTCGGCAAGCACAATGCGTGTCACGTCGGTTCCCGTTCCCCGATATCCCGCGAAACTGCCGGTGCGGTCGTCGAACATCGGAACGCCGCTCAGCTGGACGTAACAGGGCTCACCCCCTTCCGCACGCCTGATAACGAAGCGACGATGACGGAAAGGGATGCGCGATTGGATCAGGTCAGCGAGCGGCTGCGGTTCCTCGCCCACATCCTCGAAAAATCCGAAGCCGAACAGATATTTTCCCTTGAGCACTTGGGGTGGCAAGCCGAGCACTTTCGCGATCGAGAGCGAGGCATAGGTGAAATTCATCCGCGCGTCCGTTTCCCATACCCAGTCGGAAACCGAGCGCGCCAGGTCGTCGAACCGCTCCTCGAACTGCGCTGCCCGTTGCTCAGCACGGCGCTGCTCGCTCACATCCACATAATATCCGACGACCGCTGCATTGCCGTCTTTATCGACTATTCGACGATGATGCCCCAAATAGTGTCGCAATTCGCCGAGAACGACGAAACTCTGGGATAGTTTGAGATCGCCTTCGCCCCCGATGACGCGTCGAAAGATGTCGGAGATCGGTGCGAGCGTGTTGACGGGTTGACCGTCATTTGCCTGCATGCCCGGACTGAGCAGTGAGCGAAAGGCGGGATTGGCGAAGCTGATGCTGCCGTCGGCGGTCGCCATATAAAATGGAATTTCGGCTGAGGCGATGGCTGTGCGAAGTCGCGGATCGGGATTACCCGTCTCCGCCAAAGCACTGCCCCGGATCGATCCGGTACCTGCAGGTGATTCTGCCGGGCCGGAACCCAATCCTGATGCCTTGGCATCCAGGATCAACCGAGGAAACAACACCCCCGCTCCTCCGCCCAAGATGCGAGTGCACCCGGATAAATTCGTGAGGAACCCTGCAATCCGCACAGAACCACGAACAATCCGGGGCCTTGTTGCCCAGGTATTTCTAGTCCCCTGGCGTTAACGATATGAATACGTAAACTTTTGTCAAGTATTTACTCAAAAATTGGTAAAAATTTGGTTAGCAAGCCTATCGAATTGTCCTTTATTCCAACGTTTTGACCTAAGCGATGCGCACCACGTCCATACGAGCGCTAACGCTTCTTATACTCCCGTCGGATTAGCTTGACGGATACACAAGACGGGATCGGGCGGGAACCATATCGATGGCGGACATTCAATCGACTGCCGGCGAGCCAATAGAGGTGGCGGCAGCCACGCCGGTCGACCGCCGTGAGGCTGCCCCGCTTGCGCCCACACTCCACTCTGAATTCGTCGCATTCGAACATCGTTTCTTTTCGGCGTTTCCGGAGCTTTATTTTTACCACCCCGAGCTTGGCGGCGAGCCGGTCGCCGTCGTCAACCTTGGCGAGAATGAAGCAATATTGACGTTCCGAGGGATCAAAGCCGAGTTCGGCATCTCCGATGACTCGCCCGACGGACACATGCTTAAGCTCGTTGCGAGTGGGCTCTCTTTCGTGAACGGGCTGCGCGTGGGCGACCCCATCCCCAAAGAGGTGACCAGCGGCGAGGCTTCCTGGAAAGCATCGAAACGGCACTACGAGGTCGCATACGGTCGGATAACCTTAGGGCTCGTGAACTGGATGTCGGGCAACGACCACGTGACCGCCGAACCGAATCAGTTCAAGCAGTTCGGCGCGGATCAACAATCGAAGCCCAAGATTACCGCGGCCATCCAGAGGGCGGCGGATCAGCTTGGGCTCGGCAGCGCAGGAATTGCGGACGTCACCGCCCGCGTCGTCACGCTCAGCGAGTCCCTTGCATTCATCGAAGCCCTTCGTGAGAAGGTCCTGTCCCTTGACCTGATCGAGCAGAAATTGGAAGTGCTTCGCCGCCTCTATGGTCTCGAACGCAGGGTAAGCGAAGCCATTGAGCCATGCATTCGGTTGGCCGCCAATGCGCATAGTCAGTTCAAGGCGAAGCTGAGCGCGGTCGACAGCGAAACCACGGACGTCATCAGCACTCTCACGGAACTCGAAGGAAAACTTGAGATCATTCGAATGGCGCGCGACGATCTCCACCGGCGCCTCATGGCCTGGGCAGAAGTGATGGAGGCGTGGCATGCGTGCAGGCTGGAGGTGTCCGACGAGAATCACGATCTTATCGAGGAGACTTATCGCTTCCTTGCCCCTCGATATCTTCTTGTAAAGGAGTGGGTCCTCATGACGAAGGCCGCCATCCGCACCGTCAGCCCACAAAAAACGATGACCCGCATTTTCGTCCGCCGCGCCAAGCCCATTTCACGCTTGAAGCGCTGGTAGTCCGCCGCCGGGCACGCGCCAACGTTTCGCGGGCCTCGCGTTTTGCACGCGTTTCGCGCGGCAGTCTCGAATAACAAGATTTTCTAATTTTCTGCGTCGGCGACGACGGCTCGACGATCGCTAGTGCGATGGATTTGAAGTTCCTGTCCTTTTGGCGGCATCCGCGTTTAGGAACTTCAAATCCGAATGCCACGTTCGATACGACATATTACTGGTGTGGCTTTAAATCCGAAATTCGCTCACGGTCCCGCACCCAGATGCGGCGAATTTCGGACTCGCAACACGAGTGTTGCGTTGTACGCCATGTCCTTGGTTCAACTTTAACGGGATGATATTGTGCGCCATCCGTGTCAGTGCGGCGACAGGACTGTTCCCCGGGAGTATCGATGGGAGTTTCGATGTTTGGGAGCGCCATTGGACTGCTTCGTATCTCGATGCTTTCCATGCTTTTCGGGGTGCTTTTATCGCCTCCGGTGCGGGCCGGGCTCAGGGAGGGTGTCGATGCATGGAACCGTCATGACTACGCAGCCGCGTTGAAGGAATTCCTGCCGCTGGCCGATCAGGGAAACGCGGAGGCGCAAGCGTATGTGGGCGCTGCGTACCTTCGCGGGCAAGGCGGTCTCGCGGACCCGGTACGGGCAATCGATTATCTGCGACGTTCGGCCGAGCAAGGTAATGCCGCTGGCGAAAGCGAATTGGCAAGCGCATATCTGGTCGGTCGCGGCGTTCCACGGGACAATGCCGAGGCCGCGAAATGGTTCCGCAGGGCCGCCGAGCAGGATGACCCATCGGCAGAGACCGCCTACGCGCAGTTGCTGCTCAACGGCGTGGGTGTGCCCAAAGACGCAGCCGAAGGCCTCAACTGGCTCAAAAAAGCCGCGACGCAAGGAAATGCGTCCGCTGAGTTCTTTCTGGGCCGGACCTATTTCAATGGCGACGACGTGCCCAAGGATGCGGCAGAGGGCGTTCGTTGGCTCGAACGCAGTGCTGCACACAACAATGCCGACGCCCAGGAACTCCTGGGCCTTGCATATTATGCGGGGACGGGTGCGGAGCAGAACTATCAGCGCGCGATCGAATGGTTCCGCAAGGCGGCAGAGGCAGGGCGCGCGCGCTCCCAATTCATGCTCGGCACGCTCTACCTGCAGGGTCTCGGCATGCCGAAGGACTATGAAATCGGCTTTTTCTGGCTAAGCCTCGCCGCGGCCAGCTATCCCGAGGGAGCAGACCGCAATAACTCGCTGAAGGCGCGCGAATTCGCGGCTGCGCGGCTCAACGCGGTCCAGCTCGCTCACGTGCAGAAGCTGATCGCCGATTGGCGTTCCGGTGCATCGCAAGTCTCGGGGCAAACGGCCAAGACGACCCAATCCTCCGACCCATCCTCTTCACCTGGCAAGCCGCGGACGCTCGACGACTTCGCCCACCAGTCGACCGGTACGGGGTTCATTGTCAACACATCGGGCGATGTGCTTACCAATAACCACGTCATTGCGAGCTGCGATGGCGTCCAGATTCGAGCGGGTGACGGCCAATCCCGGCCAGCCGCCATCGTTGTGCGCGACGAGAGGGCCGATCTGGCACTCTTGCACGCGTCACTCGGCAACGCTTCGATCGTCACCTTCCGAGAGGGTGCCAATATTCGGGCGGGCGATGAGGTGGTCGCCCTCGGCTATCCGCTGCCCGGCATGTTGGCAAGCCAAGTAAATGTCACGACCGGTGACGTGAGCTCGCTTGCCGGAATCGGCAACGACCCCCGCTTCCTGCAAATCTCGGCACCCGTCCAACCCGGCAACAGCGGTGGACCAATCTTCGATTTGTCGGGCAATCTTGTCGGTGTTGTGACAGCCAAGCTTAACGCGCTCGCACTCGCCAACCGCACCGGCGACATCGCGCAAAACGTGAACTTTGCGCTCAAAGCAAACGTGGCGCGCGATTTCCTCGACGCAAACCATGTCGTCTACTCGACGGCAAGTTCCGAGCGCGATTTCAAGGCCGCAGATGTAGGCGAGCGCAATCAAAGATCCGTCGTTCTCATCGAATGTTTGCGCCAAGGCAAATAGCTGCGAGGCAAAGAGGGGCGGTCCCGATCTTGCGCGCGCACCCGAGATTTTCGCTTCTGCATGAGGCGGCAAGCCGGTGCGGCCCGATCGGTCCCGGTCGTCGCGTATCGATCACCGCCCCGCTTCGCGCTTGGGAAGGGCCAGCCATTCTGCAAGCGCGTCCTCCATGGTCGCGAACACGGCACCTCGCTCGATCAATCCAAGGATCAGCCGCTCGAGCATCAGCATTCGGTGACCGCGCCCGATGACGAACGGATGGCAGGTGTAGGTAATGACGCCCCATTCCATGATACGGGTCATGTAAAGAAAATCGTCGGACCAGTTGTGCAGTACGTTGTTCGCCGACATGAGACCGGGAAGGACGAAGTTCGGGGTGCGCAGAAATTCGAAGTGGGGATAGTCGTCAAGAGTCCAGCTTATGGGAAGCTCGACGATCTTGCTTTCAGCACCGCGTTTGAACGGCTTTTCGAGTTCGACGACGTCGCCTTTGCGCGCAATATAGGGCGTGTAGTCGTTGCCCATCATGCTGCTGTCATAGAGGAAGCCGTTCCGCTCCAAGATCTCGATGGTGTGGGCGGAAAGGTCCCACGAGGGCGAGCGGTAGCCGCGGGCGCGCCGTCCGCTCAGGCGCATGATCGCATCATTGCCGCGAACGATCTCGCGCTCCTCCTCCTCGCGGTTGACGCTCGCCGGCGGACGATGGGTCCAGCCGTGGTGGGCAATTTCGTGACCGGCCGCGACGACCGCCTCCGCCTCATTGGGAAAACTCTCGATCGTGTGGCCAGGTATAAACCAAGTCGAACGGATCGTGTATTTGGCAAGGAGTGAGAGAATGCGGGGTGCGGCGACCGAACCGAATTCGCCGCGCGACATCGGTGTGGGCGAGGTCATCCCACGCGCGATCCAACCCGACACGGCGTCGAAATCGAATGTCAGGCAAACCAGGTGCCGTGTCATGATTCCCTCCCTGAAGGCGGCCGCGGCCGATCTGGGGCCGCAAATCCACCACACCAGGGAGGATGATATCAGGACGCGTAAGCTTGGGTATAGCGTTTGAGCCGCTCGGCGTGGATCGCCTCGAGACACTCGAAATAGAGTTGGACGATATGAACCGCCTTGGAACCGATGATCTCCTCCGTCGATTCCTTCTGGAGAATCGCTGCCGCGAGGATCGCGGCGATCAATCTGTCATCGGTCTGCACACTCACAACTCACCGTTCTTGAGCCGATGCCAACCATCGGCGATGATCTCCTCGTCCGCCGGCACGCCGCGCGGCAAGACGTGATCCAGAAAGATGACGGCGGCACTTGCGAGAACTTCCTGATACGACGTGTGGGCGACCGTTGCGACGGCGCGCAGACGGTCGAACTCGTCCGGCCAAAGGCGAAGGGTGAGTTGGCGCCGCTTCGATGTCCTGACGGTGCTGCCATTAGCCTGTCCGTTACCCGCGTGCGGCGTGCTCCCGTGGCCTTCGGTTCCATTCGCGACTTCAACCTGAGCGCCCTTGGCAAGGAGTGCGAGCGGAAGAATATCCGGCCGAGGGCCACCCGCGCCGACGGGATCGCGTCGCCGAATGAGACTATTCAGATCGTAACCATCGGCTTCGACGGCATCTTCGCTCGCGGAAAGCGGGCTGATCGCCGGCCGAGGAGTCATGGGCGTCAAGCGCGCACCGGCCGGCATGGCCTCGCCTTTATGCGCAAGCAGTGCCGATTGCAGAATGTCGGGCGTTGCCTCTGTCATTTCTCACGCCCTCGCAACGGCGCGATCGCCTTCGACCGTCCGGCGTCCGAAGCCGGGCTGGTCGCCAGTCCCGGCAGCGAACACATGCCTTGGTGCGGACACCTTGGCGAGGCGTTGTCCCCGGCGATGGATGCGCCCGAGCCTGCCCTCAAGGTAGCTCCACACACCGTCAATTTCGGCGGCCGCCGGCGTGTCGGGCCTGACCTCCATCACCGTTCGGCCGTCGATCATGCTGATTGCGAAATCCGTGCGCTGGTGCACGACCACGGGAGAAACCGTGCCGTGCTGGGAAAGGGCGACGCAGGTCTCACCGGTGATGCGGGCGCGCAGCGACGCGCCGTTGACGACGAAGACCAGCGGCAGACTATAGTCCTCGATCATGTCGAGCGTGGGGCCGAGTGCGCGAAGGTCGTGCGGGCTTGGCCGCGTCGGAACGACCACGAGATCCGCGTGTCGCACGACTTGCCGAACCTCGTTTGTGATCCGTGGCGGCGTATCGATAAAGATAAATCGCATGCCGTCGCGCTCGAGTGCCTCGATGTCGCGCGTCAGGTTGGCGACGCTCGTGCGCACGAAGAGCGGCGATTCCGCCTTGCGCGCGTTCCACCACGCGGCCAGGCTGCCTTGCGGATCCGTGTCGATCAGCGCCACGGGTCCCAAATTGGCGCGAGCCGCCTGGACGGCGATATGCCCGCAGAGCGTGGTCTTTCCGGTTCCCCCCTTCTGTGACGCGAAGACGATCACTTGCGTGCCGCCGCGCGAGGCAGCCGCCGGCGTGGCACGGTCGGAACCCGGTGCCGCCGGGTCCCGCTCTTCCGGCGCACCACCCCCATCGAACGAGCCAAATTCGCCTGCTTGCATCGATAACTCCATTCGCTGGCCGACCGCAGCGGTCCGCCTTTATGGCCTCAAACCGAATTTCGGCATCCCGTCGTTTGTGGCGGTTTGCCTTTCGTCGTCGCGGAGGGGTCGCCGTCGTTAATTTTTTCGTGGTATTTTACTTAATTTTTCGGCAACTATACTTTGCTCCTCCTATAGGTTTCACTGTATTGAACAGCAGGAAGTCTTAAAAATCGACTAATCGGGCGTAATGGAAGTATTAAGACCGATCGATCGTTCGAGACCGCTCGGCCGACCGCCGCTACCCTTGCGCCGAATAGCCGCCGTCGACCGCGATCGCCGTTCCGGTGACGAAGTCGGACGCCGAACTCGCAAGGAAAACCGCGATCCCTGCATGGTCCTCGGGGACCCCCCACCGGCCCGCCGGCGTGCGAGCAAGGACTCGCTCGTGAAGGCCCTCGACTTCCTTTCGCGCGCGGCGCGTGAGATCGGTGTCGATCCAGCCGGGCAGAACCGCATTCACTTGAATGCGGTCCTTTGCCCATGCGGTGGCGAGCGCCTTTGTGAGCTGCACGATTCCGCCCTTGCTCGCCGTATATGGCGCGGCAAAGGATGCGCCGAAGATCGACGTCATCGAGCCGATATTGATGATCTTGCCGCCACCTGCTTTCACCATTTCGGGATAGGCGGCTTGCGAGCATATGAAGGCGCTCGTGAGGTTCGTCTCGATCACCGTGCGCCAGTCGCCGAGCGTGTATTCTTCAGGCTGCTTGCGGATGTTCATGCCAGCATTGTTGATAAGAATGTCGAGCCGACCGAAGCGCGCCAGGGTCGCCGCGACCATCGATCTGCACGATGCCTCATTCGTGACGTCGACCTCGACCGAAGCCGCCTTGTTGCCAAGCGTCTTCACGGCGGCTTCGTTTTTTGACGCGTTGCGACCGGCCACCATGATTGCCGCGCCGGCTGCTGCAAGTCCCTTCGCCATACCAAGGCCGATGCCGCCGTTTCCGCCGGTCACGACCGCAACGCGGCCGGAAAGTTCGAAGAGCTTCATGAGCATATCCCTCCTTTTTCTGGGCAAGCCAATACCCGGGCCCAATCGCGCCACCGAGGCATCCTACGGTTTTGGCGTGAGTGGGCGCCAGTCGCCGATAGTGCCTCGCTCGCATAAGCGGCTCTCGCCATCAGTGGATTGCGACACCTCTCACCGCTATTATGCGTTCTCGCGAGGACCCTCGCGTCTCGATCGGATCAAATCAACGGGATCAAGCCAAGGAGAAAGCCATGATTAAGCGCTCACAGATCGGCCCGCGCATGAGCCAGATCGTCGTCCACAACAACACGGTTTATCTTGCTGGCATGGTGGCCGACGACCCCTCCGCCGACGTGGCCGGACAGACGCGCCAGATCCTTGCCAAAATCGACAAGGCCCTCGCGGAAGCTGGCACGGACAAAACCGCCATCCTGATGGCGACAATCTGGCTATCCGACATTTCGACGTTCAACGCAATGAATGGCGTGTGGGATGCATGGGTTCCGCAAGGTCATACGCCAGCACGCGCCTGTGTCGAAAGCAGGCTTGCAGCACCTCAATACAAGGTGGAGATCCGCGTTATTGCTGGGCTCTGAGCGCCAGCACGCGGGGGGCATCGTGGGACAGGCTCGGCTCAAGGTCTTCGGTTGGGGGCGTGAGGGTGAAGGACTCACGGCCGAGGAAGAGGCCTTCATCCTCGAAAGATATAAGACGCGCTTCAACGTAACGAATTTCGATGAGGTGCGCGTGAAGCCTTTCGCCCAGGCTGAGTTGCGCCCCCCTCGCATCGCCCCGCCGCCGAGCCTGGCGCCGATTTGCTCGAGTGCGCCTTACGACCGGGCCGCTCATACCTACGGCAAATCCTATCCCGACACGGTGCGGGGAATGCTCGGCGACTACGCGAATGCGCCCGACGTGGTCGCCTATCCGCGAACGGAAGCGGAGGTCGCCGCACTGATCGATTGGGCCGGCGACGCCGGGGCAATCGTCACACCCTTCGGCGGCGGATCGAGCGTGGTCGGGGGCGTCGAGCCGCGGGATCCAACTGGGCGCTACAAAGCTGCGGTGACGATCGACCTTCGCGAATTGAGCAAGGTGATCGAGGTCGATCGCCAATCTCGCGCGGCGTGCATAGAAGGTGGGGCCTTCGGACCCGCAATCGAGGCGCAGCTCAAGCCCCACGGTTTGACGCTGCGTCACTTTCCCCAAAGCTTTGAATTTTCCACGCTGGGAGGATGGATCGCGACCCGCTCCGGCGGGCATTTCGCATCGTTTTATACACACATCGACGACCTCGTCGAGAGCCTGCGGGCCGTAACACCAAGCGGCATTCTAGAATCGCGCCGATTGCCCGGTTCAGGTGCTGGACCAAGTCCGGATCGCCTCCTGATCGGGTCCGAGGGAATTCTCGGAGTGATAACTGAGGCGTGGGTGCGGCTTCAGGACCGTCCGCGCTTCCGGGCCGGTGGTGCGGTGCGCTTCAAGGATTTCTTCTCGGCGGCACGCGCCCTTAGGGCAATATCTCAAGCCGCCCTCTATCCCGCCAACTGCCGAATTCTCGACCCGCAGGAAGCACACAATACGGGTGCCGCAGACGGCGGCGTCGCAATCATGGTGCTGGCATTCGAGTCGGGCGATCATGCCGTAGACGCGTGGCTGAGACGCGCCCTCGAGTGCTGCGCCGACCATGGCGGGACCCCCGAAGCATCGGAACAAACCGATGCGCATCGCACGGGCTCTGCTGGCAAATGGCGCAACGCCTTCATCCGCATGCCTTACGCACGCGAGCGATTGGTCCCTCGCGCGATCATCGGCGACACATTCGAAACGGCGATTACGTGGGAGCGCTTCGAGTCGTTCCACGATCGCGTGAAGGCCGCAACCGAAAGGGCGATTGAACACGCGACGGGTCGGCCCGGCCAGGTCACGTGCCGCTTCACACATGTCTATCCGGACGGCCCGGCACCGTATTTCAGCTTTCATGCCCTTGGCCGCCACGGCCGGCTTATCGAGCAGTGGCGGGAGATCAAGGCAGCCGCGTCGGATGCCCTGATCGCCGCAGGTGGGACGATTACGCACCACCACGCCGTCGGGCGCGACCATCGGCCCTGGTACGACATGCAACGCCCCGATCTTTTTGCCTTGGCGCTCAAGAGCGCCAAGCGCGCACTCGACCCACAGAGCACGCTAAATCCTGGCGTACTGATCGATCCGTGAAGTAGCGTGAATCAGGTGCGGCGCCCAGCCGATTTCTAGAATCAAGCGCCTTTGCGCGGTCGGCGCGCGGACTTCAAGGGCTTGTCCCGATGCGGCGACGCATTGGCAGCTTGAGCGGCTTTCTTCAGAAGTTTTCCAACGCAGGCACGATCGACGCCATCGCTTTTCATCACGGCGAGCACGATCGGGTCGGAAAGCATCTCGCTCAGATTCGGCTCGCCCTCGAACATCGTCATCTCGACCTCCCGCCGCTTTGGATGCGACATGTGTTCAATTCCCGTTTCGATCATGGCGGGATGGATAGCACCGGCATGGATCGTGTCGCTGTGAAATGCGTCACATGGCTATACGGATTTTCTCGAGGAATCCTGCGCTCGCGGCCGAATGTGCGCCCGACATTTTTTGGTCCAGACCGCTCGCCACCCCCGTGTCCCGCGCCCCATTGGTGCGTTAGAATGCCGAGGTGAAAACCACGTCGTCCGAAGGCAACACTGGATGCTGGGTGTCAAGCGGTTGACATGGGAGTGGCGATTCGATCAGCCACCGGAGAAGATTTGGCCGATATTTTCCGACACGGCCCGTTTCAACGAAGCTGCTGGCCTTCCAAGCTATCAGGTGCGGGAGATCCCGCAGGCAAACGGCAACATTTTGCGGCTGGCTAGTGCGAAAGTCGGGGGCGTTCTATTCGAATGGGACGATCGGCCCTATGAGTGGGTGCAGAACCGGAACTTCAGCCAAACCCGAATTTTCCGCAATGGCCCCCTGAAGACGTTCGGGCCGATCTTCGAATTGCGCCGCGACGGTGGGGGCACCGTCGCCACGTACAGCTTGCTGGCACGACCCGGCGGCATTGTCGGTTGGCTCCTTCTTAGGCTCGGATTTCTCGAAAAAGGCGGGCGCATGATCAAAGCGCTGATCAAGTCGGCGACCGCTCATCTCGCGGGCGATCAAGCCCCGCTTTTCGAATATGCGCCTCCCCGGCTTCCACAGGGTGCGGCGGAGCGTGTTGCCGCCACGGTCACCGAGATCGAGAAGACAATCTACGGACACGGCCTCGCGGCACGACTTGGCGATTTCCTTCTGCATGCACAGGAAGTCGACCTCGCTCACATGCGGCCGTTGAAGCTGGGTCGCGATTGGGGCGTCGAGCCGCGGTTCGTCGTCGAATTGTGCTTCGAGGCGACGCGCGCCGGGCTACTGAAGCTCAGCTGGGATTTGCTCTGCCCGCGCTGTCGGGGAGCGAAGAGTTCCACCTCGACCCTCGATCAATTGCCGAACCAGGCGCACTGCCCGTCCTGCAATATCGTCTTCGATGCGAATTTCTCCAAGAACGTCGAGTTGAGCTTTCGACCGTCGCCGACCGTCCGCGATCTTTCGTCGGGCGAGTTTTGCTTGAGCGGCCCGCACACGACTCCCCACGTCGTGGTGCAGCAGATCTTGGAGCCTGGCGAAGAGCGTGGGCTTGCGGCCACACTTGCCCCGGGGCCCTACCGACTGCGCACGCTTGCGCCCGGCGGCGAAGTCGACGTCGAATTCCCCGGCGACGGATTCCCCACCTTCATCGTCGAAGACGATCGAATATCGCTCGGCGGTCCAGCGCCTCCCGAGACGCTTCACCTTGTCAATCGAAGCGGGCGCGAGATCGCCTTTGTGATCGAGAGTCGCGCATGGGTCGCGGAAGCGCTGACGGCGCATCGTGCAACAACAATGCAGGCCTTTCGCGATCTTTTACCAGAACAGGCGCTGCGGCCGGCCGAGCACGTCGAAATCGATAACGTGACGCTCATGTTCACCGACCTAGCGAGTTCGACATCGCTCTACGAACGTGTCGGAGATGGGCAAGCCTATCGGCTGGTGCGCGATCATTTCGACTTTCTCGCCGATGCCGTGCGTCGGAACAATGGCGCAATCGTCAAGACAATCGGCGACGCCGTCATGGCGGCGTTCAGTGAACCGGCCGACGCCGTTCGCACCGCACTCGATATCCAAGGCCAAGTAACCCGCTTCAACGCGAACCACGGCGGCGAGGCGATAACGATCAAGATCGGCCTGCATGGCGGTGCCTGCATCGCGGTAACGATGAACGAGCGCTTGGACTATTTCGGTTCGACCGTGAATATCGCCGCGCGCCTCCAAGGCCAGAGTCAGGGTGGGGACGTCGTGCTCTCTGAACGCCTTTCGGCAGACCCGGCGGTCTCAGCCCTCCTTGGCGATCGGCCCGTGACCACCGAGATCGCGCAACTGAAGGGCATTGCCCGCGCCGTGACCTTTCGGCGGCTCCTCGGCGATGGCCGCGTCACCAAAGGTGGGGCAGCGAAATAGAAGCCAAATCGCACACCTTTGACCTCATTCGTCTCAGCTTGGCAGGATGCCACCACCCGGGTCGAGCCAAGGAGTTGACCCGGCCCAACCACGATTTAGTCCATCGTTAACCAAGCTCTTGTATTGGACAAGCGACCGCACAGGCCAGCGCATTTGCCGGCAAGGCTCCCGGCTCGTGTCCAGGAGTGCAAGGATGCAACTTGACGAGGATCAAGCGCGCACACGCGAATTTGCCGAGGCAGCATTGGCCTGGATGGCCAAACTCGCCGTTCCCCCGCTTCCACGGAATTATCGGCTTTTCTTCGGCTATTTCGAGGGGACACACCCCGATCTTGCCCATGCCATCGATCGCGTGGAGAAGGACGGGCAAGGCTTTACACCGGCAATTCTCGAACAGTTCCATGAGCGCTATTTCGGCGTCGACCGGCAGGAACGCGCGGTTCACAACGCCGCCCTATGCTTCGGGGAACTCGCCGAACGGATCAAGGCCCTCCTCGGCGAAGCGGGCCAAGATATCGAGCAGTACGGAAGTACTCTCGGAAACTTCAATGACTCCCTCGAACGGAACGACCAGCCCGAACATCTGCGCATCCTCGTCGGCGAACTGGTGGCGGAAACGGGGCGAATGGTCGAGCGAAACAAGGATCTGGAATCTCGGCTGAGCCGCGCATCGGACGAGATGACGGCTCTGCGCGAGGATCTCGTGAACGTCCGCAAGGAGGCGCTGAACGACCCCCTCACCAAGATCGCCAACCGAAAATGCTTCGACGACACGTTGCGCGAGGCCGCGAGTCATTCGTTCAGCACCGGTGAGCCGCTTTCGCTACTCATGCTCGATATCGATCATTTCAAGATTTTCAACGACCGCTTCGGCCATCAGGTCGGCGACGAAGTCCTCAAAGTCGTGGCACGGACACTCGTACGGTCAGTCAAGGGACAGGATCTTCCGGCCCGCTATGGCGGGGAGGAATTCACGGTCATCCTGCCGAACACGTACCTCGAGGACGCGGCGACGCTCGCCGGCCAGATTCGCGCCAAGGTCGCGACAAAGCATATCGTCCGAAAGATCACGGGTGAGGATTTCGGAATCCTGACACTTTCGATCGGCGTTGCCCAGTATCGTCTTGGCGAGCGGCTGGCGAATTTCGTGGGGCGTGCCGATGAGGCCCTATACGCGGCAAAACGCGACGGTCGCGATCGTGTCTCCGTGGCGTGCGAACCCGTAGACAACTTCGGAACAGAAGCACTGGCCTCGCGCAGTTGACGCAACGAAGCTCAATTTCGGTAGTTTTACCCGCAAATCGGCAGCCTCAATCGCGATGATCGCGATCTCGACCCTAAGGGCGGCGCGCGATGGCGTCGATTTCGACGCGGGCCCCGCTCGCCAAAGCAGTGACCCCGATGCATGTTCTTGCAGGCAGGCAATCCTTTAGAAAATAGGTTCGGTAGACCGCGTTCATTCGCTCGAAATCCTGCGCAAAGTTCGTGAGGAATACCCGCGTCGCGACAAGGTGCGAGAAATCGAGGGCGAGCGGCGTGAGAACGTAGGCGAGATTTTCCATGACCAGCCGGGTTTGTCCTTCGATGTCGTCCGGCAAGGCCCGGTGCTCGTTCGGCGGATCGTTTGCGACTTGACCGGCGACGAATACGAAGCCGCCGCCCTCGACGGCATGACTGTAGGGAAAATCGATCTCGCGTCCTCGCAGGAAACGATGAAACAAGGTTTCGGTGGCCATGATCCCGCCCCGGCTCGCCTGCTGACTGACGATCGAATATCATATGTTTGAAGCAGTCAACTCATGACCCGCACATTTCGGCGATCTGCGAAGTCATTGACTCGTTGAAGGGCCGATCTTGAGCCACATCCTTGAGAGGGAGCCCGCGCAATGCGCACTTTATTCACAACACGCTACTGGATCGTTCCAGGCTCGATCATGCTTTCGGCCTGTGTACTCAGTGTTGTGCTCGGGCTGAACGCGACGGGCGAGGACGCCGGCGCCATGGTCAAGCCGGTCTTCACGCAAATGCTCCCGAATGTGCCGGGCAAGACCCTCACCGCTGTGGTCGTGAGTTACGCGCCGGGCGGAAAATCGGAAAAGCATCACCATGCCGGAAGCGTTTTCGCCTATGTCCTGAGGGGTGCAATTCGGTCCGAGAACTCCGCGACCGGGCCGAGCAGGGTATATGTCGCCGGCGAAGCGTTCTTCGAACCGCCGGGAAGCGAGCATCTTGTCAGCGAGAATGCAAGTGAGACGGAGCCAGCAAGCCTTCTTGCCGTATTTGTGGCCGACACCGGGGAAACGCTGACAACCTTCGATAAGTAGGGCAGCTTCGCCGAATAGAGATTCAGCTTGCGTGGCTTTTAAGTTCCTAAAAGCGGCCGCCGGCAACTTCAGCCCGAATGGCATGCGCCGCCTCTTCCTTTCGGCTCGTCCGCATTTCACCGCCGGGTCGGCTCGCTCTCGTTCGATCGCTGAATTCATCGACGGCGGTATTAACACGATGAATTGATAAATGATCGCAGAAAATTGTTGTGAAATTTCAATATCTTGAGTTGCCCGCCGCCTCACTCGCGAATTGAATTCGCGCGCCCTGCTTTGAATCTGGTTCTTCGAATGGAGTGGGACGGGCTCTGCGATGCTGAAATCCTTTCGCCCCCTCACCTTCGCGCTTGTCGCGACCATTGTTTGGCTCGGGGTTGGCTGTGGATTCCTGCGGGGATCGGCGCGCGCCAACGACGCGGACGATGAGGCCCTCGAAAGAAAATTGACCCCCATCATCGATTGCATAAACGGGTCGGACAAGAATCTACAGGAAGCTTTTCAAGAATACGGGCGGCTGCTCAACGATATAAAAAAGAACCCGAGCGAAAGCAGTGCCTCATTCAAAATGGGGTTCGAAAATATCGACCGTGGCCACAAGATGTCGCTCGAATGCGCAAGCGATTTCGAAATGATCGCTAAGCAATCGCCCAAAATCGACGATATTGACCGGATGACGGCCGAATATGCAGCAACGATTCGTGCGTTTGCCCCCCTCTCGATTCAGGCCGATGCCTATTACCGACAGCAGGGCTATAGAAACGACAGCTGGGCGAAGGGCAAGGCGCTCGACGATCAGCTCGCACCTCTGATCGCAAAACTCGAGGGCCTTTCCGCCGACATTCATAAGGCGGGGGAGCGGGAGGCGAATGGCATTCACGACCGTGCGCTCGCCACAATCGAGGCCCATGAAGGCAAGGGCTTCGCGTGGCATACGCTCCATTACATGATCGAGGCGCGCAAAACGCTGGACGCGATCGAGGCAATGGCGGAGAGCGGCACGATCTCGCGGGACAAGGTTGGCAGCGCCGTCGCACCGCTACAGGCTGCATTCGAGGATGCGAGCGCATATGCGTCGGCCCATGCCGACGAAGCGAAGGTAAAGTCAGGCGCAAAATTGCCAGGCTGGATCTGGATCAGCGCCACAGCCGGCTACTACCTGAAACAGGCCAACGACCTGCGCGTAAAGCTGGATGAGAAAAATTCGCCGGCCAATCTGGAGACGAACTTTCAATCCCTCGTCGTCTCGTATAACGGTCTTGTAGACGCCTATAACAATTACGAGGCGCAGGAATAGCAAACAGGAGACGATTTGGCGAGGGCGGTCCCATTGCGACGCGCGGATCGTGGTCGCTAGGTTGCGCGTGCCGGGCTGGCTTGCTTGTGGAAGCTGACGCCTCGCGCTTCAAGCCCAAATCCGGTTATGACCGCGATGACCACGGCGACGACGCCGACGACCAGCAACAAGGGCATGCTATAGTCGTTACCGTGACGCTCGGCGATCCCGGACTGGAGCGTTGCATTGTACGAAGCGATAAGATTGCCAAGCTGATAGACGAAACCCGGAAATGTTCCGCGCGCCCTGGGTGGGGAAAGTTCGTTGAGATGCGCCGGGATCACACCCCATGCCCCCTGGACACAAATCTGCATCAGGAAGGCGCCCAGCCCCAGTAACACCGGGTCTGTCGACAGCGCCCACAGCGGTAGGACTGGCAGCGCCAGAAGTGAAGCGATAACAATGGCGCGTCGCCGTCCGATCCGCTCGCTGAGATTGCCGAAGAAGATGCCGCCGCAAATAGCGCCGATATTGTAGACGACAGCAATCGTCCCGACGGTCGCCGAGTCGAACTTTAGCTGGACGCGCAGGAAAGTTGGATAAAGGTCCTGTGAGCCGTGGCTAAAGAAATTGAACGCGGTCATCAGCACGACCAAGTACAGCGCCAGCTTCCAATGCTTGGCGACTGTCGTCAGCGTAGGCTCGTGCGGGGTATCCGCATGCGCGGTCCACACGGGCGACTCCGGAACGAAGGAGCGGATATACACCACAAGGAGCGCTGGGAGCGCCCCCAGCATGAGCATGCCGCGCCAGCCGATGATGGGAAAGAGGAACCAGAAGGCTAGAGACGCAATCAAATAGCCACTCGGATAGCCGGCCTGGAGCAGGCCCGAAACGACGCCGCGCGCCCCGACCGGAATGCTCTCCATCGCCAACGACGATCCCACACCCCACTCCCCACCCATTGCCACGCCGAACAAGGTACGGAGCACGAGCAGCATGGTCAGGCTCGACGAGAAGCCCGACGCGAATCCAAGCATTGAATACAGAAGGATGTTGACCATCAGCACGGGGCGGCGCCCCCACCGGTCAGCCGCGCGCCCGAAGATGAATGCGCCGACCGGGCGCGACGCGAGAGTCAGGAACAGCGCATAGGATACGGCCTCCACGTCGGTGCCGAAATCCTGGGCGATGTCCTTGAGGACGAACACCATGAGGAAGAAGTCGAAGGCATCGAGGCTCCAGCCAAGAAATGCCGCGACGACAACCAGCTTCTGTTGCTTGGTCCAACCGGACAATGCTGCGAGGGCCATTTGATCCTCCCGACGTTCGTGGTGGGAAAATCAGTGTCCGCCATAAGCCTTCAAACAACCGATGCGATCGCGGGGCGGTCCGCCTTTCGCCACACTAGCTGCGCCCACGTTCTGATCCGCAGTAGTCTACGGTGGTTCGCCGCTTGACCATAGACAAAAAGAAAATCCCGCAATCGGGGGAATGCAGCCTCGCGCAAAATCATCGCGGTTTCGTATTCGCGCGCCCGAGGGGATCAAGCTTAGGCGCTCAGGCAGCGCACGTGGCACGATTCGCCGGCAGCATCGAGACGGGAGGTCTTCGCCGCGGCCACCCAGTGTGATAGTGTTAGCTAAAATCATAGTGGGGGTGCGCGCATGAGCATGCCATCGCACAATCCCGTCGGACTGGCCGGTCTGGCGAAAGCAATGCACGAGCATTGGCGGCTGTTCCTGATCGAGGGAATCATTCTAAGCGTGCTCGGGGTGTGCGCAATTATCGTCCCACCTATCGCGGGCCTCGTCGCAACCGTCTTCCTCGGATGGATGTTCCTCATCGCGGGTGTCGTGGGTTTCGTCGCCACGGTCAGAGCGCGACGCGCGCCGGGATACGGCTGGGCGTTGCTATCGGCAATACTCGCGGTGATCGCCGGCGGCGTATTGCTGTGGAATCCCTTCCAAGGCTTGGTCACTTTGACTTACGTGCTCATCGCTTTTTTCATCGTCGATGGCATTCTGATTATCGTTCTTGCCCTTGCCCATCGCCGCGAACTGTCAGGAAAATGGGAGTGGATGATGGTGAACGGTGTGATCGATCTGGTTCTCGCGGCCATCATCATCTCCGGCTGGCCCGGCACGCTTGCGTGGGCGCTAGGTCTTCTCGTCGGGATCGATTTGTTGTTCGGCGGCTCTTCACTCATCGCCATGGCGTTGGAGGCGCGCAAAGCGGGGAGCGCCTGACGCTGCGACGTGAAGCGATCAAACGTTCGCAGCGATCCATCGAAGCTGTTCGGCGATCGGGGTGCATTTAATCCGCGATGAAAAAAGTTGCGCGCGAGAGGAACAATCCGTCAAGCGCGGTTAGGCCTTCGCTTCAAGGAACGAGCCTATTCGCATGGCCACCATGTGAGGAATTGGCCACCACAAGTTTTTCGTGACAAAGTACCTCTATCGATGCAACTCTTACATTAGCACATAATAATATTATAATCCAAAAATCGCCCGCCACGCGTGTTCTCGCAGAAGGAGGTCGTCATGCGTCGAGTTCTTGTTGGTACGATAGCGAGCTTGCTTTTACTGCTGCCTGCAATGGCTGCCGATCAGGTGCCGGATGGCACCATCGAGTTGACGGGCGGGTCCGTCTCCGTCGGTATCGGCTATACGTGGGGCAGCGGCCATCTGGTTTTCCAGGGCAAGACGTACCAGCTTAAGACCAATGGATTGTCGGTCGTGGACGTCGGCGCTTCCGATTACACAGCCTCGGGTACTGTGTACAACCTTAAAAAGGTCGAGGATATCCAAGGCAACTACACGGCCGGCTCGGCCGGCGCGGTCGTAGCGGGCGGCGCAAGTGCTACGATTATGAAGAATCAGAATGGCGTGACGATCCAGTTGACTTCCACTCGACAAGGACTTCAATTCACCTTGGCAGCACAGGGCCTGAATATCACGCTGGTGAATTAGACTCGGTCGACGAGGGCCGGATGTCAGGCACGTTCGTGGATCCAGGCGGTGATCCTCGGCCAGATTGAGGCGTGCGATTGCCGGCCGACGAGCAACGCCAAGTGCTGAAATCCAACGCCCCTCTCGCCGGAATATTCGATGAGTTGCGCCTGCCCCTTGGGCATTCGTTCAAGGAACGGGAGGACGGTGCGCCGCGGCGCTATTTCGTCGGCCGCATTGATTACTGCAAGCGTTGAAACGAGCATGGACGCAGGCCCCACGAGCTTGCCTCCGATCCGCAGCGTCCCGGCGTAAAGGCTGTCCTCTCGATAGAGAGACTGAAGGATATCGCCGACGAGCCGACCCGGAAGAGGAAACTCGTCGAGCGACCAGCGCTCGACGCGCGCCTGAACCTCCAACGCCATCGGATCGCCAACGCTCAATCCCATGTCGACGAGCCTCGACCATATAAACGTGTTCGGAGACGCAACCGCGCTGAGCTGCGTCAAGAACGTACCCGGGACGATGTCGATCGGCACGGCAGATGGCGCAATGGCGACAAGCGCGTCGCGAAACCGGCTGCATCCGGGCCCGAAGCACAATGGGCTCGACAGCAGAATAAGGCCGAGGATGCTCGACGGATGCGTCGCGGCAAAAATGGTCGCCAACGTGCCGCCCAATGAATGACCGATGAGGAAAGGTTTTGCACCGCCGGCTGCCCGAGAGCAAGCGCGCACCGCCTCTCCGAGCGCTCTTCCCGCATAGTCTTCTATGCCTGCGTTTCCCTCACCGTCTCCGGGCGGCAGCCACTCGAGGAGATTGACTGCCAGACGTTTTTCCAAGCATCGGCGCACAGCACTGATCCAGGGCGCAAGATCCCAGATATAGGGTCGCTTGATCGGCGAGGCGACAATGAGAAGGGGTGGTGCGGCGATAGCGTCCGCGTAGCCACGTAAACGCCAACGCGCGCCCTGGCTGATGGTATGATGAACGCACTCATCCGGCCCAAACCCCATGAGGGCGAGCGCACCACCCTGCATACGACGGAGCGTGTCAAGATCGCCAAGCATTTTTCCCTATCGGGATGTCGTCTGCCTACGGAGACGCCTGCCGGGTTGCCGTATCTCCCACAGTACTTTTTTTTACAGCGCGAGCGTACCATATCCAGAGCGAGCACGAGTCACTATCGCCTTTCGTCGACGTGTCGGGAGTCTGAAATGACAGTCCACCAAGTCAAAGCCTACCCGGAACATTTCGCCGAGCTGCTTGACGGCAGGCGTTCCTACTACGCCGGTAAGAACGAGCATTTCCGCCTTCACGATGTTCTTCACATTCAGGAATATCAGCCGCCGTCCGCGGGGGCGGTTAAGCCTTATTACACCGGGCGCGTCATTCGTGCGGCGGTAATCTCGATCTGCGACGACCCGCGCCTTGGCTTGATCGACGGATATGTGATTCTCGGACTGTCGGTCTTCAACTATATCGACGGTAGCTCGGAACGCGGGGCGGCCGATTGAGCCCGGAGTTGCCGCTCTCCGCAAATGCCCGCGGATGAATTCCGGTCATTGCGGTTCGTTCGAAGACGCAGCGCTCGACACGAGTAAAGAGTCGACGTGGTCGACGCCCGCGACGACAATGCACAAGGCCAAATTGGCTTTGCATGGGTGCCGAAGTTCAATCGCCTCAGCGGGGGAAGGTTGCCACTAACTCGCGAAGGCGGGCCTTGCCGTCAGCGAGAATGCAAGCGCCGTCACCCATCAAAATCGCGTCGAAGTCGAGATCGAGCAACCCAACGACACTCCGGCGTAACGCCGCAGGATCGTCCATGACTTGCTCCCGGACCAAGCCGCATTTTCCCGGCGGATTACCAACGACGATGTCCCCCACGACGAGCAACCGCCGCTCAGGCCAATGAAACGCCACTTCACCGGGCGATTTTCCCCCCGCCCCGACCGCCACGAGCGGCCCAATCTTCTGTCCTACGCTGAGCGGTTCGTCGATAATGGCCCCCTGGCTTTTTGCATGAGGCGCGTCGTCGGGATGGATGGCAACCGGCGCTCCTGTCGACGCGCGCACGCTATTTGCAGCGCGAGTGTGATTCCGGTTTGTGAGGATAATCCGGGAGACACCGAAGCGTCTAATGAGCTGCAGGTCCTCATCCGTCGGCTGAACCGGGTCGACACAGACGTTGCCATTCGAGTTTTGGATGAGGTAGCCGTTGAAGTCGTAGCCATGTGGTTCAGAAAACTTCGACCACGTATAGACGCCGCCCAGGATCTCCTTCATCACCTATCTCCTCGTTCTTTCCCATGCCGACAGGGCGGACCGCCGTCCCATTTGAACGGCCTTAATGCCGCAGCGGTTGCCAGCCAACGGCGCAACAGTAAATCGTACCACAGTCGTAGGATCGCAATCGCACTTGATTGCCAAATGCCCAATCTCCTTGGCGTAGCGGATGCGGCGATCGGACGTAGTAGGCAAGGCGTTGAGCATCCGTGCTGGACGCCGAGCACGGGAGGCTGTTCTTATTTTGAATTGTCGATGTTAAGAGGATCAATGGGGACCGCGACGGATTGCGGATCGGCGATTACGGCGACGTCGTCCGCGCGAGATAGGGAGGGAGTCGCAAAACAGGAGACCGCAAATGAAGTTGGAAAGATCTTCAGCCGTCCTTTCGGTCGTCATTGTCATGCTGTTATTGGGCTGTTCGACAGAGCCGGTTCCCACGTCAGAAGCCACTCCCACTCAGTCAATTCATAGCAGCGCCTATGCAACGCAGAAGCCCGGAACAGGCGAGGTCATCGTCAAGCGCGACAGGGGATTCGTGGGGTTGGCCTGTACCGCCGAATTATCGGTGGACGGTAACCGTATCGCCGACCTCGACGACGGCGAGATGGTTGTCATGTTTCTACCGGAGGGCGGCCATATCATCAGCGCAATCAGCGACAATTTCTTCTGCTTTGGAGCGACCGCCGAGACCGGCTTGACCGCCAAGGTGGGCGTGACCGAGTATGTGCGGATCGGTTATACCTTGGGAGGGACTTTCTTCATGAGCCCAACCACTGACTAAAATGCGTCGACGGAGCGCGGCGCGCGAACTCGCCGACGGCAGCCACGGTATCCCGAAACGGTGGGACCATGCGGCCCACTCTCCCGCTGGCGAGCGTAGTGTTCGGGTGTAACGTCCCGACATCCGAGGAGGCGGCGGCGGCCGCGGCAGCTTCCTGATTTTTGTCAAACACACCCGTCGCATCAGTCGATAACGGGAACGAGATTTCGAGAGGCGCGCCATGGCGATCGAACAATTAGGCTTGCTCCCGCCCGTTCTGCAACCGGAGGAAGGGGCGTCCTTTTGGCGCCCGCAACCGACCAACGGCTATGTCACCGTCAAAACCAGCCCCTCCTATGGGGGGCCCGGTGGCATTGCAATGGGCATTCAGGTGATTCCGCCGGGTTGTTTTGTCGAGGAGCACAGCCACGACCGTCAGCTTGAGATTCTGTTCTGCTTCGAGGGGGAGGGAGAGATCGAAGTGGACGGCAATCCGCATCCCTTCGTGCCAGGCACCACGGTTGTGGCATCGCCTTGGCTCAAGCATAAGATCGTCAATACTGGTTCACGGGACTTGAAGATGACCTGGACCATGGCGCCGCCCGGACTCGAAACGTATTTTCGAAAGATCGGGCGGCCCCGCAAACCCGGGGAGGCGTCGCCCGTGCCGTTCGACCCGCCGAAGGCAGCGCAAGAAATCCAGCTCGAGACCGGTTTTGGCGACCTGCAGCGCTCGTCCTGAAAATCGAACGACGCGGCCGACCGTTCGCACTGGGATTATCGTCAGTCACCGAAAGTGCGGGCGAATATCGTCGCGGGCCTTAGCGTCCTTACGCCAGCGCGGCCGATGAGAGTGAAGTATCCACACGTGTCTGCTTTGTTCGAGCGGACGCCGCCGGGGACAGCGGGCTCGAGCCGGCTCTTATCTCTTTCCCCCGCAGGGACAGGCGCGCTAACTTGGGGACCATGAGCCTCAGAATCGAACCCATCGACCCGAACAATCGGCCTTTCTTCGCCGCCGTGGTCACCGGTTGCGATACCGCCCAGCCGTTGTCGCAGAGGGATATTGCTTCTCTCCATGCCGGCATGGATCGTTTCGGCGTGCTGGTGTTCCGGGACCAACGAATCGATGACAGCCAGCAGATCGCCTTTGGCCGGAGCCTGGGGCCGCTTGAGCAAGCCACCGGCGACATCGGCCGGCCCGAGGACCGGCGGCTCAGCATGGACCTCAACGACATCTCTAACCTGGACAAGCACAATCGCGTACTCGCCCGCGACGATCGCCGCCGCCTCTTCGAGCTCGGCAACCAGCTCTGGCACTCCGACAGTTCGTTTAAACCGATTCCGGCCAAGTATTCGATCCTATCCGCGCGTCAGATTCCAACAACCGGAGGCAACACCGAGTTTGCCGATATGCGGGCGGCCTACGACGCGCTCGACGACACTACCAAGCAGGTAATTCACGACCTCGTATGTCTGCATAGCCAGCTGTTCTCTCGTGGCATTCTCGGCTTTACGGATTTTACCGATGACGAGCGGGAGAAGTGGGCAGCCGTTCGCCAGCGGCTGGTGCGCTGCCATCCCACAACGGGCCGCACGTCGCTTTATCTCTCCAGTCATGCGGGTACTGTCGAAGGTTGGCCCGTACCGGAGGCGCGCGCCCTCCTTCGCGACCTCACGGAGCACGCGACACAACCCGAGTTCATCTATGCGCATGTCTGGCGAATGCACGACCTCGTAATGTGGGATAACCGGGTCACCATGCACCGGGGGCGGCGCTACAACCACACCGAAGTACGGGACATGCGGCGCACCACGTTGACCAACGAAGTGTCGAGTCTTGAACAGGCGCCACCTTCCCTGCCCCCGCGTGGCGACGCGATCGGATGACACACTGCAGTGACCACGATAGCGGTTCGCAGCCAATCGGATTGGGGCGATTGAGGGAGATCGAAGCGATCAACAAATAAATTCGCCACAATAGTTCGTGAACCTTACCTTGCGGGCAAGGCGAGTATTCGGTTCCTACGCTTGCCCGAGATCATTCCTGAAGCGATTCCGAAGCAATTTCAAGGTTCGCAGCCCCTGACGCGCCCGTTTCGTCCATTTGGGTCGACGTCATTGCGGCGAGTATCACCCAGATAAAACCCGCGAGGATACCCCATGCCCACGCGTACCGCTTCTCAATGGTTGTGCTCACGGCATCCTTGGTGCACAACCAATAAAATTTGAAGATGGAAAGGCTTGCCTTATCCATTCTTCAAATTTGCTTTCCTCGGAATCACTTCGCAAGAATCCAAATTTGGCTGCGCGCTGCATCCTTTCCTGCGTTTCCTGCGGGCGGGATTTCTCTGACCTCGGCCGGAAATGTGACAGGTCGCACGGACGCGACGCATGGCCGCGCGGCGTTCGCTACAGCGACAGGAAACGGCGGGATTCCGCGGCGTCAGCAATAACCTTGATCTTCTTGAATGGCCTTCGTGCATTTAGAACATTTAGAGAACATTTATGGGTTTGGGCCGGGCGGAAAATTCAAATTGCAGTCGAGGCTCGAAATTCCGCGGTAGCCAAGACATTTTATCCGCGATGCCACGATATGCTATATTTAGAGTATGTCTTGCTCGCCGACCCCACGAATAGCGTTATCCTATTTGCTGATCGCACGCTGCGCTATGCGGGAATGCCAGCGATCAAGGCACCCGGAGGGGAGATAATTTTGGGCTTGGACGGGCTCGAACCGTGAATGTTTTGCCTGGTTGGAGGCTGCGCGATCTTGATGCCGACTTGGAAGGACCCACAAAAGGAAATAATTCGGAGAAGAAGGGCATGAACTTGATGCCAGGTTGGAACTCCATGACGGCATCCGAGTGGTGGAGCAATTTCTACTTTTGGGTCTATGTCGCCTCACTAGCCGTGCTGATCGTAAGCGGGATTATGTCCCTTCGCTACACGCAGCGCAAAGATGCCCTGGTCGATGAGCAATCGCTGAGTGCCCAGCTGAGCCGACATTACGAGATCGCCGCCGTTCAGCCGGGGGTCCAAAAAACAAATCGTGGAACAGCGAGCTTGCAGCACCAAATAGAACAAGAACGCCAAATGAGTACCGCAAGCCTGCTGAGCAATGAACAAAAGCGGATATTAGTTGCGGAATTGCGCGGCAAAATATTGAAGATGAATCTAGTCGTCCAAAAAAACTGGGAGGCCAATCCTTTCGAGGCGCAGGTTGCAACTACTCTCGTCGACACGGGAATAGAGCTATCAATGTTCGAGGCCCCCGCCGGCGAAAAATTGCCTGTTTCGATAGGGGTCGGAATGTATAGCCCAGTTGCAAGGGACGGAAAACTAGATGGCGATCCCGTTTATGAGGCACTAAAGAAAACGCAACTGTTTAGCGGTACGGTGGCGATATCACCTATGAGTACAGCCGTCGGGCATATACGGCCGAGTTACACCTTACTTCCAACCAACGAATACGCCCTTTTCATCGGGCAAGCGCCGCCGTCCTGACCAGACGTTGGCTCGTCTAAGCCCGGGGAATGTCCCCGTGAAGGGATCCTAGTGTGGTGGGCTTGAAGTTCCTAACGTTTTGGCGGCATCCGCGTTCAGGAACTTCAAATCCGAATACCACACTCGATACGATATAATCCTCGTGTGGCTTTGAATCCGAAATTCGCTCTTGGCCCCGCTCCAAATTGTGACGAGTTTCGGATTCGCCACACGAGTGACCAACTATGGGTTTAGAGGGAGCCGAGTTTACGATCCGCCAATTTCCAAGTCGCGATTAAATTCGAACTGGCAGGAACCATCCGAGAAGATGCTCAAATAGGTCCACCAATGCGTCTCGCTTAGTCTCTGCTGCACGTCTTCGACCACCAACTCCCCAGCATTGCTCGGTCGCTTTGCGCCGCTAGGCCAAACGTTGATGACTTCCCTGCGCCCAATCGAACCTGCTCGAGCGCGTTGTTCCAGAACGCGGATGATCTCCCATATTTGCTCCATATCCGGGTCGGTTAGTGGCTTAGACTTGCGTATCCATGTCGCAAGAAAGCCATAAACTAGAAGATCGGCCCTCTTGTGATCGCCGCTCAGTCGAATGAACACGCACTCCGGCAGTGTGTCCATTTCCAGCTTCTTCCGTTGACGCGTCTAGTATAATTCTCTATCGCCTCTTCGTCCTTCTTGGCACCACCCCGCCCCCGTCTACCGATATGAATCTGATACCGGCTACAACGGATTGCCGTCCTTAGCGCGAATATTTATCACGACGAAGGGGTTTTCCATTTTAAGGTCGATCGTGTGATCCTCGGATTCGCCGCACGAGACGCAGAATGCGTGGGCTGCTCATGCCTTTGAGTACTCGTGACGTGACCGCAGGAGCCGATGTCACCCAAATTCAATCACATTAGGGTCAATTTTGCCTGAAGCGTCCTAAGGCCCAGTTGCCTTATTGCGGACCATCGGCGAGATTTCTGCTTCGCACGCTACCGACCCATCGGTCGCATTATTATCATCCGCGGAACACGATGAAGTCACGCCACCCACTCTGAGTTCAATGTCACTATTCCATTACGACGTTAGATCGGGCGCAACCTGCCCCTCCCTGAATCCATTAAAGCGTCCGGTCGGCATTCAAGTCTCCCTTACGCCCCGCCCTTGTTCTTCAAAGAGGCGGGGCGTTTCTGCGAACCGTCCGGGAAAGTCACAATCTGGCAATTCAATTAAGCCTGGTCGGACAACGCGCACTTATTCCGATAAGCGATTGAATGCGTGGACGCCCAATATGGCAAGCATGGGGCCGCGCGCATGCCGGCAACGGTGCGCGGTTCTAAAACGACCTCTCAGTGGGAATTAGCGGAAATGGAGCGATAACCCAACCGAGAGCGGGAAATAGACGGGCGGCGGCGCGACATAAACAGGTTGCGGCGGCGGGCGGTAGTCCGTTAATTGGTGCGCTCGTCGGCGGTGCTGGCGGTGCTGCAATCGG
>Ga0187766_10000244_pt1 | contig 29517 bp, 29 predicted proteins | sample 0216_QUI02_MP05__4_FD_132971 | JGI IMG/M metagenome (GOLD analysis project Ga0187766, IMG submission 132971) | Tropical peat soil microbial communities from peatlands in Department of Meta, Colombia - 0216_QUI02_MP05_20_MG | ecosystem: Environmental > Terrestrial > Soil > Wetlands > Peat ... | reverse complement strand
GCCCGTCGCCGGTCGTCCACGCCCGATCACCGATCCACGCCGTCAAATCTTCCTGCGCCGCGGCAAAATCCAGCCCACTATCCACAGCGGCGATCTCCGCTTGATGCTCGAAGCGGGTGGTGCGCCGCTCGGTATAGCGCGTCATCAGTGCGATGTTGTCCTCGGCGTGCGCCGCGGTCGGGCCGTAGTGCACCAAGGCGTCGGGCTTGAGCGCGATCAGCGCGTCGACGTCGTCGGTGGCGGTAATGCCCACCAGTTCGGCCAGTCCGCAGATGTCGCCGACGTCGCGGCCGACCTTGCCGGGGTTGCGGACGCCGACGCCCACCAACTCGAACAGCGGATGCTTGACGATCTCGGCGATCACCATCTTGCCGACGAAGCCGGTACCCCAGACCACGACGCGTTTGGACATCGGTCGCCTATCACTCACCGGTTCACCCTAAAGCGGCGCGGATGGCATCTACCATCGGATGGCGTGCGAACGGTCATGCAGCGGTGAGCCGCATCGAAATCACCCGCCCGGCGTTGAGCGCGTGGCGGTTCATCACCGTCTTCGGCGCCGTCAGTCTGCTCGCAGATTTCGTCTACGAAGGTGCCCGGTCGATCACTGGGCCGCTGTTGGCCTCATTGGGCGCGACCGGTCTGGTCGTCGGTGTGATCACCGGCGTCGGTGAAGCCGCCGCCCTGGGATTGCGTCTGGTGTCGGGGCCGTTGGCCGACCGCACCCAGCGGTTTTGGGCCTGGACCATTGCCGGCTACGCGCTGACGGTGATCACGGTCCCAATGCTCGGCATCGCGGGCGCGCTGTGGGTGGCGTGTTCGTTGGTGATCGCCGAACGCGTGGGCAAGGCAGTCCGCAGCCCCGCTAAGGACACGCTGTTGTCGCACGCCGCCAGCGTCACCGGTCGCGGCCGCGGTTTCGCTGTGCATGAAGCGCTCGATCAGGTCGGGGCAGTGATCGGCCCGCTCACGGTCGCTGGGGTGCTCGCCCTCACCGGCGACGACTACGCGCCCGCGCTCGGTGTGCTCGCCCTGCCCGGTGCGGCCACCTTGGCGCTGTTGGCCTGGCTGCGGTTCCGCGTGCCCTATCCGGAGTCCTACGAGTCCGAGCCGTCCGACGCCGAAGTGCTGCCATCTGGCGTCGAAATGGGCCCCTCTGGCGCCCGGTTGACCCCGCCGGGCCCCGCAGTGGCGCGACGCGGGACGTTGCCTCCGATGTTCTGGCTGTATTGCGGGTTCACCGCGGTAACCATGATCGGCTTTGCCACCTTCGGGTTGCTGTCGTTTCACATGGTGACCCGCGGCGTGCTGGCCGCCGCCGTAGTGCCGGTGATCTACGCAGCGGTGATGGGCGCAGGTGCGCTGGCGGCACTGGCGTCTGGCTGGAGCTACGACCGGTTGGGCGCGAAAACCCTTGCCGCGCTGCCGGTTCTGTCAACGCTGGTAGCGGTGTTCGCTTTCACCGGCAACGTCGCGATGGTGATCGTCGGTGCGCTGCTGTGGGGCGCGGCGGTCGGCATACAAGAGTCCACGCTGCGCGCGGTGGTCGCCGACCTGGTCGCGGCTCCGCGACGGGCTAGTGCCTATGGTCTGTTCGCTGCCGGGCTCGGTGCGGCGGCTGCGGTCGGTGGCGCGCTCACCGGCTGGCTCTACGACATCTCCACCGTGACGCTCGTTGTCGTGGTGGCCGTGATTCAGCTGCTCGCCCTGGCCGGTCTGTTCGCGACTCGGCTGCGGCGAGTTGCGTGATCAACGGTTGTTCGCGCTGTGAAGCGAAGTGGTCTTCCTGCACGACCCGAAACGACCCGCGCGCGGGTCTTTGAGTAGCAGCATGGAAAACCATAACCAGTCCAGCGCGACCCAAGCCACCCCAGAGGAAGCGTCTCAGGGGCGCCTCGATGCTGTTCGCTGTCTTTGCCGGATTCGCGACCGCCGCGGGGATCTGTGGTGTCGGTGCGGCAGACACAGAGAGCGAGCGCCATCCGGTTCGCTACGAAGTGAATGGCAACTCCCCTGTGGCCGAATACATCTCGTACCAGACCGACACCGGTCAATAGCACGAGGCCAATGTGAGATTGCCATGGTCGAACAAGTTTCACTGCATTCATGAGTGATGTGTTCGTAGTTAGCGCACAGGGGGCGGGCTCGATCACCTGCACGATCCTGATCGACGCAAGTAGCACGGGGTCTTTACAGCGTGCCCGGTGAACTCATCGGGCGGCGTTGCGGATGTCGATGACGTTGCCGTTCAGTTTGCTTTGAATGAAAAATACCGGCTCACCGGCGAGTATCGGCGCCGGGTCCTGTGAGTGGTGCCGGCGGTGTGACGGTGATGGTCACAGGAACGGTGAAGCTCATATTGTTGTCGTAAGCCCAGACCGCGAGCGACCACGGGTATTGGCCGGCCGCGAGGCCGGCAGCAGGCGGGAGCCCGGCGGCGACCGTAAACGGCACATTGAAAGTCTCGCCTTTAATTAGCGCAATATGCTGACGCTGGGTTGGCGTCACGGTAACGTTCGGCGCCCTTGGCCGAGTTTCGGGCGAAAAAAATTAGGTGCGCAGTTTTCGCAGCACCGGCAACCAGGGTCAGCCTCACGTAAGCAGTGCACAATGTGCGTTCCACCACAGAGATCGGAGTGACTTCAACGGAGATTTGCCCGACCGGTGCCGTGATGGGAATGGAGACCGGGTCGTCCCACGTATCCCCGTTGATGAGAAGGGTGGCGGTAGATGCGTCGGGAGTGCAGGGGGTCGGAGCTAAATTAACAGTTACCACAAAATATTGCCCGGCAACCACGCTCAGGGGGTGACGCCATCGGATTCCGCCACCTGTACGGGCACCTGTATTTTGACGGGCTTCGGATGTGCGCCCCCGGGAGTTCGCCGGGACCCGCGGCCTCGGTTTCGGTCTCGGTAACATAGCTCGCCACGGACGACACGCTCAGTGCGCCGCCGGAAGTATCGGCGGAAATACTTGCCGTGATGTTGGTTGCCGCCGAGACGTTCCCGCACGAGGTGCTTGCAGTGGTGACAAAACCCGGTCGCGTGATTGCGCAGGTGATCGGAGTGCTGAAGGTTGGTGTGCCCATTGGCTGGGTTTGCCATCGGCATGGGACTGGCTGCCGCTCGCGGTCGTGCGGTGATGGTGGCGGGGCCGTACCAAGTGGCGATGCGGGTGACGGCGGCTATCGGTGAATCTTGACGTCGGTTCACGGGTTGAATGACCATGTTCTGTCGGTGAATGGTGACAGTACCGTCGCCGCGTCGGCGGTGAGGGCCGCTGCGAGAAACTGCCTGCTAGGCAATGAGTCTGGCGGAACTGTGTCCTCGTCTCGACGGGCCCTTGAGTGACGACGTCAACACACCGCTACTGTCGGCCGATCGTCAGGCACCGAAGCCAGCCACTCGGAGTCGGTGACCGACGCGCCGACCTCGTGGTAATCGCCCGAGGGCCGGGAAAACAGGCGCGAACGCAACTCCATGACCTCGGGAAAGTCCACATCAAACCATCGCACCGAGGCCGCAGGACTCAGGCGTTGAACTCGGGTGTCCAAGCCACAACCCAGATGCAGCACCGTCGCCGACGGGTGGTCGGCGAGAAACGAGCAAGTCCACGTGTCGAGTACTTTGGCGCGGATGGCGATGGCAACGGCGCTCGTGCCTTTCACCCGGGTTTTGCGGAAGTCGTAGTCGATGCGTTGGACAGCGTCAGCGGCGATGGTGTCGTCCAGCACGGAGTTGCGCGAGCGGCTGTCCAATGCGTGGCCATACAAGGTGGCAAGCATTGTCTCCTCAGCACTGGTGAGAGCGATATTCTCGCGGTCCATGACAGCCAACATAGTGCCGAACGCGACGGCCCATTCCTATGTCCGTGGCCCGCTTACTGCGGTCTAGTGGCACACGATCACACGTAGCAAGGTCTGAATAAAACCCGGGATGCTTCAGGCCGAGCAGTCGACCCCATGTGATCAAACGTTGGTCGCCTGCGGTGAAAGTCGCTGTGGATCGGCGTGATCGGCGAGATAAATCATTGCCGCTTCCGGTGTCATTCCGAATGCTGTGGCAACGAGTTTCGGGTCGAGGGTGTTGACCATGTCGGCCAGTCGTGTGGTGCGAAGTTTACGGGTTGACAGGCTGGCCGGATCGAGTACGTGGCTCATGCAGGGGATCGATGGCTGCTACAGGCGGTTTTTGATGGTTCTTGAAGCGGTGTCAAACCCGTGGCGGGCGGGATTGCCCAGATGCAGTTGCCGCTCCCCCTCGATCGAGAACGCTGCAACGCCAGCCGTGGGGCCGTCCACAACCAGATCCCCAACCCTATCCAGGTGAGGACTCGATTCGGTCAGGGATGTGCGGCAAGGAACGTCTCGTTCGACAGTCCGGCAGCGAGTCCCGCGACGTCGAACGGCCGGTCAAGACGCGCGTGAAGCTTCTTCGGATCGGTGAGGAGGCTGAGCTCGACAGTTTGGCGAGCGAACAGCCGTCCGATCCGCGGGTAGAGCCAGCGCATCATTGCCCGCTCCACGGGGGTGCAGCGCGCTGCGCAGTAGCCGACGTGGCCCAGCTCGTCGGTGAGGATCTCGCTGTAGAGCTGCTCGATACGGGCGGCCACGTCTGGTTCGTCGGCGAACACCTCGAGGCCGACGCGGCGCAACTCGTCAAACATCACGCAACCGGCCATCTCGGCCGCGCCCACGAACGCGAATCCAATTCGCTCTGGAACAAATACGGCGATCTTGACGAACTGGCGCATCACCAGCGGCGGCGGGACGATTTGGAACGGCAGACCGAACATGTCCAGCGCGTAGGCCAGTAGACGGGTGTGGTAGTGCTCCTCGAGCTCCATGTACACCCGCTCCGGTGGCGTGTCCTCGCCGCTGTTGAACCCGTAGGTCTCGCCCAGGCTCACCCCGAACCGTTCGGCCTGGTTCAGCCTGGCGGTGGCCAACAAGAACAGCATCGGCTGGTCCAGATTCGGCTCGGGTCGGCGGCGGTGCAGGTTCCGCAGGAACACACCCCGGTCAATCGCACGGGCTGAGCGGACAGGGTCGGCCTCCAACGCACCGAAGAATTCCTCGCGGCTGGCAAGGCGTCGATGCAGCGGATCGGCGTCGCCGTCGCGTCGCGCCAGATAGGCGCGGTAGCCCTCAATACCCAAGGCGTTCATCGGTCCTCGATTCCTTGAACAATTGTCTTCACATACCGGTCCAGCAGCGCATCACGCGGCCGCGACGCGGCGCCACCAGTGGCCAGCAGCGCGAACAGCCCAGTAAGGAAGATGACCGCGAGTTCTCCCACGTCTGCATGCCGCGACGCTCGTCCTGCAGCCTGCGCGTCGGCAATCGCGGCGATGAGGAACCCGGCCAGCTGATGCTCACCCAACTCGTCCTCGACGGGCCGCGTCGCCGAGAAGTGCAGTCCCAGCATGTCCCTGAAGACCACCGGACCCAACCGCCGCTCAGCGGCGAGCATCTGGCGCACCAGCAGCGTGAGCAGCGACATCAGATCGCCAGCCTCGGTGTTTTCAAGGCTGGCCACGATGCTGGCCTCCTCGGCCCGCTCCAACTCGACCAGCACATGCTCCTTGGTCGGGAAGTGGAAATAAAACGTGCCTCGCGACACGCCGGCCGCCGCGGCGATCGCTGCGACATCTGCGCCCGCCAAACCAGACCGGCCGATCTCGGCCACCGTGGCGTCGAACACCCGCGCCCGCGTCTGCAGCCGCTGGGCCTCCCGCACGCCCACAACCGAGGAACCAGGTTCTGTGGTCGATGTCGTCGCAGCCACGTTGGCCACCATACAGAATCTCACTTACACCTGTCAATGACGAGTGTCAGCGGACATGCCAGCGGTCGCTTCGGGGTGAGCCGCCGAAAGACCACAACTAAATGGGGCCGGAATCCGTGAAGACCTCTGAGGCCAAAGGACTTGACGAAACTCAGCTGGCGCAGTCAGCGATGGATCGCCTACTGAGCGCGGCGTTCGAACTCAACATCGAAGGGCCCTCCTACCGGCAACGCCAAAGCCCACCAGCGCAGCGGTCAACCGCAGCAAACCGCCTTCAGAAGCTACCCGACGTTCGTGACTGGCGGATCAGGTGTAGTGCCAGTGCGGTGAGCCATGCCAGTCCAGTGATCAGGGTGAGGCGTTGTAGCAGTCCGCCGATGGACACCAATGTCGGATTCTGCGCGAACCCCATATCCGCGAGAACAAAGCCGGTCAGGAACACCACCGCGGTCCCGATTGAGTAGCAGGCCCACCATTTGCGGCCTGATCGGGCGAAGCGGTAGCCGAGCACGCAGCAGGCGGCCGGCAGTCCCAGAAACACCAGGGCCGACAAAGCCTGGTGCAGGACACCATGGATGGTTCGGGTGGTGCCGCTGGGCACCGCGAGTGTTCCTGGAGGGTAGCCGCTTAACGGGTCGGCAGTGAACAGTCCGGCGCCGATCATGCCGATCGCGATCAGGCCGACGAGCACCGGCGCCCAGATCCCGCCGTTGTAGCGTCGCAGCGCCGGCCGCAGCCCCACGGCGAACGCGAGCAGCAGCATCCCGCTAACGAGGAAATTGCCAGCCTGGATCCAGCCGGATGGCCCGATCGCTAACGAGCTCACCGGGTGTCGCAGCGGGTTATAGCCAGCCGGGCGAATTGCTGGGAGGGCGTCCACGATCAGAAACACCACGACGAACAGAGGCGCACCGATCGCCCCGCACCACAGCAGCGCCCGCTGATAAGTGGAGTGGTCGTGATCGCTAGGCATCCGGGTGCCCGAAGTGGTAGCGCAGGCCCCGGCCGAGTCGTCGTATCAGGGTGATACCGGAGACGACCCGCATGAAGTGCCAGTAGGGCCACGAGTAGTGCCGCTTGATCTCGGCTGGATCGGCGAACCACCATTCGCAATCGAACACCAGGCCGGGCACTGCTTTTTCCAGTTCGTGCGGGTCGTCGATGCTCCAGTCCAGTTGCACGCCGGTGGCTTTCACTGGCCCGTAGCGCTGGGTGAGCCACACCCCAGCCCGGCTCCAGGCGTCGAAGACAAGTTCACCGCCGGGGAAGTGCTCGACGATGCGTCGTAGCATCGCCACGCTGTCGGCCGCGCGCAGATATGGTGTCAACCCCTCGGCGACAACCAGAACCGGCTTGTCGCCAGAAATCGTGTCGAGCAGCCACGGATCGGTGACCGAGGCGGCGATGGTGTGCAGAGCGGCACGCTGCGGGAACAGCCGCCGCCGCAGTTCCATAACGTCGGGCAGGTCGATGTCATACCAGTCGACAGTGGACGGCGGGTCGATCCGGTAGGCCCGGGTGTCCAATCCGCAGCCCAGATGCAGCACCACACAGACGGGGTGGATGTCTAGGAATCGCTTCACCCAGGTGTCGTAGCCCTTGGCCCGCACCGCGGCTGATTTTTGATCACGGCGACGCATGCGCAACCTACTGAAGTCATAGTCGATGCGCTGCAGCGCCTTATCGGCCTCCCGATCGCCAAGAATGGAATCGGGCCGGCGGCTATCGAGGGCCTTACCATACAGCGTGACCAGCGCGGTCTGCTGGACCCCAGCGAGGGCCACTTTCTCGAGGTCCACCATGTCACTCCGATCCGCTGGCCGTCTGGTAGCGGGCCAGCCCCCGCGACCGGGCCAAGCCCGGTCCCATCGTGTTGGCAAAGGGGTGGTCCCATCATCGTGGCAGCGACACAGCCCGCGAGAACCGCCTGTTCGCACTGACGCTTCGCAAGCATGCCCGAATCCCCGACTTTCGGGCGGGTCGTCACGCCATACTCGCGGATATGGCTTTCAAAGTGTGGCTTGGCAGCGATGAAGACCCGGTGGATCGCGGGGACGGTGATATCTACGAATTCCTGCGCGGGGGTGTGCTCGCGGTTCACTACGCGACTCCGGGCCGTTGGTCGGACTACTACCCACCCGCTTCCTGGGAACGCCTCGCGGCCGAGCCCAACCATCGGCCCGGGGAACCGCTAGACCGGTCCATTGGCCCGGATTTCGACTAAGACTTGACCCGTAATGGGTCATGCATCGACCGAACAGCTGTGGAGCTGTGTTTTTCGGCTGGTCCCGCGAAGTGGTGGGTGCGCTGGGCCAGGGTTTTGCGAGGGATCGCATGACGGCCTTGCGCCGCGGTGTGGACAAGACCAATCTGATGGTTGCCATCTAATGATGGCTACTATCTGTAGATGGTGACCATCATTGAGTGCAATCGAGACCGCCGAGATCAGGATGAACGCATGAGGAGCGGGATTATGACGCAGACCCCGAAGGAGCCCCGCTGGGCCGAGCTGTCTGACGAGGTGCTCGAGTCGATCGAAGCTGGACGAAAGACCGGGCTGGAGGCCATTCGCAAGTTTCTTGATACGGTGACTCCTGCACTTCACGACACGTCGTGGCGCAAGACCGTCGTAGACGCCGCTTTGGAGTTGGCGGAAGAAATCAACACGGCGCGCGTCGAGTTCCTGCGCAGTGTCGTGCGAAGTACGGGCCACGCACTGAGCAAGGAGTGAATCAGTCCGGCCATGTCGCTTTTGACCCCAAGATCGGCGTTGTGGGGCGCCGTGTTGAGTCTCGTGTTTTTGCCCGCGACGCGGCGGGTGGCTCAGCAGGCGGGCCATTCGGAGGCGGCTTTTGCCCGCCATCTTTGAGCGGCCCGAACCCGGCCTTCGAGAACGTAAGAAGGCACAAACCCGGGCGTTGATCCAGATGCATGCATTGCGCCTGTTCGGCGAGCAGGGCTACCGCGCGACGAGGATCGAGCAGATCATCGCCACGGCCGACGTCTCGGAAGCCACGCTGTTTCGGTACTTTCCGACCAAGGAAGACCTGGTTCTGCAAGACGAATACGACCCGCTGATCATCGAGGCGTTGCAGTCCCAGCCGCCCGACGTTTCCCCGATCGCAGCGCTTCGCGCGGCTGTCGCCTCCGTCCTGGCCGGCTGGTCCGATCGCGAGCGCGCCGAACAGCAGCAGCGGCTGGCCTTAGTGATGTCGGTTCCTGAATTGCGCGCGAAAATGCTCGACCAATTCCTGCAGACGACGAGGGTTCTCGCCGAAGCTCTCGCTGAGCGGGTCCACCGAAAACCCGACGATTTCGCGGTGCGGATCGTCGCCGGGGCGGTAATCGGGGCGCTGATGGCCGGGTTCGATGCCGTCGCCGCCAACCCCGATGCCGACTTGGGCGCGCTCGTCGACGAAGCCCTAGCCCACCTGGAATCCGGCCTGACGCTGTAACAACAACCGTCCTTTGACATTTCGGGAGGAAAGCCCATGACGATCCCGATAGCGGCCGATGTGGTGACGGCGTTCATCCAGGCGTGGAACAACAAGGATCTGCAGGGGGTGAGCGCACTGCTGGCAGCCGAGGTGTCCGGGCGCAACCCGCTCTCGAGCGAAGCAACATTGAGCCGAGACACGGTTTGCTCAGCCATCGAACGGATGATGGGCGCATTTCCCGATCTGCACATGCGAGTTGACACCATCATCGCCGATGGTGCCACCGTCGCTGTCGAAGAGTTCGAAACCGCCACGCTCACAGCGACAAACGCGTCGTACGCGATGCCGGTCGCCTTGTTCATCACGGTCAACTCGACAGGCCAAATCACTCGGCTGCATAACTACTGGGACACCCAGTCCTACTTCACACAGCTGCAGACCACTCCTGAGGCTTTAGCTGAAATCCTGCTGAACCGTCCCGGGTCTGATGCCGACCTGCTGTCCTGGCAAGGATGGCGCGACGCCCATCAACTGAACACCGACTAGCCGTGGGTTCTACGTTGATAGTTAGTCAAGTTGTTGCCGAATGCGCAATCATACCAATAGGACTGGCGAAAACCGATAAGGGTGATACTAACGAAGCGGTTCTCCTCAGTCAGTCCTGCCGGCACCGACCCGGCGATCTCGTTCGGCCGTACTGCAGGACGCATTTTGGCCACATCGCGGCCGGTCTTCCGGCCCGCAAGGGGTAAGCGATGAATGAGGTGATAATTGCCGGGGCAGGCCCAAACGGGCTGATGCTGGCATGCGAGCTGGCGCTGGACGGGGTCCGGCCGGTGGTGTTAGACCCGCTGGACGGTCCGAATCCCGAGCCGCGCGCCAACGGCATGGCCGGCCAGGTTGTGTCGATGCTGGACCGCCGCGGTCTGTACGAGCGTCTCGCCGATTCACCGGGTCCTCCCTGCCCGGCACAGCAATTCATGTTCGCGGCCTTTCCGCTCGATTTGACCGGGCTGGCCGACAACCCGATCTACCTGCTGATGGTGCCGCAGATCGTGATCGTGCAGGTGTTGGCCCAGCGCGCCGCAGAGCTGGGCGTCGACATCCGCTGGGGCCACACACTGACCAACTTCACCCAACAGCCCGGCCGGGTCGACGTGACAGCGGAAGGACCGCAGGGACCCCTCGGGCTGACCGCCCGATTCCTCGTCGGGGCCGACGGTGGACACAGCCCGGTCCGCAAGCTCGCCAGCATCGACTTCGAAGGGGTGTCAACGGACAACACCGTCAGCCGCATCGCCCATGCGCGCGTCCCCGACGACTGGATCGACGCGGCCACCGGCGCACTCGACGTGCCGGGATTCGGTCGGGTTTCGCCGTATCGACACCTGCGGACCGAACACGGCCTGTTCGTGTGGGCGCCTTTCCTGTGGGTCGCCCCGGCCGTGACCACCATCGAGTGGAACAACCCCGCCGATGACGACGTCCCGATGACCCTGGATGAAATGGCGGCTAGCGCCCGGCGGGTGCTGGCCGCCGAGCTGCCGCTGCGGCCCCCGACCGGAGCCGGCCCGTTCTCGATGCGCCGCATCTTGGGCGGCAACTCACGGCTGGCCTCACGGTTCCGCGACGGTCGGGTGCTGCTGCTCGGCGACGCGGCGCACGTGCACTCCGCGATCGGCGGGCCCGGCCTGAACCTCGGCCTGCAGGACGCTATGAACCTGGGCTGGAAACTCGCCCACGTGATCCACGGTCGCGTCGAGCCCGCCCTACTGGACACCTACGAGGCCGAACGCCGGCCGGTCAGCCAGCGGGTGCTGATGCACACCCGGGCGCAATCGGCGCTGATCGCCCCCGGTGCCGAGGTCACCGCATTGCGGGAACTGTTCGCCGAACTGCTCACCGACACCCACGTCGTCAAACACATCGCCGACCTGCTGGCCGGGGCCGAAATCCGCTACGCCGCCGATCCGCACGCGCACCTACTGGTCGGCCGCTGGGCCCCCGACCTGACCGTCGTAAACCACAACGGTTCACAGCGGCTGGCCGAGCTGGCGCGCGATGGGCGGCCCCTGCTGATCGACTTGACTGGCGGTGCGCTCGCGAGCCGGGTAACCACCACCGCACACCGCATCGCCGTGATCACCGGGCATCCCCGCGACGATGCCCCCGCCACGGCCCTGCTGGTGCGGCCCGACGGCTATGTCGCCTGGGCCACCTCCGAGACCCCACCCGACGCAGCAGGCCTCGACCAGGCCGCCCACCGCTGGTTTGGTACTACCCTCATCGGTGGCGAAAAGGCAGTCAGTCGACCGGCAGTCCGCCGCCTCAAAGCTTGACCGGCACAGTGTCTTTCATCGAGCCCAACGCACACCGTTGAAGCCGTGGCACCCAGCCCGACCGCTCCGGGCGCCAAACCAGGCACCTTTGAATTCCGGGAGGCAATCGTGTGCTCTAACCACATTCGGAAACACGGCTGTCGGGAAGCGTCGTTGTCGTCCTACTGGCTCTTGGGGCGCGGTGGTGGCGACGGTGTCGTTGTTGCCCAGCATCTCAGATGAAACCCTGACATGCTCAGGCTGGGTGTTTTCGCGCGGTACGACGACATCACCCGCCAGAAGAGCGGTCCCCGTTCGCGCTTTTGACTCACGTGGGACGGCGCAGCGCGCGCACCTGGCGCTGGGCGCCCATGCCTACGGGGACGGTTTCATCTTGCCGCTGGGTTACGGCACTCAAACCGATTGGTACCGCGATGTGATGGCCGCTGGGACATGCACACTTGCCTGGAAAGGACGCACCACCAACTGGAACGGCCCGAGCTCATTTCCGGACCCGACTTGGTCCAGGCTTGGCCAATACGGCAACGGATCACGCTGCCACTATCCGGAATGCACGATTTCCTGTGGCTGCACGAAAAGACAGGATGAGACCCGATCACGCACCGCCTCAGTCAATCGGAAGCTTGGCCGTCGACTCAACTTTCGTTCCGCCTTCAAGATAAGGCGTCAGCCGTTTAGGCTCAGGGTTGTTACTCCATCAACGACGTGGGGACAGTCGACATGGGCATCGCAACTCGAGTGAATGGCACGGCGCCGCCTGAGGTTCCACTCGCCGACATCGATATCAGCACGTGGGACTTCTGGGCACTCGACGACGATCTGCGCGACGGGGCTTTCGCCACCCTGCGACGGGAGGCGCCGATCTCCTTCTGGCACGAGCCGGTCCAGCCGGGATTCGAGGAAGGCAAAGGGCACTGGGCGCTGACCAAGCTGGACGACGTCTTCTACGCCAGCCGTCACCCGGAGATCTTCAGCTCATATCCCAACATCACCATCAACGACCAGCCGGCGGAGGTCGCCGAGTTCTTCGGCTCGATGATCGCGCTCGACGATCCGCGGCACCAGCGGCTGCGGTCCATCGTCAGCAGGGCGTTCACCCCGAAGGTGGTGGCCCGCACCGAGGCGTCGGTGCGTGAGCGAGCCCACCGGCTGGTCGCATCCATGATCGCCAATCACCCCGACGGCAAAGGCGAGGCGGTCGCCGAGCTGGCCGGCCCGCTGCCGTTACAGGTTATCTGCGACATGATGGGGATTCCCGAGGCGGACCATCAGCGGATCTTCCACTGGACCAACGTGATCCTCGGCTTCGGTGACCCCGACTTGGCGACCGATTTCGAGGAGTTCATCACGGTGTCGATGGAAGCCGGCGCGTATGCCACCGCGCTGGCCGAGGACCGCCGCATCAATCCCCACGAAGATCTGACGACGAGCCTGGTGCAGGCCGAGGTCGACGGCGAGCGGTTGTCGTCGGCCGAGATCGCGTCGTTCTTCATCCTGCTGGCTGTGGCCGGCAACGAGACGACGCGCAATGCGATCAGCCACGGCCTGCTCGCGCTCACCCGCTACCCCGAGGAACGGGCGAAGTGGTGGGCCGACTTCGATGGTCTGTCCCACACGGCGGTCGAGGAGATTGTCCGGTGGGCCTCGCCGGTGATCTACATGCGGCGCACCCTCACGCAAGACATCGAGCTGCGCGGCACCAAGATGGCGGCCGGTGACAAGGTCACCATGTGGTACTGCTCGGCCAACCGCGACGAGTCAAAGTTCGCCGACCCGTGGACATTTGACGTGGCGCGCAACCCGAACCCGCATGTCGGCTTCGGCGGCGGCGGCGCGCACTTCTGCTTGGGCGCCAACCTGGCTCGTCGTGAGATCAGCGTCATGTTCGACGAGTTGCACCGTGAGATACCCGACATCGTCGCGACCGAGGAGCCCGCGCGGTTGCTGTCGGCGTTCATTCACGGCATCAAGACGCTACCGATCGCCTGGACACCGCCGGCCTGAGGTCAGCGCGGTCGCTGTAGCAGCCACGCGACGAGTTGAAAGGGAAGGGCAACAAAAAGGGTGCCGCCGATGAGGTTGCCGACGCTGGTGGCGCACAGGTTCGTGAGGAAATCGTGGCTGCCGAAGCCCCAGCGGATCCCGCTGTGTGGCACCGGGTGTGAAACGCTGTGAGAAGCAAGGGAAGTCCGAGGAATCCGACGTTGGCGATGACGTGCTGGGTGCCGCCGATCACAAACGCGAAGGGGCCGTAGAAGGCGAAGCCCATCCGCGCGACATCGGTGCGAGCCGTGAAGAACAGGCACATGGAAGTCTGCAGGAGCCAGGTGCATAGCACCGCGAGCAGAAGCGCGGTCCAAAATGGTTGGGCCGCTTTCAGGGTGCCCACGGCTGCTGCCCGCTCGGCGAGGCTGCTCAATTACGGACGCGACTTCAGACGATTCTCGACGCCCTTGTCGACCGGTTCGGCGCCAGGGCCGGCGTGCCCGTCGATTACGTTGAGCAAAACTGGAGCCTCGAGCGTTACTCCGGCGGCGGGATGCTCAGCCATGTGTCGACCGGCTGCTCACCCAGTTCGACCATGCGCTGCGCGAACCGTGCGGCTTCATTCACTGGGCCGGAACCGAGAGCTTGGCCGTGATGTACGGCTGGGTTGACGGCGCGATTCGCTCCGGCGAGCGGGCTGCCAGCGAAGTCATGGCCAGTGAGGCGCTGACACTGGCCTGACCTCAGAGCGCGCCGCCGAGGCATCGAACGGCCGCTTCTTCGTCTCGTGACCGCAGTTTTCAAGCACGGACCGCGAGGCGCTTCGAAGATTCCGTGTAACTCGTGGCCTCGCCGCCTTATATTCAGGCCATCCGTGCGTGCGGTGATGAACGGAGGGGAGTCCGTGAAGACGTTGACACTCAGCGTTGCGCTCACGACCGCGGCGGTGGCCCTCGCACCGGTTGCTCGAGCTGAGATGCAGATTGGCAACTACGCGCTTCAGACCAACAGGGATCCAGGCCACGCCTGGATTTGGGAGGTCAGACCATGCGGTTCGCCCGGATGCGTCCACGTGCAGGCGGTACCGCAGCCCAACGGGCAAGCGGCGCCCTACGACGGAAATGCGCAGCTGGCCAATGGCCGGTACACGATGACCGTCGACATACCCGATGGTGTGCGCTGCTTGGTCTACTTCCTTCCTTCGCATGACACCTACTCGTGGGATGCCGTGACGTTGGCCGGCTCTGTGGTCTCCACATTCGACGCGGGCTGCGGCGGTGCGCCAGGCGGAACCAACACGTACACCTTCCAGCTCGTACGGTGGTAGGCGTTTGGTTGGGGTAACGGTTGCCCGGCCCGGTAGCCGCGTACTTGTCCGGCCGGGCGGGCGAGATTCGGTTCCTCGCATCCCTAGCCGGTGTCGGTTACCGGTCGCCCGCTGGCTGTGTGGAGCGGTCTGGTTGGTAGCTCTCACGCCGCGATCCTCTGGTCGCGGGCGTGTCACACCTCTCCGTCAAATTCCCAGGTCAATGGAGGGCGCAGATGTCACCGAAGACGAGAACCTACATTTGTGTAGAGTCCTAGTTTCATTCCCCAAAATCCCAATCCTGACTTCAAACGGTCTGCAAATAGCACCGCTAGCTCATCATCAGCCCACATGGCAACCACAGACTTGCCGAGCTGCTCGCCCAAACAGACCCCGCCACCGGCACACAGTCATATCAGCAACTCGAACGCTGAATAAAGACCGACGTAAGAGATCGATTCCGCGGCTGCGAACCGCCCTGGTGAGTCCGGAGACGTTGCAGTACTCGGCCAAGACAGAGTGCTTCAACGTCGCAGCGACTTCTGCTGCTGGAAGAAGGCGGGGGCGTGAGGTCAGTCGGCCCTGGTCGCGTGGACGACGGTGCACGGCAGGTGAATACGCCCGTCATCGATGAGCGGCAGGATCATGGCCATCCGTTCGGCCATGCGGCGCATCTGTTCGGCCAGACCGGGTGGCATCTGCCGAAGAACCGCGTCCGGCAGCTTCCCGAAGCTGCCGGTGAAACCCGAGGTATTGCCGAGAAAGGTGGTGGGTCCGAGGAAGTCGATGTGCCAGCCGGCGTTTCCGAGGGTGTCGCGAATGTCAGCTTCCGGCACGGCCTCCATCGGGGCGATGACGCCGTTGACGTTGTCGCCGGAGAAGCAGTAGAGGAACCAGCGGGCGCCCGGCGTCGTCGCGCGGTGCAGCGCGGCGGCGTAGGCCTGCCTGCCGTCGTAGTCCAGGCAGTGGTAGAGGGCGCTGTCGACGACGGTGTCGAACCGTCCGTCATAACCCCTCAGTTCGGTGGCGTCGCCGACGTCGAAGCGCACCTGGACACCGGCGTCTGCGGCGCGGGCGCGGGCCTGCTCGATCGCCGTCGGCGAGCTGTCGATGCCCGTCACCGAGTAGCCGCGACACGCCACGTAGATCGCGTTGTCGCCGAGGCCGCAGCCAGCGTCGAGCACCTCGCCGCTCATCGCGCCGAGCGCTGCGAGTTCCATGAGCCGCGGCTGCGCCTGTCTGATATCCCAAGGGATGCCGTCGGGGGCGGGCGCGCCCGGGAATGCGGGCTCTCCGCGGTAGAGGCTTTCGTACGATTCGCGGTTATGGCGGAAGGCTTCTGACGTAAAACGGCTCACCCTTGCACCGTACCCCGACTACAAGACATCCCCGTTGCCCAAAAGGGGTGATCCAGACACGCTGGGTGCGAGTCGCTTACGCTCGCGAGCTTGCGCCGGGTGCGGATCACCTGGCCTGCCGGGCTCGCTCGTGACTGACCCGCCTACCGACTACCTGAAGCCGGTCGATTCGGTCGAGGGCCTGCGTGAGGTCTGACAGGCGAATCGCCTCGCCGCCATGGTCTGCGATGAGTGACAGCAAGGCGGCCGAATCAATACCTTCGGTGAGTTCCTCGTCGGTCGCGTCAGTGGCGGCTTTGAGCAGGAACTTGTATACCTCCAGCCCCTCCAGGAGTCGGCGCATGCCCCGGACGAAATTATGTGCTAACGTGTGGAACTTGCTCTCCATCTCCTGTGCAACAGCACGTTTGGCTAAGCTCCACGTTTCAACGTTCCCTATCCTGCGGTGTGACAAGATGTTGCCGCTGTCGTTGATGCCCTCGGCGCGGCACAGCTGCTCGGCAAGCCGCTGCACGAGTCCTACGCTGCCGGAGGCTCAGCGAGCATGGTGTTGACGAGTGAGTCTGGGATGCTGATGCGCAACGCGTCGCACCCTTGGAGGATCACCTTCTTAAGTTCTGAATCACTCCATTTCAGGTGGATATCCTCGACGTGGCCTTCCAGATCGCCGTTGTAGTACGTGAGCAGATGGTCTTTCGGCCAAACGCCGACGACGATTACGAACAGGCCGTACTCGCCCATTGCCTTGAGCAGGAAGGCCAGGTCTTTCTGCACGGACTCGGTGATGTAGTGAAAGTATTTGAGTACCAACCGTTTTCCGGACGTCGCGATGGTTTTCGAGACCCACGACCAATCTGCGGGTGACAGACCGACTGGCTCGTACTCGGTCTCGGTTCCGCGGGTTAGCCCGCCGCTCGCAGTGCCTTCGACCTTGACCCTTCGCTAACAGTTTGCCCAGCTCGGCAGCGCCACTGAAATCGAGGCTTCCTTCAAACTCTTGGCCCGTGGTCCTTTTGAGCTGCGCCTGTACGCCAAGGCGGCCGAGTGCCGCACGAAGCAGAGATTCCGGGGTTGACGCGGGAACGCACTGCACCACATTGGCGTCGTCGTCCGCAAGGCCCTTTGCCCGCAGCCAGGATTTTCCCTGCTTGCTGCCGCCATGAATGGCGATGTGCCTGCGACCGACAGTGCGCTTCCGAACCGCTGGTCCAGAGAGCCGCGATCGACATAAGACGGGCTGCCGACATGAGCGCCCATCCCGAAAACGTCGTGCATCTTCACCACTCAAAACTATGCGCCGACTCTGCAGGCTCGTGACATGATCGGGTGCTGGCACCGCCTTTCTTCGACGGAGGCGCCTACTACCGTTCCTCGTCGCACCACGTGGGCGCTGTTGCGCACTCGCACGCCCTAGGGGCTGACGAGTTTCCAGCCATCGCACTGTTGGGTACCGGGCGCCCCTCGGAAATGAAGACGTCGCCGACAGGCGGCACAAACGGGGCTAGGGCAGTCCTGCGACCGCCTGCAAATTCCCTGGTGGAAGGTAGTCGGAGCTGATGCCGACGATGAGAACCTGCATGATTAGGCACCACCCGTTACCAGCCAGTTGTTGTCAGTAGGCCCTGAAGCTTGTTACTGCGGCGGCGGAGAACTCCGGTGGCAAGCTGAATGTCTTCTCGTTGGCGGCACGGTGTGCTAATGGGTGTAGACGAGCTATCGCCGAATTCGTCGAGCAGGATGAACCCTTCGAATTGTGTCAAGGGACATGAGGAACTGAATTGATTCATCGGGTCTGACCTCGACGGCAAATCGACGAGGTGCGTTGCAGGCCTCGGACCGAGCCGGATGAGGAGATGTCAGCTCGCACCATGGTGCGACCCCGCTGATCCACGCGGCGCCATTCGCGGCTAGGCTGGCGCCTTGCACCATCGACAGAACGGGAACCGCGATCGTCGCCGAGGCACCGAACCCCCCGTGCGCCGCGCACCGCCGGCTCATCTATCAGCCACACCGTGTGGCGTTCTGGGTATTCGTTGCAGCGTTGCTGCTGGGCGGTGTCACGGTGCTGGCCGACGAATACCGGGGCCTGGCCGCCACCGCGACGGCGCACCTGAGGCTGGGGGCGGTGTGGCTGGCGTTCGTCGCCGCCTCGGTGTGGCTGATCCTGCTGTTCGATCCGCTCCGCAGCATGCGGCGTCACCCCGCGGTGCTGGCTGGCGCGGCCGCCCTCGGCGGTAGCGCCGCCAATGCAATGGCGATCTATGGCAACGCCTTCACCCGGCAGAAACTGGGTACGCTGACAGCGCTGTCGACGGCCAGCCACGACCGGATACAGGCAATCGTGGCCGCCCCTGTGGTTGAGGAATCCGCCAAAGCGTTGTGCGCGGGCGTCATTCTCGTACTGGGCGCACCGGCGCTCAACCGGATCGCGCATGCGCTGATGATCGGGATGTTCACCGGATTCGGGTTCCTGCTGATGGAGAATCTGAACCTGGCCACCATCTCCGGTCTGGGCGACCCCGACTCCCATGCCCACGGCATCGGGGTGTCGATGGCCTACCGGTTGCCGACGGTGGTGTCGTCGCACTGGTGCTACACCGGCCTGACCGCGGTGGCGGTGCTGCTGTTGTCGCCACGGTTCGCAGGCCGCCGCAGTTGGACACGGCGTTGCCGGCTGGCAACCTCGGCCCTGCTGGTGCTCACCGCACTGGGTATGCACGCCCTGTGGAATCTCACCCTGCCCGGGATGGGTCTGCTGGCCGCTGATGGTGTGAAGATCGGTGCTGACGGCGTGGTCCTGGTGACCGCGGCGCTGGCGTTGCTGCGCCATGAACGGTGCTGGCTGACCCGCCAGATCGCCGCGCGCGGCGAGGCTGACCTCATTGAATTCGGTCCCGCGGTACTCGATTCGCTTCCGACCTGGCGGATGCGCCGAGCGCTACGCGGCAGGGTTCGTCGCGAAAACGGTTGGGCAGCAGCCCGATCGGTGCGTGCCCGGCAGCGGGAGGCCCTGGATGCCATCCAGGCGGGGACCGCCGCCCAGTGCTGCGTCGAAATCGGCTACGAGATCGCGCCAGCGTTCCAACGGAAAGGATTGGGCACCGCGGCCGGTCGGGCGCTTGTCCAGAAAGCCTTCGATTCAGGTGAGGTCGATACCGTCATCGCAAAAACCGCAACCGCTGACAACGAGTCGGCCAAGCTGCTGACGCGGGTCGGCTTCAGCAGGGATCTTCAAGTACCTGGCCCGCACGAGGGACTGGTGTGGCAGTGGGAACTGTCGCGGCCCCGCCCAGCAGCCAGGGATTGATCGGACGACGCAAAACTAGAACCGTTTGTCGTGGTCGTACCCGCCTTCGTGGTCACAGGGACCGGGGGTGTCGCCGAACAGCTGTGAGACGTTGCGTTCTCGCTCCCGGGACCGCCACCTTAATTTCTACGAGACCCGGGACAACCTCTGCTAGGTTTCGAGCCGAGGACAGCTGAATGACTCCTGTGGTTTGTAACCGCATAAGTGCTCTGCCCGGGGGAGGTTTCAATGTCAGGCCGTCGGCTCCGTTGGCTAGGTTTTGGTCTATTGGCCACTGCCGGTGTAGGTCTATTGACACTGACGTCGATGATGAACTCTGCGTTTGCGTTCGGGGAAGACACTGCGTTGGTCATAGGCCCCAGCGGCATCCCGATACCTCCGCAGAGTTATGTGGACGCTGTCGACAACCTCTACCTCGACCCGAACGGCTACGCGGCTTATACCCCGCAAGGCTTGCCCACGCCCGAAGGGTTATATCCGGTCACCGGCGTCAAGAGCTTACCCTTGGACACGTCGGCGTCGCAGGGCGTCACGATTCTCAACGACGCGATCGACAAGCAAATTGCCGCCGGAAACGATGTTGTCGTGTTCGGCTACTCGCAGAGTTCGACGATAGCCTCGCTGGAAATGGCGCAGCTCGCAGCCTCCCCCAATCCGCCGAGCCCAGACCAGCTAGCCTTCATGCTGGTCGGTGATCCCAGCAATCCCGACGGCGGCCTGCTCGAACGCTTCGACGGCCTGTCCCTCCCGAGCCTGGGTACGACGTTTTCCGGCGCGACTCCTGCGGACACTATCTACCCGACCGACATCTACACCGCGGAATACGACGGCTTCGCCGACTTCCCGCGGTACCCGCTTGATCTGTTGTCAGACGTCAACGCGCTGCTGGGCATCGGTTACGAGCACCTCACGTATGCGGATCTCACGCCCAACCAGATTTCCGGAGCTATTCCATTGCCGGTGACTCCGGATTACTACGCCGACGGCGGCGTCACCCACTACTACATGATTCCCGCCGAGAACCTGCCGCTGTTGGACCCGCTGCGTTTGGTCCCCGTCGTGGGGAACCCACTTGCCGACCTGCTCCAACCGGACATGACGGTGCTGGTGAACTTGGGCTACGGCAGCATCACCCAGGGCTGGGACCCGGGGCCGGCGAACGTGCCCACCCCATTTGGGCTGTTCCCGACGCACATCAACCCTGCCGATGTCCTCACCGCTCTGGTCAACGGGGCGGGGCAGGGGGCCACCGCCGCAATCAAAGACCTGCAGTCGCCGTCGTTGCTTGACCTCTCGTCGCTGCAGGGGATCTTCGATGCGGCCTACACGTTCGGCCTTACCCCCAGCGACCATCCGACGCTGTTGGAGGTCGTGTCGGCGCTGAGCACGTTCGCCAACGGCGACGTCCCGGTTTCCTCGTCCACCAATCTCGTCAGCGACCTCACCAGTGTGGCGTCGACGGCTTACGCCACTCTGCTGCCGACGGCAGACATCGCTCTCGCCCTTGGAGTCACTCTTCCGGAATACGACGTTCAGTACGTCATCGACGGGCTCTTGGCCGGTAACCCGCTGAACGCGATCGGTGATCCGATTGCGTTGGATGTCGGGGTGGTCCCGCTGGCAGTCGGTTTCGAAGCCGTAGTGCTCGCGGAGGCCGCCGCGACCGCCGTCAGCGAACTCGCGGCCTTCATCCCATCCTTCATCCCGTGACGAGCCACCGGCTGCGGTTCGAGCACGACCTTGCCGAATACACCGCCGTCGGCCAGGCTCTGCAGTGCGGCCCGGCCCTCCGACAGTGGATAACGTTGCGGCGGCGGTGGTTTCAGCCCCAACGATACCAGTTGGCCCAGCCCCCAAGCGAGGAGCGCGGCTGAGCCGGGGACCTTGTTCAAGTACTCGCCCCACGCGACGCTCAGCACGCCGACGTTGCGCAGCAGCAGCCGGTTGACCTTGACGGTAGGGATGCCACCCGCGGCGAAACCGATGACGAGCAGCTTGTCGTCCGTGGCCAGCACCCGGATGGCGTCGTCGGAGGCCGGACCGCCGACAGGGTCGACGACGACGTCCACACCGCGGCCGTTAGTGTAGTCGTGCACCGCCTGCGCCCAGCCGTCGGTCAGCGGCAGCATCACGTCGGCGCCCAGTGACGAGACGTAGTCGGTCGCGCCTTCGCGGTGCACCATGGCGATCGCCTTGGCGGCACCATCGCCTTGGCGATCTGGATCGCCGCCGTGCCCACACCACCGGCGGAGCCCAGCACCAGCACCGTGTCGCCTGGCCGCATCGCGGCCCGGCGGGCCAGCGCGAAATACCTGGTGTTGTAGTTCACCGGCAGCGACACCGCTTCGGCGTCACCGAGTTTGGCGGGGCTGCGCGTCACGTTGGCCACCGGAACGGCCACCTGTTCGGCGTAGCCGCCGAGGACTCCGAAAGCCGAGACCCGGTCGCCCACCTTAAAACCCGACTCCGCCGGCGCCGCGCGCACCACACCCGCGGTTTCCATGCCCGGGATGAACGGTGCCGGCGACTTCAGTTGATACTCACCCTTGCTCAGCAGCAGGTCCGGAAAGCACACCCCGGCGGCGCGGACATCGATAACTACCGTCTCGTCGCCACCGGAAACGTCGTCTACATCGGTATACACCAGTTCCGACGAGCCTGAAAGTTCCTGAACAACAAAGACTTTCATGGCCTACCGTACTGAGAAACTGGCCTGCTTCGCGTCGGACAGATCGGTGATCAACGCCCGACACCTACCACACGGCAGGTCACGAGCGGGGGACCGCCACCTCAATTTCTACGAGACCCGGGACAACCTCGCGCGGATGGGCGGATCGACTTCTGGTTTTCGCCGTCTGTGCACGTGTCGCAAACATTTGAACCGGTTTGGCACGCTGCTGCTTTTTCAGGCATCTGACTTCACCGCCACAGGCGGGGGTCTGGCATGTTCCCGGTGAATGAGTCCGGCTGGTTTTAGAGTCCTGTGGCCCCGATGGTGGGCTGGAAGGGACGATGAAACAGATGGCTGGTCGGAAGCGGCATTCCGCTGAGGATATCGTGCGTAAGCTGCGTCGGGCTGACGAGCTGGCGGCGGCGGGTAAGACGGGCCAGGAGGTCGCTGCCGAGTTGGGGGTGTCGCCGGCGACCCTGTACAACTGGCGCCGCGGCTATGGCGGGATGGACATCGACGCCGCCAAGGAGCTCAAGGAGTTGCGCGCGCAGAACAGCCGCCTGAAGCGGCTGCTGGCCGAGGCGGAGCTGGAGAAGGACGCGGTGCGGGAGGTCGCGAAGGGAAAATTCTGAACCCAGCCGCCAAGCGCCGCGCCGTGGACATGCTCAAGGAGAGGTTGGGCATGTCGGAACGGTTGGGGTGCAGGGCGGTTGGGCTGGCCCGCTCGACTTACCGCCGGGTGCCGATCGCGCAGACTCCGGCCGACCCGGACGCTGATCTTCGGGCCTGGCTGCGCCGCTACGCGACCCAGCACCCGTGCCATGGGTTTCGCCGCGCGTGGGCCGCCTTGCGCATGACGAGCACCAGGGGGTGAACAAGAAGAAGGTCCACCGGCTGTGGCGTGAGGAGGGCCTGCAGATGCCGGTGTATTCCCCGCGCAAGCGGGCCGGGGTGCCGTCGGTGCCACCGGTGGTCGCCGACGCACCGAAGGTGGTGCGGGCGCTGGACTTCCAGTTCGACTCCACCGTCGACGGCAAGGCCGTCAAGATCGCCTCGATGATCGACGAGCACACCCGCGAGTCGCTGCTGCACCTGGTGGAACGCTCGATCACCGCCCACCGGCTCGTCATCGAACTTGAGCACGTGTTCGACCGGGCCGGCCGACCGCCGATAGTGTTGCGCATGGACAACGGCCCAGAGTTGATATCCCAAGCCCTGCAACGGTTCTGCGACGGCAAGGTCGGGCTGTCCTACATCCCGCCGGGCACGTCCTGGAACAACGCCTACATCGAATCGTTCAACAACCGGCTACGCAAGGAGTGCCTCAACCGCAACCACTGGACCAACCTGCGCGAAGCCCGAGTGGTCATCGGCGACTTCAAGCACGAACATAATCACCGACACCGCCACTCGGCGCTGGGCTACCTGACCCCGGCCGAGTACGGTGCAGCGTGCAGGCACACCCACCACACGATGGCCTGCGACATCAACTAAATCTGGATTCGAACAACCTGGCTCCAAAACCAGGTGGACTCAGTATCGGGGACCGGTCACCAAAAGACTGTGCCCAGCGGCCAATTAGTTTAGGGACCCGCTACCCCTCGTCGGCGCGGTGCCTCCGATTATCGACATTCTGCTCCGTCTGTCGGCAGAGACCGCGATCAGACGGCTTTGGTGACGCCGACGTAGGACAGCACCACGTCGGATTGATCGGTCTGTCGGGTCAGCACCGCATAGGAGCGGATGAACGACTGGCCCACGCATCCGTCGATCTTGACGTGGAAGTTGCTGACCATGACCCAGGGGTGCGGACCCTTGAACTCTTTCTTGTCGACCGGCACCACGATTATGAGGCCGGGCTTGAGCCCCACGGCGAGTATTCCGCTGACCGGCGCGGAAAGCACCGGCACAATACCCGTTGGCAAAGCGGCCAACGGTCCCGTCAAGCCGATCGACGGGATGATGCCGGAGCTACCCGCCATCGTGACGCCGCTGGACGTGCTCATGTCGATTCCGCAGCCGATCTGGTAACCCACCTCGAGGACGCCTCGAGGCATTTCCGGTCCGATCAGCGAACCGATGAATGTTCCGCTGGTGAGGTATTCGCGAGACGAGATCGCGGTGGTCAACGGCGACACGGGAAGTTGCATCTCGTCCTTCGCGCCGAGGGTCAGGGTCCAGCCGTCAGGAGTGTTGAGGGTTGCCGCTTCGCCCGAGGGCACCCGTCCGTCGGCCGGCGGCGCCGCATTAGGAGGGGCAGGGTCAGAGTCGGGATCAGCACCTGCCGAAGGCGCGATAGTCACTGACATGACGAGGCAAACGGCGAGAACCGCAGCGCGACGAACGACCACGGCTATCGGCATCACGGCCGACACCGTAAGCACTGTCCGATTCGAGTTGTGGCTTTCGCTGCTCGACCAAACCAAAGTTGTTGTGCGTTCGTAGCCGGTATGCGATAAAGGCGCGGAAGGCTGGGGAGGACCGGTGGCGCTCGTCGGCGGGCCAGCAATCCTGCACTTGCTTCGTTCACCAGACCGCAAAAAGTGTCGCTGGCGGCTAGCCTTGGGGGATAGCCAGCGGTTCGGGGCAGATGACAGAGAGGGCGGCGATGAAACGTCACCGGTTCGCTCGGGCACTGCTGGCGGCTGGGATGAGCGTCATGGCTCTCGCGGGCGCCACCGGCATAGCGCGCGCGCAGCCAGAGCCTGCTCCGCCACCGGTGCCCCCGATCATCTATATATTTCTGATAGGGGCTCCTGCACCGTGGACGGGTGCGGGTTCGCACGATGAACTCGCTCCATCAACCGACTGGGGTGGTGTCGGAATGTATTGTGAAAATCTATTTGTCCGATGCGAGTAAACAGATCGCCAGGCCGTATGGGAATGTGCCCTGAAAGTCTCGCCGGGTGCGCGTCACGCGCGACGACAGGCTTTTCACGATTGGGGTGGCGCTGAAGGTCGGTCGCCCCGATGAATCAAGTTGGCCATGCTGTTATGGACACCGCGGAGCGCATAGCCGCCCGTCCACACCGAAACCAAAATGAGAACAACGAACATCGGTAGCCAGCTGCTCTTGTGGTGATCAACGCCCCACCAGACCCCGGTGAACAGAATCGCGCAGATGAACAGCAGGACGTCGCGCAAGCCGCCGCGATAGGTACCGGCCGCTCTGCGCAGCGCCCGGTATCGGTTCACGGCAGCGATCAGGTCGTCGATGCGGCTGTCGATGCTGCGTTGGAGTTCGGCTCGCCGCTCCACCTGTTCCGGTGGTAACTCCTTTAGCAGTTCGATATCCTGCTTGATCGCGCGGCGGACATCCGGGCCCCTCAGATATCCCGCCGCGGCGCCGAGCGCCATTCCACCTGCGATGGGCGCCATCCCCAGGGCAAGGTCGGTCACTGCGGGCATGCCTTCGTCTCCTCCGTCACCCCATCAAGGTCGCGGCGAGCGTACCGCCCAGTCTGGTAGGTCCGCTAGCGCACCTCGGCGTCGATCGAGCCGACGATTTCCAGCATGCTGACGCTTTGGTCAACGAAAGCCTGGTGGCCACCTTTTCCACCGATGTGGCCGCGCCGACGGTGTCGTTGTTGCCGTGCACCTGCATCAAGTCGGTTCAGACCAATGCCCCCGGTGCGGCGGTGGTCGATCTAACCGGGGATCGCAACTACGACGGGGGTGACGACAGGAACTGGATGACATCGCGCAGCGGTTCTGGGGACGTCACCTTTTTGCCGATGAACGGGTGCGAAAGTTCCAAGACGAGGAACAGGTTGGCGGCTACCAGCACACCCACGGTCGCGACCATCATGTAGTGCATGGCGAGTTGCTCGACGCCGTAAACGATCGCGCAGCCGAGGAGCAGCCCACTGGTCAGAAAATTGACCGCCCACAATGACCAGGGTGGGCCGATGTCGGTGCGGGCCTGGAGTACGCGTTCTGTGCGGGCCTAACTGATCTTGTCGAGGTTGGTGAAAGAGGTGCCGAGGAACGTCTTTTGAGTATCGGTGCGCGGCTGGACTTCCTCGTATGCGGTGTAGAGGCGCTTTAGAGCGTTCTCGGCCTCAGGGAACGAATGGCCGCTCGCCGCTGTGGGCCACTCCGCTACGGCCGCACGTTCGTACTCAAGCAAGCTCTGCCGGATGCGGTCGCTGTCGGCCTTGTCGAACACGGTCAGGTCCCTGGCCATCTGCACCGCAGCCGCGCCCTCGGTCCGCGCCTTGACGTCCGCACTGTTGAGCTGACTCCACATCGCGGAAACGACGAAACCGGTGAAGAACGCGAACACGAACCCGACAACGCCGAACGCGAACCTTGTCGCATCGTTGTGCTCGCCCCCCTTGAGCCGGGGGAACCGATGCCGGACGTACATCTGGACAAGCACGGCTCCGCCCGCGACGAGGACGACGAGTCCCGGCAATACCAGCCACGACGGGACGTTGCTCAAGATCCAACGACTCAACAAGCCACACTCCCGCCGAGCATCGCGCCAGGCAACCCCAGGCGGGGTTGCCTATTACGCCGCGCGTGGATACGCCAGGTTCTCAACTTTAAGCGCGCGTCCCGTGGCGGGCGTCTGGCGTTGGACGTGTCGATCCCTTTGCGCAGGGACTTCAAGACAATGCTCCGCTCACCAAGTTCCGGATCGTCGTCATTACCTCGGCGGCGTTGCGGCCGAGACAGTCGATTCGGCGGGAAGCCGGTTTGGCCTCAATGGCCGTACCCTGCGGCATCCCACGTGCCACGATGAAGCCGTGCGCGCGTTCGCCTGCCCCGTCTGCCACGGTTTCGCGCCGTTCGAGTCGCGTCGGTGTCCGAACTGCCTGGCGGAGTTGGGATTACATTTTCCAACTCGCACAATGGTGGCGACCTCGTCGGGCAGTGCGGTCATCGATGGCGAGCGCTGGATTGCCTGTACGAAGGCGGCCAGCCTGGGCTGCAACTGGTTGGTGCCCGAGGAGCAGGAATGCAAGGGGCAGCGGGGGCGCTGCCTGGCCGATTCCTTGGTCCGCCGCGAACCCGACGCCGACGACACCATCGCTCTGGAAAAGTTGGCGTCCGCCGCGACCGCGCTGCGGCGGTTGATTTATCAGCTCATCGACATCGGACTGCCGGTCGAGCCGTTCTGGCGGCGTGACGGCGGCCTAGCCTTCGACCTGGTGTCCAGTTACAGCGCCGGCGAGCGTGTGGTGATCGGGCATGCCGGTGGGGTGATCACTATCGACTTGGTCGAGTCGCTGGACGCCTACCGCGAGTCGTTGCGGGTCAGCCTCGGCGAGCCTTACCGCACCATGCTCGGCCATTTCCGCCACGAGGTCGGCCACTACTACCAGAGCATCCTGGTGGAAAGCGATTCTGGCGCCGCGCGGTATCTCCACGAGTCGCGGGAGCTCTTCGGTGACGAGCGAGCCGACTATCAAGCCGAGATCGAACGCCATTACAAATTCGGCGCGCCGGCGAACTGGCGTCAGTCCTACATCTCTGAGTACGCGACCATGCATCCCTGGGAGGACTTCGCCGAGTGCTTCGCCCACTACCTGCACATCACCGACACAATCGACACCACTCGCGAGTCGGGGCTGGTGGTGCATGCCGACCGGGTACGCTTTTCGCTTCCCCGTGACATTGCTCCGCTGGCGTCCTATGACGACGCCCCGATCGAGCGGCTGCTGTATGACTGGAAGTGGTTGTCGCTGTTCTTCAACCGGGTGAACACCTCGATGGGTAAAAACCCGCTCTACCCGTTCGAGATCCCGCCACCGGTGATCCGCAAGCTGGGGTTCGTGCACAAACTGATTCGGGAGACCGCTCTGGAACGGGCGGCGGATCGGTGAATGCCGCATCCGCTGGGCATGGCCGTGCCACGATAAGACATCGCGTAGCAGGGAGAGTCGCATGTGTCGTTGGGTCGCATACCTGGGCAGCCCGATCGCACCGAAGGAACTGCTACACGATCCGGAGCGGTCGCTCATCGAGCAGAGCCGCAGACACGCGCCCAACATGGCCATCCCCAACGGCGACGGCACCGGGCTGGGTTGGTATGAGCACCGTGCCGAGCCAGCGCTGTTTCGCAGCATCACCCCGGCGTGGGGGGATGAGAACCTCCTCGAGCTCGCGACCGAGATCCGCACCCGGTTGTTTCTCGCCCATGTACGCGCCGGCACCGGAGCGCCTGTGCAACGGACCAACTGTCACCCGTTCCGCTACCGCAACTGGCTATTTGTGCACAACGGATACGTGGCCGGCTACGAGATACTGCGCCGCGACCTGCTTCTGGCCGTGCGGCCCGACCTGTTCACGAACATCGCAGGTTCCACCGATTCGGAGCTGCTATTTCACCTCGCGCTGACTTTTGGTCTCACCGACGATCCGATCGCCGGGATTGCGCGGATGGCAGGCTTCGTGGAAGCGACCGCCGCCGCGGCTGGTGTGCAGGAACCAGCGCTGCAGATGACTGTAGGGGTGAGCGACGGAATGCGCCTCTACACGGTGCGGTACGCGAGCGGACCAGAGGTCAATACGCTGTTTGTCAGCGAAGACGCGGCGTCGGTGCGCATGCTCTACCCGGACAACGAGCGGTTGGCGCACTTCCGTGACGACGCCCGCGTGGTGGTTTCGGAGCCGTTGACCGACCTTCCCGGGTTGTGGCGGAAAGTGCCTGCGGGGACCGCTTTGATCATCGGCGAGGAGGTCGAAGAGCAGACCTTCCAACCAATAACCCCGGTAACTTCGCCCGAAACCGACGAGGTGAGCGTGAGGTGAGTGCAGACCAGGCGCGCCCCAAGAAGCGTTCTCGCGCCGGCGTCCTGTTTGTTGGAGCGCTCGTGGTGGCCGTGGTGTCGGCTGGGATTGGCGCAGCCGTCGCAATGGCCTGTGCATGAACCGCGTTCCACGATGGCGACCGTCCCGAACGAGGCAAATCAGCTCGCGCCTTAGCCGGCGCGCTACTGGCAGTGGCTGTTGCCGAGGCACTCGACCAGCGTTTGCGCTGGTCAGAACAGAGCCGATGACGGGAATCGAACCCGCGTATTCAGCTTGGGAAGTCGATGCGGGGTGTCTGAGGCGGTCCGGACGGGTCTGTAGACCCCGGTGACCTGCGCAAAAACATCCATGTAAGTCCGCTGGAGTACCGTTTAGTTTGGCGCGGTTGTGACAACGTCGTGACACGGTGGGACCACGCAGACAGACCGATGAGGAAGGTGTCTCGGTCGCTCGCTGCGGACCGCGAAATAGCCTCAGCCATGGACGCCGCACCATTCGTTATCGCTAACCTCGACGCACAGATCGGGGCCTTCCGAAGTGTTCTCGGAACCATGCGCACCGGCCTAG
>Ga0187766_10000243_pt1 | contig 29572 bp, 30 predicted proteins | sample 0216_QUI02_MP05__4_FD_132971 | JGI IMG/M metagenome (GOLD analysis project Ga0187766, IMG submission 132971) | Tropical peat soil microbial communities from peatlands in Department of Meta, Colombia - 0216_QUI02_MP05_20_MG | ecosystem: Environmental > Terrestrial > Soil > Wetlands > Peat ... | reverse complement strand
TACTCGGCGAGCCGATCGATGTGGCGGGCACGGTCTTCCAGTCCGGTGTGCATCGAACCCAACACCACTCGGTTGCGCAGCGTCGTGAACCCAAGGTCCAACGGGGACAGCAGATTTGGGTATGGATTCGTCATAGCTTTTCCTCGAGTGCGGCGGCCACCTCGTCGAGCCAGTCGATCGCGCTCTCCTCGGCTCGAATACCGCCGCGCAGCACGAGGTACTGGTGCAGCGCCGTACCGCTGAGCGCCGACGGGTCAGGGAATTGACGTTTCTCGAATCCGCGGTAGGTGTCCAGCAGATCGGCGTGTTCTGCGCGCAGTGCGGCGATCTGGGTGCGCAGGGCCGCCGGATCGCCGTAAGCGGCGCCACTCAGCTTGACCGCGACGTCGCGGGTGCGGGTGTCGCTCAGCGCGCTGCCGCGCCCGGTGAGCGGCTCGGCGATCCAGCGGGCCAACTCGGCGCGGCCCTTCGCGGACACCGCGTACACCTTTTTGTCGGGCCGGCCTTGCTGGGCCACGGTTGTCGCGTGTACCCAGCCGTCGTCCTCCATTACCCGCAGGGTGCGGTAGATCTGCTGATGGGTGGCGGTCCAGAAATAGCCGATAGACCGATCAAACCGGTGGGCTAACTCGTACCCCGACCCGGACTGTTCGCACAGCGACACCAAGATCGCGTGGGGTAACGCCACGTGGGCTGCATAAACGGGCCGCCGAGGCTATGCAATTAGTTGCACTGCAACAATGCGCATAGTCCTGTGGCAGGTTTTGAGTTGTATGTGCAACGTCTAGTATCAGTAACCAACGGAACCGCATCGCCGCGGGGCGAAAGGTTAGGGCACACTGGGATAGAGGTACAGGTACCGGATCGAATACTGTCTGCGCTTCCCGGGGCGTCCTTCGCGGGCGAGGTAAATAGCGGCCACACTGAACAGCACTTGGAGGAGACCTTCGTGACGTACACGATCGCCGAACCCTGCGTCGACATCAAGGACAAGGCATGCATTGAGGAGTGCCCCGTCGACTGCATCTACGAGGGCGCTCGGATGCTGTACATTCACCCCGACGAATGCGTGGACTGCGGCGCCTGCGAGCCGGTCTGCCCTGTCGAGGCCATCTTCTACGAAGACGATGTCCCCGAGCAGTGGAGTCACTACACGCAGATCAACGCCGATTTCTTCGCCGAGCTCGGATCGCCGGGCGGTGCAGCGAAGGTCGGCATGACCGAGAACGACCCACAGGTGGTCATGGACCTGGCGCCCCAGGGCGAGGGCGCCTGAACGCGCGCGTGACCGGGCGGCTTCGGCCCCCTGAGCGACGCGAAGGGGTCAGACAGCCGGTGTCGGCGTCATTGCCGGTGTTTCCGTGGGACACACTGGCCGATGCGCGAGCGCTGGCCGAGGCCCATCCGGACGGCATCGTCGACTTGTCCATCGGCACACCGGTCGACCCGGTTGCGCCCCTGATCCGTGAGGCGCTGGCCGCGGCTAGCGCCGCGCCCGGGTATCCCGCGACGGCCGGCACCCCAACGCTTCGCGAGTCCGTGGTGGCCGCGCTTGCCCGTCGCTACGGCGTCACCGGGCTAACCGAGGCGGCGGTGCTGCCCGTCATCGGCACCAAGGAACTCATCGCTTGGTTGCCGACGCTGCTGGGCCTGGGCGCCGGGGATCTGATTGTGGTGCCCGAGCTGGCGTATCCGACGTACGAGGTCGGCGCCCGACTGGCGGGGACGGGGGTGCTGCGCGCGGACTCGCTGACCCAGGTGGGTCCGCAGTCTCCGGCGCTGGTGTACCTGAACTCCCCCAGCAACCCGACCGGACGGGTGCTCGGTGTGGACCATCTGCGGAAGGTCGTCGGCTGGGCGCGAGAGCATGGCGTGCTTGTGGTTTCCGACGAGTGCTACTTGGGTCTGGGCTGGGATGCCCGGCCATTGTCGGTGCTCCATCCATCCGTGTGTGACGGGAACCATACGGGGCTGTTGGCGGTGCACTCGTTGTCGAAGAGCTCGTCGCTGGCCGGTTACCGGGCCGGTTTCGTCGCCGGCGATCCCGAGGTGGTCGCCGAGCTGCTGGCGGTGCGCAAACACGCCGGGATGATGGTGCCGACGCCGGTGCAGGCGGCGATGGTCGCCGCCCTGGACGACGACGCTCACGAGGGCGAGCAGCGAGACCGCTACGCGCATCGGCGGAATGCGTTACTGCCCGCTATTCGGTCGGCCGGCTTCACCGTCGATCATTCCGAAGCCGGGTTGTACCTGTGGGCCACTCGTGGCGAGCCATGTCGCGACAGTGTCGCATGGTTGGCGCAGCGCGGCATCCTGGTGGCGCCCGGCGAGTTCTACGGCCCGGGCGGCGGCCGACACGTGCGGCTGGCGCTGACCGCTACTGACGAGCGGATCGCCGCTGCTGTCGCGCGGCTGCAGTCGAGCAGACCGCCCGAAAGGCAGGCTGACCCCGGCATATCGCACTATTCGACGCGATAGCGGCAGTTACCGTTTCGCGGAGTGGTAGCACCCACACGTGCTAATTCGGCGCCGGACGCCGCTACATCCGTCCACCCGGTAGCTCAACGTGGATGCATCGGAAGCTTTTCGTTATCGCTCTGATCGGGTAAAGAACGTGGGCATGACATCATCGGCTGGGCGGCTGGGCATCCCGCTCCCGATCGGGGACGTCTACAAGCGCGTCTTCCTGGGGAAGCCGCTGATCAGCGAGCAGCTGACGTCCGAGAGGTTGTCGAATCCGGTTGCGCTTGGCGCGCTTTCACCAGACGCGATCTCATCGACCGCCTACGGCCCCGAACAGATCTTGATCGAACTGCTGCCACATGCAGGGCTGGCGGCTTTTGTGTTGTTGCTTCCCGTCACCGGCGTCATCTTGCTGATCCTGGTGCTGGTGGCCGTGTCGTATCGGCAGGTCGTCATGGCCTACACCCGAGCCGGCGGCTCCTACATCGTCGCGCGGGAGAACTTCGGGCCCCGGGTCGCGCAGATCGCCGCCGCGGCGCTGTTGATCGACTACGTGGTCACCGTGGCGGTGCAGGCGGCGGCGGGCACGGTGGCGGTGGCGTCGGCGCTACCTCCTCTGGGCCCCTACAGCCTGGAAATCACCGTGGCCGTGGTGATCGTCATCTGTTACGCGAACCTGCGCGGGCTTCGTGAAGCTGGCCTGCCGTTCGCCGCGACGACCTACTCCTTCGTGATCATGATCACGCTGACCATCGTCATCGGAGTCATCCGCGAAATTTTCTGGGGATTACCGACTTACGATTCCGAGCACATCGCCGGCGCGGTGCCGGTTCATCAGGGGAGTGGGTTGGTGATGGGCGCGACGATTCTGGTATTGCTACGCGCATTCGCCAACGGCGGCTCGTCATTGACCGGAGTGGAGGCGATCTCCAATACCGTCAACGTCTTCCGCAAACCGCAGGGCCGCAACGCGCGTCGGGTCCTCACTGCTATGGCCGGCATTTCTCGGATTCTTGTTGGCGGGTGTCGCCTACCTCGCCCACGTCACCCCGTATGTCGACGAATATCCGTCGGTGTTATCGTCGGTCGCCCGCGCGGTCTTCGGCCCCGGGGTGATCGGGAACATCATGTACTTGCTCGTCCAGGCGTCGAGCGCCGCGATCTTGTACACCGGTGCGAACACCAGTTTCAACGGTTTTCCCGCGCTGGCCAGTTTCGTTGCGGAAGACCGCTTCCTGCCGCGGCAGCTGATGAAACGCGGTCACCGCCTGGTGCTCTCCAATGGCATCATCACGCTTACGGCGCTATCGGTGGTGTTGCTGGTGGTGATTGGCGGCTCGGTCAACGCGCTGATCCCGTTATTCGCGATGGGCGTGTTCAGTGGGTTTTCGATGGCCGGTTACGGGATGACAAAACACCACCTGACGCACCGGGAACCTGGCTGGCGACACAAGCTGGCGATCAACCTGTCCGCGGGGATCTTGTCGACGATCGTGGTGGGCGTCTTCGCGGTGGCAAAGTTCACCGAGGGCGCTTGGCTGGTGGTGGTTGTGTTCCCCTTGCTGGTATTCGCGTTGATCCGGCTCAACAGCGAATACCGCGCCGAGGCCGCGATTCTCGAGACGTTCCGCACCGACTACCCCGACTTGGTGAAATATGTCCGACACCGTGTCTTCATCTTTGTGAACTCGCTTGACCTCGCGGTGCTCGAGGCGCTGCGCTACGGCAGAGGACTGCGCGGCGACGAGCTGATCGCGGTGCATTTCATGGTCGACGCTACCCATGCCGCACAGTTGCGAAACCGGTGGGACCACTTCGATCTCGACACTCGGCTACGGGTCGTGGACTGCCCGGATCGGCAGCTCACCCGCGCCGCACAAGAGCTGGTGGTGACGGCGCGAGACCAATACCCGGACACCAATGTGACGGTGCTGCTGCCGCGTCGAACATATGCGCCGCTGCTGGGACCGCTGCTTCATGACCGCACAGCGGACAAGATCGCGCGGGCCATCAGCCGGATCCCGGACGCCGCGGCGACGATCGTGCCCTATGACGTGCAGTCGCGGATCAACGAAGCGTTCCCAGACCTTTTCGGTAAACGGCTCGCTCGAGAAGTCAGCAAAGTACGGGCACGGATTTCGCGAAGCGAACAACAAAATGTCGAAGCATACGAGCACCCACAGCGGCCGTCGCCGGCGATCGCCGTGGAAAGCCTGATTCCCGGACAGCGGGCCACCGTCGAAGGACGGGTCAGTCAAGTCGAGGACATCACCAAGTGTCGACAAACGTTCCGATGGATTGTCGTGGGCGACGACAGCGGAGAGGTACGCGTCACGTTCCATCCCGGGCACGGCGCCGATATTCAGCCGGGTCAACTGCTGCGGATCACCGGAAAGGCGCGCCAGAGCGGCAACCGGCCCATCTCCATGGTCGACCCCACATACCACATCGTTGAGCAAGCCGATGAATCGCAATAGGTTTCACCAGCCCATGCTTTCGCGGTCACTCCCTTTCCCTCCGCGAGGACCGCGTGCCGCACTGACCACCGGTGCGGGCGCACCACCGCCGCATCGCTCGCTCCCTCTTGCCAGTTGAGTGTGGTGCATGATCGACGAAGCAAAGCGTGGCCTCTGCCGTGCCGACTGCCCCCCAACGGTGCCCGGGCGAAGTCCGGGCTCAACAGGGGTCGCAGTTACACTGGCTGCCGCGCAATCACCGGCGAGGCCGAAGCCCGTCGAGCAGGACGTCGACCAGCTGCTCAGGCAGGGTGTCGGGCAGCGGTTCCCCGGTCAGGATGGTCCGCACGTGCAGGGGTGCCACCAGCATCTCGAGCACGAGCCGGGCATTGGTGCCAGCCAACAACTCCCCGCGCTCAATGGCCCGGTCGACCACCACCCGCATCGCGGCGAACCGCGAGGCGATGAAGTTCGCACGGGCTTGCGCAAGGGATTCGTCGGCGACGGTCAACGCGCCCATGGGCAGCAACGCACGGCCCAGCGGCGTCGACAGGTACGTGCTCACCAGGCGGGCCAGCTGGACCAGATCACCTCGCACCGATCCGGTGTCAGGTGCAGGGATCTGGGCCGCACTCCGCTCCAGCAGCGCGTCGACGATCAGGTCTTCCCGGGTGCGCCAACGCCGGTAGACCGACGTCTCATGCACACCCGCGCGCGCGGCCACCGCCGCGACGGTTACGCCGTCGATGCCATGCTCGACCAGTTCGGCCAGCGTCGCCTCGAGCACCGCTGCACGCACGGCGGCCCCACGGCGGCCCAGCCCGTGCTTGGCTTTAACGGTCATCGCCCCAACCGTATCGCAGGAACACTTGCGATAGCGCGCCACGAGGATTAGCGTATCGCAAGTAGTCCTGCGATAGGAGTCGCCATGACCGCTCAAGATCCAGTCCTGCACGGCCCCGCAAGTGGGTACCACGATTTCCACCCGGACCGCAGCCTGAACTTTCAGTGCAACCGCTGGCTGGAATGGATCGGACCCGAGGCGCACGACGAGATCGCCGCGGCCGTACGCAACGTCGGCAGCTATGAGGAGTGGATCGACGCGTTCCTTTCATTGGCCACGCGGACGCGCGCCGAGGGCCGAGAGCTTGCCGCCGCGTATTGCGACCGCGCGGCCGAGTTCTTCATCCCCCCGCAGGATCCACGCAAGGCAGCGGCTCGGGCACGATTCCTGAAGACAATGCGCGAGCAGTACGGGGTTCAGCCTGATCGGATCCCCTACCAGGGCGCGTGGCTGCCCGCCTACGACCTGCAACCCGGGCAAACGCCCACTGGGCCGACAGTGGTCGTGTTCGGCGGCTACGACAGCTACATCGAGGAGTTCTTGCCGATGCTCACCGCGATCGCGGCGGCCGGGCACCGGGTGGTCGCGTTCGAAGGCCCCGGGCAGGGCAGTGCCCTCGAGGATGCCGGCCTGGTGCTCACCCATGAATGGGAGCGCCCCATGGCCGCGGTCCTCGACCATTACGGCCTCGACGACGTGACTGCGGTCGGCATCTCGCTGGGCGGCGGGTTGGTGATCCGGGCGGCAGCGTTCGAGCCGCGGATCCGGCGGGCTGTCGCATGGGACATCTTGGATGACTTTCTGGAGGCTGTCGGGCGACAAGTAGCACCTGGCGCAGCACAGGCAATCCGTGCTCTGCTCGTGCTGCGCGCCGGCCCGATCGTCAACGCCGCCGCGCGTGCGCGAGCGGCCCGCTCGCCAGTGGTGCAGTGGGCGCTGTGGCAGGGCATGCACATCACCGGCACCACGTCGCCCTATGACTTTATGGCGTCCGCCCGCGCGCTGACGACCCGCTCGATCTCCGGGCGGGTAACCGCGGACGTGTTGCTCATCGCGGGGGCCGACGACCACTACGTGCCGCTGCACCAACTCCACCGCCAAGCACGTAACCTTACCGCCGCCCGCTCGGTCACGACCCGGGTGTTCACGGCCGCCGAGAAGGCGAGTAATCACTGCCAGATCGGCAACACTGGCGCCTGCATCCGCACCATCCTCGCCTGGGCCGACACGCTCACCTCGACAGCCCGGCCGAACCGCATCAGCACGTAGCGTCCAAGTCCGGAGCTCGCGCGCCGTACCGTCAAGCCAGCAGGTGGTTAGACGCGGTGACCATCGTGGTTGAGGGATGCGCGGCCGACGCACCACCGTTTTTCGTGCTGCACGGTCGCAACGACTCGTTGATACCGGTGGAGCAGGCCCGCGCCTTCACGGCTCGGCTCCGCGACATCAGCCGCCAGCCCGTCGTGTACGCCGAGCCGCCCTTCGCGCAGCACGCCTTTGACATCTTCGGGCCGGCACGCGCGGCACACACGGCGGCGGCCGTAGAACAGTTCCTCGCCGAGATCTACGCGTCCCAGCACGCAGACAACGGTGTTTCCCGACCACGGCTCAGTGCGAAGGCCCGATAATTGGCTCCAGTGACTCGGGCTGCCAAGGCGGTTGCGCAATGAGATTGTCCAGCCCGGCGCTGTAGGCCTCGAGGCTATGCCGGTAGACCGGATCGACGGGGCCGCCCGAGTCCACGGCGATCTCGACGCCGACGTGCTCGTACGGCAGTCCAGGGAACGCCAGCGGAACGTGGGGGACCACGTCGAACAGATTGACGACCCGGTAGCACCTATCGATAGTCATGTCGAAGGGGACGACGAAGTCGTGCAGTCCTGTGCGTGGCCCGCCGAATGTCGTCAGCGCCGGTTCCAGATTCGGCGGCATGTTCTTGAAAATGTCGGGCGCGGAGAGCACCGCCAGCGCGGCGCCGAGGCTGTGGCCGGTGACCAACAGTTGATTACACCCGGCGCATGCGGTTGCGAGGTTTGACGCGAGGCTGTCGCGGATCGTCTCGTAGAGGGCCATCCACCCGAGGTGCACGTGCCCGAAGTTCGGGACGGGCCGGTAAATGCCGGCCAGCGCGTCGAAGTCATCCAACCACTCCGACGTGGTAATGGTTCCGCGGAACGCTACGAACGCCGTCTTGACACCGGGGTTGCTGCCCATCAGGCCGAACACCGGGCCCGCGCCGGCAAGCCGTTCAACGAGTGCGCGCGCGTCTTCGGACAGATCGGCGAGCGCGTCCAGTACCGAAACATCGGCTTGGAGCAGGGCGGTCTTGTGGTAGCCGTCCGGCAGGACCGGCCCGATGCCGGGTGTTACGAACACCGCGTAGGCGGCCGCGGCCATCGGCAACACGGTGTCACGAGCGAATTGCGGGTCGAAACTCATACAGCACGGTCTACTCGGCCCGGTGTCACACCACACGGGGTTTGACGTTTTCTGTGCGGCCTCCCCGATGCTGGCTCAACGCTCGGTCGCGCGTAGGCCGAGCGAAAGTAGCAGCCGCACATCGGGATCGGCCAGCGATGTCGACAGCAATTTCTCGATCCGGCGTACCCGGTAGCGCACGGTGTTGGGGTGAACGTGCAGCCAGTGCGCGGCGGCCGCGATATCCCCGAAGCTGTCCAGGTAGACCCGAAGCGTCTCCGCCAGCACCGGGTCATGTGCGCGCAGATCGCGTACCCGCGGGTCGACGAGCCGCTCGTCGGCGCCGACCAGCGTGACGATCTCGTCGAGCAGTACCGTGGTGCGTGCCTCGGCTAACGACGTCACCTGACCGATCGAGATCGGGTGGCGCTCAGCGCTGTCGAGCACTCGGTCCACCTCCGCGCGCGCCGCGGCGGCCCCGGCCAGCCCGGTGACCGATGCGGCGATGACGGCTCGCAGCTCTAGTCCCAGCTCGGTGCGCAGTGCCGCGATCGTGCCTCGAATCCACGAGGTGACCGACCGGATGCTCGCCGCTTGCGGCAGCAGCACATATACCCGCGAGCCTTTCGACGCGACTTGAGCATCACCGCGAAAAGCGCTGGCGCTCAACGCCAAGACGTCGCCCAGCCGCGCATGATGGCCGGTGGTGTCGAAGCCGATCACAGCGGTGTTACCGTCGGCGACGATACCGAGTTCACGGGCGATCACAGCGGCGGTCTCGGCAGGCGAAGCACCCTCGGTTGTATCGACATCGCGTAGACCCAACAGTTGCTGCACCCGCAGCGCGTGCGTCGACGGGCGGGCCGCCAGCCGCGACATAATGCGGGCGGCAAGCACCGCGGCACCGTGCAGCATCTCCTGGGCATCCTCGGCCAGGGGTCGCGAACCTTGCTGGACCCAGATGGTGCCGGCGAATACCGGCGCCCGGCGCGCGTCGACCGGTGGCTGATGGATACCGATCGCCAGCCGCGGGCGCAGCCCCAACTCCGGGCGTTCCGCGACGCGAACCACCTCGCTGCTGGCCCGCAGCGCATCGAATATGCCCCACTTGCCGATCCACTCGAGATGCTCGGGCGGGCCAGCGCGGCCCAGGATGGACAGCCGCCGCAGCTCGTCGGCCTCCTCGTTGGAGGCCGAATAGGCGAGCACGTGCGATTGTTCATCCTCGATGCTGACCATCCCATGGATGCGGTCGGCAAGGGACTGTGCCAGACCGAATAGATCGGTGCCCGAGTCGGACAGCGGGTCAGCGCGGTCACCGTGGTGCTCGAAGACGTGGTTGACCAGCCGATAAAGCCGCTCCCAGCGGGCCCGTGGTTCCACGGCCACCACCGCTGATCCGGCGGTGACCGCTCTGGCCACCAGCGCATCCGACGGCTCCTTGACGAAGATGGCCACCGGCGCCCGCCCGCCCGGCTGCTCATCGATCCATCGCAGCGCCTCATCGTCGGTGACACCGAGCAGGAAGAAAACGTCGGCTGAGTCTGCGCCCGTCGCCAGACCCAGCCGCACATCGTCGGAGTCGATCAGCGCCGCCGACGCCACCGGCAGGTCCAGGCCACGCGGCGCGTCCACCAAGCCCACCATGGTGGCGTCCAGCGCGAGCAGCAGCTGGCCCAGCCCAACGCCCGCCACCCGCATATTGTCCGATACTACTGTGATGCCGGGCCAATCTTGTCCGATCGGCCAATCGGATGGGTCGCCGCACGCGGGATTCTGACAGCATGGACGCGATCACCCAGGTGCCCCTGTCAGTCAACGAACCGATACACGACTACGCGCCGCATTCTCCCGAACGCGGTCGGCTGCGCGCCGCGCTGGCCTCCCTGGCCGACAATCCGATCGACCTCCCTCATGTAATCGGCGGTAAGCACCGGATGGGCGACGGTGAACAGATCGACGTCGTCCAGCCCCATCGGCACGCCAAGCGGCTGGGCACGCTGACCAACGCCACCCACGCCGACGCCGCCGCCGCAATCGAGGCCGCCATGGCCGCGAAGAATGCTTGGGCGGCAATGCCTTTCGACGAACGCGCCGCGGTCTTGCTGCGCGCCGCCGACCTGCTGGCTGGGCCGTGGCGGGAAAAGATCGCCGCCGCCACGATGCTTGGCCAATCCAAGACCGCCTACCAGGCGGAGATCGACGCGACCTGCGAGCTAATCGACTTCTGGCGGTTCAACGTCGCCTTCGCCCGCCAGATTCTGGCGCAGCAGCCGATCAGCACCCGCGGCGAATGGAACCGCACCGACTACCGCCCGTTGGACGGCTTCGTCTACGCGATCACTCCGTTCAACTTCTCCTCGATCGCCGGCAACCTGCCCACTGCGCCAGCACTGATGGGCAACACCGTCGTGTGGAAGCCGTCGATCACCCAGACTTTGGCGGCTTATCTGACCATGCAACTGCTCGAGGCGGCGGGATTGCCGCCAGGGGTGGTCAACCTGGTCACCGGCGATGGCTACGCGGTTTCCGATGTGGCCCTGGCCGACCCGCACCTGGCCGGCATTCACTTCACCGGGTCGACGGCGACGTTCCAGCACCTGTGGCAGCAGGTGGGCGCCAATATCGACCGCTACATCAGCTACCCGCGGTTAGTCGGCGAGACGGGCGGCAAGGACTTCGTGGTGGCGCATTCCTCCGCGCGACCGGACGTCCTGCGCACCGCCTTGATCCGCGGCGCGTTCGACTACCAGGGCCAGAAGTGCTCGGCGGCGTCGCGGGCGTTCATCGCGCGTTCGGTGTGGCAGCGGATGGGCGACGATTTCCTGGGCGCCACCGCCGAACTGCGCTACGGCGACATCACCGACTTCGCCAACTTCGGTGGTGCATTGATCGACGAACGCGCCTTCGCCAAGAATGTCAACGCCATCGAACGTGCGAAGGGCGCGGCTGGCGTCACCATCGCGGTCGGCGGTGAATACGACGACAGCGAAGGCTATTTCGTGCGCCCCACTGTGTTGCTGGGTGATGACCCGACCGATGAGGCGTTCACGACCGAGTATTTCGGGCCGCTGCTATCGGTGCATGTCTACTCCGACGAGCAATACGAGCGGATCCTCGACGTCATCGACATCGGATCCCGCTACGCGCTCACCGGCGCGGTCATCGCCGACGACCGCGACGCCGTGCTCGCCGCGCAGAACCGGCTGCGGTTCGCGGCCGGCAACTTCTACATCAACGACAAGCCGACCGCGGCGGTGGTGGGGCGTCAGCCGTTTGGCGGTTCACGGGGTTCGGGCACCAACGACAAGGCCGGATCGGCGCTTAACTTGTTGCGCTGGACCTCGGCGCGCTCGATCAAGGAGACGTTCGTCCCGGCGACCGATCACATCTACCCGCACATGGTGGCCGAGTGATGTCCGGACTGTTCGCTACGACCGTGCGCCCGGCGATCCTGGCCGCCAGCCGTTCCGACGGGTTGCGTCGCACTGTGGAACGGATGCCAGTCACCCGAAAGGTGGTGCGCCGGTTCGTGCCGGGGGAGACGATTGATGCCGTGCTGGACAGCGTTGCGGCCCTGCGGGAATCGGGCCGCTACGTAAGCATCGACTATCTGGGCGAGGACACCGCTGATCGCGACGACGCCGACGCGGCAGTCCAGACATATCGGGATCTGATCGACTCGCTCGGCTCGTGCGGCCAGCCCGCGAACGACGGTGTCCGACCGTTGGAGGTGTCGCTGAAATTGTCGGCGCTGGGGCAGGCACTGCCACGCGACGGGGAGAAGATCGCGCGGGAGAACGCGTATTCGATTTGCGCCGCAGCGCAGCGCGCGGGGGTGTGGGTCACGGTCGACGCCGAGAGCTACACCACCACGGATTCGACGCTATCGATCGTCCGTGACCTGAGGGTCGACTTCCCTTGGCTGGGCTTGGTTTTGCAGGCCTATCTGCGGCGCACACTCAGCGATTGTGAAGAATTCGCTGCCGCCGGGGCGCGGATCCGGTTGTGCAAGGGCGCCTACGACGAACCGGCGTCGGTGGCCTACCAACACCGCGCTGCCGTCACCGACTCGTATATGAGCTGTCTTCAGGTGCTGATGGCCGGATCGGGCTATCCGATGGTGGCCTCACACGATCCTGTGGTCATTAGCGCGGTGCCTGCATTGGCGCGTGAATCAGAGCGTGGCGCTGACGATTTCGAATACCAGATGCTGTACGGCGTCCGCGATGCCGAGCAGCGACGCCTGGCCGGCACCGGGCACCGGGTGCGGGTATATGTGCCGTTCGGTACCCAGTGGTACGGGTACTTCGTCCGGCGGCTGGCGGAGCGACCGGCGAACCTGACGTTCTTCCTAAGGGCGTTAGCCGAACGACGGCGCTGAAGGTCCCCCGCAAGCGGGGTACCGCAGTCCTGACGAACTTGCCACGCGAAGGGGCGCAGCAGTGGCAGGCTGAGGTCATGTCTGAGCCCATGTTGGAGCCCGTTGATCGACCGGGCGGGTCGGGCGCCCCCGCATTGATTCTCGCCCTCACCGACCCCGGGCGCGCGGCGGTGGAGTTCGGGCTGCTGCTGTCCGCGCTGCCGCTGCGGCGGGCGCTGCCACCCGGCGACGGGCACCCAGTGCTGGTGCTGCCCGGCCTGCTAGCCGGTGACGGCTCCACCTTGGCGCTGCGGCGGGTCCTGCGTGATCTCGGGTATCGGGTGCATGGTTGGCGGCTTGGCCGCAACCTCGGTCCGACAGCCGAAGCGGTGGCCGGAATGGGCGAGCGCCTAGATGAGCTGCACAGCCGATACCGTGCTTCGATCAGTTTGATCGGCTGGAGCCTCGGCGGCATCTACGCGCGTGCAATGGCCCGCCGGCGCCCGGACTGGATACGCCAGGTGATCACCCTGGGCAGCCCGTTTCGCTTGGGCGACGAAAGCCAGTCGCACGCCACCCGCGCCTTCAACCGCTACTCGCACCTACACGTAGCGCGGACCGGATTGCCGTTGGACGAGGAAACCGACGCTCTGCCGGTGCCGGCGACCTCGATCTATTCGCGTCACGACGGCATCGTCGCCTGGCAGACCTGCCTCGACCGGCCGTCGCCGCGCGCGGAAAACATCGCGGTGATCGGCAGCCACTTCGGCTATGGCCATAATCCAGCTGTGGTTTGGGCCATCGCGGACCGGCTGGCGCAGCCCCGCGGCCAGTGGGCCCCATTCCGGCCGCCCGCGGCGCTGCAGCCGCTGTTTCCGCGACCGCACACGTCACCCCAGCGGAACGTGGCGACCGACGCACGGATACGCCGCAACCCCGCCTAGCCCTGCGACGATGCGCGCCGCGGAGCGGTGTGAGGAGGAGCCGGGCAATCGGATCTAGCCCTGCGACGATGCGCGCCGCGGAGCGGTGTGAGGAAGCCGAAGGCCATCGGAATCCCCGCCTGACGGGGCAACTTGACGGGCCCTTGTCATCGAGATCGCCAGCGAAATCGCAGGCCCATACTGCACCAGGCTGTTCATCGACCTGGGCGCCGAGGTCTCCAGGTGAAGCAGACGAGGGTCTCGACCGAGACGGGCTTGGGGTCTTACGCCTGATTCTTCAGGCATAAGTTGTGTGTTGGCCGCCGAGGCGACGTTGTCAAGCGCGCGTGGTTTTTCAGGCATTAGCTTGAGGCGACAGCAGAAACAGCGCCCACGCCGCGATCGACTGGGCATCGGTGATGTCGCCGTCGACGATCATCTGCTCCACCTCGCTGCGGGGGAACCAGGCGCTGTGCATGTCCTGCTCCTCGTGTTCACGTGCGTGCTCGCCCTCGGTGATGCCCGTCGCCAGGAACACCCGGCCACGCTGGCTGCTCATCCCCGGCGCGACATCGAGGAGACCGAGAAAAACCATCGACTGCGCGCACAGCCCGGTCTCCTCACGCAGTTCCCGCTCGGCCAGCGCGCCCGGCTCGACGTCGGCCAGATCGGGCGCAGTGCCCTGCGGGAACTCCCACCGCCGCAGCCCCAGCGGATAGCGGAACTGCTCGACAAGGCAGAACTGGTCGTCGTCCCGCGCGATCACCAACGCGTAGTCCGGTTTGTCGATCACGCCGTAGCTCCCGTGGCTGCCGTCGGGACGACGGATCTGGTCCTCCCGTACCGTCATCCAGCGGCTTCGGTACACCTCCCGTGACGCGACGCGCACAATGTGTTCCACGCAGCCCAGTATCGCGACAACGGGCGGGCGGTAGCCTCGCTGACATGTTGCTGGCGTCGCTGAATTCCTCCGCTGTTACCGCCAGGCGTGATCTCGCCGACGCTGTCCGCATCGGCGACGTCACGTTGAGCCGCAGCGACCTTGTCGGCGCGGCGACGTCGGTGGCCGAGCGGGTCGGCGGTGCACACCGAGTCGCCGTGCTCGCCACGCCTACGGCCTCGACCGTGCTCGCGGTCACTGGCTGCCTGATCGCCGGTGTCGCTGCTGTCCCGGTGCCCAACGACGTCGGCGCGGCCGAACGCCGGCACATCGTCTCCGACTCCGGCGCGCAGGCCTGGCTGGGGGAGCGCCCGGCCGAAGATGAGGGCTTGCCGCATATCCCTGTACGGCTGCACGCCAGGTCCTGGCATAGCTACCCGGAGCCGGCGCCGGATGCCACCGCGCTGGTGATCTACACCTCGGGCACCACCGGCCCGCCCAAAGGGGTGCAGCTGAGCAGGCGGGCGATCGCCGCGGATCTGGATGCGTTGGCGCAGGCCTGGCAGTGGACCGCCGAGGACACCCTGGTGCATGGATTGCCGCTGTTCCACGTTCACGGCTTGGTGCTGGGCTTGCTCGGGTCGCTACGGCTTGGAAATCGCTTCGTGCACACCGGAAAACCGACACCAGCCGGGTATGCCGCCGCTGGCGGCACACTGTATTTCGGTGTCCCCACAGTGTGGTCGCGAGTGGTGGCGGACCCAGCTGCGGCCGAGGCACTAAAACCAGCGCGGCTATTGGTATCCGGAAGTGCCCCACTCCCGGTGCCGGTGTTCGACCAGCTGGCGCAGCTCACCGGACACCCGCCCGTCGAACGGTACGGCAGCACCGAATCGCTGATCACGCTGTCCACCCGGGCCGATGGCGAGCGTCGTCCCGGCTGGGTAGGCCTGCCGCTGGCCGGTGTACAGACTCGGCTGGTTGACGACGCCGGTGGTCCAGCCCCGCACGACGGGGAAACCGTTGGGCGGCTTCAGGTTCGGGGCCCGATGCTATTCGATGGCTACCTCAACCGCCCGGACGCCACCGCCGAGGTGTTCGACGCCGACGGCTGGTACCGCACCGGGGATGTCGCCGTCGTCGACAGTGGCGGCATGCACCGGATCGTGGGGCGCGAGTCGGTCGACTTGATCAAATCCGGCGGATACCGCATCGGCGCAGGCGAAATCGAGACGGCGCTGCTGGGGCATCCGGATGTGTCGGAGGTGGCCGTCGTCGGGCTGCCCGACGAGGACCTGGGCCAGCGGATCGTCGCATTCGTCGTCGGCTCACCCAACATCAAAGTCGATGGGCTCATTGACTTTGTTGCCCAACAGCTTTCGGTGCATAAGCGCCCGCGTGAGGTGCGCATCGTAGACGAGCTGCCGCGCAACGCGATGGGCAAGGTTCTCAAGAAGCAGCTGTTGGCCCAGGGCTGATGGCTTGGCGTATGCCCGCGTTACTCGAGGTGCTTCACCGAGCAAGACCGCGCACCTTCGCGTACCGTCAAACCGTGTACAGACGCCGCCGAACAGTGGGCGGCCACCATGGGTGAGCTGAATCGCCCAGTCGGCTCCACTGTGACGGTTGCAGCCGACCCTGGCGTCACACCGATGAAACGGGTCGTGCTCGCTTGTCTTGTCGGCTCGGCAATCGAGTTCTACGACTTCCTTATCTACGGGACTGCGGCAGCGCTGGTGTTTCCCACCGTGTTCTTCCCGCGCCTGGGTCCTGCGATGGCCACAATCGCCTCGATGGGGACATTTGCCGCAGCGTTTCTGTCCCGGCCGCTCGGCGCGGCCGTCTTTGGGTACCTCGGGGACCGGCTTGGCCGTAAAAAGACCCTGGTCGCCACCCTGCTGATCATGGCCGTGTCAACCGTGACCGTGGGCTTAGTTCCCAGCACGGCGGTGATTGGTGTGGCAGCCCCACTGATCCTGATCGCCCTACGGCTGCTGCAAGGGTTTGCCGTCGGCGGCGAATGGGCGGGGTCGACGCTGTTGAGCGCCGAATACGCACCGGCCGCCAGACGCGGTCTATACGGCATGTTTACCCCGCTCGGTGGTGGCACCGCGCTGGTACTGACCAGCTTGACCTTTCTCGGCGTGAACCACACCATCGGCGAAAGCAGCCCCGCGTTCATGCAGTGGGGGTGGCGCCTACCATTCCTGATCAGCGCGGCGCTGATCGTCATCGCCTTATACGTGCGGCTCAACATCGACGAAACCCCGGTGTTCGCCGCGGAAAAAGCCCGCAACTTGGTACCCAAAGCGCCAATCAGAGAGGTGCTGCACCTCCAGCGTCGTGAGATCGCCCTGGCCGGAGGCAGCGTCCTCAGCTCTTTCGGCTTCGTCTACATGGCTAGCACCTATTTCACCGCCTACGCCCACTCCCACCTGGGGTATTCCCGCAGCCTCGTCTTGTCCGTCGGCGTGCTGGGCGGGCTAGCGAGCATCGCGTTCGTCGCGCTCTCGGCCAGTCTGAGCGATCGAGTCGGGCGCCGCCGCATGATGTTGGTGGGATGGTCGACGTGCCTACCGTGGTCGTTTGTGGTGATCCCGCTGATGGATTCGGGCAAACCCATTTTGTACGCGGTGGCTATGGTCGGCATGTACGCCATCGCCGCGATCGGCTCCGGACCTACGGCAGCATTCATCCCCGAACTGTTCGCTACCCGCTACCGCTACACAGGGACAGCGCTGGCGGTGAACCTCGCCGGCATCGCAGGCGGAGCCTTGCCGCCGCTGATCGCCGGCACGCTGCTGGCAACCTACGCCAGCTGGGCGGTCGGTCTCATGCTGGCCGTCCTCGTGTTGGTCAGCCTGGTCTGCACGTATCTACTCCCCGAAACCAACGGAATAGCGTTTGCGTCGCAATCCACTCGAAGTGCTGATGTCGCAGACGTGCCTTCTGAGTTGGAGTTGCCAGGCGCGGCAGTTAGTTGGCGTGCAGTTCCTCGTTGAGGGCGATGCCCTGACCGTCGCGGGACACCACCTCGACCGCGCCGGTCACCGAATTGCGGCGGAACAGCAGGTTGCTGCTGCCGGACAGCTCACGGGCCTTGACCGATGTGCCCTCGGGCATGGTGACTTTGGTGCCCGCGGTCACGTACAAGCCGGCCTCGATGACGCAGTCATCGCCGAGTGAGATGCCCAGCCCCGAGTTGGCGCCGAGGAGGCAGTGCTTGCCGATCGAAATGACTTGTTTGCCACCGCCGGACAGCGTGCCCATGATGGACGCTCCGCCACCGATGTCGGAGCCGTCGCCAACCACCACGCCCGCCGAGATGCGGCCCTCCACCATCGAAGCGCCCAGCGTGCCGGCGTTGTAGTTGACGAATCCCTCGTGCATCACCGTGGTGCCGGGCGCCAGATGAGCACCGAGGCGCACCCGGTCGGCGTCGGCGATGCGTACCCCGGTCGGCAGCACGTAGTCGACCATCCGGGGGAACTTGTCGACCCCGTACACCGTCACTGGTCCGCAGCGGCGCAGCCGTGCCCGCACCGCCTCGAAACCGTCGACCGCACACGGCCCGTGATTAGTCCACACCACATTGGTCAATACCGCGAACAAGCCGCCGGCGTTCAGCCCATGCGGCGCGACCAGCCGGTGCGACAACAGATGCAGCCGCAGGTAGGCGTCGTAGGCGTCGGCGGTGATATCGTCCAGCGAGCCGATCACCGTGCGCACCGCGACGGTCTCGGTGCCGCGGTCCTCGTCACGGCCCGCCAGCACGGCCAACTGGTCGGGCGCCTCGGCCGCCGACAACCGCGTTGTGCCGCTCGTCCCTGAGCCAATCAGTTCCGGTGCGGGAAACCAGGTGTCGAGGACTGACCCGTCGGCGGCGAGCGTCGCCAGCCCGATGCCTGAAGCTCCAGTCACGATGGCCACGCTACTGTCCCCGGCCGCGCAGCCGCAAAGGACTCAGCCACTACGCTGGGATCGTGCTGGACGTACGCGGGGATCCGATCGAGCTGACCGCGGCGCTGGTCGACATCCCCAGCGAGTCGCGGGACGAGGCGCGCATCGCCGACGAGGTGGAAGCTGCGCTGCGCGCCCAGACTTCCGGTTTCGAGATCGTTCGTAGCGGCAACGCGGTGTTGGCGCGCACCCGGTTGCACCGGCCGACGCGGGTGCTGCTGGCCGGACATCTCGATACCGTCCCGGTGGCCGGCAACCTGCCCAGCCGCCGAGACGGCGGCCTGCTGCACGGCTGCGGCAGCGTGGACATGAAATCGGGTTGCGCGGTCTTTCTTCACCTAGCCGCCACGGTCGCTGAACCCGTGCACGACCTGACACTGGTGTTCTACGACTGCGAGGAAATCGAGTGGGCGGCAAACGGTTTGGGCCGTATCCAGCGCGAGCTGCCGGACTGGCTCTCCGCTGACGTGGCGATCCTGGGCGAGCCCACCGGCGGTTACATCGAGGCTGGGTGTCAGGGCACGTTACGCGTCGAGATCCATACGGCCGGAACCCGCTCGCATTCGGCGCGCCCATGGCTGGGCGACAACGCCATCCACAAGCTGGGCGCCGTGCTGGACCGGCTGGTCGGCTATCAGGCCCGCACCGTCGAGATCGACGGCTGCGCCTACCGCGAAGGGTTATCAGCGGTGCGGATCAACGGCGGCGTCGCCGGCAACGTGATCCCCGACGCGGCGTCGGTGACAATCAACTACCGCTTCGCGCCCGACCGGTCGGCGGCCGCGGCGCTGCGGCATGTGCATGATGTGTTCGACGGGCTTGACGTGCGGATCGAGCAGACCGACGCCGCGGCGGGCGCGCTGCCCGGCCTGTCCGAGCCCGCCGCCAAGGCCCTGGTCGAGGCTGCCGCTGGGCAAGTCCGGGCAAAATACGGCTGGACCGACGTGTCGCGTTTCGCCGCGCTGGGTATCCCGGCGGTCAACTACGGGCCCGGTGACCCACGTCTCGCGCACCTGGCCGACGAGCGGGTGCCGGTCGACCAGATCACCGCCGCCGTGGACATGTTGCGCCGCTACCTAACTGGCTGAGCGCGCTGCGCCTGCGCGGCGGCGTCGGCGGCCGCTGGATGCAACCCCGCATTGGCCAGGTCGGCGGCCACCTCAGCCAGCGCCGCGGAGTCCCCGGCCGCCAGCGCGCGGGCATGAGCAACCGTGAGCCGGCCGAGCGCACAGTCCACCTCAACTGTCGAGTTCGTGCACGTCGTCCACTATCAGCAGCAGCTTGGCGTGTTCGCGAGTGAAAAGTGTCGCGGATCGACCGCAGCAGCGCACGGGCCGCCCGATATCGGCGGTGATGTCGATCAGTCGTCGGAATGCGCCGAACGGCACGAACCGCTCCGACGGTGTGCCCGCCACCCAGCGGACGACGGTCGAGAGGCGCTGTTCGGCGGCCCTCTCAGCGGCGCCAACAGGGTCTTGCCGACGCCGTCGGACCCGACCAGCACGACACCGGAGCGCTGCGGATTGTCCAGGGCGGCCGCCACCCGTTGCAGTACCGCCTCGTCCGGCGCGGCCACCCACTGCACCGCCGGATTCTATGGCGGGCTGGGCGGCGACAGGACCAAATGCGCACGGCGGCACGCCTGGTCTACGTTTCGGTATGTGCCCCCGAATACCGACAAGTGGGCGATCTGTGTCTACTGTGCATCCGGGCCGACCCACCCGGGGCTGCTGGCGCTGGCCGCCCAACTCGGCGAGGCGATCGCCGAGCGGGGCTGGACGCTGGTGTGGGGCGGTGGCAACGTCTCTGCGATGGGCGCCCTGGCCAGGGCGGCGCGCGCACGGGGCGGCCGGACCGTCGGCGTGATCCCCAAAATGCTGATGCACCGCGAGGTAGCCGACCACGATGCCGACGAGCTGATCGTCACCGACACGATGCGGGAGCGTAAGCAGGTCATGGAAGACCGCGCCGACGCGTTCATCGCGCTGCCGGGTGGTCTCGGCACGCTCGAGGAGCTGTTTGAAGTGTGGACTGCGGGGTATCTCGGTCTGCACGACAAACCCGTGGTGCTGCTTGACCCGGGCGGACACTACGACGGCCTGCGGGCCTGGCTGTACGGGCTGATCGACACCGGTTATGTCTCGGAGGCTGCTCTGGACCGGCTGGTGGTGGCCGATGAGGTGAGCGCGGCACTGGCGGCGTGCGCACCCGGCTGAGGCCAGTTGGAGGTGCCGGTTAGGCTGGCCGCCAACTGCGGGCTAGCGAATCGAGGGATCACGTGTCCGACGGTGGACGCACATCGGTCAGGCTCACCGATATCGCAACCCGGATGCCGGGGGTACTGGCCGACATGCCGGTCTTTGTGCGCGGGGCGCTGACCGGGCTACTGGCCCAGCCGAATTCCAAGAAGTCGATCGGCACCGTGTTTCAGGAGCGGGCCGTTCGATTCGGTGACCGCGTCTTCCTGCGGTTCGGCGACCATAGCAGCTGACCTACCGCGAGGCCAACACAACCGCCAACCGATACGCCGCGGTGCTGGCCGCGCGCGGCGTCGGTCACGGCGACGTCGTCGGGATCATGCTGCGCAACTCGCCCAACACGCTGCTAATGATGCTGGCGGTGGTCAAGTGCGGTGCGATCGCCGGCATGGTCAACTACCACCAGCGCGGCGAGGTGCTGGCATACAGCCCGGGCGTGCTGGACGCCAAAGTGTTGGTCGCGGAATCCGACCAGGTGGGCGCCGTCAGCGAATGCGGCTTCCCTGGTGCTGAGCCGCTGACCATCGAGAGCCTGGAGCGGCTCGCCGCCACCGCGCCCACCGCCAACCCGGCGTCCGCGTCGGCGGTGCGGGCCAAAGACACCGCGTTTTACATCTTCACTTCCGGCACGACTGGGTTCCCCAAGGCCAGCGTGATGACGCACCACCGGTGGCTGCGGGCGCTGGCCGCCTTCGGCGGGTTGGGCTTGCGTCTGAAGAGTTCCGACACGCTGCACAGCTGCCTGCCGCTGTATCACAACAACGCGCTGACGGTCGCGGTGGCGTCGGTAATCAATTCCGGTGCGACGCTCGCGCTGGGCCCCTCGTTTTCGGCGTCGCGGTTCTGGGACGAGGTGATCGCTTGCAAGGCGACGGCGTTCATCTACATCGGGGAGATCTGCCGGTATCTGCTGAACCAGCCGCCCAAGCCAACCGACCGCGCGCACCAGGTGCGGCTGATCGCCGGCAACGGTCTGCGGCCGGAGATCTGGGACGAGTTCACGACCCGGTTCGGCATCGCGCGGGTCTGCGACTTCTACGCCGCCAGCGAGGGCAACACCGCCTTCATCAACGTCTTCAATATGCCCAAGACCACCGGGATATCGCCGATGCCGCTGGCGTATGTGGAATACGACCCCGACACCGGCGCGCCGCTGCGTGACGAGTCCGGCCGGGTGCGCCGGGTGCCCGCCGGTGAGCCGGGCCTGCTGCTCAGCCCGGTCAACAAACTGCAGCCGTTCGACGGCTACACCGATCCTGCGGCGAGCGAAAAGAAGTTGGTGCGCAACGCTTTTCGCGAGGGCGACTGCTGGTTCAACTCCGGCGATGTGATGAGCCCGCAGGGTATGGGTCATGCTGCATTTGTCGACCGGCTCGGCGACACTTTCCGGTGGAAGGGCGAGAATGTCGCCACCACGCAGGTCGAGGCCGCGCTGGCGTCCGACGACACCGTCGAGGAGTGCGCTGCGTACGGCGTCGAGGTACCGCGTACCGGGCGGCGCGCCGGGATGGCTGCAATCAAGCTGGGTGAGGGCGCCGAGTTCGACGGCCAGTCCCTGGCCTGCACGCTCTACGGCCAGCTGCCGACCTATGCGCTGCCGCTATTCGTTCGGGTTGTGGAGTCTGTGGCCTACACCTCGACGTTCAAGAGCCGCAAGGTGGGCCTGCGTGAGCAGGCCTACGGCCCCGGCATCGACGACCCGCTGTACGTGTTGGCCGGCCGCGACGACGGCTATGTGCCGTTCTATGCCGAATACCCGGACGAAGTCGCGGCCGGTAAGCGGCCGCAGGCGTGAGTCAAGGTCCTCCATTTCGCATCTTCTTCCTGCTACTTTATGGCGCCCCGTTCGTTGCCGTGCTAGCAGTCGTCACCTCATTCTGGACCGCAAAGCGCGGCTGGGGCACCCTAATTCCGTTGGCCGCTTTGACTCTTCTCGCCAGTGATCTTGCCGTCCTCTACGAAACGTTCAGGCCGTAGATGACCGGCATGTACCAGACCATCGCCAACGACGGGGTGCGGATGTGGTCGCGCATCGTCAAGGCGATCATCGCGGTGGCCGCCGCTCGAACCGAAGAGCCGCGCCCCGAAGGCGTTGGGGTGGTGTCTGCGCAGACCGTGCGCACCATGCTGCGTGCCGTCGCGCAACGCGACCCGCGCGGCTACCAGCAGGGCACCGGGCCGCAGGCCATGGTGGACGGGTTTCAGATCGCCCGTAACACAGGTGCCGCACAGCAGATCAACCCGCACTGCGCCAGCTCTACCCAGGAGTGCGTGAATTAAGCGAGTATGCCTCGTTCGTCCATGTCGGGGGCAGGCAGTATGGACGCGTGCAGTCAACTCTGTGCGGTCGTCCGGTCGCGGCGGACCGCCCGCTGATCATGGCGATCGTCAACCGCACCCCGGACTCGTTTTACGACCGGGGCGCGACCTTCAGCGACGGCGCGGCCAAGGCCGCCGCCCACCAGGCCATCGCCGACGGCGCCGACGTCGTCGACGTCGGCGGCGTCAAGGCCGGCCCTGGTCAGAGCGTCGACACCGACACCGAGACCGCGCGGGTGGTGCCGTTCATCGAAGGGCTGCGCGCCACGTATCCAGACCAACTGATCAGCGTCGACACCTGGCGCTCGGCGGTGGCCAGACAGGCCTGCAAAGCGGGGGCCGATCTGATCAACGACACCTGGGGCGGCGTCGACCCGCAAATGCCCGAGGTGGCCGCCGAGTTCGGGGCCGGTCTGGTGTGCTCGCACACCGGCGGCGCGGTGCCGCGCACCCGTCCGTTCCGGGTGAGTTACGGGACAACCATTCGCAGTGTGGTGGATGACGTGATTCGCGCGCTCACCGCGGCCGCCGAGCGGGCGGTGGTAGCCGGGGTGGCCCGGGACCGCGTGTTGATCGACCCGACGCACGATTTCGGCAAGAACACCTTCCACGGATTGGCGCTGTTACGCCACGTGGACGAACTTGTTAATACTGGGTGGCCAGTGCTTATGGCTTTGAGCAACAAGGACTTCGTCGGGGAGACTCTGGGTGTGGATTTGACCGAACGGCTCGAGGGAACACTTGCAGCCACTGCGCTCGCGGCCGCGGCCGGAACCCGGATGTTCCGGGTGCATGAGGTCGGGCCCACTCGACGGGTCCTGGAGATGGTGGCCTCGATCCAGGGGACGCGGCCGCCAGCGCGCACGGTGAGGGGTCTGGCATGACGGCATCGGAACTGGTCGCCGGTGATGACACCGTTGTCGGACTGCCGGGAGACACATGGCTGTCGGACCGCAGTTGGAGCCGGCCCAGCTGGACCATCGGCGAGCTGGAAGCGGCGAAGGCCGGGCGGACGATCTCGGTGGTGCTGCCCGCCCTCAACGAGGAGGACACCATCGGAGCGGTCATCGACAGCATTTCACCGCTGGTCGGTGGGCTGGTCGACGAGCTGATCGTGCTGGACTCGGGCTCGACCGACGACACCGAGATCCGCGCCATCGCCGCCGGCACTCGCGTCGTCAGCCGTGAGCAGGCTTTGCCCGAAGTTACCCCGCGACCCGGCAAAGGCGAGGCGTTGTGGCGATCGCTGGCGGCCACCAGCGGTGACATTGTGGTATTCGTCGACTCGGACCTGATCAACCCCCACCCGATGTTCGTGCCGTGGCTGGTCGGCCCGCTGCTTACCAGCGACGGTATTCATCTGGTCAAAAGCTTCTACCGACGGCCGTTGAACGTCAGCGGTAATGAGGGTGCCACCGGCGGCGGACGCGTCACCGAGCTAGTGGCGCGTCCGCTGCTGGCGGCACTGCGGCCCGAGCTGGGGTGTGTGCTGCAGCCGCTGGGCGGCGAGTACGCGGCCACCCGCGAGCTGCTGACGTTGGTGCCGTTCGCGCCGGGCTACGGGGTGGAGATCGGTCTTCTTGTCGACACCTACGACCGGTTGGGTTTGGACGCGATTGCGCAGGTCAACCTCGGCGTGCGGGCGCACCGCAACCGGCCGCTGACCGAGCTGGGCGCGATGAGCCGCCAGGTCATCGCGACCTTGTTGTCGCGTTGCGGGATCGCCGACTCCGGGGTGGGGCTGACCCAGTTCTTTGTCGACGGCGACGGCTACACGCCGCACACGTGGCCGGTTTCGCTGGTGGACCGGCCGCCGATGAACGCTATGCGGCCGCGCTGAAACGCGTGGACGCCCCTGGTCGCCCGGGCGCCATAAGGCAGTATCGATGACGTGGCGTTGGTGTTGCTGTACCTGGTAGTGCTGATCCTGGTGGCGATTGTGCTGTTCGGCATCGCCAGCCTGCTGTTCGGCCGCGGTGAACAGCTGCCGCCGCTGCCGCGGGCGACGACGGCGACGGTGCTGCCCGCATCGGATGTCACCGGTGCTGATGTCGACGCGGTCAAGTTCACCCAGGTGCTGCGCGGGTACAAGACCAGTGAGGTGGATTGGGTGCTGGACCGGCTTAGCCAGGAGCTCGACCTGTTACGCAGCCAGTTGGCGGCGGTTCACGCCGCCTCCGTAGCCCCCACCGACGCCGAGGCCGAGGGCGACCGGGACGCCGAGGACGACCAGGACCCGGCGTGACTGTGCTGCGTGACGACGGGCTGGTCCGCTGCGCCTGGGCTGATGTTCGACTGGGGACCGACTCCGAGCTGTACCGCAACTATCACGACAACGAGTGGGGCCGCCCGTTGCACGGCCGGGTGGCGTTGTTCGAGCGGATGAGCCTGGAGGCTTTCCAGAGCGGCCTGTCGTGGCTGATCATCTTGCGCAAGCGGGAGAACTTCCGGCGCGCCTTCTCCGGGTTCGACATCGAGACGATCGCCCGTTTCACCGGCGCTGACGTGGCCCAGCTGATGGCCGACGACGGAATCGTCCGCAACCGGGCCAAGATCGAGGCTACCATCGCCAACGCGCGCGCGGCAGCCGAGCTTGACCTGTCCGAGCTGCTGTGGTCATTCGCGCCGCCACCGCGGCCCCGGCCCGCCGATGCCTCTGAAATCCGTTCGGCCACGGCGGAATCGACGGCTATGGCGCGCGAATTGAAACGGCGTGGATTCCGGTTCGTGGGACCCACCACCGCCTACGCCTTGATGCAGGCGACCGGGATGGTCGACGATCACCTCCGCACGTGCTGGGTGCCCCCGGCAGCCGGGTGAGGCCGGGTCTTGTGCACCTGCTGAAGTGAATAGGGAACAATAGAGGAGTGAACTGGCAGTTCAACGCCGGGTATGGCAACGGCGGGGCAGACCCGGCGCGGACCCGGTTCGTGACGGCGGGTCAGCTCGAACCTGAAGGGAGTACTCGATGGCGGCGATGAAGCCCCGGACCGGGGACGGTCCGCTGGAAGCGACCAAAGAGGGGCGCGGCATCGTGATGCGGGTACCACTGGAGGGTGGCGGTCGACTCGTCGTCGAGCTGACGCCCGACGAAGCCGCCGCGTTGGGTGACGAACTCAGGGGCGTCACCAGCTAAACCCAGCCGACCGAAATCCCCCGCAGCGCCGCGGGTTCGTGCTGGCGAACGGTTGGCGCTACGCACGGCATGGCACTCCCGCCTTTCCGCGGTTGGCGGCCGGGAAGCGTCGTCGAACCGAGCCAAACATCTTGACCGACAGACCGTCAGAAGAGCGACCAATCGCGCGATTGCCCTAGCAGCGGTTCGTGGCGGCCGATAGGTTTGTTCCATGAGGGAAGCGCCACACGTGCTGGGCATCGTCCTGGCCGGTGGGGAGGGCAAGCGGCTCTATCCGTTGACCGCGGACCGGGCCAAACCCGCGGTTCCCTTCGGCGGCGCGTACCGGCTCATCGACTTCGTGTTGTCAAATCTGGTCAACGCCCGGTACCTGAGAATCTGTGTTCTGACCCAATACAAGTCGCATTCGCTAGACCGTCACATTTCGCAGAACTGGCGGCTTTCCGGTCTGGCCGGTGAGTACATCACCCCTGTCCCGGCACAGCAGCGCCTCGGCCCGCGCTGGTACACCGGCTCCGCCGACGCGATCTACCAATCGCTGAACCTGATCTACGACGAAGACCCTGACTACATCGTCGTTTTCGGCGCCGACCACGTGTACCGCATGGACCCCGAGCAAATGGTCCAGTTCCACATAGAGAGTGGGGCCGGGGCGACGGTGGCCGGCATCCGGGTGCCACGGGGCGGGGCGAGCGCGTTTGGTTGCATCGATGCCGACGAATCCGGCCGGATCCGCCGTTTCATCGAGAAGCCGGCGGATCCTCCCGGAACTCCCGACGATCCCGAGAGCACTTTCGCCTCGATGGGCAACTACATCTTCACCACCAAAGTGCTCATCGACGCCATCCGCGCCGACGCCGACAACGACCGCTCCGACCATGACATGGGCGGTGACGTCATCCCGCAGCTAGTGGCCGACGGGATGGCCGCGGTCTACGATTTCTCCGATAACGAGGTGCCCGGGGCCACCGAGCGTGACCGCGGCTACTGGCGTGACGTCGGCACCCTGGACGCGTTCTACGACGCCCACATGGACCTGGTGTCGGTGCATCCAGTGTTCAACCTCTACAACAGGCGCTGGCCGATCCGCGGTGCGACGGAGAATTTTGCGCCCGCCAAGTTCGTCAACGGGGGCTCGGCCCAGGAGTCGGTCGTGGGCGCGGGCAGCATCATCTCGGCGGCCTCGGTGCGCAACTCGGTGCTGTCGTCGAACGTCGTGGTCGACGACGGTGCGATTGTGGAGGGCAGCGTGATCATGCCGGGCAGCCGGGTCGGCCGCGGCGCGGTGGTGCGCCACGCGATCCTGGACAAGAACGTCGTCGTCGGACCGGGCGAGATGGTCGGGGTGGATTTGGAGAAGGACCGGGAACGCTTCGCCATCAGCGCCGGCGGCGTGGTCGCCATCGGCAAGGGCGTCTGGATCTGAGACTTCCCGCGCGAGCGGACGCATCTGCTTGAGCCCGGGTCTATTCCAGCCGTCGCTGAAACGCCTCACGGTCTGGACCCGAACGCAGCGGTAGCCGGTCGCGCTCAAGGTTGTCGAGGCCTCGTTTCACCCTGGCGATGCCGTCGGCCTACTCGTCCGGCCCAACCTCGTAGCTGTCGAACTGCATTTCCCGTCCGCGGCCGCGCCCTATTGGCGCTACCAGCACTACGACGACTGCGCGGTGATGTCCGTGGCCGAGGTGGTCGGCCAGATCACCGGCCACGAGCCCTCCGAGCGCCAGATCATCGATGTCGCTAAGAAGACCCCCAGCACGGATCACCCTGGATCGGTCTACATCAAGCCGGCCGACCCCCGCGATCCCAACAGCGGCTACGGCACAGACCCGGTCGATGAGATCGTGCTGCTGGCGCACTACCGCGTCCACGCCACCTACACCGACCTGGACAACACCGCCCAGGGCGGCCCGACCGGCATGCCGGTCCTCGAGCAGCATCTCGCCAACAAGCACGCGGTGATCGTCGGGGTCAACGCCGAAACCGTCTGGAAGAAGCCCGGCCAGACAGAACACGCCGACCACGCCGTCGTCGTCACCGGCGTCGACACCGGTGCCGGCGTCGTTCACCTCAACGACAGCGGCACCCCCCATGGCCGCGACGAAAAAGTCGACATCACGCTCTTCGAGCAAGCCTGGGCCACCAGCGGAGACCAGATGGTCGTCACCGACGAAACCGTCAAGTAACCGATGTCACCAGACTCGGGCATCGGGCTGGCCGCCTCCCACAGCGCCGTGGGTTGCGCGGCCGCCCATGCCCGATGTCGAGAGCAGTATTTCTGAGTCGGGTTTGATCACGCACGCAGATTCGGGGTGTTCATGCGGGCTGAGGGACTCGACCCCGACGAACCCGCGATCATCGCGGCGATAGACCTTGTCCGATGGGAACTCTCGCCCGGCACTTGAGTCACCGCACCGCGGCAGCACCGTGCAGAACCCGGCACCGCGGGCCAATCGGCGGTGCATACACCACAGCGCCGCATCGTGCTGGTGGAGTGGACGTATTCGAAACATGCGCTATTACGTGACCTGATCGAGGGCGGCTGGCAGAAGGGTATTGGCGGGTCCAGGCCGGCCAGCTTCCCGGCGGCAACCCGGGGGCCGCCGCCTTCAAAACCACCAGCGAGGCATCGGCGCGCGGGCAGGTCGCCGACGAGCGCGCCAGCTACCGCGGCGATTGGGACCCGCAGCCCCGTAGCCGCCGAAGTTTGCGTCCGGCGGACCGCTAATAGCGGGCGACAATTAGGGCATGACTAAAGCGCGCGGTACCGCGCTGTCGGGGGTGCTGGCCACGGCGGTGTTGGCGGCGCTGCTGTACCTGCCGGGCGAAGATCCAGAAGAAGTCGACCCGTGAGGACGGAATGAATGTGCTAATGAACATAATCCGTGTTGGATTCGTTCCTGAGTTCCGCGGGGAGGACGTGGTGTTGTTGGCCATGGACTCCGCTGGGCTGGACACCTTCCTAACAGCGCTGAATCACGCAAAGCAACAGGGTCGTCGCGACTGGACCACGGTGGATTGACTCACGAGTTCCTCGTGCAGGCTGGCGCGGCCGACATCGAGCTGCACGACGATCACGTTGTGTGGCGGCTGGACCGCGCCAAAATGATCGAAATCATCGAGAAGTTGACTGCAATGAGAAACCACGGCCCGGGCCCGGGCCATCACTACGTCGACGACATGTCCACACCGACACAGACGCTTGTTCTCTCACGCGACGAGTACGTTTACGATCCTCCACACCCACCCGTGAAGGAGCTCCCACCCCTAAAGGGCAGCCCAGCAGAGCCCCCACCGGCGGCCGGAGCGCCAACGCACAACCATTGACCAAATACCTGGGGTTGACCCCTGATGGTGGACACCTGACTGGTGGGACTGCTGGTCCCGCGGGAAGGATGTCCGTATGTCGGGCAAGCGCAGAAAGTACACCCCCCGAGTTTCGGGAGCAGGCTGCCCGCCTGGTGATTGAGACCGGCCGCCCGGTGGCTCACGTGGCCGCCGAGATCGGTGTCGGTGAACAACTGCTGGGGCGTTGGGTGCGCCTCCAACGTC
>Ga0187766_10000242_pt1 | contig 29576 bp, 28 predicted proteins | sample 0216_QUI02_MP05__4_FD_132971 | JGI IMG/M metagenome (GOLD analysis project Ga0187766, IMG submission 132971) | Tropical peat soil microbial communities from peatlands in Department of Meta, Colombia - 0216_QUI02_MP05_20_MG | ecosystem: Environmental > Terrestrial > Soil > Wetlands > Peat ... | reverse complement strand
TGTGAGGCGCTACCGAGAAGGCCGATCAGCCATCACCCGCTCGTCGGACGCGAAATAGACGGGGGCCGAGCGCGTCGACGTGCCCCAGGCGCTCGAGCACCGTCCGGTCCACGGGCGGCGCCGAGCCCGGGCCGACGCCCTGCCAGAAGCACACGAAGAACTCGCGCTCCGCGGGGGTCAGGTCCGAGAGCTGTCTCACGTAGCGCGTGGTGAGGTCCGGTCGGATCTTGCCGCTCTGCTCGTAGACCCCCCATTGGGCGTCACCGTAGTAGGAGAAGCCCACCATGTAGACCACGGCCCCGGCGGGCAACGCGCGGTCGAGCTCGTCGAGCCACTGCCGCTGCTCCCGGTGCAGACCCATGCGCAGGTTGTCCAGCATTCCGGGCAGGTCGGCCCGGGGGCGCAGCTCGGGGAGGAACGGTGCGGCGAGGGCGTAGAGCGGGCCCACGTTGAACAGGGCGACCAGGAGGAGGGCCACCACCACGAAGCCCGCCGTCATGGAGAGCGCGGTTCGACGCCCGATGCCCTCCAGGCCGATGGCGGCGCGGAGCCCGACGATCGGTACGGCGGGCAGGAAGTAGCGCATGTTGTAGTAGGCGCTGGGGAAGGGCAGGAGCCCGGCGACGTAGACACCCAGGAAGACGAGTAGGCTCCGTATCCGGTACGGCGCCGCGCGCCCGACGAGGGCGGCGGGCAGCGCGACGTGCAGGCAGAGCCCGAGGGTGAGCGCCAGCGCGATCACGGCGCCGAGGGTGGTCTGCAGCACGTTCGCCTGGCCGTACTGATCGAGCCCGCCGCCCTCGCCGTGAATGTGATCCAGCGGGTTCAATCCCGCGAACGCGAGCACCGCGAGCGCCGCAACCGCGAGCCAGGCCCCCCCGAGCCCGCGGAGCAACGCGTGCTGGCCGGCACGCCAGCATCGGAGGAGCTCCGGGGCGAAGGCCGCGGGCAAGGCGAAGAGCAGGATCAATCCGTAGTTCTTGAGGAGGACGCCCGCCTCGATCGTGGCGAACAGGAGCAAGCTCCGGTATCCCGGGGCGACCTGAGGCTCCTCGAGCATCCCGGCGACCTGCGCGACGGCGGACAGGGTGAGCGCGACTTCCAGGGAATCGGGGTGCGCGGACCACGTCTGGTACACCAGCAGTGGGGAGAGCAAGCCGAACAGGAGCGCCCGGGCGCGGAGACGGCCATCGTCCGGGGCGGGCGCGAACGTGCGGACGAGCTGGAGCGTCGCGGCGATCAGGGCGAGGGTGCCCAGCGTCGACGCCAGCATCAGGCCGATCTGCGTGCCGAAGCGCGCGACCAGGGGGGCCGCCAGCCAGCCGAAGAGGATCGGCTTGTCGTACGAGAGCCGCGAGTCGGCCACCACCCAGTGCGGGTTGTAGTGATGGGCGATGATGTGCTGCGTGACCCGCGCGTACACGAGACCGTTCCGGACCAGGGGCTGTCCGAGATTGACGAGGAGCGCGAGGAGACAGACGCCGCCGAGTGCGACGGCGACGACCACGTCCCGGGGGTAGCGGCGGCCCATCGCGGGTGGAGGGTACGACACACCGGCCCGCGTGGAAAGCGCCGCGAGGGGGGCCGGTCCGGTTCGAGGCTGAAGGAAGGTTGAAGCGGTACTAGCCCTCGCGAGCTCTCTCCGGCTCCCCGCGCTGGGCGGCCTCGAACACCAGCGGGGTGTCCCGATCGCTCCGCCCCTGCTGGAACATCTCTCGCGCGTTCGGGAGCTCGTGGTAGATCTCGAGCAGATTGCCGTCGGGATCGTGGAAGTAGATGCTCTTCTGGCTCACGTGGTCCACCGCCCGGACGATCGTCACGCCGCTCTCCGCGAGGGAGAAGTAGGCGTCCCGGAGCGCCGCCTCGCTCTCCACCTGGAACGCGACGTGCTGGACCCCGAGGCCACCGGCCATCGGCGGGCGGGCCGCGGCTGGATCGGCGACGGGGAAGAGGTCGAGCGTGTGTGCGTGGCCGGGCAGCGCCATGAAGAGGCCGCCGTGCTCCGGGTCCTGCTCCATGACCTCGAACCCCAGCACCGCCGTGTAGAACCGCCGCGAGCGGTCGAGGTCGCGCACGCGGAGCAGCACGTGGCCGATTCGCTTCAGCTGCATCACGCCCACGATACTGCGCCGCCGGCCGCCCTCAGTCAAGCCAGGGCGCCGCGCCCGCGCCTCAGGACGCCAGCTTGTAGAAGCGCAGCGCGTTCTCGCCCAGCACCTTGCGGCGCGCCTCCGCGGGCAGCGGGGCGAGCCGCTCCCGCAGCTCGCGCACCACGCCCATCGAGGCGTCGATGTGCGGGTAGTCCGAGGCCCAGATGAAGTAGTCGGCCCCGAGGTGCTGCACCATCTGGGCGGTCAGCGACTCGTCCGGGTCGGCGGAGATCAGGCACTGGCGGAAGAAGTACTCGCTGGGCGCCAGGCGGATCGGCGTCTGGTGCGCCATCACGCGGTGCTTGTGGTCCAGCCGGTCGAGCCAGGAGGCGATCCAGTTCGACCCCGCCTCGAGCACCGCGCACCGGAGACGCGGGTAGCGCTCGAACATGCCGGAGGCCAGCATCTGGGTGAAGGCGGCCATCACGTCGATGGCCAGGAAGGCGAAGCCGAAGAGGCCGTCCGAGGGGTCGTACCGCTGCCAGGGACGGAACCACTGACGGTCGCGCACCACCACGTGGAAGGCGATCGGCATCTCCAGATCCTGCGCCGTCTCCCAGAAGCGCGCGAAGGCGGGATCGTCGAAGTGCCGGCCGCCGCGGGCCGCGACGTCCGGCGAGAGGAAGATGCCCACGCAGCCGTCCCGTCGCGCGCGCACGGTCTCCTCGACGGCGCCCACCGGGTCGAGCAGCGAGATGTGCGCGACCGGGTGCAGCCGCGAGGGATCGGCGCGGCAGAACTCGACCAGCCACCGGTTGTAGGCGCGGGTATACGCGGTGGCCAGCTCGGGATCGGTGACGTGCCCCTCCCAGCAGATGCCGATCGTCGGGTAGAGGAGGACGCTGTCGATGCCCTCGGCGTCCATCACCGCGAGGCGCGCGTGGGGATCGTAGCCGCCAGCCGGGCTGCCCTCGGCGTAGGTGACCTGGCCACGCGTCAGCAGGCGCTCGGTGTTCATCTCGATGCCGCCCAGCGAGCCGAGCTGGCCGCGGAGCGTCTTCAGCGACCGCCCGTCGATCAGCAGCACCTCGTAGCCCTCGGCGTCGCGATCGATCCGGATGGCCCGGTCGCGGTATGCGGGGTCCATGTATTTCAGCCAGGTGTCGGCGGGCTCCAGCACGTGACCGTCGGCATCGACGACTCGTCCCGTTGCTTCCGTAGCCATGGGCGCCCCCTTCGTCGTGCGCGGATCGGAGACCCCGATACTGCACGCCGGGCGCAACGGCGTCAAGGCGGCGATCGACGCCGGAGACCCCGTTGCGCCCGCGCGCGGGGCTGGTTAGCATCGGCGCATGGCGACGCCGCGCACCGCGGGGGTGGTGATCATCGGGGGAGGGGTCACGGGCGCGAGCACCGCGTACCATCTGACCCGACGCGGGGTGCGCGACGTGGTGGTCGTCGACCGGGGCACGCTGGCCTCGGGCGGCACCGGCAAGAGTTCGGCGTGCGTGCGGCAGCACTACTCGACCGCCGAGACCTGCCGGATGATCCTCTACTCGCTCGACTTCTTCCAGCACTTCGCCGAGCACACCGGCGGCGAGTCGTGCGGCTTCCGCCACACCGGCTACCTCCTCGGGGTGGACGAGCGGATGCGCGCGCCCATGGAGGCCTCGGTCGCGCTCCAGCGCTCGGTCGGCATCGACACGCGCCTGGTCTCGCCGACCGAGATCCGCGAGATCGAGCCCCGGCTACGCACCGAGGATCTGGTCGCGGGGTGCTACGAGCCCGCCTCCGGCTACTGCAATCCCGTCGAGACCGCGCAGGGCTTCGCGCGGGCGGCGCGCGCGGCGGGGGCGCGCATCCTGGAGGACACCGCGGTGATTGGGCTGCTCGTCGAGGGCGATCGCGTCCGCGGCGTCCGTACGTCGGCCGGCGACATCCAGGCCCCGGTGGTCGTCAACGCGGCCGGCCTCTGGAGTGCCGGTGTCTCCGCCATGGCGGGCGTGACGCTGCCGATCCACGTCTGCCGCCACAAGATCAGCATCGTGGCGTGGCCCGAGGCCGACCGGCGGCCGCACCCGATGGTCTACGACTTCGTCACCAACATCTACACGCGGCCCGAGATGGGCGAGCACATCCTGGTGGGCGGTCTCGACGCCGAGGAGTCGCAGGACGAGGCCGACCCCGACGCCTATCGCGAAGGCGTGAGCCTCGACGAGTCGACCGAGTACCTGGCCCGGGTGAGCCATCGCTTCCCCGCGCTCGCCGACGGGCACATCGCGCGCGGCTACGCGGGCTGCTTCGACGTCACGCCGGACTGGCATCCCGTGCTCGACCGGGTCGGCCCCGAGGGTTACCACATCGCGGCCGGTTTCTCCGGCCACGGCTTCAAGCTCTCCCCCGCTGTGGGCCACATGATGGCGACGCTCGTCACCGAGGGGCCGGGCGGCCATCCCGACCTGCCCACCTTCCGCCTCTCTCGCTTCGCGGAGGGCAAGCCGATCCGGGGAACCTACGGCGACTGGCTGATGTGCTAGGCGGCGGAGGCGCGAGCGCCATGCCGGCGGTCGACCAGCAGAAGATCAGGCGCGCGCGCACCGGGCTGATCGCCCACGATCCCGACCGCGCCCAGCCCGGCTACACGCTCTTCGCGCCGATGTTCGGCGACGGCACCGTGTACCTGATCGACATGCAGGGCGCGGTCGCCCACACCTGGCGCATGCCGTACCGGCCGGGCCTCTACGGTCACCTGCTCGACAACGGCCACCTCTTCTACGGCGGCAAGGTCATGGAGGACCTCGGGCGCTTCGAGGCGTGGCCGCGGTTCAAGGCCGGCGCGGCGCTCGAGGTGGACTGGGAGGGCCGCGTGGTCTGGGAGGTCCGCCACCCGGATCACCACCACGATGCGCGCCGGCTACGCAACGGCAACGTGCTGCTGCTGTGCCTGCGCCCGCTGCCCGCCGAGATCGCGGCGCGGGTGCAGGGGGGCCTGCCCGGCACCGAGGCCGACGGCGTCATCTACGCCGACTACCTCCTCGAGGTGACGACGCACGGCGAGATCGTGTGGGAGTGGCGGAGCTGGGAGCATCTCGACCCGGCCGTCCATCCGATCACGCCGCAGGATCGCCGGGCCGAGTGGACCCACGGCAACACGGTGGCGGAGACGGCCGACGGTCACGTCGTGGTGAGCTTCCGCAACATCTCAACGGTGGCGATGATCGAGCGCGCCACCGGCAAGCTCGCCTGGACGCTCGGGCCGCCGCCGCTCGCCCAGCAGCACGACCCGCGGCCGCTGCCCAACGGCAACCTCCTCGTCTTCGACAACGGGACCCACCGGCGCGATCACCCGGCGACGTTCTCGCGCGTGGTCGAGGTCGACCCGCGCACGCGCGAGATCGTCTGGCAGTACACCGATCCCTCGCTCCTCGAGTTCTTCAGCCCCTACATCTCGGGCGCGCAGCGGCTCGCCAACGGCAACACGCTCATCTGCGAGGGCTGCCACGGCCGGATCTTCGAGGTCACGCGGAGCGGCGAGGTGGTGTGGGAGTACGTCAACCCCCACTTCTTCACCGAGCCCGGCGCGCCCGGCCTCAACAACTGGGTCTTCCGCGCCTTCCGCTACACGGCCGAGGAGATCGACGCGGCCCGCCGGGCCTGAGCACGACCCGGCAAAGGAGCCATCGCGTGCCCAGGATCAACGAGGCGTTCCTCAACCTTCGCGCGAGCTACCTCTTCGCGGAGGTGAAGCGGCGCACCCAGGCCTACCGCGACGCGCACCCCGGCGCCCGGCTGATCGACCTCGGCATCGGGGACGTCACGCTGCCGCTGCCGGCCGTGGTCGTCCAGGCGCTGGAGGAGGCGACGCGCGAGCAGGCGAAGGCGGAGACCCTCAGGGGGTACGGCCCGTACGTGGGCTACGAGTTCCTCCGCGGAGCGATCGCCGCCCACGACTTCGGCCCGCGCGGGGTGAAGCTCGGCGCCGACGAGATCTTCGTCAGCGACGGTGGCAAGAGCGACGCCGCGAACGTCCAGGAGCTGTTCGCGCACGATGCGGTGGTGGCCCTGATGGATCCGGCCTACCCGGTCTACGCCGACGCCAACGTGATCGCGGGGCGGTCGGGACCCGCGGACGAGAGCGGCCGCTACCCGGGCTTCGTCTACCTGCCGTGCACCGCGGAGAACGACTTCCAGCCGGCGCTGCCCGACCGGCACGTCGACCTCATCTATCTCTGCTACCCGAACAACCCCACCGGCGCCGTCATGACACACGGCGCGCTGCGCCGCTGGGTCGACTACGCGCGGGCCCACCAGGCGGTGATCGTCTACGACGCCGCCTACGAAGCCTACATCCGCGATCCGGAGATCCCGCACTCGATCTACGAGATCGAAGGGGCGCGCGAGGTGGCCATCGAGTCGCGCAGCTTCTCGAAGAGCGCGGGATTCACCGGCCTGCGGATGGCCTACACGGTGGTGCCGCGCGAGGCGCAGGGCCGGACCGCGGCCGGCGCCGCCGTGAGCCTGAACCAGCTCTGGCTGCGGCGCACGTCGACCAAGTCGAACGGGCCGCCGTACATCGTGCAGCGCGCGGCCGCGTCGATCTTCACGCCGGAAGGGAAGGAGCAGGTGAAGGGGCTGATCGACCAGTACATGGAGAACGCCCGCGTCCTCCGGGAAGGCCTCGAGCGGGCGGAGCTCACCGTGTACGGCGGCCGCAACGCGCCCTACATCTGGATCCGGACGCCGGGCGGCGTGTCGTCGTGGGACTTCTTCGATCGGCTCCTCGCCGAGGCCCAGGTGGTGGGTGTGCCCGGCTCGGGCTTCGGCCCGAGCGGCGAGGGCTACTTCCGCATGACCGCCTTCGGCTCCCGTGCCGACAGCATCGAAGCCGTCGACCGGATCGTGCGCCTCCGCCACTAACGCTGGCGGCGGCAGGGGCGGGGGGCGGGCGCTCTCCCCGGACCACGCCGAGTCGCGACCCGGGGTGGTCGTCTCGATCGGGCCACGAGATCGGCGGTCCGTGGCTCCGATGGGCCGCAGAAGACACGGGTCCGGGGAGAGCGCCCGCCCCCCACCCCTGCCGCGGTAAGCTCGGCGTGCCCGGCGGTGGCTGGTCCCGGCGGTGGCTGGTATAGTCCCGGCGTGGTCAAGGCGGTGTCCTTCTTCAAGCGCAAGGCGGGGATGCCCGTGGAGGAGTTCCAGGCCTACTGGCGCCGGCGCCATCCCGACGTGGTGCTGCGGCTGCCGGGCGTGAGGCGCTACGTGCAGTCGCACACGCGGCTCGCGGGCTACGCCAAGGGCGAGCCGATCTTCGACGGCATCGCGGAGGTGTGGTTCGACGACAGCGGGGCGATGCGTGCCCTGCGCGGCACCAAGGAGATCGCGGCGGTGGAGGCCGACGAGGCCGTCTTCATCGATCGCGCCACGATGCGGCTGATCCTCACCGATGAGCACGTCATCAAGGACGGGCCCGCGCCGCCCGGCGGCGTGAAGAACGTCGAGTTCGTCAGCCGGAAGCCCGGGCTCGCGGTGGACGAGTTCCAGCGCTACTGGCGCGAGGTCCACGGGCCGCTGGCCGCGCGGATCCCGGTCATCCGCCGCTACGTCCAGAGCCACACCCGTCCGTCCGCCTACGAGCGGGGACGGACGCCCGCCTACGACGGCGTGGCGATCACCTGGTTCGACGACACGCAGGCGATGCGCGCCTCCGCCGCGAGCGGCGAGTACGCGCGCACGCGCGCCGACGAGCCGAACTTCATCGCGCCCGGCGAGGCGCCGTTCATCATCACCACCGAGCACGTGATCGCCCCCTAGGGAGGGAGGACACGATGGCCCTCGATCTCCTGATCCGGAACGGCACGATCGTCGACGGCTCCGGGGCTCCGCGCTTCCACGGTGACGTCGCGGTGCAGGGCGGCCGCATCGTCGAGATCGGGCGCCTCCGGGGGGCGGCCGAGCGGGTGATCGACGCCGAGGGCCTCGTCGTCGCCCCCGGCTTCGTCGACGGCCACACCCACATGGACGCGCAGGTCGCGTGGGACCCGATCGGCAGCTGCTCCTGCTGGCACGGGGTCACCACCGTGATCATGGGCAACTGCGGCTTCGCGCTGGCGCCGTGCCGGCCGGAGGAGCGCGAGTGGCTGGCGCGCTGCCTCACCGCGGTGGAGGACATCCCGACCGAAGCGATGCTCACCGGCATCGACTGGACGTGGGAGACCTTCCCCGAGTACCTGGCCACCGTCGAGCGGCTCCCCAAGGCCATCAACTACGGGGCCTACATCGGGCACTCCGCCCTGCGCATGTACGTGATGGGCAAGCGCGCGCTCTCCGAGCCCGCGACCGAGGACGACCTCGCCCGCATGACCGCGGCGGTCCGGGAGGCGATCCGGGCCGGCGCGATGGGCTTCTCGTCGTCCCGCGCGACGACCCACGTCACGCCCGACGACACCCCGGTGGCCAGCCGCATCGCCGAGTGGATCGAGATCGACCGCCTGGTCGGCGCGATGGGCGAGCTTCGCGCGGGCATCTTCCAGGTGGGTCCGGACATCTCGGGGGGTCCCGCGCAGCGGGCGTTCCTGGCGCGGCTCAAGCGGGTCGCGCTCGAGAGCGGCCGACCGGTGATGTTCGGCACGATCGCGAGCCGCCAGGGCACGGACCCGAACCCCTGGACCTATCAGCTGCAGTACCTCGACGAGTGCGCGGCCGCCGGCGCGCGTGTGTGGGGGCAGACGACCACGCGGTCGATCAACGCGATCTTCTCGCTGAAGTCGTACCTGCCGTTCGACGTGCTGCCCGCGTGGCGCGAGCTGCGCCGCCTGCCGCTCGCCGAGCAGAAGCGGCGCCTGGCCGATCCGGCGACGCGGCGCGCGCTCGTCGACGAGGAGGCTCGGATGAAGCCCCGCGACAACGTCTTCCAGGGCGGCGGCGCGGCGACCACCGACCCGCGGAAGCCCGACTACGGCAACCTCTACGCGATGAAGGACGTGGAGTGGAACGACCCGACGGTGGCGCAGCTCGCGGCCGCGCGGGGCCAGCATCCGGTCGAGGTGATGATCGACCTCGTGCTCGCCGACGACAACCAGGTGTTCGTGCAGCCGCTGGTGAACGAGGACCCGGATCAGGTGCTCGGCATGCTCCAGCATCCGCTCACGCTCGCCACGTTCTCCGACTCGGGCGCGCACGTCTGCCAGGAGATGGGCTCGTCCCTGCAGACCCACATGCTGAGCTACTGGGTGCGGACCCGGCAGGCGTTCACGCTCGAGCGGGCGGTGCGCAAGCTGAGCCACGACAACGCCGCGGCCTGGGGCCTCGCCGACCGCGGCCTGCTCCGGCCCGGCTACCGCGCCGACCTGGTGCTGTTCGACGCCGCGCGGGTGCGGCCGGCGATGCCCACGGTCGAGGCCGATCTGCCCGGTGGGGCGCGTCGCCTGGTGCAGAAGGCGGAGGGTATCGCGGCCACCATCGTCAATGGCGAGGTCACGCTCGAGAATGGCGAGCCGACGGGCCGCCTGCCCGGTGTCCTGCTGCGCGGGCCGGGCGCGGCGGCCACGACCTCCTGAGCCGGCCCCCGCGATGCCCTACGCCGAGATCCTCGGCCTGCGGATCCACTACCACGCGCCGCGCGACCCGGGCACCCGGCACGGCCAGCGGGTCCTCTACGTGCACGGCACCGGTTGCAACGCCGCGGTCTGGGACGATCACATGACGGCGGTCGCGGACGCGCACACGCCCGTGGCCATCGACCTGCCCGGCCACGGTCGGTCCGAGGGCCGCGGATTCCGGGGCGTGGCCGATTACGCCGAGTTCGTGATCGGGCTGGCCGACGCGCTCGGCTGGCGGCGCTTCGTGCTCGCGGGGCATTCGCTGGGCGGCGGCATCGCCATCACCGCCGCGCTCTACCACCCGGAGCGCCTCGCCGGGCTCCTCCTGATCGACACCGGTGCCCGATTGCGGGTTGCGCCTGATCTGCTGCGCGCCGCGCGCGCGGCCGCGACGAACGGGGCGGCGCCCGCCACCGACCGCTCCTGGGCTTTCGCGTCGAGCACGCCCCAGGCAGTGGTCGATCGGCTCGCGGCCCTTACCGCCGGCACCGAACCGGGTGTCACCTACGCCGACTGGATCGCCGACGACACCTTCGACATGATGACGCGCGTCGCCGAGATCACCGCACCCACCGCGGCCCTCTGCGGGGCGGAGGACCGGCTCACGCCCGTGAAGTACCATCGTTACCTGCAGGAGCGGATCCCGGGTTGCCGGCTCACCGTCATCGAGGGCGCCGGCCACTGGTCCTTCCGCGAGCAGCCCGAGCAGTTCGACCGCGCCGTGCGCGACTTCCTGGCGGGACTGCCTACCGGGTGACGCCCACGCGAGCCGCGCGCAAAGGAGAGCAGCCATGAAGTTCGGTCTGAGATACGCGAGCCTCGGGCGGTACAGCAGTGGCCCCGCCGCGGTCGAGGTGGCCCAGGCCGCGGAGGCCGCCGGCTTCGACTCGATCTGGACGGTGGAGCACGTGGTGGTGCCGAATGGCTACCAGTCCCGCTACCCGTACTCGCCGTCGGGGCGCATGGGCTCGGGCCTCGAGGACTACCCGATCCCCGATCCGCTGATCTGGCTCGCGTACATCGCCTCGGCCACTCGCACGATCAAGCTCGGCACCGCGATCCTGATCCTGCCGCAGCGCAACCCGGTGGTGACCGCGAAGGCGGTGGCCACGCTCGATCACCTGGCCGGGGGCGGACGCGTGCTGCTGGGCATCGGCGTCGGCTGGCTCGCCGAGGAGTTCGCCGCGCTCGGGCTGCCGTTCGCGGATCGCGGGCCGCGGACCGACGAGTACGTGGAGGCGATGCGCGCGCTCTGGAGTCAGGAGTGCGCGACGTTCAAGGGCCGTTTCGTCTCGTTCGACCGCGTGTTCTGCCGGCCCCTGCCCCCCGAGCGGCGCATCCCGATCGTCGTGGGCGGTGATACCGCCGCGGCGGCCCGCCGGGCCGGCCGGCTCGGCGACGGCTACTTCCCCGCGCGCACCCCGTCGCCCGAGCTGCTCGACGAGATGCGGCGCGCGGCCGAGGCGGCCGGGCGCGATCCGAAGGCCGTCGAGATCACGGTGGCGGCGCCCGCGGATCCCGCCGGGATCGAGGCGCTCGCGCGCCAGGGCATCGCGCGCGTGGCGGTGCCGATCAGCAACGCGGCGGGCCTGCCCGCGCAGGTCAAGACCCCGGACGACGTCCTCCGCTACGGCAAGGACGTGATCGCGCGGTTCCGGTGATGGCCGCCCCGCTGCCCCCGCTGATCTCGAGCGACGGCCACCTCGAGGTCCGCCCCGAGCGGTGGACGCCGCGGATGCCGGCCAGGTATCGCGAGCGCGCCCCGCGGACCGTCAAGCTGCCGGACGGCGGCGACGCGATCTCCGTGGAGGGCCAGCCGCCGTACCCGGCGCCCTTCCTCGACCTGCGCGCCGGCCGCACGAACGAGACGTGGCAGCCCTTCGGGGCGACGGTGGACGACACCGCGGGCGTGGGGCCGCCCGAGCAGCGGCTGCGCGAGCAGGACGTGGACGGCCTGCTGGCCGAGGTGCTCTTCCCCAACATGCAGGTGGGCCCGCGGCTCTGGCGCGGCATCGCCGACGACGATCTCTACCGCGCGACCGTTCGCGCCTACAACGACTGGCTCGGCAAGGAGTACTGCCCCGTCGCCTCCGACCGTCTCATCGGCCTGGGCGTCATCCCGTGGACGAACGTCGACGACGCCATCGCCGAGCTGCACCACTGCGCGAAGCTCGGGCTGCGCGGCGTGAACCTCGGCGTGTTCCCGAACGGCAAGTCGTACCCGGCGCCCGAGGACGACCGGTTCTGGGCCGAGGCGATCGCGATGCGGATGCCGCTCACCGTCCACGTGGGCTTCGACCGGCTCGGCCCGCGCGCGGCTCAGCCCACGTTCGAGTACCCGGGCGCGGACCCGCAGGTGCTGAAGAAGGTGGGCCCGCGGCGGATCGTGGACTGGGTGGCGCTGCCGTTCCTGGGCATCGCGCCCGCGCTCAGCATGGCGCAGCTCACGCTCTCCGGCGTGTTCGATCGTCTGCCCGACCTGCAGATCTTCTTCGCGGAGACGCGCCTCGGCTGGGTGCCGTTCTGGATGGAGGAGGCCGATTACTGGTACGAGCGGCACCGCCACTGGTCCGAGAAGCTACTCGGCTTCAAGCCGCCCGCGCTGCGTCCCAGCGACTACGTGCGGCGACACATCTCGTTCAGCGTGCAGCACGTGGAGCGGGTCGCCGTGGAGCTGCGCCACCACCTGGGCGTCGACCACATCATGTTCGCTACCGACTTCCCCCACATCGAGTGCGACTGGCCGAACACGCGTCCGTTCGCCGAGCGGCTGCTCGACGGCGTGCCCGCGGACGAGGCGTTCCGGATCGCGAGCGGCAACGTGCTGGACTTCTTCCACCTGCGCGACACGCCGGTCGGCCGGAGGGCGCTGGGGGCGACGGGAGGGGCCTGAGATGGGCAGAGCCGTGACCGTGCAGTGGGTGAAGGGCATGAAGGTCGAGGGGGCGGTGGGCCCGCACCGCCTGGCGATGGACGCGCCGGCCGAGGCCGGGGGCGGGGACGAGGCGCCGTCGCCCGCGGAGCTGCTGCTGGGCGCCATCGGCGCCTGACGCATCTCCAACGTTCGGCGGTTCGCCGAGCGCCAGCAGTGGGGGCTGCGCGGCCTGCGGGCCCGCCTGACCGCGACCGAGGCCCAGGGGCAGATCACCGGGGTGGAGGGCGAGCTGCTCGTCGAGGGCACCTTCGACGACGCCCAGCTGGCGCGCCTGCAGGAGGCGGCCGAGGGCTGCCGGATCAGCCGCGCGATGCGGGTGCCGGTCGACGTGCCGGTGCGCCGGACCCACGGCGACGGGTAGCCTCCAGGGAGGACACGCGATGCTCGACGGAAGGCTCGGAAGCGTGAGCGGCCTGGTCGACGTGGAACGGGGCATCATCAGCCGGGAGATCTTCGTCAGCGACGAGATCTACCGGCAGGAGCAGGAGCGCATCTTCGCGCGCGCCTGGCTCCTGATCGGCCACGAGAGCCAGATCCCCAAGCCGGGTGACTTCTTCGCCAGCTCGATGGGCGAGGAGTCGGTCATCCTCTGCCGGGACGGGGCGGGGAAGGTCCACGTCTTCCTCAACTCCTGCCGGCACCGCGGCATGAAAGTCTGCCGCTACGATCAGGGCAGCACCGTCGAGTTCCTCTGCCCCTACCACGGCTGGAGCTACGCCACCGACGGCGCGCTGGTCGGCGTGCCGCACGCCCGCGACGCCTACGGGGCCCAGCTCGACCGCTCCCGCTGGGGCCTGATCGAGGTGCCACGGATGGAGAATTACAAGGGCACGATCTGGGCCTCGTGGGACCCCGAAGCCCCGTCGTTCGCGGAGTACATCGGCGGCTACAAGACCTATCTCGACCTGCTGCTCGACGGCTGGGACGGTCGCGAGGGCGGCACCGAGGTGATCGGCGGCGTCCACAAGTGGCTCGTGCCCTGCAACTGGAAGTTTCCGGCCGAGAACTTCTCGGGCGACCGCTACCACGGCGTCAGCCACCGCTCGGTCGACATGGTCGGCATCGGGCCGAGCGGGCAGGGGCGGCGCGACAACCGGGAGCGCAACGAATCGCGCTGGCTCGACGTCAGCTTCCCCGACCTCGGCCACTCGATGATCGCCTTCCTCCGCCCGCCCGACGCCGCGGTCGCCCCGGCGTACCAGGACGCCCCGGCGGTGGCCGACTACTTCCGGCACTGCGAGGAGGCGCGCAAGCACCGCCTCGGCGCGGGGTGGCGCCTCTTCGGCGGGCCCGGGACCCTCTTCCCCAACGCCTCGCCGCTCGCGCGCCAGCCGCGCACGATCGCGGTGTGGCATCCGCGCGGACCGCACCAGACCGAGGTGTGGCGCTGGTACCTGGTCGACGCCGACGCGCCGGCCGAGGTGAAGGACTTCCTCCGTCACTACTACATCCGCTACTCGGGACCCTCGGGCCTCACCGAGCAGGACGACATGGAGAACTGGAACTACGCCCACAACGCCAGCCGCGGGACCATCGCGCGCCAGTATCCCTACAACTACGAGATGGGGCTGGGCCGGGCCACCGAGGCCTTCGAGGACCACGGTCTGTCGCTGCCCGGCCGGATCAGCGTCGTGACCGGGGTCGCGAGCGAGAACAACCAGCGCGGCTTCTACACCCGCTGGCGCCAGCTCATGGAGGCCAAGAGCTGGGCCGACCTGGTGCGGCGGTGAGCGCCGCCGCGGTGGACGTCGCGCGGCTCCTGCTCAAGGAGGAGGTCGCCGACTTCCTCTACCGCGAGGCCGAGCTGCTCGACGAGCGCCGCTACGAGGAGTGGCTCGAGCTCTTCACGGACGACGTGCACTACTGGGTGCCGATGCGGCGCAACGTGCCCTCGCAGGACACCGCGCTCGAGTTCACCCGGGCCGGCCTCGACGTGAACTGGTTCGACGAGGGCAAGGACACCCTCACGCGGCGGGTCATGCAGATCCGCACCGGCGTGCACTGGGCCGAGGAGCCGCCGTCGCGCATCTGCCACATGGTCTCGAACGTCCAGCTCATGGACCCGGCGGGCCCGGGCCAGGGATCGCCGGGGGAGGTCGCGGTGAAGAGCCGCTTCCTGGTCTACCGCAACCGGGTGGAGACGGAGACCGACCTGCTGGTGGGCAAGCGCGAGGACCTGCTCCGCCGCGTCGACGGAGGCTGGCGCATCGCCCGGCGCAAGGTCATCCTCGACCAGAGCGTGCTGCTCGCCAAGAACCTTACTTTCTTTCTGTAGCCACGCGCTCGGCGCGGAGCGCGGTCCGGCGGACCTTGCCGTCGTCGCCGCGCAGCGGCGTGCTCACGAACTCGTAGGTGCGCGGCCGCTTGTACTTCGCCACGCGCTCGGTCAGGAAGGCCTCCAGCTCGCGGGCGGTCAGGGGCGCGGTGGCCTGCACGATGGCGTGGACCGCGTTGCCGTACTCCTCGTCGGGCAGGCCGATCACGCAGGACGAGGCCACCTGGGGGTGCTCGTCGAGCGCGGCCTCGATCTCGGCCGGGTACACATTGCTGCCGCCGACCAGGATCATGTCGGTCTCGCGATCGCTCAGGTAGAGGTAGCCCTGCTCGTCCATCCAGCCCAAGTCGCCGAGCGACTCCCAGTTGTCCGGCCGCGTCTTGGCCCGGGCGCCGACGTAGCGATAGGTGGGCGTCGCGTCCGGGCCCCGGCGCATCCAGATCTCGCCGACCTGGCCGGCGGGCAGCTCGCGGCCCTCCGGGTCCAGAACGCGCATCTCGCCCAGGAGGACGCGCCCGACCGAGCCGCGGTGCTCCATCCACTCCTCCCCGGTGATGAAGGTGATGGCCTGCGCCTCGGTCCCGCCGTACAGCTCGAGGATGCGCTCGCCTCCGAGCCAGCCGATCCACGCTTCCTTGAGCCAGATCGGGCACGGCGCGGCCATGTGGAAGACCACGCGCAGGCTCGAGAGGTCGAAGCGGGTGCGCTCGGCCTCGGGCAGGCGCCAGATACGATGCATCATCGTCGGCACCGCGTACATCCAGTCGACGCGGTGGCGCTCGATCAGCATCAGCGCGGTGGCCGCGTCGAAGCGCGGCATCACCACGACGTGGTTGCCCCGGAGCAGGGCGAGCCCGGAGCTGGTGAAGGGCCCGTTGTGATAGAGCGGCCCGGTGACCAGGTGCACGCCGTCCGTCGCCATCCGCAGCAGCGTCGTGTAGTCGGCCAGCGCCTCCCAGACCGCGCGCTCGGTGGCGACGATGAGCTTCGGCCGGCCGGTGGAGCCGCCGGAGGTCGGGGCCTTGAACGACGTGGCCGTCGCCGGGGGCAGCTGGTCGGCGGAGAGCGAGGCGTCGGGCTCGAAGCCCGCCGGGACGGTCGGGCGCCCGGGCACCTCGGCGGGGTCCACGCCGACGACCAGCGAGGGATCGGCCAGCTCCACGATGGCGCGACGCTCCGCGGCCGGCAGCCGCGAGGAGATGGGCTGCGGCGTGGCGCCCAGCTTCCAGGTGGCGACCATGGCCTCGAAGAAGCCGATTCCGTTCGGGAGCCCGATGGTGACGAACGAGTCGGGCTCGACGCCGAGCGCCTGATAGGCGCGGGCCAGCCGGTTCGTCCGCGCCTCCAGCTCGGCGCGGGAGATTGTCACCTCGTCGCAGGTGATGGCCGGGTAGGTCGGCCGCGCCCGCGCGAGCTGGCCGATCAGGACCCCGAACGGCGTCTCGGTCATCGGCGCGTCAGGCCACGATCCCGCCCGGTCGCGAGTCGGGCAGCGTGAAGGTGAAGGTGGATCCGCGGCCGGGCGCGCTCTCCACCCAGATCCGGCCTCCGTGGAGCTCGACGAACTTCTGCGCGAGCGTGAGGCCCAGGCCGGTCCCCTCGCGCTTGCGTTCGTCGCTGCCGACCTGGCGGAACTCCTCGAAGATGGCCCCCTGGTCCTCGGGGGCGATGCCGATCCCGGTGTCGCTGACCGAGATCTCGACGGCGCCCTCGCGGCGCGCGGCCTTCAAGGCGATTCGCCCGCCCTCGGGGGTGAACTTGACCGCGTTGGAGAGGAGGTTGAGCACGACCTGCTTGACCTTGCGCTCGTCTCCCGTCACCTCGCCCAGGGCGGGCTCGACGTCCAGCTCCAGCGCGATGCCGTGGCGGCTCGCGCGCTCGCGAACGAGGGTGACCGCGTTCTCCAGCGCGCCGGGCAGGTGGAAGGAGGCGGGCGCCAGCTCCATGCGGCCGGCCTCGATCTTGGAGAGGTCCAGGATGTCGTTGATCAAGGAGAGGAGGTGCTGGCCGGAAGCATAGATGTCCTTCAAGTACTCGTCCTGCTTTTCGGTCAGCTCGCCGAACATGCGCTGCAGCAGCACCTCGGAGAAGCCGATCACCGCGTTGAGCGGCGTGCGCAGCTCGTGGGACATGTTGGCGAGGAACTCGGACTTGTGCTGGCTGGCCGCCTCGAGCTGGCGGCTCTTGTCCGCGATCTCGCGGAAGAGCCGCACGTTCTCGACCGCGATGACCGCCTGGTCCGCGAAGGTCTGGAGCAGCGCGATCTCTTCGTCGGTGAACCCGCCGGGTTCGCGACGGGTCACTCCGATCCCTCCGATCGCCTCGTCGTCACGATGGAGCAGCGGCACCCACACCACGCTTCGGTGGCCGCTGGCGCGGGCTGTGGCGCGCACTGACTCGGGGACCCGGGGGTCCGTTTGCTGGTCGGCGATATTGACCGGCGCCCGATCGCGAATGGTCTGGGCGGCCGGGCCTTCTGATTGGAGCGACCGCGGGAAGAGCGCGGTCAGAGCGACGGCGGCGGCCTCATTGGAACTCAGGTGCGCCGCAAGCTCGATCTGGTCGCCCGCGACCCGCGTCAGCGCGCCCGTGTATCCCCGCAGCAGGCGAATGGCGCTGGCCATGATCGCGTCGAAGACCGGCTGCACCCTCGTCTGGGAGCGACTGATGACGCGCAGGATGTCGCTCGTGGCGGTCTGCGTTTCCAGCGCCGTGGTCAACTCGCGGTTGCTTGTCTGGAGCTCGGTGAAGAGGCGGACGTTCTCGATGGCGATGACCGCCTGGTCCGCGAAGGTCTGGAGTAGCGCGATCTGCTTGTCGGTGAACGGGCTCGGCTCGGGGCGCCGGAGCTGGATGCAGCCGATCGCGGTGCCCTCGCGGATCAGGGGCGCGCTCACGATCGCCCGGAAGCCCAGCCGGCGCGCGTTCACCGCGGTCTCGGGGTAGGTAGGGGCCTCGGCCTCGACGTCCACCACGTGGATCGTGCGCCGCTCGAGGACGCAGCGGCCCCCGACCGATTCCGGCGCCACCCGGAGGAGGATGCCCTCGGGCTGGCCGACCGGGCCATGGTGGGCGTCGCCCCTCAGATAGGCACCGGCGAGGCGGAAGATGGAGGCGTCGTAGGCCCCGCAGAAGCGCGCCGCGCTCCGGACCACCGTGTCGAGCACCGGCTGCAGGTCCGTCGGCGAGCGGCTGATCGCGTGGAGGATCTCACCGGTCGCGGTCTGCTGCTCGAGCGCCTCGGTGAGGTCGCGGTTGCGCCCCTCCAGCTCCCGGAAGAGCCGCGCGTTCTCGACGGCGATGACCGCCTGGTCCGCGAAGGTCCGCAGCAGCGCGACGTGGGCGTCGGTGAAGGCGTCGACCGCTTGGTGCCAGACCGTGATGGCCCCGATCGGAGCGCCGTCGCGCAGCATGGGCACGGAGAGCACGCTGCGGAAGTCGACCCCGAGCCCGACCTCGTTTCCCACCCAGTCCGGATCCCGCCTCACATCGCTCACGAGCACCACCGCGCGCTCGAGGATGGCGCGCGAGGTGAACAGATGGCGGCTTGGTCGGGTAGGGAAGAGCTGGCGCGATCGCTCGAGGGCCAGTGGCGTGTACTTGTGATGGGCCTCCATGTGCACCAGCTCGCCGTCGAACCGGTAGACGGAGGCGAAAAGGCCGCCGCAGAGCCGCGTGGAGTGCTCCGCGATCGCGTCGAGTACCGGCTGCACCGCCGCGGGCGCACCGCGGATCGCGCGCAGGATGTCGCTCGTCGCGCTCTCGCGCTCGCGCGCCTCGGCCACCGCCGCGGCCAGCTCCGCGTAGGACGCCGACGGCGCGCCGCCGGCGCCCGTGGACGCCACCGGGGTTCCACAGTGCGGGCAGAATCGCGCGTCGGGCGGGCGGGACTCCTGGCAGCGCGGACAAGGCGTGGGTATGGGATTGCCTCCTCGGGGGTCGGGCGGCATTGTGAATGATCGGCCGGCGACGGTCAACGGGCCGGCCGCGCGCGTATTGACAACGCCGGCCACCCCGGTGTACGGATCGGGCCATTCTCCGCGCCCCGAGGTGTCCGTTCATGAGAACGCCGATTCCAACAACCGCCGTCACGATCCTCACCCTGGTCCTCGTCGCGACCGCGTGGGTGCCCACGCCCGCCGGCGCGGCCGACACGCTCGTCTGGGACATCGCGGCGGGGCCGCAGTACGTTGACCCGGTCATGGGCACCGCGGCCCAGGCCAACGTCATGGTCGTGCAGAACGTCTACGAGCGGCTGGTCTGGTACGACGGCGCGAACATGCAGCCGGTGCCGTGGCTGGCCACCGGCTGGGAGGCGAAGGACGGCGGACGGCGCTACCTCTTCAAGCTGCGGCGTGGCGTCAAGTTCCAGGACGGGGCCGACTTCGACGCCACCGCGGTGAAGTTCAGCTTCGACCGGGCCGTCCTGCTCGACGACCCGACGGGGATCGGCTCGTTCTTCCCGACCGGGACGGCGGCGCCCGGGATCCTCAAGGGCGCGTGGGAGTTCAGCAAGGCGTTCGGCGTCGGCAAGGACTACTCGCAGGCGGCGGTGGACAGGTATCTCGCGTCCGGGGCCGTGAAGGTGATCGATCCCTACACGGTCGAGTTCAATCTCGCCCAGCCCTACGGCGCGTTCATCTCGGACATCGCCACGTTCATGGGCTCCATCGTCTCGCCCTCCTACGTGATCGCGCACTGGGTGAAGCCCACCGATCCCACGCGGGGCTTCATCCCCGGCGTCACCGCGGGTCTGCGCGACGACTGGATGCTCTACCACGCGAGCGGCACCGGGCCCTACGCGCTCGAGACGTTCGACAAGGCCACCGCGAACGTCGTGCTGAAGGCCAATCCCGGCTACTGGGGCGGCCCCCAGGGCAAGATCAAGCCGCGCATCCCCACGGTCATCGTGCGCGCCACGCTCGACCAGGCGACCCGCCTGCTCAATCTCAAGTCGGGATCGGTCGACGTCGCGGACATCGCCACCGCGGCCGTCTTCGACGTGATCGACAAGAAGAAGTGGCTGGACGAGGGGAAGATCGAGCCGATCATCCCGGGCACGACCGTTCCCGGGCCGTTCCCGTGGCTCACGCTCTACTTCGCGAAGATGAACGTGAAGATGAAGAACCCGGACGGCACGCCGGCCGCGTTCCAGCCGTTCCAGGACGTCAGGGTCCGCAGGGCCTTCGCCTCCGCCCTGGACACCGCCGACATCCGGCGCAACGTGTTCAACGGGTTCGCCGAGCCGATCAGCTGGGGCCTCACCCCCGCGCAGTTCGGCTACGACCCGAAGATCAAGGCGGCGTACGCGTTCGACCTGGAGCAGGCCAAGAAGCTCCTGCTCGAGGCCGGACGCGACGTGGGCTTCGCGCCGGACAAGCCCAAGGACCTGGTCGTCATCTACAACGCGGCCGCACCCTGGCAGGGCTACATCGCCACGCAGGTGGCCGCGAACATCAACAAGCTCAACGTCGGGCTCAAGCTCGACGTGAAGGCGCTCTCGTTCACCGAGTACGTGAACTCGTGGCGCTCGCAGCTCACCGGCTTCAGCATTCACAGCACGTTCTCGCTCACCGCGGACCCGAACTCGTGGCTCAGCGCCTTCGGCACCGGCGCGGGCTTCTGGGCGCGCACCAGCTCCTACGACAACCCGAAGGCCGACGCGCTCTTCACGCGGCAGTTCCAGGCCCTCGATCCCAAGCAGCGGGCCCGGCTCGTCTCGGAGCTGATGCAGGTCGTGAACGACGACGTGGCGTGGGTGTGGATCGGCGCGGCCACCGCCTACGGGCAGCCGACCTTCAACCCCAACGTCCTGCGCTCCTCGGTGAAGGGCTTCTACTACAACCCGACCTACCACGGCTTCTACTTCGCCGCGCTGTGGAAGGAGTGAGCCGAGACCGCCGCGCTTGAGATTCCTCTCGTACGTGGTGAAGCGGCTGGCCTACCTCGGGCTGGTCCTGCTGGGCGTCAGCGTGGTGGTGTTCTTCCTGCTGCGGGGGATGCCGGGGGTCGATCCGCTCGCGGCCTACATCACGCCGGGCCTGCCGATCAGCCAGGAGGCCCTGAGCGCGCTGCGGCGCGAGCTGCGCCTCGACGAGCCGCTCCCGGTCCAGTACGTCTACTATGTCGGCGGCCTTCTGCGCGGGGACTGGGGCTACTCGCGCACCGCCGCCCAGCCGGTGCTGGACGCCCTCCTCGGCCGCCTCCCCGCCACCATCGAGCTGGCCGTCTTCGCGGTGCTGCTGAGCACGGGGTTCGGCGTGCCCGCCGGGGTCGTGGCCGCGCTCCGGAAGGACCGGACGCCCGACGTGGCGGTGCGGGTGCTCTCCATCACCGGGATCTCGTTCCCCGTCTTCTGGCTCGGCATCATCCTGCAGCTGGTTTTCTTCTACTATCTCGGTCAGCTCGGGCTCCCCACGCTGCCCTCGCGCGGGCGCGTGGGCGACCTGGTCGCGCTCCAGTACCCGGTCGCGCCGCTGAGCGGCTTCTACCTCGTCGACAGCCTGATCCGGGGGAACCTCCCGTTCTTCGGCAGCGCGGTCCGACACCTGGTGCTGCCGGCGCTCACGCTGAGCCTGATCAGCCTGGCGTCCCTCGTGCGGATCATGCGAGCGAGCATGCTCGAGGTGCTCCGGCAAGACTACATCCTGCTCGCGCGCTCGAAGGGTCTGCCCGCGCGCGTCGTCATCGTCCGGCACGCGCTGCGCAACGCGATCACCCCGGTGCTGACCACCGCGGGCACCACGCTCGGGATCCTGCTGGGCGGGGCGGTGGTGGTCGAGACGGTCTTCTCGTGGCCGGGCATCGGGCGGCTGGCCGCGCAGGGCATCCTGAACAACGACAGCGTCCTGGTCGTCGGCTTCACCCTGTTCGTGGCGACGATGATGGTCCTGGTGAACCTCGTGGTCGACCTGCTGTACGCCGTCGTCGATCCCCGCGTGCGGTACTGACGTGCGGCCGAGCAAGCTCGCCGTCGCGGGAGCCGTCGTCTTCGCGACCATCCTGCTCGCCGGCACGGTGGCGCCGCTCGTGATCCCGGCCTCGGTCGTGCGCGACGTGCGCTTCGCGGCCAAGCTGACCCCGCCCGACGCCCAGCACTGGTTCGGCACCGACGACTTCGGCCGGGACCTGTTCTCGATGGTGCTCCTGGCCGCGCACCTCGATCTCCGGGCGGCGCTGACCGTGGTGGCGGCGGCGATCGCGGTCGGGATCCTGCTCGGCGCGCTGGCCGGCTTCCTTCCCCGCCTGGACGAGCCACTCATGCGGATCACCGACGTGTTCCTGTCGATCCCGAGCCTGGTGCTGGCGATGGCGATCGCCTCCGTGCTCGGGCGGAGCGTGGGGAACCTGTCGATCGCGCTGGTCTTCGTCTCGTGGCCGATCTACTGCCGGCTGATGCGCGGGCAGGTGCTGAGCGAGAAGGAGAAGCCGTACGTGCGGGCGCTCCGCACGCTGGGCGTCGGCCGCACCCGGATGATCCTGCGCCACATCATCCCGAACACGCTCTTCCCGGTGATCGCGCGGGCCCCGGCCGACGTCGGGCTCGTGTTGATCACGCTGGCCGCGCTCAGCTACATCGGCTTCGGCCCCGGGCCCTACGTGCCGGAGTGGGGGAGTCTCGTCGCGGCCGGCCAGGCCTACATCTTCCAGGCGCCCTGGCTCGTGATCTTCCCCGGCGCGGCCATCTTCCTCACCTCGCTGTCGCTGAACCTCGTGGGCGACTGGGCCCGCGACGTCTTCGACCCTCGGCTGCGGAGCTGACGCGCGATGGCCCCGGGCGGCGAGCGGATCCCGGTGCTCGAGATCCAGGGCCTGAGCGTCGAGCTCGGCATCGGCGGGCGGCGGGTGCGCGCCCTCGACGACGTGAGCCTGAGCATCCACCGGGGCGAGACGCTCGGCCTGGTCGGCGAGTCCGGCTCAGGCAAGTCGCTGACCGCGCTCTCGATCCCGGGGCTGCTACCCGACAACGCCCACGTCGTCGGTGGCTCCATCCGCCTGATGGGCGAGGAGGTCCTCGGCCGGAGCGAGCGCGAGCTGGCCCGGGTGCGCGCGCGGTCCGTCGCCCTCGTCTTCCAGAACCCGACGACGTACCTGAACCCGGTCCTGACGGTGGGCGCGCAGATCGCGGAGATCTTCGAGCAGAGCCCGGAGCTGCTCGAGCGCGACGGCGTCGAGAGGAGCGGCGGGCTCTCCCGACGCGAGCGGGCCCGCCGGGCCTGGAGCCTCGGCATCGACTACCTCCGGCTGGTCAAGATCCCGGACCCGGAGCGAATCGTCCGCCAGTATCCCTTCGAGCTGTCCGGCGGGATGCAGCAGCGCGCGGTGATCGCGATGGCGCTGGCCCGGCGGCCGAACCTGGTGATCGCGGACGAGATCACGACCGCGCTCGACGTCACCGTCCAGGCCCAGATCCTCGGCCTGCTCGCGGAGCTGCGGCGGCGCGTCGACATGACGCTGCTGCTGATCACGCACGACATGGGCGTGGTCGCGCAGCTGGCCGACCGGGTGGCCGTGATGTACTCGGGAAGCGTCGTCGAGTGCGCCCCGGTCGGGCGCCTCTTCCGCGAGGCGCGGCACCCGTACGCCCGGGCGCTGCTGGAGGCGGTGCCCACCATCCAGGGCAGCCGGACCTCGCTGCGCCCGATCCCGGGCGCGATGCCCGCGCTGACCGATCCGCCGGCCGGATGCCGGTTCCACCCGCGCTGCCCGCGCGTGCTGGAGCGGTGCCGGAGCGACAAGCCGGTGACCGTGGCCGTCGGGCACGGCCACACCGTGGCCTGCCACCTCTACGAGGGCCCGGAGCCGTGAGCGAGGCGCCGCTGCTCGAGGTCGAGCGCCTGGTGAAGCACTTCCCGGTGCGGGGCGGGTGGCTCGAGCGGCCCGCTCAGGTCCGGGCCGTCGACGGCGTCGACTTCGCGATCGTCCCCGGGCGCACCTTCGGGCTGGTCGGCGAGTCGGGCTGCGGCAAGACCACCGTCGCGACGCTGTTGGTCAAGCTCCTGACGCCCACCGCCGGCCAGATCCGGTTCGACGGCCGTGACCTGGCCGGCATCGAGGGGCGCGCGCTCCTCGAGTTCCGGCGGCGCGTCCAGATCGTCTTCCAGGATCCCCTGGGCTCGCTCGATCCGCGGCAGACCATGCTGAGCGCGCTGACCGAGCCACTCGTCACGCTAAGCGTGACCGGCGATCGGGCCGCGGCGGTCGCGCGAGCCCGCGAGGCGATCGCCCTGGTGGGTCTCGATCCAGAGGTCTTCCGGCGCCTTCCGCACGAGCTGAGCGGCGGGCAGCGCCAGCGCCTGGTCATCGCCCGGGCCCTCGCGGTCGGCCCGCGTCTGGTCATCCTGGACGAGCCCACCGCGTCGGTCGACGTCTCGGTGCAGGCGCAGATCCTGGGCCTCCTCGAGGAGCTGAAGCGCCGACAGGGCCTGACGTACCTGCTGATCTCCCACAACCTCGTGGTGGTGCGCCACATGAGCGACGTGGTGGCGGTCATGTACCTGGGCCGGATCGTGGAGATCGCGGAGTCGGCCGCGCTGTTCGACTCACCGTTGCACCCGTACTCCTCGGCGCTGATCTCGGCGATCCCCGTGCCCGATCCCGACGCGCCGAAGGTGGCCGCGCTCGCGAAAGGTGACGTCTCGAGCCCGGTGCACGTGCCGTCCGGCTGCCGGTATCACCCCCGCTGCCCGTACGCCGAGCGGCGCTGCCGCGAGGAGGACCCGCCGCTCCTGGAGCTGCGGCCGGGGCACCACGCGGCTTGCCACTTCCCCGGCGTGGCGGCGGTCGCGTACCCTGGAGGGCCGTGAGCACTTCCGGCCGGGTCCTCTGGACCCTCATCCTCCTCGCGATGACCGCGGTCGTCGTCGCGCTGCCCCTTGCGGTGCGCCACCGCTTCGAGGGTGTCTGGATTCCCTCGACGTCGATGGCCCCCACGCTGCTGGTCGGCGACTACGTGCTGATCGACAAGGCCGCGCACTGGCCGGTCCGCGGCGACCTCGTGGTCTTCGTGGATCCGAAGGACGCGAACGAGCTGCTGGTCAAGCGGATCGTCGGGGTCGGCGGGGAGGAGATCGCGGTGCACGGGCACGACGTCTACGTCAACTGCGAGCCTCCCACGGACGGCTGCCGCCCGCTCGCCGAGCCCTACGCCGACTTCAGCGACGCGGAGCGGGCGGACCGCGACGCGGGCCCGGTCGAGATCCCCTCGGAGTCCGTGTTCGTCATGGCCGACAATCGCAACGCGGGCGAGGACAGCCGCCACTGGGGCCCGGTGTCCCGCGACCGGATCGTCGGCCGGCCGCTCTGGATCTACTGGTCATCGGACGCCGAGGGCCACACGCGGTGGAGCCGCGTCGGGAGCCGGATCCACTAGCCGCGACGGCGGCGCCGCTCGCGCCGCTCAGGCCTTCTCGTACTCGAACCAGAACCCGTTGCCCTCGCGCACCACTCGGCCGAACGAGGGCGACGGGAAGTGCGAAGCGCACACCAGAACGTCGCGCTCGCAGTAGCGCTCGAGGAACGCGCGCCGGGTGGCCGCGGCCTGCTTTGGGTCGAAGTCGGGGCGCGGCACCCAGTCGGTCTCCAGGCACTGCACCGGGGAGTGGATCAGGTCGCCGGTGATCACCGCGTGCCGGCCCTTCGAGGTGACGTGCACGCTCACGTGATCGGGGGTGTGCCCGGCGGTCGACTCGAAGCGCACCTCGTCGTCGAGCACGAAGTCGTTCTTGACCATCAGGGCGCGGCCGGCCTCGACGATCGGGATCACGCTGTCCGCGATCTGGTTCTGTGGGGTCTCATTGTGCATCGCCGACCAGTACGTCCACTCCTTCTCGGACATGACGTACTTCGCGTTGGGGAAGGTCGGCACCCAGCGTCCGTTCTGCCACCGCGTGTTCCAGCCCACGTGGTCGGTGTGAAAATGCGTGGTCATCACGTAGTCCACCTGCTCGGGCCGCACGCCGGTCTCCCCGAAGCGCTCGAGGTACGCCCCGCTCGACGTCATGTTCCAGTTCGGGCGGGCCCGCTGCTTGTGGTCGCCCACGCAGGTGTCGACGACGACGGTGTGGTGGCGCGTGCGGACGAGGAACGACTGCATCGGGAACGTCAGCGCGTTCAGAGCCGTGTCCATGGCCCAGCCCGCGAGGCGCGCCCGGTAGGGCGCCCACTGCTCGGGGGTAATCTGCGGGAAGAACTGCGCGGCGTCGAAATCCGGACGCTCGGACTCGATGATACGGTCGATCGTGACGTCGCCGACTTGGCGCTTCAGCATGTGGCGTGAGCCCTCCTGGGGCCCGACCTTAAGGCGGCGGGTCGGGCCTGTCAACGTCGCGGTCGACCGCCGGGGAGATGATCGATGACGCGTCCCGCGCTGTTCGTCGTCAAGGCCACGATCGCCCCCGAGCTCGAGGCGGCTTTCAACCGGTGGTACGACACCGTGCGCTCACGGGAGGCCGCGGCGGTGCCCGGGTGCCTGGGGATGCGGCGCTACGCCGCGCTTCCGCTCGAGACGCCGCACGCCGGCTCCGAGCCCTGGCAATACATGGTCTGCTACGAGTTCGACTCGGAGGAGTCGCTGCGGGCCTTCGTCGCCTCGGACACGCTCCGAGCCATGGCCCAGGACTACGACGGACGGTTCGGCGGCGCCGGAGAGCGCGCTCGCCTGGCCTATCGGCAGATCTACCCCTGACGCCCCCGCGGCCGGCGGGTCAGGGGGAGGGGGGCTGCGCCGGGCCGGGTCGGGTGAACGGCGAGGGCTGGGCCAGCAGCTGCCGCACCTTCTCGACGAGCGTCTCCGGCGTGAACGGCTTGGCGAGGAACGGGAACCCGGAGGTGGTCACCTCCGCGATCTTGTAGGCCGACATCAGCAGCACCTTCGTCCACGGACTCACCGCCTGGACGCGCTGGGCCAGTTCCGTACCGCGCATGAGCGGCATCACCACGTCGGTGAGCAGCAGGTGCACCGGCTGCTGGGTGGCCAGGCGCAGCGCCTGCTGCGGATCTCCGGTGTCGAGGACGGTGTAGCCCTTGGCGGCCAGCATGCCGCGCACGACGGCGCGGATGTCGGCCTCGTCATCGACCACGAGCACGATCTCCACCTGGTTCTGGTCCTCAGAGGCGATTCTGGCCCGTCGTCGCAAGTCCGGTCAAGAAATATGGCGACCTCTACTTCCGTGCGGCGCGAGCTTCCTTTTGTACGTGGCGGGTGGCCTGTTCGCGGCCTAGATCGACCGCCGAAAAGTGGCTGAACTTACGCGTGGCCAAGTCGACGGTGACCGAGTCGGGAAGTTCCAGTTTCGGAGCGTGTCACCGTCAAGGAGATTGTGCGCCTACTGCGTGATGCACGCGGCGACGAGCGGGCGGAGGCACGCCACGCGGGCGGCGCGGCGTCGGCTCGGCTACTTCAGCGCGTACGGGTTGATCGGCGTCCCCACCGCGCGCGTGACCGGTAGCGGCGGCGCCACCAGCAGGAACGCGTAGCGGCCGTCGGCCGCGCAGTCCGCGGCCAGCTCTTCCAGGTAGAAGATCTCGCCGAGCGTGAGGCCCATGTTCGGGATCGCCACCACGTGGAACGGATTGCGGAAGCCCGGGATCTCCGACGGGCGCACCTCGACCGCGTAGTTGTCGCAGGCGATCGCGGCGACCTGCCTGGCGTGCAGCCACAGGGCGGTGTGCACCGAGAGGCCCGGGAAGGGATCGAGGTCGTAGTGGCGCCAGTCGTTCCGGTCGAGATAGCGTGACATGTGCCCGGTGCGAACGAGCAGGATGTCCCCGGGCAGCACCTCCACGCGCGCGGCGGCCGCGGTGGCCTCGAGATCGGCCACCGTGATCGCGTAGCCGGGCTCGAGCGCGCGCACGCCGCGGTGGCGGGCCACGTCGAGGAGCACGCCGCGTCCCGCGAGCTTGCTCTTGGTCTTGTCGATGCTGTTCCGGGCCGCGCCGCTGCTCGTGACGAGCGCGGCGTCGTAGCCGTTGTACATCTTGCCCTCGTAGAAGATGTGGGCGAGGCTGTCCCACTGGGTCACGCACTGCAACGGCATCACGATCCAGTCGTCGGAGCCGCCGTAGCCCTCCGCGGCCTTCACCTCCTCCGGCGTCTTGGGCGCGTCGCCCCCGTCGCGAAACATGGTGTGGATGGGGTTGAAGCGCTGTCGCGTGCCGCTCTGGGGCCCGTTGCGATCGAGCGGCACGCCGAGGGCGAAGACCTTGCCGGTGGTGGCGAGCCGGCACGCGGCGGCCACGCGCTCGGGCGTGATGTAGTTCAGCGTGCCGAGCTCGTCGTCGGGGCCCCAGCGGCCCCAGTTCCGGACGGAGAGCGCGATCTTGCGCAGGGCCTCCTCGCTCACGCGATCATCCTAGCTCCGCAGCGCGGGCAGCACGTCCCGGGTAAAGATCTGCAGGCTTCGCGTCTCCAGCTCCGGCGGGATGCGGCCGCCCGGGTTCAGCTCGGCCACGATCCCGTCGAGCTGGAGCTGCTCGCGCAGCTCCCGGATCCGCTCGATCAGGCCGGCCGCGGTCCCGAACGCGACCTTCCGAGCGAGCATGTCGTCGTAGGTGAGGTCGGCCATCCGCTGCGCCTGCTGCCGGCGCCGGTCGGCCGGCCCGGCGCCCGCGCGGCCGACCGCCTGGCGCGCCAGCTCGGTCTGCCGCGCGAAGAACGCGGTGAGGCTCTCGCGCGGCTCCTCGCGGGCGCCCGCCGCGGTCGGGGAGGCGTAGATCGGGATCCGGAGGTACACGCTCGGCTCGCCGGGATGACCCGCGTCGCGCCACGCCTGACGATACGGGACGAGCTGGGACTGCAGGTCGCCGATCTCGGTGGAGCGCAGGCCGATGAAGATCGGCAGCCCCAGCCGACCCGCGAGCGGGAAGGTCTCGTCGCTGGTCGCGGCCATGCGGATCGGCGGGTGGGGCACCTGCAAGGGGCGCGGCGCCACCACCGCGTTGTCGACGCGATAGAAGTCCCCCGCGTAGCTGAAGGGCTCGCCCTTCCACGCCTGGCGCACGATGTCGAGCGCCTCCCGGAAGCGGGCCTGGCTCTCCGCGTAGGCCACCCCGTAGGTGTCGTACGTCCGCACCACGCCGCTGCGCCCGACCCCGAACTCGAAGCGACCCTCGCTGATGTGGTCGACGGTCGCGACCTCCTCGGCGATCCGCAGCGGGTGGTTCAGGGGCAGGACCTGGACCGCGGTGCCGATCCGCACTCGGCGGGTGCGTGCCGCGATCGCGCTGGCCACCTGGAGCGAGGCGGAGATCACCGAGCGCGACGGGGTGAAGTGGATCTCCCCGAGCCAGACGCAATCGACGCCCCACGCCTCGGCCCGGTCCGCCGTCTCGAAGACGTCACGGAAGGCCGCGGCCTGGCTCGCTCCCTGACGGAGCTCCTCGACGAAGATCCCGAAGTGCACGGCGGTGATAGTGGCCCGTCGGGCGTGGCCCCGTCAAGGGACGAGGTGGTAGCATACCCCGGCCATGAGACGACGACGTCTGATCGGCCTGGCCGTGGCGGCGGCGCTCGTCGCCCTCGGCTACGGGGGCTACGTCTGGTGGCAGTCCTTCCGCCGCGTGGCGACCGACGACGCCTACGTCGAGGGGAACATCGTGGTCATCAGCGCCAAGGTCGCGGGCCACGTCGCCGAGCTCCTCACCGACGACAACCGGTCGGTGAAGGCGGGGGACCTCCT
>Ga0187766_10000241_pt1 | contig 29577 bp, 24 predicted proteins | sample 0216_QUI02_MP05__4_FD_132971 | JGI IMG/M metagenome (GOLD analysis project Ga0187766, IMG submission 132971) | Tropical peat soil microbial communities from peatlands in Department of Meta, Colombia - 0216_QUI02_MP05_20_MG | ecosystem: Environmental > Terrestrial > Soil > Wetlands > Peat ... | reverse complement strand
TTATGGTCAAGGTAGCCAAAACCGCCGATCGCAAGCGGGTGATGGATACGTCCAAGAGCCACGACTGTCCCAAATGCGGCAAGCCGGCGCGCATCGTCAAGCGCGTGAAAGACCGCGAGCGCGGCGTGCCCGGAGGGATCTATATTTCGTGCTCAGTGTGTGATTTTTACGAAAAGCTGTAAGGGAATTTAGCCATTTGCCATTGAGTCATTTGATTTCATTGACCCAATGGCGCAATGACTCAATGGCTCAATTTTTCCCGGCGCTCGCAATCTCCCTGATTATCTTTTCTGCGGCCTGCAACGGATTCTTCGCTTCCGTGATCGGCCTTCCCACCACCAGGTAGTCCGCTCCCGCCGCGATGGCCTCGGCGGGCGTGTTCACCCGTGACTGGTCGCCGCGGGCCGCGCCTGCCGGCCGGATGCCCGGAGTGACGATCACCAATCCAGCGCCCAGATCCTGCCTGATGATGCGTGCCTCGTGCGGCGAAGCCACAACCCCGTTGCAGCCGCACTTCTGCGCCAGCTTGGCCAGGACGAGAGCGTGGTCCTGCGCCCGTCCCGCCACCCCAGTCTCCTGCAGATCGGCGTCGGAGAGGCTGGTCAGGACGGTGACTGCCAGAACCGTAAGCGGCTTCGCAGCCTGCCGGGCGGCTTCCATGGCGGCCCGGAGCATGGCCGGGCCACCTGCGGCATGCACGGTGAGCATGGATACCCCAATCGCCCCTGCCGAGCGCACGCCGCCGGCGACGGTGTTGGGGATGTCGTGGAACTTCAAGTCGAGGAAGACCTTCTTTCCCGAGTCCACTAGCTCACGGACGATGCCGGGGCCCTCGACGGTAAAAAGCTGGGTCCCGACCTTGTAGGTCGAGACGGCCGCGCCCAGCCTTTCGACGACCTTCCTCGCCTCGGCGGCCGAAGACACGTCCAGCGCTACGATCAGGCGGTCTTCAGGCCTCATCGCTCGTGCCTGGAAACTGCGGGGAGCCCAGCAGACCAGGTTCGGTCTGCCGGGACATGCTTATTCGCCGCCCAGGTTTTGGGCCGCAGCGACCATTTGTGGGGTAACGAGGTCCAGCCGCACCTGTTCGACCCCCGCATGCCGGAACTCAAGCATGGCGGCAGCGCCATAAGAAAGGTCGATGATCCGGCTTTCGGGAACCGGCCCGCGGTCGTTAATGCGCACCATCAGCGACTTGCCGTTGCGCAGGTTAGTTACCTTAACCCACGTCCCTAGAGGAAGATAGCGGTGCGCGGCGGTGAACTGGAACATATCGTAAGGCTCACCGCTGGCGGTGGTCCGGCCGTGGAAGGGCTTTCCATACCACGACGCCCTCCCAATCTGGTAAGGCTTCTCGGGTTTCGGGGGAGCCGACTTCGAAGACCTCGGGCCCTTTGTAGCGGGTGCCGCCCCCACGGTAGCAACCATGACCAGCGTTGCCATAATGCAGGGTAGTACTCGTCGCATTGGATGTCCTTTCAGTCTATCTACAGTCCACCTTTCCTTTCCCCGGAGATTTGCTAATTGTATGAAACTAAAGGTGAGTAGTCAATCTTTTTAGCCGCCATCACGGTTACTCTCGGACCGGGGTGCAAACTATTGCACAGCAAAGGATTGCAGGCTTCCAACCAGCCGCCCCAAGCAGTATAGGGATGGGTCTCCCGGCCCCCTTGCCCACCCCCGGTTAGCTCGTTCGGCCCCGTCCGAGGACGGGGGTTTCGGATCCAGCAAAGCCGGTGGAGCGAACTTTCGTTCGATGAGCGGCACATGGTCGGGAGCAAGGGTACGAACAGGATCTCCAATGGGCAACAGACACGTCGGCTTGGACTCGAGCACCGTTGGCAGGGCGCCGGCTGGCAGAAAAATACGAAGATTTCATTTTGCGCTCCGAGCGATTGCCATTACATTCATGCGCTATGCCCTCCGCGCCACCGGTCGTGCTGACGATTGCCGGCTTCGATCCCTCCTGCGGAGCGGGAGTGACGGCAGACATCAAGACCATTGCCGCGCACGGCTGTTACGGCACCGCGTGTATAACCGCGCTCACGGTACAGACCACGACCGGAGTGCAGCGCGTGGAGCCGGTCGGCAAAGAGATTGTCAGAGAGACGCTGCGCGAACTGGCGGCTGATATGCCGCCCGCGGCGGTCCGCATCGGTATGCTGGGTTCGGCGGGCGTAGTGGATGCGGTGGCCGAGTTCCTCGACAGCACCAAGCCTCCCAACGTGGTGCTCGATCCGATCCTCAAAGCCTCCTCGGGCGTTGCGCTGCTTGATGACAAAGGTGTGGAGCGGATGGTCAAGGCGCTGTTCCCGCTGGCTTCGGTGGTGACGCCCAACGTTGATGAAGCCGCTGTGCTCACTGGCCTGCCTGTCGCCGATCTCGAGCAGATGAAGGCGGCGGCGCGCAAATTGCATCAGATGGGAGCGCAGAATGTCGTGGTCACCGGTGGACACCTGGAACGCGCCGCCGACGTGCTGAGCGTCGCGCTGCCCGAGGGCAACTTCGAGCAGTTGGAGTTCGTTTCCGACCGTCTGCGCTCGACCTCGACCCATGGCACCGGCTGCGCCTTCGCCAGCGCGCTGGCAGCCAATCTTGCCCAGGGACGGCAACTGCAATACGCCATCGTGCTCGCCAAGGCTTACGTGACCAAGGCCATCAGCAGGGCGTTCCCTCTGGGAAAAGGAGTTGGCCCGCTTCATCACCTCTACCGCATGGAGGAACAACCGCGGCCCACGCCAGATGTCAGCATCCCCATGCACCCCAACGCCCGCGGGGCCGGGGAATGACAGGATTGGGAGGTTGGGTTCGTGGGCCATGGACGCAGGCCTAAGACGAAGGACGACGACTCCTGGCCGAGATCAATCGCACTTGTCTTTTGTGCCGCCGGCGGTCTTCAGAAGGATTCCCGCCAGGAAGGCCACCACAGCAGCCAGCAGCCACTCAATCCGCCAGATCTGCACGGCCTGCCAATCGAGCGTGGTGCTGGCAGAGTAGATCAGCCCGGTACCGATAGCCGCCAGCACGCAAAGCACGCCTGCGACGAGCGCCACCAGCGACGCCATCGGCAGACCCAGCCGCTCTTCGATGCGGTGAACGTCCAGCAGTCGCGCCCACCGGACGCGATGCACCACGAACTGGGCTTTGCGCGCCTTGCCGCAGATGTGGCAGAAACGCGAACCGGCGATCAATTCCGCACCGCAGCGGGCGCAATTCTCGGTTTGCGCAACGGGCACGGCTTCCTGGCGCGTCTCCAAGGGTGGTCTCCAGAATTCCCCGTGGTCGTGAATATTGCTCGCAGTGTTCGCCATGATTCTACATCCCTTCCCGTTTGGCAGAGGCAAACGAATGACCAAAGCTAAACCAATGCAACCCTTTGACAGGCAATAAGTTTCGGCGACCACAAGGTGAGGCCGCGCATTTGCTTCAGGCAAGAATTACGCGCGGCCCGTAGTTTGGGCGACCGTCGGCAGCGGAACTGTCCGCCATTCGCTACCGTATATACAATAGTTGGAGGAGCGATTATGTACTGCAACTACTGTGGCAAGGTGAGTCAGGACGACGCGCAGCTCTGCGCTTATTGTGGCAAGCGGGTGGCAGCAGTAGCGGCGCGCAAGCGCCTGACCCGGCCGCGCCTTGGGCGCAAGATTGCCGGCGTCTGCCTGGGCTTCTCCGAGTACTTCGATCTGGACGTCACCCTGATACGCGTGGTGTGGCTGATCGGCGCGTTTCTGTCCGGAGGGGCGGGCGTCATCGCTTACATCATTGCGTGGATCGTTATGCCCAACGAGCCCGAGCTGCTGCCTGCCGCGCCCGCTAACGTCGAACGGGTGCATAATCCCTGAAGCATGCGCTTCAGCAGCGACGACGCAGATATTTTCTATACTGTCACGGGCGACGGCCCGCCCGTCGTCCTGCTCCATCCCTTCCCGGCAAACCATAAAGTGTGGCTGCCGGCGGCGGAGTTGCTGGCGGGCCGCTATCGCCTGATTCTTCCCGACCTGCGCGGGCACGGGCAGTCGGGCGCCGGCGCGGGTCCTGCCACCATGGAAAAGCATGCCGCCGACCTGCTCCTACTCCTGGACGCCAGCGGCGTGGGCAGGGCTGTCTTTGCCGGCGTTTCCATCGGCGGGTATGTGCTGTTCGAGTTCTGGAGGCGGCATCGCGAGCGCGTCTCCGGCTTGATCCTGTGCGATACGCGCGCGGGCGCCGACACCGCAGAGGGCCGCGCCAACCGCCTGAAGGCCGCCGACGAGGTCGAGAAGCAAGGGCCGGTTCCCTTCATCGACAGCATGATTCCCAAGCTGCTGGGCGAGACCACGCGCACCACCCGTCCTGACCTGGTCGAGCGCGCCCGCGAGATGATGCTGGAAATGTCTGTGCAGGGGATCGCCGCGGTGCAACGCGGGATGGCGGCGCGCCCCGATTCTGTCGCCGACCTGAAGACCATCAGCGTTCCCACGCTGGTAATGGTCGGCGTCGAAGACACCCTCACGCCGCTGAGCGAAGCCGAGTCCATGCAACGCCAGATTGCCGGCAGCCGTCTGCAGGCGATCCCCCGCGCCGGACACTACGCTGTGTTCGAACAGCACGAGGCTGCCGGCAAACCCATCCGCGGATTCCTGGACGGGCTCAAGACCTGGTAATACCGGCGGCTGGAAAATCCCTGCGCTGCCGACTAGAATCGGCGTGTCATGTTCGATGCTTTCCTGATCCCTGAAAAAACCGTGGTGCGCGACAAGGGCGACGGCTCGGCCATCGATGTTTCTTCCGCTGCCGGCAAGGTGCTGCTCCTGACCCTGAACATCACCGACATCATCGAGCAGCAGTCGCTCGACGTGTCGATCTGGGGTTCTGCCGACGGCACGGCTTGGGGAGAGAAACCGCTGCTTTCTTTCCCGCAGAAGTTCTATCGCGGCGAGCACCCGTTGCTGCTCGATCTGTCGAAGCACCCCGACGTCAAATTCCTGCGCGCGCAGTGGCGGGTCGAGCGCTGGGGACGCCACGCCGAGGGGCCGCGCTTCGAGCTGCAGTTGAGCGCAAAGGAGGTCCCGCAGGCGGTCCTGGCTGAGGTCCGCGCGGGGTGAGCCGGCCGGCCTGGGAACGGCACGACAATCTTGCCGAACCCTCCCGTATGCAGCACAACGATATTGTCATCCGTCCCGCCAGGAACATTGCGGGCGCGGTGCGCCTGCCCGGCGACAAGTCCATCTCGCACCGCTACGCCATGCTGGGCGCGCTCGCCCAGGGGACGACGCGGCTGCGCAATTTCTCGACGGGCGCCGATTGCGCCAGTACGCTGGGGGCAGTCGAGTCTTTGGGCGTCGCCATCCGGCGCGGTCTAGAAGGCGTCGTGGAGATCGCGGGTTCGCCCTGGCGGGCGCCGCAAGCGCCGCTCGATTGCGGTAACTCTGGTTCGACTATGCGCATGCTGTCCGGCATCCTGGCCGGACAGCCGTTTACCAGCGAGCTGACCGGCGACCAGTCGCTCTCGCGTCGCCCGATGGCACGCGTCATCGAGCCGCTCACCAAAATGGGTGCGCGCATTGAAGCGGCCGCGGGCGCGCGTCCTCCGTTGCGAATCACCGGACACGAGCTACAGGCGATCGACTACCGTTTGCCCGTCGCCAGCGCCCAGGTCAAGACCGCGATCCTGTTCGCGACCCTGTTTGCGCAGGGCACCACCACCGTAGAGGAGCCGGTGCGCACTCGCGACCACGGCGAGCTTGCGCTCCAGGCTTTCGGCGCCGAACTGGCGCGCGACGGCAACCGCGTCGCTATGGCCGGCGGGCAGAAGCTGCGTGCCATCGAGGCCGTTATCCCCGGCGACATCTCCTCGGCCGCATTCTTCCTTTGCGCTGCGGCACTGTTTCCGGGCTCTAACCTCTTGCTGGACTTCGTGCTGATGAACCCCACGCGGGCCGCGCTGCTGGACGTGCTCATGGGGATGGGCTGCCGCATCTCGGTGGTCAATCTGGAGGAACATCACGGCGAGTTGGTTGGAACCATCGCGGTGGAAGGCGGCGAACTGAAAGGAACTACTATTTCTGGCGCCCTCTCGGCGGCACTCATTGATGAACTACCCGTTCTTGCGGCCATCGCTCCGTATACCGACGGCGGCATTGAGATCCGCGACGCGCGTGAGCTGCGGGTGAAGGAGTCGGACCGCATCTCCGCCGTCGCCCGAAACCTGCGTGCGATGGGCGCCAGCGTCGAGGAGCGCGAGGACGGAATGAGGGTCGCGGGCAACCAGCATCTCCATGGAGCCGAAGTCGATTCCGCCGGGGACCACCGCATCGCCATGGCCTTCGCCGTGGCCGCGCTGCGGGCAACGGGCGACACGCTCATCCACGGCGCCAGCGCGGCGCAGATCTCCTATCCCGAGTTTTTCACTGCGCTGGAGGCACTGGTCGAGCGCTAGGCCGGCCGAGCCCTTTTCAAACAGGCAGGCCGAGGATTAGACTCTACGCGCCCAAGGAGGGTGGCGATGAAAACAAAGACAGGTTTGGCCCTCGGTGTAGCTTTGGTCTTGAGTTTGGCTCTCCCACTGCTGGCACAGCACGGCGAAGAGCGGCGCAGCGGCGAGGCGCAGCGTCCGGAGATGCAACATCCCCCGGAGGCGCAACAGCACCCGCCACGTGCCAACCAGGGGCGCGTCCCTGAGCCCCCCGTGCAGCGCCCCCCTCACGCCAAGCCGGCACCGGAGCGTTACGAGGGCGGCCGTATCAACAACACCCCGCACGTCAACAATAATCAATGGTACGGGCACGACCGGCCGAACGACAGGCGCTATCACGTGGACCATCCGTTTGAACACGGGCGCTTCGAGCATTTTGGTCCGTCGTACCGCTACAACGTTCTCCGGATCGACCCCGGCCTGCACCGTTTCTGGCTGCCCGGGGGGTACTACTTTGATATCGCTGCGTGGGATTGGGCTCTGGCTTCCGGCTGGTGCTGGACCTGCGCGAACGACTTCGTGGTTTATGAGGACCCGGACCATCCCGGCTGGTATCTGCTCTACAACCTGATGACGGGCGCCTTCGTCCACGTGATGTACATGGGAATGTAGAAGCCTGCGTTCGCCTGCTTACGTTTCGCGATTACCTCAGTCCAAGTTGTGGGAGATGCCCGTGAACTTTAAGCCTTTGACCGTTGTCCTTCTGCTGCCGTTCGCCTTCGCCGCCTCCAGCGCGGCAGCCGATAAGGTGCTGACGCCGGGTGCGTCCACGATCCTCGCCGGAACGCCCGAGCAGTACGCGTCCGCCTGCCACTCCGACATGGACCGGGCGAAGTCCGAGATGGCGGCGCTGAAAGCCATGAAAGCGCCGCGCGATCCCATCCAGGCCCTCAATGCCTACGACGAAGCCGAACTCGCGCTCGGCAACGCTCTGGCGCGCTCTGGGCTGGCCCGCGAGGTGGAACCGGCGGCGGAGATGCGTGCGGCTGCGGAGAAGTGCGAACAGGAAGCGGATTCCCTGAACACTGATTTCTCGCTTGACCGCGGCATCTATGACGCACTCGCCGGACTGGATCGCGCCGCGCTGGACGCTGCGACCAGGTTCTATCTGGAGCGGACGCTACGCGACTTCCGCCGCGCCGGCGTGGACCGCGACGATGCCACCCGCGCCAGGATCAAGGACCTGCGCGAACAGCTTGTCAAGACCGGGCAGGAGTTTGGTAACAACATCAAGTCGGACGTGCGCAAGATCGAGGTCGATCCCGCCGCGCTGAATGGCCTTCCCGATGATTTCCGCAACGCCCACAAGCCCGGTCCCGGCGGCAAGGTCACTCTCACTACCGATAACACCGACTACTTCCCCTTCATTAACTATTCCACCAGCGACCAAGCGCGCGAGGAATTATGGAAGCTTTACCTCCAGAGAGGACACCCTAAGAACCTCGATGTCCTCTCCCAGATGATGCAGGAGCGCTACCAACTGGCCACGCTGCTCGGCTACAAAGACTGGGCGGATTACATCACGGAAGACAAGATGATCGGCAGCGAGAAAAACGCCGCCGACTTCATCGAGAAGATCGCCGCTGCGTCCCGCGCGCGCATGGAACGCGATTACCAGGAACTGCTGGAGCGCAAGCGCAAAGACGATCCCAAGGCCACCGTCGTCTATCCCTGGGAGAGCCGGTATTTGGCGGAGAAGGTGCGGACGGAGAAGTATGACTTCGACGCGCGCTCCGTGCGTCCCTACTTCCAATATGCAAAAGTGAAGCAGGGAATCATGGAGCTGACCAGCAAGATGTTCGGCATCTCCTATCGCCGCGTGGAGGACGCCAAGGTCTGGCATCCCGACGTCGAAACCTACGACGTCTATGGCGGCGACCGCCGGCTGGGGCGGATTTACTTCGACATGTTCCCCCGCGCCAACAAGTTCAAGCACTACGCAACCTTTCCATTCGTCAGCGGCAAACGCGGAGAACTGCTGCCCGAGTCCGTGCTGGTGTGCAATTTCCCGCGCCCCAGCGGCGAGGATCCCGGCTTGATGGAGCACGCTGACGTGGTCACTTTCTTCCACGAGTATGGGCACCTGCTGCACCAGATCTTCAGCGGCAACACCCGCTGGACCGGTCCCAACCTGGAGTGGGATTTCATCGAGGCTCCCTCGCAGATGCTGGAGGAGTGGGCGTGGGACCCGGGCGTGCTGCAAACCTTTGCCAAGCATTACAAGACTGGCGAGCCCCTGCCGGTTGACGTCGCCAAACGTATGCGGATTGCCGACGACTTCGGGCGCGGGCTGTGGGTGCGGCAGCAGATGTACTATGCCGCCCTCAGTCTCCAGCTTTACGCGCGTAATCCCAAAGGACTCGACAGCACAGAACTGGTGGCCCAGCTTCAGGACCGCTACACCCCCTTCAAGTACGTCAAGGGCACCCATCTGCAGGAATCCTTCGGACACCTGGACGGCTATTCAGCGATCTATTACACCTACATGTGGTCGTTGGTGATCGCCAAGGACATGCTTACCGTGTTTAAGCACGATGGCATGCTCAATCCGGAAGCCGCCGAGCGCTACCGCCACGACGTGCTGGAGCCGGGAGGCTCCAAACCGGCAGCCACGCTGGTCACTGACTTCCTCGGCCGCCCCTACGGATTCAAGGCTTACGAGGACTGGTTGAACGGGAAAATGTAGTCTGCAACAGGCAGGCGTTGACATTGTCACCTGCCAAATTCTCGGCCCGAGCAAGCAGGCCCGCAAAGCGCGAGGCGGCCCAGCGCCGCCCTCAGTCTCAAGAACGGCGGACCTGGCTGGGACCCTTCCTGGGCACGAGGCTCCCACCACGTAGTCTGTACGATTGCTGCAAAAAAGAGCACGTGTCACCTGCAACTTATTGCGATGGGCGTGATCACGCTTGCGGCCCAACGAGTGTTTTCCTGGAAATAAGCAGCTTTCCCTTAAGCATATAGCTTTGAATCGGCAATGAGGCTGCGAATGGAACCTTGAATGCCGTAGCCAAGGCACGCCGAGCCCAAACCGGTCTCGATTTCGGCTCAACGGTCACTCAGATGACCAATCCTTACCCCGTTGCGACAGTTTGCACGCACGCTGTTCCCGAGGCTGGAAGTACCGACCCGCGAACGGTAAAGCCACTTCCCGCTTCTATCACCCCAGTAAAGCCAACGCCGCTCGGGGGACGTGGGCCCCGCGGGGCGGTTCCGCCTTGGCCTGCTGGGCTGGCGCTTTTCCTGCTTGTCTCTCTTTCAGTAGAGGCTGCGCACGCTGCCGATAAAGGGCTGCAAGCGATTATCGCATCCTCCGCTGGCAGTTCCACGCCCTTGATCGTGGTTGGCTTCGTCGGCGGATTCGTCCGCCATGACGACCTGCGCCATTCCGAGGTGCAGCTGGCGCAGAGGTTGCGGACTGCGCACCCGGATCATCTCCGTGTCGCTACCTTTGGGAACTGGCAGCGGAAGGCGGCGCATCAAACCATTCTCCGCTGGCTCGATACCGACGAGGACGGGGTTCTCTCCGACGCGGAAAAGCGTAGCGCACGCATTGTCCTATTCGGACACAGTTGGGGTGGGGCGGCAGTGATTTCTCTGGCCTGCCAGTTGCAGCGGGAAGGTATTCCGGTGCTGCTTACCGTTCAGGTCGATAGCATTGCCAAACCGGGGCAGAATGACCGATTGGTTCCCGTGAATGTGGCCCGGGCGGTCAATTTCTACCAGACTCGCGGCCTGCTCCACGGCCGTTCCAGGATTACGGCTGCCGACCCGGCACACACAGAGATCCTGGGCAACTTTTTCTTTAACTACCAGAAAATTCCCGAGGAATGCAGCCAGTACCCTTGGTTGACCCGGCATCTCTTTCCGGGACACACCGCCATCGAGTGCGATCCGCAGGTTTGGTCCCAGATCGAGGGCTTGATTGGCAGGTATGGGTTCGCACCGCCGGCTGCTTCGGAGGCCACGCTGCGCTAAGCCCTCTGTCTGCTTTTCCTGGCGCCGATGCGCTCGGCTCCGCGTCTCCCCATGACTGTTACCTTTGCAAGTCGCTGCTGACAGCGCATCACGAGATGGAGTATTTTTCTGCTGCCCCGGAAGGTCTCATGGGTGGTACCACCTCTAGGGGCAGTGCTTCGTGGTGCAGCCCCCCGAGAAGCGGAGGGATTTATGACATCGCTGCGGGAATTCCGGTGTGAGATCTGCGGAACGGTCAGCGGCAATCCCGTTCACTGGTTTGTGATTCGGTGCGGCAATTCCGAACTCACGGTTCTTCAATGGAACGATGAGACCGCCCATGCGGCCGACGCCCGCCACTTCTGCGGAGAAGGTCACGCCCAGGTCTACATCAGCCGATGGTTCGATGCAGCGTGTTCACCTCCGAAGCCGGACTTCATGCGATCATCGGCGGCGCGGTAACCCAAGTGTCCCATCGTTTTGAACACGCGATCTGAGGCACGATTGAGGTCCCCCTAGAGCGATACTTAGCTTTTGTTTGTGCTACATTCAGTAAGCGTGGGCGCGTAGCTCAGCCGGTAGAGCAATGCCCTTTTAAGGCATGGGTCGCAGGTTCGAATCCTGCCGCGCTCACCAGGTTACCTCGCGACGGTCCATGGCAGCGGAGGTCCCTCGCTGGGCTCGGGATTTCGGCAGCGGGCTCCCGCTTCGCTCACGCCCGCTAAGCGCCTCAAGTTCGAATCCTGCCGCGCTCACCAGATCGGCCAGCGGCGGTCCACAGCGGGAGAGATCTCTGGGTACGCTGGGTTCTGTTACGCCGGCTGGTGAGCGGCAAGCTTCTCGCGCAGCGCGCGTTTGAGGAACTTGCCGGTCGAGGTCCGCGGGATGGCATCGACAAATCGGTACTCGTCCGGCAGCCACCACTTGGCAAACTTGGGCTCGAGAAACCTCGCGATCTCTTCCCCGCTGACTGTCGCGCCCGGCTTGAGGACCACAAAAGCCACCGGCCGTTCTCCCCACTTCGAATGCGGCGCTGCCACCACAGCGGCCTCCGCTACCGCAGGATGTCCCATGATCGCGCCTTCCAGGTCCACCGAACTGATCCACTCGCCACCCGACTTGATCAGGTCCTTGGTGCGGTCGCAGATCTTGACATACCCCTCGGCATCGATGGTGGCCACGTCTCCGGTGCGCAACCAGCCATCGGGCGTGAATTTTGCGGGATCGCGCTCCTTATTGTGGTAGCTGGCGGTGACGAACGGCCCACGCACCTGGATTTCGCCCATAGTCTTGCCGTCGGCAAGTATCTCCCGGTCGTCATCGCCGACGACCCGCAGCTCCACGAACGGCAGCGCGTATCCCGTGCGCGCCCGGATGGCGTAACAGTCGTCCTCGGGCAAGCACCGCAGATGCGGCTTGAGTTTCGAAACCGTGACCACCGGAGAGGTCTCGGTCATGCCCCAGGCGTGGATCACGGTGATGCCGTGCTTGTCGAACCCGCGAATCATGGCTTCCGGCGCGGCCGAGCCACCCACCGCGATACGCAAGCCCGGGGCCAGGCGGTGCTCCCTTTCTTTCCGCTCCAGCAGTTGCAATACTCCCAGCCACACCGTGGGGACGCCGGCGGTCAGCGTCACCTGCTCGCGCTCGCAGAGATCAAGGATGCTTTGCGGATCGAGATGCGGTCCGGGCAGCACCATTTTGGCGCCTACCATCACGCTGGCATGCGGCAAGCCCCACGACAGCACATGAAACATGGGGACCACCGGCATTACGACCTCGTGCTGCGACAGTCCGAAGCTGTCCGGAACCGCGATGGACAGGGAATGCACGACCATGGAACGGTGCGAGTAAGCCACCCCCGGCGGGCGGCCGGTCGTTCCCGAGGTGTAGCACATGCCGGCGGGATCATTCTCGTAGAGCTCGGGATAATCGAAAGGGCCATCGCCGGTCTTGAGCAGGTCCTCATAATTTTCGTATCCCGCGGGTACGGGTTGTCCGGTCAGCGGGACCACGAATACCCGTTCCATTCGCACGCGGTCTTTGAACTGGTCGAACAGCGGCAGCAGGACATCATCCACGATCAGAAAACGGTCCTCAGCGTCGTTCGCGATGTAAGCGATGTCATCGGGATGCAGGCGCAGGTTCAGCGTGTGCACTACACCACCCGCGACCGGGATACCGAAATACGCTTCCAGATGCGCGTAATGGTTCCACATGAGCGTGGCCACGCGATCGCCTTTCCGCATACCTGCCCGGGTGAGCGCGGCAGCCAGAGCGCGCGACCGGCGATAGAAGTCTCCAAACGTGAGGCGGTGCAGCGAGCGATCGGGCAGGCGGGAAACGATTTCGGCCTTTGGAAAGTAGCGGCCGGCCCGCTCCAGTATGTGCACGAGGGTCAGCGGATAATCCATCATCGTGGCGCGCATGGCTCACTCCTTCCACGGTCTGCTTCTTTTATGGGGGGGTCATAATATCGCGGTGCGCGCGGGTGGGCAATGATCGCCGTCACACGCGGCTGAGGCAGCCGCCATTCCTCGCTATCGTCCGCTTTGCCTGCCGCACTATAATTCCGGATGCGCCTGCGAGGCGAACCTGCGCAGGTGCGCGAGAGCGCCACGTGCGGCGCCGATTCATCGAGTGAGGTTCTTATGGCTGGGACTCTGACCACGCCTTCCGTGAAGCCGCCGCAACTGAAAGATGCACGACTTTTCCGCCAGCAGGGATACATCAACGGCGCATGGGTGGACGCCGACAACCGTTCTACCTTCGAGGTCAACAATCCCGCCGACGACAGCATCCTGGGGCACGTGCCCAATATGGGCGCTGCAGAAACGCGCCGTGCCATCGAAGCCGCCAACGCGGCTTGGCCTGCGTGGCGAGCCAAGACCGCCAAAGAGCGCGCCGCCATTCTGCGCCGCTGGTATGAACTGATGCTCGCCAATCAGGATGACCTCGCGCACCTGATGACCGCCGAGCAGGGCAAGCCGCTGGCCGAGGCCAAGGGCGAGGTAGTCTACGCGGCGTCGTTCATCGAGTGGTTTGCCGAAGAAGGCAAGCGCATTTACGGCGACACCATCCCGCAGCACCAGGCGGACAAGCGGCTGGTCGTGATCAAGGAGCCGGTCGGGGTCTGCGCGGCCATTACGCCATGGAATTTCCCGGCAGCGATGATCACGCGGAAAGTGGCGCCGGCGCTGGCGGCAGGATGCGTGGTGGTGCTAAAGCCGGCGGAGCAGACGCCGTTCTCCGCCCTGGCGCTGGCCGAACTGGCCGAGCGCGCCGGCCTGCCCAAGGGCGTGATGAACATCGTCACCGGAGACCCGCCGACGATCGGCAGGGAGCTGACGTCGAATCCCCTGGTGCGCAAGCTGAGCTTCACGGGCTCGACCGAGGTCGGACGTCTGCTGATGCAGCAGTGCGCGGCGACGGTCAAGAAGCTGTCGCTGGAACTGGGCGGCAACGCGCCCTTCATCGTCTTCGCCGACGCCGATCTCGACGCTGCTGTCGAAGGCGCCATCGCCTCCAAGTATCGCAACACCGGTCAGACGTGCGTGTGCGCCAATCGCCTGCTGGTGCAGGACGAAGTCTATGACGCCTTCGCCGAAAAGCTGGCCGTGAAGGTGCGGGACCTGAAGGTGGGCAACGGCATGGAGCCGGGCGTCTGGCAGGGGCCGCTGATTGACAAGCCGGCGCTGGCCAAGGTGGAAGAGCACGTCTCGGACGCGGTGGCCAAAGGCGCGCGCGTACTTACCGGCGGGAAGCGCCATGCGCTGGGCGGGACCTTCTACGAACCCACCATCCTGACCAACGTCACGCCGGCGATGAAGCTGTCGCGCGAGGAGACCTTCGGGCCGGTGGCGGCGCTCTTCCGCTTCAAGACTGAGGCGGAAGCGATTCGCATGGCCAACGACACCGAGTACGGCCTGGCAGCTTACTTCTATACTCGCGACATCGGGCGCGTCTGGCGTATGTCAGAGGCGCTGGAGTACGGAATCGTCGGCGCCAACACCGGCCTCATCTCCACCGAGGTCGCGCCCTTCGGAGGCGTGAAGCAATCCGGCCTCGGCCGCGAAGGGTCGAAGTACGGCATTGAGGAGTTCCTGGAAGTGAAGTACGTGTGCATGGGAGGCGTTGACCGCTGAGAACCGGTCTTCTCGGTCGCGCTTCCTCAGGATGACAGTCCCTAATGCGGAGCGGTGTTATTGGCTACCGTAGCAAGGCTTGACACGTTCCAGCCTCCTCCCAGGGCCTTGATCAGCAGCACGGTGGCAGTCATTCTCCGACGTAGGATGTCCACGGCGACGCGTTCGTTGCTCAAGGCCGCGCTTTGTGCTGTGATCACTTCCAGATAGGTAACGACGCCGCCTCGGTAGCGATTGTTGGAAAGAGCAAGGGAACGCTCTGCGGCGGTGACGGCGGCTGCCTGAATCTTGTCTTCATCATCCAGGATGCGCAACGCCGCCAAGTTGTCTTCCACTTCCTGAAACGATGTCAGGACCGTCTGCCGGTAGTTGGCGACGCTCTGGTCGTAGGCGGCTTGCGCTTGCTCGACTCCGGCGCGCCGGCGACCAACGTCGAACACCGTCACCAGCGCCGAGATGCCGGCAGCGGCGAAACCGCTGGGACCGGTCAGCCAGTTGGTGATCGAGTCGCCTTCGTACCCCGCCGTCGCGTTAAGCGTGATCTGAGGGAAATAGGCGGCGCGGGCGACGCCGATCTGCGCGTTGGCGGCCGCCATGTGGCGCTCGGCGGACGCCACGTCCGGACGGCGCTCCAGCAAGTCCGAGGGAAGCCCCGGCGGAATGGGCGGCGGCGGCGTGTTCCACGGCGAAGCCGGAATGCTGAAGGTCGAAGCCGGCTGGCCGATGAGCGCGGCGATCGCGTGCTCAAACTGCTGCCTCTGGACCATGATGTCCACCGCCTGCGCGCGCGTGGTCTCGAGCTGGGTCTCGGCCTGTGCCACATCGACGGCCGAAGCGACGCCGCCCCGGTAGCGGTTCTGGGTGAGCTGCAGCGCCTTCTCGAATGCGGTCACGGTGTCGCGCAGCAGTTGCTCCTCCGCGTCCAGCGTGCGCAGTTGGAAGTAGTCGGTCGCAAGCTCGGCGTGGACGCTCAGGGAGACGGACTCGAGGTCGGCGGCGCTGGCCTGGGCATTGGCGCGGGTTGCCTCCACCGTCCGCCGCACCCTCCCGAAGACGTCCGCCTCGTAGGTCAGGTCCGCGGGCAACACCAGGTCGGTGTAGTTGGTTACTGCTCCCGTGAGCGGGCGGGTAATCGATAACCGGTTGCGCGAGGCAGAGACGCCTGCCGTCACGGTGGGATAGAGGTCAGCGCGATTCAAGCGCACAAGCGCTCGCGCCTGCTGGAATTGCGCCAAAGCGGCCTTCAGCGTCTGGTTGGAGATGCTGACCTGCTCTTCGAGCGCATCCATCTGCGGGTCCTGGAAGATCTCCCACCATTTGCCGCGGACCACCTGGTCGGCGGGCTGTGCTTGCTTCCAGTTGGGAGGAGTTTCCTTGTATTCAGGCGCCGAGGGCGCTTGCGGACGGGAATAGCGAGGGCCAACGGCGCAACCAGCGAGGAGAATGCTCAGGATCGATACAGCTAATGTCGACAAAACAGCCTTGCGGAGGCTAAAGCCCCTTAAGAAAAAACGCCATTTCGGCACGACTGAAGTCGTGCCCTGATACAAACCAATGCCGATTGAGCGACTCAGCCGTTCTGTAGAGACGCAGCATGCCGCGTCTCTACCGGAGGTTAGCGTCACAGAGGGAGCGTCCGCTGCAGCCTTCACTGCGGCGCTCCGGACGAAGAGGTCTGCACGATGCGGACGGTTTGACCGGAAACAATGGAGTCCGGCGGGCTCAGGATCGCGGTGTCGTCTCCGTTCAACCCCGCGACCACCTCAACCTCGTTGCCGAAATCGTGGCCGAGCGTGACCGGCTTGAGTACGACATGCTGCCCGTCAGGCACGGTGGCGACGCGCAACCCTTCGGAGCGAAATAGCAGCGCATTCACCGGCAGGATCAGCGACGAGGCGGCGCCCGGCAGCTTCAGGTGCACTTCGGCGTAAGCGCCGCTCAGGAGCGTGCCGGTGGGATTGTCGACGTCGATTTCGACCAGCAGGGTGCGGGTGTTGGTGTCGATCGCGTTGGCGGTGCGCACCAGCTTCCCCTGGAAGCGCCGGCCGGGAAACTCGGCCAGCGTAAGGTCCGCGGTCAGGCCGGGCTTTGCGGCCTGCGAGTAGGCCTCGGGAACATTGACGTAGACCCGCAGCCTGTCAGGCTGCGCAATGTGGAACATCTCGGTGCGCTGGCCGCCGCTCGCGCCTGAATCGATGAGCGCGCCGATGTCGGTATTGCGCGCGGTGATCACGCCGGTGAACGGAGCGTAGATCTTCTGAAACGACTGCAGCTCTTCCAGGCGCTTGACGTTGGCCTCGGCGGAGCGGACGATCGCCTGCTTGGCGGCATAATCGCCGGCGGCGTTGTCGGCGTCCTGCTTGGAAACGGAATCGGTCTTGAGCAGGTCCTGATAACGTTCCGCGGTGATCCGCGAAAGATTCAGGTTGGCCTCCGCCGTGTTCAGGTCGGCGCGCGCCTGCCGCAATTGCTGATTTACTTCGGGCGTGTCGATCTCCGCCAGCAGTTGGCCTGCTTTGACGTGCGCGCCGATGTCCACATACCACTGCTTCAGATAACCGTTGGTGCGCGCATAGATGGGAGCGTCGATGAATGCCTGGACGTTGGCGGGCAGCACCACCTCGGGCGCTGCCGCCGAGCGCCTGGGCTGAACGACCGTCACGGTGGGGACAGCCATCTCCTGCGTCTCCCGGCGCAGGTTCTTGCTCGCCTGGATGCGCGGCAAAATCCCCGAGACGATCAGCGCGGCCACGGTCAGAGCGGCGAGGACGGCCACCCAATAATGACCCGCCCGCCGACCGGGTTTCGGAGCCGGCGGATCGGTTTCCTGCACAGCCGTCGCGCCACGATTTGTAGGTTCCGAATTCATGCCAGATGGTTGAGACAAAGCGATCTTACCGCGCGACCTCCGTACCCGCCGGCCGTGCCTGCAGTCCATGCAGCAGGCTGAAGAAGGCGGGTACAAAGAACAGCGTCGCAACCGTAGCAAACACCAGGCCACCGATCACGGCGCGTCCCAGCGGAGCATTCTGCTCGCCACCTTCGCCCATGCCCAGCGCCATCGGCACCATGCCGATAATCATGGCCAGGGCTGTCATCAGCACCGGGCGGAAGCGCGTGAAACCCGCCTGCAGCGCCGCGGTGATGGAATCCTTGCCCTCTGTCATCTGTTCCTTGGCAAAGCTGACCACCAGGATGCTGTTGGCGGTGGCCACACCCATGCACATGATCGCCCCGGTGAGCGCCGGCACGCTAGTGGGAGTACGGGTGAGGAACAGGATCCACACGATTCCCGCCAGGGCCGCCGGCAGCGCAGAGATGATGATGAAGGGATCAAGCCAGGACTGAAAGTTCACTACAATCAAAAGGTAAACCAGCACGATGGAGAACACCAGCCCGCTCAGCAGTCCGACATAGGAAGAGCGCATGGTCTTGATCTGCCCACGGATCACTAACGACGAGCCGCGTGGCAGCTCCTTTTGTGCGTCCTTGACGATCTGATCGATCTCACGCGCTACGCCGCCCAGGTCGCGCCCCTGCACGGAGCCAAAGATATCGATCACCGGTTGAATGTCGTAATGCGATACCACGGCCATACCGGTGCCGCGGTTGATCGATCCCAGGCTGGCAAGAATTTGCGGCTTGGCCGGCGTGCCGCCGCCGGTCACCGGAATGTTCTCCAGGCTTTGCAAGGAGTCTACGCGGTACTGCGGCGTCTGGGCGACGATGTTGTAGCTCACCCCGGTCTTCGGGTTCAGCCAGAAGGTGGGTGAGGTCTGGAAACTGCCGCTCAGCGAGATGAGCAGGTTGCTGGCGACGTCGCGTTGGGTATAACCCACCTGTTCCGCTTTGGTGCGGTCCACATTGATGTGCAGCTTGGGCTGGTTGAAGGGCTGGTGGATGCGCAGGTCGGTAATTCCGGGAACATATTTCATGCGGTCAAACAGCTTGTTGGCGAACTCGCGATTGGCACCCAGGTCAAAACCCACTACCTGGATGTTGATGGGCGCGGGCAGGCCGAAGTTCAGGATCTGGCTCACGATGTCCGCCGGCAGGAATGCGAAGGTCACGCCGGGAAATTCGCGGGCCAGCTTGATTCTCAGGTCGTGGACGTACCGCGCCGTGGGGGCATGGTTCTCCGCCAGGCTGACCAGAATGTCGGCGTCGGCGGGCCCGATTGGCGCCGAATTGCTATAGGAAAGGTTGATGCTGCTGTAGGGCAGCCCAATGTTGTCAATGATGCTGGCTACCTGCTCCTGCGGAATCTGCTCCCGGATGGAGCGCTCGACCAGGTCGCAAAGCCGCGCCGTCTCCTCGATCCGCGTGCCGGTGCGGGCGCGAAGGTGAAGCTTGAACTGGCCGCTGTCCACGGAGGGAAAGAAGTCCTGGCCCAGCCAGGGAATCAACACCGCCAGCGACCCCACCGCAAACCCGATGAAGCCCAGCAACACGGCTCTCCTGTGGTGCAGCGCTGATTCCAGCAGATCGTGGTAGCGCTCGCGGAACCGCTCGAAAGCTTTTTCGAAGCGAATCTGCATGCGCACCAGCGGGTTCCGGCTTTCCTTCGGCAGGTGGTCTGCCTCGGCCTCGTGACCCTTCAAGAGGTACTTAGCCATGGTCGGAACCAGCGTTCGCGAAAGCAGGTAGGAAGCGAGCATGGCGAAGACCACGGCCTCGGCCAGTGGCACAAAAAGGTAGCGGGCCACACCGGTCAGGAAGAACATGGGCACGAAGACGATGCAGATGGCGAGCGTGGAAACGAAGGCGGGCACTGCGATCTGCTGAGCCCCGTCCAGGATGGCGCGTTCGATTTCTTTCCCCTGGGCGATGTTGCGATTGATGTTCTCGATCTCCACCGTAGCGTCGTCCACCAGGATGCCCACGGCCAGCGCCAGACCGCCCAGGGTCATGATGTTGATGGTCTCGCCCAGCGCGCTCATCACGATGATAGAGACCAGGATCGAAAGCGGAATCGAGACCGCGATGATCACGGTGCTGCGCCAGTTGCCGAGGAAAATCAGGATCATCAGCCCGGTCAGGCAGGCGGCGATCATGGCCTCGCGCAGCACGCCGTCGATGGAGGCGCGCACGAAGAGCGACTGGTCGGCCAGTGGACGAATCTGCAGCTCCGGCGGCAGACCACCCTGGATAGCGGGTAGCTTCTGCTTGATGCCGGCGATGATATCGAGGGTGGAGGCGTTGCCGGTTTTCAGCACCGTCAGCAGCGAGGCGCGCAGTCCGTTCACGCGTACGATGTTGGTCTGTGGCGGAAAGCCGTCGCGAACGTAGGCCACATCGCGCATGTAGATAGTCGTGCTCCCCACGGTTTTGACGGGGAGCTGATTGAGTTCCTCAACCGTCTGCGGGCTGCCGTTGATGTCCACGTCATACTCGAGCGCCCCGATCTTGGAGGTACCGGCGGGCAGGATCAAGTTCTGAGCGCTGATGGCGTTGACCACATCCAGCGGCGAGAGACCTTTCGATTGCAGCGCCGTGGTGTTCAGGTCAACCAGGATCTGCCGTTGCTTGCCGCCATAGGGATACGGTATGGCGACGCCGGGGGTGGTCACCAGCCGAGGGCGGATGAAGTTCACCCCCAGGTCAAAGAGCTGCTGCTCGGACAGCTTCTGTCCCGAAAGCGCGAGCTGGATGATGGGCACGCTGGAGGCGCTGTAGGTGATGATCAGCGGCGGGGTGGTTCCCGCCGGAAGTTGCCGGAGCTGCGTCTGCGAGATGGCCGTGACCTGCGCGATCGCCTTGTTAACGCTGGCGCTGGGCTGGAAGAAGACCTTCACCACCGAAATGCCATTCAGCGACTGCGACTCGATGTGCTCGATGTCGTCCACCGTGGTGGTCAGCGCCCGCTCGGTCTGATTGATGATGCGGTTGCTCATCTCCTCCGCGCTCAGCCCGCTGTAGTTCCAGAGAATGCTGACCACCGGAATGTTGATGTTGGGGAAGATGTCGGTCGGGGTGCGAAAAATGACCAGCGGCCCGAGGATCAGGATCACCAACGCGGCCACCACAAAGGTGTAAGGCCGTCGCAACGCTAGTCGAACGATCCACATCTGCTGTCGCTCCGAGATGCTGTCCTTGGGACTGGGACGCTCGAGACCCGGTGTTGGATTTCCTGCCCCGACGTAAGTAAGCGCTTACATTGACCATGATATCAAAGCTTGCGCGAGTCCCGCCTCTTTTGCAGGTTTGCCGGGATGACCAGGGATGGTCGATCGCTTTCGCTGCCGGCCATGAGCCGGGCGGCGAACGCGAGGATGTTGCGCCGGCGGAGTTCCCAGCAAGGGGGGGCCGGGGCAACCTGCCGATGCTTTTTATGGCCGAGGAGGCGGTATGCAGGATATAAATGCAGCAGACGGAGCGCAGGATTGAACTTTCAACCGCGACAATTCCCGCGTGTTGCCCTCGACACCCAAGTAGAGGTTCACTGCGGCGATGAGGTCCTGGTCACAAAGTCGGAGGAGATAGGCGCTGGGGGCATGGCGCTGCGGAATGCCGGGCAGCTCTCGGTGGGACAGCCGGTCCGCCTTTCCTTCACACTCTCCCCAAGCTTAACCCTCAGGGTGGACGCCGTGGTGTGGTGGAAGCGGGACCCGCGCGTCGGCATTCGCTTCGATCCTCGTGATGGCAAGAGCCGCAGCATTATCCAGCAGTGGGTCGAAGAGCAGATCAAACTGGCCAAATCGCCGCCCGTCTAACCCAGCGGCATCGTTGTCCCTGTCCCGTTATTACTCCCATCACTTCGCATGTTACTTTTTCGAAGTCGGTGGTATTACCTTCGTCAATTGCGGAAACGCGCACTCTGGGCCAAGCTGTGACGCATGGATGTGGGCCGCCTTGTCAACCGCCAGGGACGAAATCGCAACCTGCCGCCGGGGCTGATCTGGCTGGTGGGTGCACTTGCGGTTTGCCGTGGCGTCTACGCCACCTTCTTCCCTGCAATCCGCAGGATTTTCAATGTTTAACGATTCTTAGCCGGCTCCCCATCGGGGCTGGTTGTCTTCTCCGGCCGGAGCAGGGGGAACAGGATTACGTCCCGGATTGAGGGCGATCCGGTCAGCAACATGGTCAGGCGGTCGATGCCGATGCCTTCGCCCGCCGCCGGCGGCATCCCATAGGAAAGCGCGCGGACGTAGTCATGGTCCACCTCCGCCATGGCCTCCTCGTCGCCGCGCTGGCGCTGGCGCACCTGGTCCTCGAAGCGGCGCAATTGCTCCTCGGGATCGTTCAGCTCGCTGAAGGCGTTGCCGCACTCCAGACCCCCAATGAAAATCTCGAAGCGCTCCACCCAGTCCGGTTCGTCCTGCTTATTCTTGGAGAGCGGTGAGATGGCGGCGGGGAAGTCATAGAGAATTGTCGGCTGGATCAGGTGCTGTTCGGCGACCGCTTCAAATAGCGCAGCGATGGTCTTGCCGGCGGGATCTGTAGGATCGAAGGGCATGTGGGGGTGGTGGGCTGTATTGAAGCGCCGTACGAGCTTGGCGACCGATTCGGCGCTGGCGAAATCCGACATTTGCGGTATGGGCGCAGCATTCTCCGGCCAATACTTGACGATGGCCTCCCGCATCGAGAGCCGTTGCCAGTTGGCAAAATCTATTGCCTGCCCGCCGTACGTCACCACAGTCGAGCCGGTCACCTCGCGCGCCACCTGCCCCAGCAGCTCCTCGGTCAGATCCATCAGGTCGCGGTAATCCGAGTACGCCTGGTAAAACTCCAGCATGGTGAACTCGGGATTGTGTTGTGTGGAAATGCCTTCATTGCGAAAGTTGCGGTTGATTTCGTACACGCGATCCAGGCCCCCGACCACAAGCCGCTTCAGGTACAGCTCCGGCGCGATGCGCAGGTAAAGGTCCAGATCGAGCGTGTTGTGATGGGTGATGAAGGGCCGCGCCGCCGCGCCCCCGGCGATGGGCTGCATCATCGGGGTCTCGACCTCGATGTAGCCGTGGGCGTCGAAGAAGCGGCGGATCGCCTGCACCACCTTGCCGCGCCGGACAAACACCTCGCGCACCTCGGTGTTCATCACCAGATCCACGTAGCGCTGACGGTAACGCAACTCTACGTCAGTCAGCCCGTGCCACTTCTCGGGTAAGGGGAGCAGGTCTTTGGAGAGAAACGTCAGCTCCTGAACATGGATGGTCAGTTCGCCGGTGCGGGTGCGGAACAGATATCCGCGCGCGCCGATGTGGTCGCCGATATCGAGCAATTTCCAGAGCTGGAAGCCCGCCTCGCCTACGTCATCTTTCTTGACGTAGATTTGCAGGCGCTGGCCCCCCTGCTGCAGGTGGGCGAATCCCGCCTTGCCCATGAGCCGGATGGCCATAACACGTCCGGCAATGCGCACTTCAACTTTCGGATCGTCGAGCTGTTCGGCGGTGCGGTCTTTGTAGTCGGTGAGGATCTGCGGTATCTCGTGCGTGGTCTGGTACTTGTGCGGATAGGCGCGTTGCCCCAGCGCCTCGATCTGCGCGAGCTTCTGCCGGCGAAGCTGATAGATGTTTTCGTCAAGAGACATGGTTGGTGCGCAGTAGTGAAGAGAAACAGGGATTATAGCAGCGGGTGCGGGCGACCAGGAGCGGCCAGATCTGCAGTTGGTGATTTGTAGTTTGCCGAGTTTGGCTGGCCGTGGGCCAATTTGCAAATCACAAATTTGAAATTACAAATTCTCCAATTATCCAAATCGCCGCTTGAACCCACGCCTCCGCCGCGCTACTATTTTCAGTTCTCCTGAGGTCCCATGCCCCAGAACTACGTACCCATCTTCATCTTCGTAGCCGTAGTGCTGATCCTCATTCCACTCACATTGGCAATTGCCAAGCTGGTGCGCCCGGCGAAGCCGGAGAAGGTCAAGCTGATGCCCTACGAATGCGGAGTGGATCCCATCGGGGATTCGCGCCAGCGCTACACGGTGCGCTTTTATATCGTCGCTATCCTGTTCGTGATCTTCGACGTGGAGACCATCTTCCTGTTCCCATGGGCGGTTCAGTACAAAGTGCTGGGCCTGTTCGGCTTTATCGAGATGATGATTTTTCTGGCCATCCTCATCGTGGGCTACGTGTGGATCTGGAAGAAGGGAGCGCTGGAGTGGATCTGATGAATTTGTGATTGGTAATTTGTGATTTGTAATTTGCCGGCGCCGTTCCGCTCGCCATCTGCCGATTTACAAATTGCAAATTAGAAATTACAAATCCAGCGATGCCCGAGGACAAGCCAGAACAGAAACCCGCCTCTCCTCCTCCGCCCGCTGCGGGCGAAAAGCCTGCAGCGGCTGCTGCTCCTCCCAAGCCCGCCGGCGAAGCGGCCAAGCCCGCCGCTCCGGCCAAGCCTGCCGGGCCGGTACCGCAACCGTGGGAGTCGGAGATGGTGACTCGGTTGCGCAACCGATACGGGTCGGGGATTGATCCCAAGACCTATCTCGGGCAGAACTACATCATCGCCGATCCCTCCATCGTGTACGAGCTGCTCCAGGTCATGCGCGACGAGGAGCAGTTCGACTACTGCGTGGACGTCACCGCGGTGCACTATCCGCAGCGCAAGGAGAAGGAGTTTGACGTCATCTGGATCCTCTATTCTTTTCCGCGCAACGAGCGAGTACGGGTAAAGACGATGATCAAAGACGGCGACCCGGCGCCTAGCGTCGCCGGCCTGTGGTCGACCGCCAACTGGCTGGAGCGCGAGTGCTACGACATGTTTGGCGTCCGCTTCGAAGGCCATCCCGACCTGCGGCGCATCCTGCTGCCCGACGGCTGGCAGGGGTTCCCGCTGCGCAAGGAGTACGGCATCACCCAGCAGGACAGCGAGTGGGTGAAGATCAACCTGGGAATCGAGAGCGGACAATAGATGGCCGAGATCCTTAAGAGCGAACAGAGTGCGTCCACGGTCGAGCACATTGAGACTGAGCCCGGCGTGGATAAGCCGTTTCTCGACGCCACCGAACTTATCCTCAATATGGGACCGCAGCACCCCTCGACCCACGGCGTGCTGCGCGTCATCCTCAAACTCGATGGCGAGAAGGTGCTCAATGCCGAGTGCGTGATCGGCTATCTCCATCGCGGGGTGGAGAAGATCGCCGAAAACCGCACCTATACGATGTTCAATCCCTACGTCGACCGCATGGACTACGTGGCCGCGGTCTCGAACGGGCTCGGCTACTGCGAGGCGGTAGAGAAGCTGCTGAACATCGAGGCGCCGCCGCGTGCGCAGTGGGTGCGCACCATCCTCACGGAACTGAACCGCATCGCCAGCCATCAGCTCTGGCTGGGCACACACGCTCTCGACATCGGCGCCATCACTCCGCTCTTTTACACCTTCCGCGACCGGGAAGAGATCCTCAAGATCTTCGAGAGGTACTGCGGCGCGCGGCTCACCACGCACGCCTTCCGCATCGGCGGCTGCCAGTATGAGACCTACGACGGTTTCGAGCAGGACGTGAAGAAATTCTGCGACTTCGTCACCCCGAAGGTGGACGAGTACGAGACCTTGCTCACGACGAACCGTATCTGGCTGGAGCGTACCAAGGGCGTGGGTGTGCTTAAGGCGCAGGACTGCATCGACCTGGGGGTCACCGGGCCGGTTCTGCGCGCCAGCGGCGTCAAATGGGACCTGCGCAAAGCCCAGCCCTACGCCGCCTACAAGAACTTCGAATTCGATATTCCGACCGGGCAGAACGGTGACACGTACGACCGGTACATCGTGCGCATCGCGGAGATGCGGCAGGCGCTGCGCATCACCCGCCAGGCGGTGGACTCGATCCCCGAAGGGCCGATCATGGGCAAAGTCCCAAAGGTCATGAAGCCGCCTGTGGGCGAGGTCTATCACTCGATCGAAGCCCCGAAAGGTGAGCTGGGATATTTCGTAGTCAGCGATGGCTCAACCCAGCCCTACCGCGTACGGGTTCGTCCGCCGTCATTCGTGAACCTGCAGGCATTGAGCAAGATGGTGGAAGGGGCGCTGGTGGCGGATGTGGTCGCGGTCATTGGGACTTTGGACATCGTGCTGGGCGAGGTTGATCGGTAGGAATTGGGTAATCGGGTAATTGAGTAATTGGGTAATTGAACGTGAGCCAGCCCGAGCAGATGCGGGAAAGAACGAAGCGATTCGCGATGCGGATTGTGAGGCTGTTTCGTTCGTTGCCGAGAACACCGGATGTGCAGGTGATGGGGAAGCAACTGCTGCGCTGCGGAACGTCCGTGGCCGCGAACTATAGGGCAGTGTGCCGCGCACGTTCGAAATCAGAATTTATTGCGCGAGTCGGAATTGTAGTGGAGGAGGCAGACGAAAGCGTTTTCTGGTTATAGATGCTGACGGACAATGGCATCATGCAGACAGCTCGCGTTGGACCGTTATTGAACGAAGCCAAAGAGCTGACGGCTATTTTCACGGCGTCCCAGGAGACCGCAAAGCGAAGCCGGGTTTAAATTACCCGATTACCCAATTATCCAATCGCGAACATGACGGAATTTCTCAATTATCTCAGCTCGAATGTAACTCCCGGACAGACTGGCGCCTACCTCTGGGTGACGATCTACATCCTGATTATCTTCGCGGTTGCCTCGGTCGCCGTCATGGCGATGACCTGGCTGGAACGCAAGATCCTGGCGCACATGCAGGTGCGGCTGGGGCCGATGCGCGTCGGCCCACACGGCCTGCTGCAGCCGATCGCCGATGCGGTCAAGCTGCTCATCAAGGAAGACATCATTCCCGAAGGCGCCGACAAGCTGGTTTTCTGGATGGCGCCCGTGGTCGTGGTGATCACGGCGTTCACCACGTACATCGTCATACCCTTCGGCCCGACGCACGCTGTAACCGACATGAACATTGGAATCCTCTTCATGCTGGGTGTGGCTTCGCTGGGGACGCTGGGTATCATCATGGCGGGATGGGCGTCGAACTCGCACTATCCGCTGCTGGGCTCGCTGCGCTCCAGCGCGCAGATGGTGTCCTACGAGGTCGCGATGGGGATGGCCGTGGTTTCGGCGGTGCTCATGACTTCCCTGACCGGAGCAGGCGCATACGGTATCGGAGCGACCGCGGCAAACTCCATCGGGACGCTTAGCATGATCGGGATCGTGGAAGCTCAAATGAACCAGCATGTCTGGTTCATTTTCAAGTTTTTCCCGCTGGGATTTGCGGCGTTCGGGATATTCGCCATCGCTATGGTCGCGGAGACGAACCGCGCGCCCTTCGATCTTCCTGAGGCTGAGAGCGAGCTGACTGCCGGCTTCCACACCGAGTATTCCGGCTTTCGCTGGTCGTTGTTCTTCATGGCGGAATATGCGGCGATGATTGCAGTGGCGTCTATCGCAGTAACGCTGTGGCTGGGCGGCTGGCTGCGCCCCTTCCCTCACTGGCTGAGCGGCGACCCCTGGGATACGGCGTTCTCGTTCTTTCCGGCGCTGACTTTCTTCGTGCTGGCGGGAATGAGTTTCCGCGCCACCATCAGGATGCCGAAGCACCCTTACTTCAAAATCCAGAAGACCGGGTTGGGGATCTTTGGTCTGATCCTGGGCGCAATCGGGCTGGTGCTGCTGGTGCCGCCGGTGCGCGACCGCATCCAGGATATCTACTGGTTCACTATCAAGGTGGCGGCTTTCATGTATCTCTACATCTGGTACCGCGGCACCTTCCCGCGCTATCGATTTGACCAACTCATGAAGCTGGGATGGAAGTTCATGATCCCGGCAGGCATCGGCGTTCTGATCGCCACTGCGCTGGTGGGGGTGCTCTGATGAACCCAGTCGCCACGCCATTTTTCTTCTACGGGCTCTCGGCGGTTGCGGTGCTGAGCGCGGTCGCGGTGATCATGCGCCGCAACCCGGTGCACTCGGCCATCGCGCTGATCTTCACCCTGCTGTCGCTGGCCGGTCTTTACCTGATGCTCTATGCGCCATTCGTGGCCGGCGTGCAGATCATTCTCTATGTCGGCGGCATCGTGGTGCTGTTCCTGTTCGTGATCATGCTGATCAACATCGATCGCATGCAGCGCGAGTACCAGTTCAACAAGCAGTGGCTGGTGGCACTGCTGGCTGCCGCTCTGCTGGGCGCGCTGTTCGTTGCCGTCTACGTGAAAGGGCAGGCAATTTTCCCGCACAATGCTGTGCGTTTTCCCGAGCAGTTGAACACACAGCAGGTGGGGAGGATGCTCTACGTGGATTACCTGCTGCCGTTCGAGATCGCGTCGCTGCTGCTGCTGGTGGCCATCGTGGGCGCGGTGGTGATGGCGAAGAAGAGGATTTGATTCTGAGTACCGAGTACTGAGTACCGAGCATGGAGATTACGATCCTACATTACTTAGTCGTGGCCGCGGCCCTGTTTATCATCGGGACCATCGGGGTGCTGACCCGCCGCAACGTGGTCATCATCCTCATGTCGATTGAGCTGATCCTGAACGCCGTCAACCTGAACCTGGTGGCGTTTTCGCGGCTCTACGGACTGCACGGGCAGGTGTTCTCGATCTTCGTGATCACCGATGCGGCGGCGGAGGCGGCGGTGGGCCTCGGTATTTTGATCGCTTTCTTCCGCAACAAGGAGACGATCAACGCGGATGAGATCGATTTGTTGAAGTTTTGAGGTTTCGCTGAATAGGAATGCCAACTCAGGGTGTGTCATCCTGAGAGAAGCCCGAACCGAGCATGAGCGAGGTGAGGGCGAGCGAAGGATCTAGAGATCGCCAAGCGAGCCCATGCTGCCAAGTGAACCCAGGCGGACGTCGGATGGCGGGAATGGCATTATCAAGATCCTTCGCTTGCGACCGCGCGGCCCGGGGCCGAAAAGACGAAAACACGCGGCCGCAAGCTCAGGATGACATTTGAAATGTAGAGTAGCGACAAGCCAAGAGCCAAAAGCATGTTTTTCTTAGATCACATTTGGGTCATCCCTCTGCTGCCCGCGCTGGGCGCGGCGCTGATGTTCTTCTTCGGCCGCAAGCTCTCGAAATCCGCGGTCGGCTTCTTCTGCGTTGGGCTGGTGGTGGTGGCGTTTGTCTTCGCCTGCTTCACCGTCTGGCAGTACACTGGTTGGGCTGCGGCGCACGGCCATCAGCCGTTCGAGAAGATCGTCTACACCTGGCTGGGCAGCGATACCGGTGGCCTCGGCTACCTGAATCACCTGGGCCGCGCCACCGACTTCCACATCGACGCCGGCTTCCTGCTCGACCCGCTTTCCGCGGTCTGGCTGCTGTTCGTGACCGGCGTCGGCATGCTGATCCACATTTACTCGATCGGCTACATGGGGCACGAAGGCGGCTACTACCGCTTCTTCGGATACATGAACCTGTTCATGTTTTCCATGTTGACGCTCGTTCTGGGGAACAACTACGTGCTGCTGTTCGTCGGCTGGGAGGGCGTGGGCCTGTGCTCGTACCTGCTGATCGGGTTCTACTTCCTGAGAAAGTCGGCCACCGACGCCGCCAACAAGGCATTTATCGTCAACCGCATCGGTGACGCCGGCTTCATTCTCGGCATTTTCACTATCTCCTGGTACCTCGGTTCAGTGCGCTTCACCCAGGTGAACGAAGTCGCGCGCAGCGGGATATTCCACATCGGCGACCCGACCCTGACGCTGGCTTGCCTGCTGCTTTTCGTCGGCGCCTGCGGAAAGTCAGCCCAGGTTCCGCTCTACGTCTGGCTGCCCGACGCTATGGAAGGCCCCACGCCAGTCTCGGCGCTGATCCATGCCGCGACCATGGTGACCGCCGGCGTGTACATGGTCGCGCGCTCGAACGCGCTGTTCACACTCGCGCCCAACGCCATGAAGACGGTCGCCATCATCGGCGCGGTGACGGCGATCTTCGCCGCCTCGATTGGCCTGGTGCAGAACGACATCAAGCGCGTGCTGGCGTACTCGACGGTTTCCCAGCTCGGCTACATGTTCCTGGCGCTCGGCGTGGGCGCATTCGCCGCCGGAGTTTTTCACGTCTTCACGCATGCGTTCTTCAAGGCGTTGCTCTTCCTGGGTTCCGGCTCGGTTATCCACGCCATGTCAGGCGAGCAGGACATGAAGTTCATG
>Ga0187766_10000239_pt1 | contig 29673 bp, 31 predicted proteins | sample 0216_QUI02_MP05__4_FD_132971 | JGI IMG/M metagenome (GOLD analysis project Ga0187766, IMG submission 132971) | Tropical peat soil microbial communities from peatlands in Department of Meta, Colombia - 0216_QUI02_MP05_20_MG | ecosystem: Environmental > Terrestrial > Soil > Wetlands > Peat ... | reverse complement strand
GCCAGCCTGCAGGCCGGCGTCGATCGGCTGGCCGCCGAACGTCGATTCCCGGTGATCGGCTGATGCGCGTCGAACGCCAGATCGTCCTCAACGCGGATCGCGACACCGTGTGGAAGGTGCTCAGCGACCCGGATCGCTACCCGTCTTTGCTGCCTCACCTGGAGCGCTGGGAGAGGCTGACCGAAGGGCCGGTGCGGGTGGGCGCCCGCTACACCGTGTTGTGGAAGATCGGCTCGATCCCGGTGGGCGGTGTCGTCGAAGTGGTTGAGTTCGACACGGCGCGCGATCTGGCCTGGATCAACATCACCGGGGTGACCTATCGTGGCCGGTTCCGGTTGCGCGATGCCGGGCCGGGCCGGACCCTCGTGACGTTCCGGCTTGCCTACAACTCAGAAGGCGGGCTGCTTGGCCTGGTCGCCGACCGTGTTGCGGCCCGCTGGGTCGGTCGCTCACTCGATGAGAGCCTGAAAAACCTTCAGTGCCTTGTCGACTCGTAAGCTCGTGACCGTGCGTGATCACCGCGGCGACTACGGAATCGACGGATCGTTCCATACCGTCTCCGCGCGCGGACAGGCCGTGGGTATCGCCGTCGAGTGTGCTGCCCTGGCGGTGTGGGCGGCGATCAGCCTTCGCCGCGGTAAGCGGTTGACGGCGGCGCTGGCCGGCATGGCCGGTGTCGGGATCGCTTCGAGCGCCGCACTATATGTGTACGCGACGCGGGCCGGCAAGTTCGTGGTATGGAACCGGATTCTTGACGATTTGCGGCTGCAGGGCGACGAGACGCTGCTCGATCTCGGATGTGGCCGTGGTGCCGTGTTGTTGGCAGCGGCCAAACGGCTGCCGTGCGGGCGCGCCATCGGCGTCGATTTGTGGCGCGCCGACCAGACCGACAACTCGCCGCAGGCCACGCTGGCCAACGCTGAACTGGAAGGTGTTGCCGGTCGTGTTGAGGTGCACACCGCCGACATGACCGCCCTGCCGTTCGCCGACGCCAGCGTCGATGTGGTGGTCAGCAGCCTGGCGATCCACAACATTCGGACACCCGGCGGTCGCCGCCTTGCCCTCAGTGAGGCGGTCCGCGTGCTGCGACCGGGCGGTCGGCTGGCCATCGCGGACTTATGGGGAACGCGAGAGCATGCGGCCCATCTGCGGGAACTGGGCTGGCGCAACGTGCGACACCACAACCTCGGATGGCGCATGTGGTACGGCGGTCCGTGGGTCTCCACACGTCTGGTCACCGCGACAAAGCCGGCGTGAGCGGCGGATCGACCATATGCCTCGTCCCCGGAACGGGGTCGTATGTGATATCGGATTTGCGAAGCGTCATATGTCGAGACAGCGCTTCGGCTCCCAAGCACGTCAGGACCCGTGTGCCCAAAACGCTTTCAGGGCTGGTCGTCCTGGGGTCGGATCTCGTCGTAATCGACGAGCACATGCCGTGGGCCGCGGAACACTTGGCTGATGCGGTAGGGCGGTGGGTCTTCGACTAGCCGGGGGTTTTCCACGCCGCGAAGGAACGTCTCGAACGCGGTGTTGACTTCCAGCCGGGCCAGCGGACCGCCGAAACAGACGTGAATGCCGCGCCCCCAGCCCACGTGCTCGTTGTCGGCGCGTTGGGGGTCGAACGTGTTGGGGTCGGTGAAGCGCCGCGGATCTCGGTTGGCCGCGCCGTACATCAGATAGATGGGTGAGCCTCGCGGGATCGTGGTGCCGGCGATCTCGATGTCGGCCAGCGCCGATCGAGTCGGGAAGAACTGTACCGACGACTGCAGCCGCAGCACTTCTTCGATGGCGCCGGGAATCAACTCCGGCCGGCTGCGCAACAACTCGATCGATCCGGGGTTGCGCAGCACGGTGAGTACGCAGTGCGAGATCAGATTGACCGTCGAATCATGACCGGCGACCAACAGCAGGGTCGTGTTGTTGACGATCTCACTCGGCGACATCCGCCCATCGGGCCCGTCATGGTGCACCAGCTGCGAAATCATGCCCGGGCCAGGGGATTTCTCGGCTTTCTCGACCAGCCCGATGATGTATTTCTTGAGCTCGATGCCAGCGGCTTCACCTTTGGCCCGGCGCGCTTGTCCCTCCTCGGTGGCGATCTCGGGGCCGACGTCGAAGATGCCGGCCATCGCGTCGAAGATCCACGCGTGGAACTGGGGCTCGTCTTCGATCGGCACACCCATGATCCGGCAGATCACGTTGACCGGCAGCGGATAGGCGAAGTCGTCGACAACGTCGATGCGGGTCTTGCCCATGGCTTTGTCGAGCAGCTCGTTGACGATCTGCTTACACAGCGGCTCCTGGCTGGGGATCAGGTCCGGCGAATGCGGCGGACCGAAAAAGCGCATGCACAGGCGGCGCGCCCGGTCATGGTCGGGCGGGTCCTGCGCGATAAAGCTCGGCTCCTGGCCGTACGCCTCCATCATCTCGACCACGGACTCGTCGACAATTTGCCGCTCCGTGGCGACCGGCGGCTGACCCTTGCGACGGTCAGAACTCACCCGAGGGTCGTGGGCCAGCGCGATGAGCTCCTCGTGTCCGGTGACGGCGTAGATACCGTTGGTGACTCGCACGACCGGTGTCTTGCGCAGCTCGTCGAAGAACGGATAGGGATTCGCGCGGTTTTCGTACCGCATCGCGGCGTCGAATGCTTCTTCCGGGGTCATGGCGATTTCCTCAGTCATCGCTGCCGTGGGCGGAACTCGGCGCGCCGTTCGCTGGGGTCGTGCCCGGTCAACACCACATCCGGGGTCTCGGTCGGCACGCCGCGCGCGGGGAAGTCGGCGGGCATGACGCGCATGTCCTCAGGAAAGTCGAAACCCGGCGGATGCGGCGGAAACGGGCCCGACCGCGCGATCTGGTCCCGGTAATAGTGGATCCACTTCCCGTGGTTGAAGGTGACCGCGCCCACGATGCGTCCCCGCCGACCATAGGCGGCGGCAAACCGGCGCTGCTTCACCGAACCCTGGGTGAAGACGATTTCGTCGCCGAAGGAAGGCACACCAACGGATTTGATGTTGACGCCGAACTGGCCCGACCAGAACTGCGGGATCAGCAGGTGTGGCCAGCGATCGACCTCGTCGCAGACCATGTTGTGTGCGGCGACCCGAGCACCCAGCACGGCATTGTCCCAGTGTTCCATCGCCAGGAACTGGTAGTCGTAGAGCACATGCGGGGCACGCGCAATGTCTCCGGCGACGAAGACGTTGGTGGTGACCACGCCGTTGATATCGAACGCGCGGCACCCCGCGTCGCAGCCCACCCCCCAAAAGCCAGCGGCAAGCCCGGCCCCGTCGAGCCATTCGACGTTGCGGACCGACCCCAACGACGTCACCACCACGTCGACGTCGAGCGTGCCGCCATCGGATAGTCGCGCGCGCCGCACGTGACCATCGGCGTCACCCTCCAACGCCAGTACCGACACGCCGGTGCGAAGATCCACGCCGGCCGCACGCTGCATCTCGGCGGCGATCGCGCCGATCACCCCGCCGAGCGGACCGGACAACGGGGCCGGGCCGCGCTCGGTGACGGTGACCTCAAGGCCGAGCTCGCGGCACACCGAGGCCACCTCCGAACCGATGAACCCGGAACCGATGATCAGCACCCGCCGCGGACGGGCGGCCAACGCGGCCTGCAGCCGCGCGGCATCGGCACTCGTGCGCAGCGTATGGACGCCCTCCAGCGCGGCTTCCTCCGGGTTGGGCCATTTCCGCGACCGCACCCCCGTGGCGATCAGCAGGCGATCGCCCACCACCTCGCTGCCATCAGTCAGCCGTACCAGCCGGTTGGCGCGGTCCAGAGCTGTCGCGGCCACACCGAGTCGCCACTCGGCATCCACCTCGCGCAGCCGCGGCAGCTTCGTGTGATCGGCAGCCACCCACCCTTTGAGGACCTGCTTGGACAGCGGGGGCCGGTCATACGGCTCGCCAGGCTCGTCACCGATGATGATCAGATGCCCGCGGAAACCCTCTTCCCGTAGCGCTTCGGCGGCACGAAGCCCGGCCAGCGAGGCACCGACAATGACGATGCGACCCTTGTCTTTGAAGCCGTTCCCGCTCATCGGCGTGCTGACCGCGGACCTGCTACTGCCTGTCGAGCTTGTCCACGATGATCGCCTGTACCGGGCATGACGCCGCAGCCCGGAGTACTCGCAACCGTTGGGTGTCATCCGGGTTGGGGTCGTAGGTGAGGGTCTCTTCGCCGCTGAGCTTGAGCACCTCCGGTGCCAGCGGCACGCATTGCGCATACCCCAGGCAGCGGTTCAGGTCGACAACGATCCGCATAACGACCCCGATCCTCGTGGCTTAAGACCTAACGTTGCGCAGCGTACATCTAGCGGCGACGCCAATTGCGGGGATTGCGAAACCCTTTCGGCACCCGAAGGATTCGTGTTCGCAGTTGCGTCGGCTGGCGCTCTGTTTCCACCTCCAGATCTGGGTGCATGCTGGTGACCATGACCACCAGAAACGAGATCACCGAACAGATCGTCGTCGCCCGCCAGTCCAAGGGCCTGACCTGGCAGGAGTTGGCCGACGCCATCGGCAGGCCGGTCGTGTGGACCACGTCGGCGTTGCTCGGTCAGCACCCGATTCCCGCGGAGCTCGGCAAGGTCCTCGTCGAGATGCTGGGTCTCGACGAGTCGGCGGTACCGGTGCTGGCCGCCCCGCCGATGCGCGGCGGGCTGCCCACCGCAGTGCCCACCGACCCGACCATCTATCGTTTCTACGAAGCACTTCAGGTGTACGGGCCCGCGATCAAAGAGCTGATTCACGAGCAGTTTGGCGACGGGATCATGAGTGCGATCAACATGAGCGTCGACCTGCAGAAGAAATCCCACCCGTCGGGTGACCGCGTCGTGGTGACATTCGACGGCAAATTCCTTCCCTACGAATGGGTTTCCGCTGAAGGCTGACCCGCGCGAACGCCGTGCTGCCGCTGGCTTTTAAGCTGCTCGCGACAGGAAGGCAGCCATGGCAGACGATCGATCGACGAACAACCAGCCCAAACCCGCCGACATCGTTCTCTCCGGTGGGGGTGTCAAGTTCATCGGCCTGGTGGGTGCCATCGTCGCGCTCATGGACGCTGGATATTCGTTCCAAAGGGCGTCAGGCGTCTCGGCCGGCTCGGTGGTCGCGGGGATCTTGGCGGCTGCGTCCAAAGGTGATCAGCTGACCAGCGAGGAAGTCAAGGAACTCGCGTTATCGGTGCCGCTGCGCAAATGGCGCGACGCAGCACCCGTGCCCTTTCTCGGTGCCGCGTGGGGGCTGCTGCGGGACACGGGCATGTACCGCGGTGACTTCGCCTACGACTGGATGCGCAGCGAGCTGAAGAACCTGGGTGTCACCACCTTCGGTGATCTTGCGCTCGACGAGGATGACCTGCCCGAGGAACGGCGCTACAAGCTGGCCGTCACCGTTGCCGACGTGACGGGGGCGCAGCTGGTGCGACTACCGTGGGACTACCGGCGGCTCTACGGGCTAGACCCGGATGAGCAGCTAGTCGCCGACGCGGTGCGCGCCTCGATGGCAATCCCGTTCTTCTATCCCCCGGTCACCTTGACCAGCGCCACCGGGCAGACATCCACCCTGGTCGACGGTGGCGTGCTGTCGAACTTCCCGATCGACTCCTTCGACCGGCCCGACGGCAAACCGCCACGCTGGCCCACGTTCGGGATCACGGTGGTACCGAGGATTGCCGAGGGCATCGGTGAGGTGATGCCCGCGCTCAGACCACTGCGTCTTTTTGAGCAGACGTCGTTACTGGAGAGCCTGCTCACCACCATGCTCGTCGGCCACGACCAGACCCAGCTAAACCAGCCATGGGTCAAAGCCCGTGCAATCCAGGTCGAATCGACCAACGTGGGGGTGCTCGACTTCAGTATCCCCCGAAGGCGTCTTGAAGAGCTCTACGACAACGGCTATGCGGCGACGCAGGCGTTCCTTTCCACCTGGGACTGGACGGAATATATGAAACACTTTCGGCCGCCGTGGTGGCCGACACAGCAACCGGCGCCGCGCCGGTAAAGTGACGCGACGACGCGTACGTGTCACACTCCCGGACGGAGGAGGCGGCGGTGACGCGGTTGCCGAGCAGTTGCGAGGGCAACCGCGTCACCGGCAATGCGTGCTCACCGGGCATCTGTGCGTAGTTTGCCAAGCTGGTTGAGGTAGACAGCGCTCATCCGCTTGTAGTGCTCCGCGAGGAACGCCAGTTGGTCGGTGCTGTAGTCGGCGATAGCCTTTTCGGCATCTTTTTGGAATGCCGCGTAGAGAGCTTTGCCTTGTTCGAGTCGGTGCGGTACCAGCGTGACGATGACGCGGCGCTTGTCGGCGAGATCACGTTCGGACCGGATGTAGCCGGCTTTCTCGAGTCGCCGGATCATCCCGGTGATGGCCCCGGTGGTCAGGTTTGTCTGCCGTGCGAGTTCGCCCGCGGTGGCCGAACCCGTATCCATCAGGAAGTCAAGGCACTCCGCGTCGGTCACCGTCAAACCCGCCCGGCTGGCGATCGCGAATCGGAACATCACCGACAGCCGGGATGATTCCCGGCCAGCCCGCAGGTAGGCCTGTAACGCTCGCTGGTGCTTGGTATTCATTGCGCATCCGTCACGGTGGGCCGGTGGAGTCGTGGCGACATGTTGAGCAGCAACCATCGCTGGAACCGGCCGCTGCCGGCGAGTCGGTGCATCATTTTCGCGGCAGTGTCAACGGATTTGAACGCATACCGCACCATTTCATGGTGATAGCCGGAAATGGCTGACTCTATTGAGATTTCGCCGGCGCACGCCGCGGCGATTCTTTGGCCCAATAGCGCCGCATCCCGCAAAGCGGTGTTGCCGCCGTGGGCTCCGAAGGGAGGCATGGCATGAACCGCGTCGCCGATCAGCGTGGAGCGCGGTAGAGCCCAGGTGCCCGGGCGCTGTCCGACGGCGAAAGTCGTGAGGAGCGCCGCGTCTTGGTCAGCGGCGCTGATCAATCGGCGGACAAGCGGGTGAAAGCCGGACGCCAGCCGCTCGGCGAGGTGCCGCAAGGCCACCGGATCTGCCTCATTGTCGTTGACAGGAATCTCGTTGTCTTTCAGGGTTATTCCCCACATAACGTAGTCGTCGCCGGCAGCCACCTGGCGACCCGGAGCCAGCCTCGCGAAGGCATCTTGCGGCGGCTCGTGAAACCGCATCGAGGTGAAAAAGAAAGCGCGTCCAGGCGTCTCTCCGATCGCAAGGACCCCGCTTTTGCGCAAGACGTCCGGCAGGACATTGGCGCCCTCTTGAACGAGCTTCGTGCGGCCGTAGATGCCGCCCATCCCGGTATCGACCGGTTCGGCTCCGCGCAGAATGTGGTGCCGCAATGCCGAACCGATCCCGTCCGCACCGACCACAACGGACGCGCGTACCGAGGTCTCGTCAGCGAACCGCAGGACCAGTTCGTCGCGGCCGACCGGTTCCAGCCCGACGGCCGCCTTGCCGTAATGGACCCGATCCTCCAGCCCAACCAACAGGACCGATCGCAGGATCTGACGATCCATTTGCCGCCCGCCGTCCGGCTCGGCGTCGAACGTCAGCTTCACCGCGTCGCGTAAGCGATTATTGGTGAAGCGGAAGTACCCGCCGGGCTCACCGGCGGTAGCCAGCGCCAATGTCATCAGCGCGGGGGGAAGACTCTGTCGCAGGGCCGCCATCCCATGCTCGTCGACCGTGATGCGGTAGCCCTGAGGTCGCACGAACGGGCCCGGATCAGCCTCATACACCTGAACATCGATGCCGGCACGAACCAGGCACTGAGCCAGGCAAAGTCCCGCCAAGCCCGCCCCGGCGATGGCGACTGAGGGCCGTTCGGCGCGGTTCGAGGAAGTCACGCAATTTACCTTAGTGGCTAAGGTAATGTCCGCCAATGGTCTCGCATCACGCCGCTTGGGGATTCGTCGTTTTGCCCGCCTTACAGCCCGAACTCGGCTGTCATCCCGTCGATCCCGGCGCGGATGCCCTTGAGCGCTTCGGCGCGGGCGCGCAACTTGGTCGCCACATGGGCGTGCTGGTTGAGTGTGGCGAATTCGCGGGCGGCTTCTTCGGCGCGGCTCAACACCATCTCGGGGAAAACGATTTCGTCGAGAAAACCCGCGGCGAGGGCGGTTTCACCGAAGAACGTCTTGGCCAGCCCGGTGGCTTGCTGGGAGGCGGACGGCGTCAGGCGCAGCTTGAGAATCTCCAAAGCCGCGTACGGAATGGTCATTCCGATCGCAACTTCGTTGGCCTGGATGTTGTAGGCGTGGGCGGCCACCCGGTGATCACCGCTGGACAACAAAAACGCCCCCATCGCGATGGCGTGGCCGGTGCAGGCCATCACCACCGGCTTGGGGTACGACAGCAGGCGATACGCCAGCTCGAAGCCTCCCTTGAGCATGTCGATCGCGGGCTGCACCTCCCCGGAAGTGAGGATCTTCAGGTCGAACCCTCCGCTGAACACCCGCTCGTTCCCGGTGATCACCACCGCCCCCACGTCGTCCCGGTCGGCATTGTCGAGCGCGGTGTTGATGGCCTGCTGCATGGTCGGCCCCAGCACGTTGACCTTGCCGTCGTCCATCGTGATTACCGCGATGGATTCCTCGCGACGATAGGTGACCGGGCCGCTCATGCAGACTCCTTCGATACGGACAGCCCGTCGATTGAATCAGATCGACGTTACGCAGCCGGCCGAGCGCCGAACCGTCACACCCGCTCGCTGTGATGCTTGCCCGGTTCTTCTTCGGCGTCACCCCAGCGCAGGCTGACATCGGTGGGCTCGTCGAGCTGCCGGGTGCGCCACCTGTCCTGGGTTTCTCGCACCGCGCTGTTGATCCGTTCGATCTCGCTGCGGAAGACGTCGGGACGGGTTTCCTTGCTCGCATAGTGGAAGTAGGTCAGCAGGCTGCGAAGCAGCTCCAGTTTCTGCTTTTCCCGCTTGGCCAGGTCATGCGTCGTCATCAACTCGATCCGCTGAACGGGCGGCAGGGCGTCCCAGTCAAGTACCACTTCGGTCTCCATCGGTCGCCGCGCGGGCTCCCAGAACCTCCACCCCCGCGGCTGCTCGGGGCGGTCGTAGTAGGTCACGGTCCCGGTGAAGCGCGACTCGATGCCCTCCCCGAGTTCAGCGCGGTCGAGCGCCGAATCCCACACCATCCGCCACTCCTGGCCAGGCGCCAGCGTCGGTAACTCGCTGGGCAGTCGCAGTTCGACGACATCGGCGTAGCCGTCAGAGGTGCGCTCGTATGCGGCGACGGTAGGGCGCTGGGGAAACGCGAACCGGACGTCATATGCCGCGGTCTTGCCGAAGTTTCTGACCACGAGTTCGATCACATGCCAGTCGGCTGGATGCGGTTCCATGAACATGCCCACCTGGGGCCGGGTCTGCTCGGTCGCCAGCTGACGGCTGCGCTGGATCTGTCGGTTGGTGTAGATGAGCGCGATCACGCCGAGCGCCAGCGCCGCCCATGCGGCCCACGCCAGCCAGGTGCCAGATCCCGCATGGGCAACATCGTGCCAGCGGTCTTGGATCCACCCCATCGAATCCACCTTCCGCTTATATCACATGATCACTGACCAGAGAATTCGCTGAGGGGATCGTAGACGCGTTCCCGGCGTATTGCCGGCTGCGGAATTGGCCCCCTCAGCCGCCCATCAACATTCGCCACTGATCGAGATTCGCGGCGCGGAACACGTAATTGAAACGTTTGACCTCCGAGAGCGACGCGCTCGGATCGGCTGAATACCAGTGCCCGGGAAACACCGTCGGGTCACCGGGAAGCTGCGCGAGCTGCTGCAGGCTGCGGTACATCTCGTCGGAGTCGCCGCCCGGAAAGTCGGTGCGCCCGCACCCTTCCAGGAACAGCGTGTCACCCGCGACCAGCCGGCCGTCGAGCAGAAAACACTGACTGCCGGGCGTATGGCCAGGGGTGTGCAGCAGCTCGATCTCGATATCCCCGACGCTGACCTTGTCGTGGTGCTCATGGGTGGTCAGGTCGCCCATGCCGATCCCGGTAACCCGCGAAACCCACAGCGCCTCATGGGTATTCACGTGGACCGGCACGCTGGTACGTTCCAGAAGCTCGACCAGCCCCTTGAGCTGGAAACCCATCATCGAGCCGCCGACGTGGTCGGGGTGGTGATGGGTGACCAGCACCCCAGACAGGTGCATGCCGTCGGCTTCGAGCGCGTCGACCAGATCCCCGGCGGCATACGCCGGGTCGACCACCACGCAGTCACCGGTCTGGCGGTCTCCGATCAGGTAGGCGAAATTGCGCATCTGCATCGCGAAGATGTCGCCGGCCGCGAAATCGCGACCGGAAAGCAGTTGCCGGAAATACAGCCGGTCCGAATCTGGCACGTCACCAGACTAGGACCCGGGCCCGCGCGGGCGGCGACCCAACCCCCGCTTCGCGCTTCCCAGACCGTCGGGTTTTCTTGCTTGGCGATCTAGGTAACTGGGTATCGTTGGTGCATGGCGGAAAGGAAGGTAGAGATCGAACTCGACGAATCGCTCGTCGACGAGGTAATACGCCGATACCACCTGCACGGCACTCGGGAAGCTGTCAATCTCGCGCTGCGCACCCTCATCCACGGCTCCGAGACCCCAGATTCTTCGCTGGATGAGGAAGTCGACGAATTCAGCAATCTCGACGCCCTGCGCCGGCACCGATCCAGAGACACCGCGTAATCCATCCCGCCTGGCTCAGGTATCTCCTGGCTGCGGCCGGTGGTTTGGTGACGCTACGGGCCAGGCTGTACCCTCTTTTAGGCCCGCGGCACGACCCGGCTGGTCGCTACGGGTGACCGCCCCCTTAGCTCAGTCGGCAGAGCGTTTCCATGGTAAGGAAAAGGTCAACGGTTCGATTCCGTTAGGGGGCTCGGCGGACGCCGAGCAGGCTGGCGGTGCGTACCGAGGCGATGTAGCTCAGTCGGTTAGAGCGAACGACTCATAATCGTTAGGTCGCCGGTTCGAGTCCGGCCATCGCTACAAGACAACACCGAGAGCTGGGAAAGAGAACTGACGTGGCCTCCAGTACAGACGTGCGGCCGAAGATCACTTTGGCGTGCGAGGTGTGCAAGCACCGCAACTACATCACCAAGAAGAACCGCCGCAACGACCCGGACCGGCTGGAGCTGAAGAAGTTCTGCCCGAACTGCGGCAAGCATCAGCCCCACCGCGAGACACGCTAGCGACCCGCGAGCAGTTGCCGAGTGTGACTAGGTAGGTTGTAGAGCCATGTCGTTGGGCCGAGACGTCGTCGGAATGCATTACCGGTACCCCGACCACTACGAGGTAGAGCGGGAGAAGATCCGGGAGTACGCCGTCGCCGTCAAAAATGATGACGCCGCGTTCTTCGAGGAGAAAGCCGCCGCAGAACTCGGCTATGACGGGCTGGTGGCACCGCTGACCTTCATCTCCGTTTTCGGCTACCAAGCTCAGTCGGCATTCTTCGCGTACGCGAACATCGCGACAGACGACGCGCAGATCGTGCAGGTAGACCAGGTACTGAAGTACCTGAAACCGGTCCAGGCAGGCGACAAGCTGTACTGCGACGTCTACGTGCATTCCATTCGGAAGGCGCACGGCACCGACATCATCGTCACCAAGAACATCGTCACCAACGAAGCTGGCGAGGTAGTACAGGAGACCTACACAACCTTGGCCGGTCGTGCTGGGGAAGAAGGAGAGGGTTTCAGCAATGCCACGGCGTGAGTTCAGTTCGGTGAAGGTGGGCGACCAGCTTCCCGAGAGGGTCTACCGACTGACCCGGCAAGATCTGGTGAACTATGCGGGCGTCTCGGGTGATCTCAACCCCATTCACTGGGACGACGAGGTCGCCAAGATCGTCGGCCTGGACACCGCGATCGCACACGGCATGCTGACCATGGGCCTCGGCGGCGGCTACGTCACGTCCTGGGTCGGCGACCCGGGGGCGGTCACCGAGTACAACGTCCGCTTCACCTCGGTGGTGCCGGTGCCCAACGACGGTAAGGGCGCCGAGGTCGTGTTCACCGGCAAGGTCAAGTCGGTCGATCCCGACAGCAAGTCGGTGACGGTCGCGCTGACCGCCACCACCGGCGGCAAGAAGATCTTCGGCCGGGCCATTGCATCGGCGAAGTTGGCGTAGTCATGGCTATCAAAACCGACATCCGCGGAATGGTTTGGCATTATCCAGACACCTACGTGGTGGCCCGAGAAAAGATCCGGGAATACGCTAAGGCGGTCAAAGCGGACGACCCTGCTTGCTTTCACGAGGACGCCGCCGCCGAACTGGGCTACCCCAACATCGTCGCACCGCCGACCTTCACCACGATCTTCGCGAAACTGGTCCAGGCGGATTTCTTCCGAAATGTCGACACCGGCTATGAGACCATGCAGATTGTCCAGGTCGATCAAAAGTTCGTGTTCCACAAGCCGGTGCTGGCCGGCGACGTGTTGCATGCCCGAATGGACGTCCATTCGGTCGACGAACGCTTCGGCGCCGACATCGTCGTCACCAGGAACATCTGCACTAACGACGCCGGTGAGGTCGTCCTGGAGGCCTACACCACGTTGATGGGTCACGAGGGCGACAACTCGATCCAGCTCAAGTGGGATATGGAGTCCGGGCAGGTCGTCAGAACCGCGTGATTAGCAACTGACACCAGCGCCGATGTACACTCGGGCCTCGGGGTTTTCCCGTAACCAGCGCGCTTTCCGTGAGTGGGGAGCGCGCGCGTCAATGTAAGACCCCGCAGGTTGGCCTGCCAACCGTGAAGGGGCGTAGCTCAAGTGGCAGAGCAGCGGTCTCCAAAACCGCAGGTTGCAGGTTCAAGTCCTGTCGCCCCTGCTGACAGCGAATACGTGCAATGGTGGACACTGGAGGGTGGCCGCTAGACGAGGCGAACGAAGGAGGACGCGGTGAGCGACGAGCGCGACGGTGCCGACGCCGCACGCGACGGCAGCACAGAGGGCATCGGCGGGCGCGGTAGTCAGACGGCCGTGGTGACGCGGCCGCAACGCCCAACCGGCAAACGGTCCCGGCGGCGAGCCGGGCCGGACGTTGACGAAAGCACCGGTGGTTCGTCCGCTGCGGTTGACGTCTCCAAGAACGGCACGGGCATCAAGGTCAAGACGGCCGAGAAGGCCAAGAAACCGGCGGGCCCGTCCATAAACCCGATCGCCTTCGTCTACAACTACCTGAGCCAGGTCGTTGCCGAGATGCGCAAGGTGATCTGGCCCAACCGCAAGCAGATGATCACTTACACCTCAGTGGTGCTGGCGTTCCTGGCGTTCATGGTGGCGCTGATCGGCCTGGCCGACTTCGGCCTGGCCAAGCTGGTGATGCTGGTGTTCGGCTGAGGCTCGCACAGCAATAGAGAGGATTGAGAACCGTGACTACCTTCGACGGCGATATGTCCGCAGGCCAAGCGGTCGACGTAGAGGAGACCCGCCCGGACGCGGTGGCCGACGCCGGTACCGAGCCCGGTGCAGAGCTGGCTACCGAGTCGGCCGAAGAGGTCGACCCCGCGACCGCGCTCAAGGCGGAGCTGCAGAAGAAGCCCGGCAACTGGTATGTCATCCACTCCTACGCGGGCTACGAGAACAAGGTGAAAGCCAACCTCGAGACCCGCGTACAGAACCTGGACGTCGGCGACTACATCTTCCAGGTGGAGGTACCCACCGAGGAGGTCACCGAGATCAAAAACGGCCAGCGCAAGCAGGTCAACCGCAAGGTGCTGCCGGGCTACATCCTGGTGCGCATGGATCTGACCGACGACTCGTGGTCCGCGGTGCGCAACACTCCGGGTGTCACCGGGTTCGTCGGTGCCACCTCGCGCCCGTCGCCGCTCTCGCTCGATGACGTGGTGAAGTTCCTGCTGCCGCAGGGCCAGGCCAAGAAGACCGCCAAGGGTGCGGCCAGCACCGCCGCGGCCGCTGCCGAGGGCGGGCTGGAACGTCCGGTTGTCGAGGTCGACTACGAGGTGGGCGAATCGGTCACGGTCATGGACGGGCCGTTCGCCACGTTGCCGGCCACGATCAACGAGGTCAACGCCGAACAACAAAAGCTCAAGGTGCTGGTGTCCATCTTCGGCCGCGAAACACCTGTGGAACTGACCTTCGGCCAGGTCTCCAAGATTTAGCCCGGCGACGATGCAGGCCGTGCAGCGGCCTGAGGAGGAGCTGGGCAATTAGACTCAGCCGGGCGTTAGACGCAACCAGACCGAGAAAGGAACCCAACACTTCATGGCCCCGAAGAAGAAGAAGGTCGCCGGGCTGGTCAAGCTGCAGATCGAGGCGGGGCAGGCCAACCCTGCGCCGCCGGTTGGCCCCGCGCTCGGCCAGCACGGCGTCAACATCATGGAGTTCTGCAAGGCGTACAACGCCGCGACGGAAAACCAGCGCGGCAACGTCATCCCGGTGGAGATCACGGTCTACGAGGACCGCAGCTTCACCTTCGCGCTCAAGACACCGCCCGCCGCAAAGCTGCTGCTCAAGGCCGCGGGGGTGGCCAAGGGTTCGGCGGAGCCGCATAAGAACAAGGTCGCCAAGGTCAGCTGGGATCAAGTCCGCGAGATCGCCGAGACCAAGAAGGCCGATCTCAACGCCAACGACATCGACGCTGCCGCCAAGATAATCGCCGGTACCGCCCGATCGATGGGGATTACCGTCGAATAGCCGGCGCGTCAGTGGGAGGGCCAGCTTCGGCCCGCTGCACAACCACAACCATAGATTGGGAACCGAATGAGCAAGGACAGCAAGGCATATCGCGCGGCCGCCGAGAAGGTGGATCGCACCAACCTCTACACACCGCTGCAGGCCGCCAAGCTGGCCAAGGAGACGTCGTCGACCAAGCAGGACGCGACCGTCGGGGTGGCCATCCGGCTCGGCGTCGACCCGCGTAAGGCTGACCAGATGGTCCGCGGCACGGTCAACCTGCCCCACGGCACCGGTAAGACCGCCCGGGTCGCGGTGTTCGCTGTCGGGGAGAAGGCTGAGGAGGCCAAGGCCGCCGGCGCGAATGTCGTCGGCAGTGACGATCTGATCGAGAAAATTCAGGGTGGCTGGCTGGATTTCGACGCCGCGATCGCCACCCCTGATCAGATGGCCAAGGTCGGCCGTATCGGTCGGGTGCTGGGTCCGCGCGGCCTGATGCCCAACCCCAAGACCGGCACCGTCACTCCCGACGTCGCCAAGGCGGTGGCCGACATCAAAGGCGGTAAGATCAACTTCCGCGTAGACAAGCACGCCAACCTGCACTTCATCATCGGCAAGGCGTCGTTCGACGAGAAGCGCCTGGCGCAGAACTACGGTGCCGCCCTTGACGAGGTGCTGCGGCTCAAGCCGTCGACGTCGAAGGGCCGCTACCTGAAGAAGGTCACCATATCGACGACCACCGGCCCGGGGATTCCGGTCGACCCGTCCATCACCCGCAACTTCGCGGAGGCGTAGGGCAAGGCGCCGGTGGCGCCGCAGGCCGAAGCCGACCATCAAGCGATGAGGCGTAGGGCAAGGCGCCGGTGGCGTCTCGGACCAATGGGCTGTCCTCGAAAGTGGTATTCGGATGCGATATCAATTTCTACTTGCACCATGGAGGGCTTCGCGGTGCGGACGTGGCCGGTGTGGCTGCTGGGCTGTCAGCTGGTGGCCGGGAACGGCCCAAGCCAGACTCCTAACCGCCGCACTCGGCGATGCGCCGCCGCAGAAAGTCGCGGCCCGGGTCGGAACCGTTGGACTCCAACGCCTTTCGATACCAGGTGAGCGCTTCAGCGGGCCGACCCGCCCGCCGCAGCAGATCGGCGCGCACCGTCGCCACCAAGTTCGAGCGGGCCAGCCGTGGATCATGCGCGACCTTCTCCAGCGCAGCCAGGCCAGCGTCAGGGCCATCGCGGAAACCAACCGCCAGCGCGCGGTTGGCCCGCACCACCGGCGAGTCGGTCATTTGCAGCAGCCGGTTGTAGGCCGCACAGATGGCGGACCAGTCGGTCTGCTCCCATGACGGTGCGGTCGCGTGCACTGCGGCGATCACCGCCTGCGGTAGATAGGGACCGGTCGATCCTTCGGCCAGTCGCAGCTGCTGCAGGCCGCGGGCGATGCGGGCGCGGTCCCAGCGCCGACGGTCCTGCTCCTCCAGCGGCACCAGCGCGCCGGCAGCGTCCACCCGGGTCGCCCGTCGCGAATCATGCAGCAGCACAAGGGCAGCCAACGCGCGCGCCTCGAGCTCGTGCGGCATCAGCATGCACAGCTCGCCGGCCAACCGGACCCCTTCGTCGCACAGTTCGTCACGGATCGCCGACGGACCCGCCGTCGACCAGTAACCCTCGGTGAACACCGAGTAGATGCAACTGAGCACGTGCGGTGTGCGCTCGGGCAGCAGCTCGGCCGGTGGCACCCGCAGCGGAATGTTGGCGTGGCGGATCTTGTTTTTGGCGCGGGTGATTCGCTGGCTGACAGCGGTATCCGTCTGCAACATCGCGCGGGCGATCTCGGCGACGGTCAACCCGGATACCAGTCGCAGCGTGAGCGCCAGCTGCGACGGCCGGTCCAACGCCGGATGCGCACAGGTGAACATCATCCGCAGCTCGTCGTCGCGAACCGGATGTGGCTCCGTGTGATCGGTGCGCGCCCGGATATCGTCGACCACGGCGGCCAATTCCTTTCCGGGACGGACGGATTCGCGCCGCAGCCGATCGCGGACGCGGTTGCGGGCAACTGTCACCAGCCATCCGCCGGGATGGTCGGGTACACCGTCGCGGGGCCAGGTGCGCAGCGCGTCGGCGCAGGCTTCCTGGACGGCGTCCTCGGCGACGGTGAGGTCACCGGACCACCGCGCGATCGCGGCCACAGCCGGTCCCCATTCCCGGCGGAAGACGCCGTCCAGGTTGGCCATTACCGGGGCTTACAGCCCGGACACCCCAGCCTGCTGTCGGAGGTGCACGGCAGAGGCGGGAATCGTCGAAGCGATCTTGACGGCCTCGTCGCGGTCGGCGGCGCTGAGCACATAGAAGCCGTTGGCCACCTCGGCGCTTTCCACGTAGGGCCCGTCGGTGATGATGGTCTCGCCGTCGCGGACCTTCACCGTGGTCGCCGTGGACGGTTCGTGCAAGGCGGCGCCGCCGATAACGTGACCGCCCGCGGCAGCGGCGAATTCGCCGTGCCGTGCCGCGACCGTCTGCCACTCCGGTGTGCCAGGCGCAAACGCGGATGCGGGTGGTTCCAGCAGCAGCGCCAGCCACTGGTTGCCGTTGCTTGGCTTGCGAGGGTTGAAGGAGCCGTATATCGGCCAGACTTCCACGGCGCCGTGCTTGGCGGCCGGGATATCGCGGGCGAACGCCAGCGCCTCGTCGAGGTTCTCGGCTTCGAACACGTAGTAGCCGCCGGCGACTTCTGCGGTCTCGGCGAACGGGCCGTCGGTGACGGTCGGCGCGTCCGGGCCGCCCGTGATGCGCACAGCGGTCGCCGCCGGCAGCAGCGCGTCACCACCGCGGATCGCCGGCAACACCTTGGCGTGGAACGTCTCGTAGGCGGCCATTTCGGCGGCGTGCTCGTCGGGCGTGAGGTCCCGCTCCTTGCGGATCAACGGGGCGAAGTACTGCATGGGTGGTCACCTCCGGTAGTGAGCGGAACCCTGTGTTCCACTCTCTACCTTTCCGACGAACAGCGCGGCGGTGATCCGACAGCGGCCGCAGGAAGTTACGCCACAGCGCCGGGCTTGAGGTAGGTGACCAGGCTGCAGTCGAGGCACTCGTCGGCGAAGTAGTGCTCGCAGCCGCGCAGGTACTTCATGTAGCGGTTGTAGACCTCTTCGGAGGTGATCGCGATGGCCTTGTCCTTGTTGGCCTCCAGCGCATCCCCCCAGATCCGCAGCGTCTTGACGTAATGCGGTTGCAGCGAAAGGGGTTCGGGGACGATGAATCCGGCCTTCTCGCCGTGTTCGACCATCATCTCGGTGCTCGGCAGGCGACCGCCCGGGAATATCTCGGTGATGACGAACTTGATAAAACGCGCCGTCTCAAAGGTGATTTTCTTGCCGCGGGCGTGCAGGTTGTAGGGGTGATAGCTGACGCTGCTTTGCACCGTCATCCGGCCATCGTCGGGCATGATGTTGAAACACTTCTTGAAGAAGTCGTCGTAATTCTCGAAGCCGAAGTGCTCGAAGGCCTCGATGGACACGATCCGGTGGACGGGCTCGTTGAAATCCTCCCAGCCGTGCAGCAGCACCCGGCGTGAGCGATTGGTGTCGATCGAGTCCAGCAGTTGCACGGAGCGAGCGTGCTGGTTCTTGGACAGGGTCAAGCCGATGACGTTGACGTCGTAGCGTTCGATGGCGCGCTTCATGGTGGTGCCCCAGCCACAGCCGACGTCCAGCAGCGTCATGCCGGGCCGCAGGTCCAGCTTGTCCAAGTTCAGGTCGACCTTGGCGATCTGCGCCTCTTCCAGCGTCATGTCCTCGCCCTCGAAGTAGGCGCAGCTATAGGTCCGAGTCCGGTCCTGGAACAAGGCGAAGAAGTCATCGGATAAGTCGTAATGGGCCTGGATGTCTTCAAAGCGCGTTCGCGTCTTCGTGGTGCCAGTCGGTTTTTCAGACATTGTCGTCTTCGTTCTCCTAATGGACGTTCAGCGGCTGAGTCACGTACGAATTCTCGGACCGTGACGTGCAACCATACCGACGCCGGTGTCGCGATTAACGGCTTGACACTCTATCGGTGGCATTTTCGCGGCCGTCTACTTTTCCAGCGTGAACTGGTTGACGTCGATGTAACCTATGCGGAATCCCTTGGCGCAACCGGTCAGATACTTCATATATGTGTCGTAAACTTCTTCGGACTGGATCGCGATGGCCTCGTTCTTGTGGGCCTGCAGCGCGGCCGCCCACTGCTCGAGCGTCCTGATGTAGTGCGGCTGCAGCGACTGGATGCGGGCCAGCGTGAAACCCGCCCTCGCCGAGTGCTCCTGCACCTTCTCGATCGACGGTAACCGCCCGCCCGGGAAGATCTCGGTCACGATGAACTTGATGAAGCGGGCTATCTCGAACGACAACGGCAAGCCGCGGTCGACGATCTGCTTCCCGGTCAACCCGGTGATCGTGTGCAGCAACATCACACCGTCGTCGGGCATGGTGTCGTAGGCCATCTTGAAGAAGGCGTCGTAGCGATCATGCCCGAAGTGCTCGAACGCGCCGATCGACACGATCCGGTCCACGGGCTCGTCGAACTGTTCCCAGCCCTGCAGCAACACTCTCCTGCTGCACGCGGTGTCCATCTCGTCGAACGTCTTCTGCACGCGGGCGGCCTGGTTCTTGGACAACGTCAGGCCGATGACGTTGACGTCATACTTCTCGATCGCGCGGCACATGGTGGCGCCCCACCCGCAGCCGACATCCAGCAGCGTCATGCCGGGCCGCAGGCCCAGCTTGCCCAACGCCAGGTCCATCTTGGCGATCTGCGCCTCTTCCAGCGTCATATCCTCACGCTCGAAGTAGGCGCAACTGTAGGTCTGGGTGGGGTCGAGGAACAGCCGGAAGAAGTCGTCGGATAAGTCGTAGTGCGCCTGCACATCTTCGAAGTGCGGCGTCAGCTTCTCCGCCATGTCAGTGCCTTTCCGGACTCCAGCGGCATTCAGCGGGTTCACGAGGACATCCCGAAACGCACCCAACGGACGTTCGAGGCATGCTATCCGATCAGCTGGCCTCGGCGAAATTCCTCTTCAGCTCGCCGACGACCAGGTCCCACAGCTGCTCCGGTAGCTCGTGACCCATGCCGTGGATCAGCACCAGACGGGCGCCGCGGATCGCGCGGGCGACGGCCCGCCCGCCGAAGGGCCGCATCAGCTTGTCGGCGCGGCCGTGGATCACCACAGTCGGTGCGGTGATGCGCCGGTTATAGCCGACCAGGCTGCCGCTGCCGAGGACCGCGCCGAAATGCCGGCCGATCCCCCAGGGGTAATAGCTGCGCTCGTAGCTTTCGATTGCCTCCTCGCGGATCCGCTCGTGCGGTCGCGGATAGCTGGGACTGCCGATGATCTTGCTGACCCGCACGGCGTTGTCGACGATCACGTCCCGCGGCGAATCCGGCGGTGGGCCCTTGATGACCGCGAGCAGGGCACGCGCGTTCGGTGGCGGTAGGAATGGCTGGTTGTTGCTGGAGAAGATCACCGCCAGCGACCGCGTCCGCTCCCGGAAGCGCGCGGCGAATATCTGGGCGATCATGCCGCCCATCGACGCCCCGACAACGTGGGTGCGGTCGATGCCGAGGTGATCCAGCAGGGCCACGGCGTCGTCGGCCATATGATCCAGCGTGTACCCCGCTTTGCTGCGCAGCCCAAGCCAGGAGCGGATCAACCGGGGGATCAGCGGCCCGAGCGAGCCGCGGTGTTCGACCTTGCTGGACAGGCCGACGTCGCGGTTGTCGTAGCGGATGACGCGCAGACCTTGCGCGACGAGCTTTTCACAGAAGCCGCTGCGCCACAGCAGCAATTGAGCGCCCAGCCCCATGATCAGCAGCACCGCCGGGTCGTTGGGATCACCCATGTCCTCGTAGTAGATGTCCAGGTCGCCGGAACGCGCGGTGCCGGCCCTCATCGCGACCGACGCCGCATCCGTGCCTTGTCGCGCCCTCGGCTTATCGGCCATGGGCCACACCGGTGGCATCGGGGTTGTATTCGCGGCTGACCTCGACCATGAAGTTGGCGAAGTAGCCGGTGAGCTGCGGGTCGGACATCATCTGCCACTTGGGTGCCAGCAGCTTCATGTACCGCTCGACGTAGAGGAACTGCTTGCCGATCAGCACCAGCTGGCGGGGCAGCTTGACGTCGTAGGCGTCGGCTAGCGCCGAGAGCTGCCGGCCGATCTCCACATACGACATGTCACCCAGGGTCTTCATCGTTAGCGGCGTAGCGAACGCCTCCAAGTCCTTGGCGGCCTGCGCCTCGGGCCTCATGGTGCCGACCGCGCCCATCAGCACCACGATCTTGCCCGCGGCGGCGTGGTCCTTTTTGACCAGCAGCGCGTACACCAGCTCGCGCAGCAGCCAGCGGGTGCGCGGGTCGATGCGGCCCATGATGCCGAAGTCGAAGAACACGATCTTGCCGTCGGCGTCGACGTAGAGATTGCCGGCATGCAGGTCACCGTGGAACAGGCCGTGGCGTAGCCCGCCCTCGAAGACACTGAACAGCAGCGCCTTGACCAGTTCGGTGCCGTCGAATCCGGCCTTGCGGATTTCGGCGGCTTTGTCGATGCGGATGCCGTGCACCCGCTCCATGGTCAGCACCCGCCCGGTGGTGTAGTCCCAGTACACCTCCGGCACCCGGATGTTGCGGCCCAGCGGGGAGGCGTTCATGTGCGCCACCCACGCTTCCATCGACTGTGCCTCCAGCCGGAAGTCCAACTCCTCGGCGAGGTTGTCGGAAAAGTCGGCCACGATGTCTTGGGCCGACAGCCGGCGGCCGAGCTTGGCCAGCTCGACCACCTGGGCGAACCGTTTCAGGATCTGCAGGTCGGCGGCGACCCGGCGCCGGATGCCCGGCCGCTGGATTTTGACGACGACCTCCTCGCCGCTGTGCAGGGTGGCGTAATGCACCTGGGCGATGGAGGCCGACGCGAACGGCTTCTCTTCGAAGCTGGCGAACAGCTCCGAGGGCTCGGCGCCCAGTTCCTCGACGAAGAGCTTGTGCACCTCGGCGGCTTTGGCGGGCGGCACCGCGTCGAGCAGGCTGCGGAACTCCCGGGACAGCGGTTCCCCGAACGCACCGGGGCTGGAGGCGATGATCTGCCCGAACTTGACGTACGTGGGCCCCAGGTCGGCGAAGGTATGCGGGAGCTCCTTGATCATCTTGTACTGCCAGGGACCGCGCGCGGGCAGCTTGGTGACGACGCGGGCTGCGGTGCGGGTGACCTGCCACCCCGTCGCGCCAATGCGGGCCGCCTCGACCGGCAAGGGCACCCGGTCAAGCTTGGCTACCTCGCGGTGTTTGGTGGAACTCATCCAAGCAGTGTGCCAAACGGTTGCCGTCAACTCCCAATTGACGTGAGCCCCTCACGTCATGTCACGGGCTCGGGCAAAGTTCTCGCGGAGGGTTTCGACGATCGGTCGCCCAATCAGGCCGTGACCCCCAGCCGATCCGTGAGCACCAGCAACGCTACCGTCGGGGCACGCCGTCGTGCTCGGGTTCTGGGGCGCCATAAACCTACAGCGCGTAGCTGCCGCCAAGGGCGAACTCCGGGCCGTGTGCCTTGAGGACCGATGCGGCGCGCCTCAGCGCCTCACGCAAGTCGTCATTGCGCGCGTACCCGGGTGATCCGGCTCCTGTCATGGTAGGTAGGTATTACCCATGCGGATGGCCACCTTCAACATCCTGCACGGATGCAGCGTTCGCGACGGCGAAGTCGACGTCGGCAGGCTTCGTGAGTGTGTAGCACGATTAGACGCCGACGTGCTGGGCCTGCAGGAGGTCGACGTCGGCCAGCCCCGTTCGGCGACGGCGGACCTCACCGCTGTCGCAGTGGAGGCGATGGGCGCGGTGAGTCACCGGTTCGTCGCGGCGATCTCCGGCACCCCCGGAGCGACCTGGATGGCAGCGACAGGCCACGAACGGCCAGGGACCACGGCCTATGGCATCGCGCTGCTGTCGCGCTTTCCAGCATCCAGCTGGCAGGTGCTGCGGCTGCCACGAATCCCGGTGAAGTTCCCGATGTATCTGCCCGGACCCCGCCGGGTGCAGATCGTCAACGAAGAACCCCGGGCGGCGGTGGTGGCGAGACTCGACACCCCGTTGGGCCCGTTGACCGTGGCCAACACCCACTTGTCGTTCATCCCGGGCTGGAACCGCGTACAGCTGCGACGGCTGATCCGCGATCTGCGCGGCTTCCCGGGCCCGCGGGTGCTGATGGGTGACCTCAACATGGGCCCCCGAGCGCCGCGGCGCCGCACGGGGCTACGGCCGCTCGCGACCGCGTCGACCTTCCCCGCCGACATCCCCGCCCGTCAGCTCGACCACATCCTCACCGACGATCCCTTGCTCAGCGCCGATGCGTGCTGGGCGCCAAAGCTGCCGATCTCGGATCATCGGCCACTCATCGTCGATGTGTCCCGGTGACTGAATTGCCCGGCTCCTCCTCAGGCCCTACGGGCCTGCATCGTCGCCGGGTGATCTGTCTGCCCACTGGCGAAATCGGCCGTAGGGTGCGGTAATGCAGATGATCTCCGCGGAGTCGACCGAACTTTTCGTCGGTCCGCCGGACGCGCCGCTGCAGCTGGCCCGCGTGGCTTACACCGGGTGCGGCGAGGCGACGCTGGTCCGAGTCCACGGCCACGGCCTGGCCGGGGAGGCGGTCGCGGCTGCCGGTGCGGGCGCCGTCGAGATCCCGGTCTCAGTCGACGACCCGGTCATCGGTCAGCGCCGGGCCGCGCGGGTGCACGCCTGCGGCGTCAGCACACCGTTCGCGTTCACCGTGGCCGAACCGGGGTGGACGATGTTCATGGTCAGCCACTTCCACTACGACCCGGTCTGGTGGAACACCCAGGGCGCCTACACCAGCGGGTGGCGCGAGGACCCGCCGGGGCAAGCCCGGCAGGTCAACGGATTCGAACTAGTGCACGCGCATCTGGAGATGGCCCGCCGCGAGCCGGAGTACAAATTCGTGGTGGCCGAAGTGGATTACCTCAAGCCCTACTGGGACACCCACCCCGAGGACCGCGCCGACCTACACCGGTTCATCAGCGAGGGCCGCGTCGAAGTGATGGGCGGCACCTACAACGAACCCAACACCAACCTCACCAGCCCGGAGACTACTATCCGAAACCTGGTGCACGGCATCGGGTTTCAGCGCGACGTGTTGGGCGCTGATCCGGCCACCGCCTGGCAGCTCGACGTGTTCGGCCACGACCCGCAGTTCCCCGGCATGGCCGCCGACGCCGGGCTGACGTCGAGTTCGTGGGCCCGCGGCCCTCACCACCAGTGGGGGCCGATGCTCGGCGGCGACGTGGCGCGCATGCAGTTTTGCAGCGAGTTCGAATGGATCGCGCCGTCGGGGCGCGGCCTGCTGACCCACTACATGCCGGCGCACTATTCAGCCGGGTGGTGGATGGACTCGTCGACTTCGCTGGCCGAAGCCGAACACGCCACCTACCGGCTCTACGAGGAGCTCAAGAAGGTCGCGCTGACCCGCAACGTGCTGCTGCCGGTCGGCACCGACTACGCCCCGCCGAACAAGTGGGTCACCGAGATCCACCGGGACTGGAATTCCCGGTACACCTGGCCGAAGTTCGTGTGCGCGCTGCCGCGGGAGTTCTTCGCCGCCGTCCGCGCCGAACTGGACGCACACGGGCGGCGGCCGTCGCCGCAAACCCGGGACATGAACCCGATCTACACCGGCAAGGACGTGTCGTTCATCGACACCAAACAGGCCAACCGGGCCGCCGAGAACACTCTGCTGGACGCGGAGCGCTTCGCCGTGTTCGCGGCGCTCATGGGCGGCGCCGACTACCCGCAGGCGGCGTTGGCTAAGGCGTGGGTGCAGCTGGCCTACGGCGCGCACCACGACGGGATCACCGGCTCGGAATCCGACCAGGTCTACCTCGACCTGCTCACCGGCTGGCGCGACGCCTGGGAACTCGGCCGCGCCGCCCGCGACAACTCACTGGCGCTGCTGTCAAGGGCGGTCCATGCCGACGTCGTGGTGTGGAATCCGTTGGCGCACAAGCGCACCGACATTGTGACGGTCCGACTCGACGTCCCACTCGGGGCCGGGGTGCGGGTGGTTGACCCCGAAGGGGCCGAGGTGCCTGCGCACGTCGAGCACGACGGGCGCTCGGTCACATGGCTGGCGCGCGACGTGCCGTCGCTGGGTTGGCGGGCCTACCGGCTAGTCGCGGCCGATACCGCGACTGGCTGGGAACCGGCTTCCGGCAACGAGATTGCCAACGAGCACTACCGGTTGGCTGTCGACCCGGCGCGTGGCGGCGGGGTGTCGTCGCTGGTTCACGACGGCCACCAGCTGATCGCCGCCGGCCGGGTGGGCAACGAGCTTGCCCTCTACGAGGAATATCCGGCGCACCCGAGTTCAGGTGAAGGACCGTGGCACCTGCTGCCCAATGGGCCCGTCGTCTGCTCGTTCGAAACGCCCGCCGAGGTGCGCGTCTACCGTGGGCCGCTCGGGCAGCGGCTGGTGGTCAGCGGCCAGATCGGCACGCTCCTGCGCTACACCCAGACGCTGACCCTGTGGCGCGGCGTGGCGCGGGTGGACTGCCGCACCAGCATCGACGAGTTCACCGGCGCCGATCGCCTGCTGCGGCTGCGCTGGCCGTGCCCGGTGCCGGGCGCCATGCCGGTCAGTGAGGTGGGCGACGCCGTCGTCGGGCGCGGTTTCGCGCTGCTGCATACTCGCACCGGCCGTTCGGTGGACACTGGGCAACACCCCTGGACTCTGGACAACCCCGCCTACAGCTGGTTCGGGCTGTCTTCAGCCGCACGGGTGCGCGTCGGCAGCCCGACCGACCGGTCGGTGCGCGCGGTGTCGGTGGCCGAGGTGGTGTCGCCGACGGAGACGATGTCCGGCGTCCTGGCGCGCGAACTGATGGTCGCGCTGGTCCGCGCCGGCGTCACCGCCACCTGCAGCAGTGCCGACAAGCCCCGTTACGGTCACCTCGACGTCGACTCCAACTTGCCGGACACCCGGATCACGTTGGGCGGACCGGGCCAAAACGTGTTCACGAAGACCGTGCTGGCCGAGGCCGACCCGGTGTACACCATCGAGCTCGACCGGCAGCTGGGGGAGACTGGGCGGGCCCGGGTGTGGGTACCGGCGGCGGCGCCGTTGGCGGTCGCGTGGGTGCCCGGCGCCGACCTGCGTGACCCCCGAGCGCTGCCGGTGCTGGTGATCGCCACCAGCGAGGACGAAGACCTTCCAGCGGCGATCGCGTCGGTGGCCGATGACCTCGCCGACGCCGAGATCGTCGTCACCCAGCAGGCCCCGTCGGGACTGGACCGCTTCGAGCCGCGGTCGGTGGCGCTGCTCAACCGCGGGGTGCCGAGCTTCGCGGTCGAGCCCGACGGCACCCTGCACACCGCGCTGATGCGGTCCTGCACCGGCTGGCCGTCCGGCGTCTGGACCGACGAACCGCGCCGCACCGCGCCCGACGGCTCCAACTTCCAACTTCAGCACTGGACACATGTTTTCGACTACGCACTGGTCGCCGGCGGCGGTGACTGGCGGCGTGCCGAGATCCCGGCGCGCAGCGCGGAGTACTCGCACCCGTTGCTCGCCGTGACCCCGCGAAAGCCCGCCGGTCGGCGGCCCCGGGTCGGGTCGCTGCTGCACGTCGACCCCGCCGGCGCGGTGCAGGTGGGCGCCCTGAAGGCGGCCGGAAACCCGCTGGCAGAAGGCAGCGCCCAGCCGGTCGACCCGGGTGCGGTAGCGATGCGGTTGGTCGAAACGACCGGGGCCGACACCGGCGTCATCATCGGCTCCGCTTCCGGCGCGGTGTGCGATGTTCAGTCCGCCAGCCTGCTGGAACAGCCACGCCGACACGCACGGCCGGTCAAGCTGCACGGCTTCCAGATCGCCACCGTGCTGGCCCGGCTCGACGTGCCCAGAGTGTTTGAGGCCGGCCAGGGCGCGCTGGCTCCTGAAGCCGAGGCCGCACAGCCGCTCTACGCGCGCTACTGGCTGCACAACCGCGGCCCCGCTCCTCTGGGCGGCCTGCCGGCCGTCGCCCACCTGCACCCGCAGCGGGTGACGGTCGAGCCAGACAGCGACCTGGTCTTGCGGCTCACCGCGGCCAGCGATTGCACCGACCGCTCGTTGCGCGGCACCGTCAGGCTGGTGTGCCCGGATGGCTGGTCGGCCACACCGGCGGTGCTGCCGTTCACGCTGCGGCCCGGTGAATACCTGGATGCCGACGTCGTGGTGGCAGTGCCATCGGGGTCGACCGGCCCCGAGCCAGGGCTGTACCCGGTGCGCGCGCAGCTGAGCGTCACCGGTGATGACGTCCCGCTTGCCTGGCATCAGGTGGTAGAGGATGTCTGCGTGGTGTCTGTCGGTGCGGTTGCAGACCACGAGCTGGTGTATCTCATCGACGGGCCTGACGATGTCGAGCTCATGGCCGGCGACTCTGCTCGCCTGGCCGTCACCGTGGGCACCCACGCGTATGCGGACGTGGCGGTGGAGGCGCATCTGATCAGCCCCTGGGGGACGTGGGAGTGGATCGGCCCCGCCGCGCTCGGTGCCGTGGTGCCCGCCTGCGGCACCGTGGACCTGGGTTTCGAGGTGGCCCCACCCGCCTGGCTGGATCCGGGCCAGTGGTGGGCGCTGGTGCGGGTCGGCTGTGTCGGCCGGCTGGTCTACTCGCCCGCGGCGAAGGTGATTGTGCGATGAGCGGGGTTGCCGCGACGGTCGGCGACGCACCGGTGCCGGTCGACGAGGTCGACGCGCGCGAGGCGCGGCTGCGCGCCAGCCCGCTCGCGGCCGCGCTGCCAGCGGCCGGCACCAGTGAGGGCCGGCAACTGCGCCGCTGGTTGACGCAGCTGATCGTGACCGAACGGGTCGTCGCCGCCGAGGCGGCCGCGCACGGACTGACCGCGCGCGACGCCCCGACCGAGGCCGAACTGCTGCCTGACGTGACGGCCCGGCTGGACATCGGCAGTGTCGCCGCGGCGGCACTGGCGGACCCACTCGCGCGGGCGCTGTTCGCCCACGTCACCGCCGCGATCGACGTCACCGACGACGAGGTGGCCGACTACCACGCCCGTAACCCGCTGCGGTTCGCCACGCCGCGCGCCAGCCGCTGCGGCTGGCGCGCTCCCGCGCTCTCCCCACCGTTGCAGCAGGTGCGGGCTGCGATCGCCGAGCACCTGCGCGGCGCCGCCCGGCGCCGCGCCTTCCGGGTGTGGCTCGACGCGCGCCGGGCCGCGCTGGTTGCACTGGCCCCCGGCTACGAGCATCCCGGCGACCCGCGTCAACCCGACAACACCCACCGCCACTGAGAAGCTCATGCTCACCCTCGCCCTCGACATCGGCGGCACCAAAATCGCCGCGGGGCTGGTCGATCCGGCTGGCACGCTTGTACACACCGCCCGCCGCCCAACTCCGAATGACCTTGGCGCGGAAGAGGTTTGGGCCGTGGCCGCGGGGATGATCGCCGAGGCGCTGCAGGCGGCTGATGGCGCGGTCCGCGCGGTGGGCATCGCGTCGGCCGGCCCCATCGACCTGCCCGGAGGCACCGTCAGCCCGATCAACATCGCCTGCTGGCGCGCCTTCCCGCTGCGGGACAGGGTCGCGGCCGCGGTGCCCGGCGTCCCGGTCCGGCTGGGCGGCGACGGTGTCTGCATGGCGCTCGGGGAGCACTGGCGCGGCGCCGGACGGGGCGCACGCTTCCTGCTCGGCATGGTCGTGTCCACCGGTGTGGGCGGTGGACTGGTGCTCGACGGTGCCAGCTATCACGGCCGCACCGGCAATGCCGGACACATTGGTCACGTCGTCGTCGACCCCGACGGACGGCCGTGCTCGTGCGGTGGCCGCGGCTGCGTCGAGACAGTCGCGGCCGGCCCGTCGATGGTGCGATGGGCGCGGGCCAACGGCTGGGCCGGCTCACCCGACGCGGGCGCCAAGCGGCTAGCCGACGCGGCAGCAGTCGGTGACGCGGTGGCCCTGCGGGCGTTTCACCGCGGCGCCACCGCGCTGGCGGCCATGATCGCCTCGGTGGCGGCGGTGTGCGACCTGGATCTTGTCGTCATCGGCGGCGGCGTCGCCGAATCCGGTCGCCTGCTCTTCGATCCGCTGCGCGCCGCGTTGGCCGGTTACGCCCGCCTGGACTATTTGACCGACCTGCGGGTGGTGCCAGCCGAGCTCGGCGGCGACGCCGGCTTAGTGGGCGCGGCCAGGCTCGCGGGGCTCAGCTAAGCGTTAACCCGCGACGCGTCTTTTGGCTGACCGCGACGGCCACGCTATTGTTGTTGCTGATCCACCGAAGACCGTCGGTCACCGAGGAATCGGTCGAAGGTCCGGGAGCACCCCGGCGGCCCACGCAGGAGGACGAGGCATTGCCGTCGGCGCGCGCCGGCGGATCTCAGCGCCCCGATCGCGTCCTGCGTTCGGGGCGTTCGTCGTTTCCCGGGTCGGTCGCTGACGGACATAGCCGCACAGGGACTCCGAGGAGGTATGCATGGGCAGGGCTGAGAAGGCCACGGCCGTTGCAGACATCGCAGAGCAGTTCAAGGGCTCGACGGCGACCGTGATCACCGAATATCGCGGTCTGACGGTCGCCAACCTGGCCGAGCTGCGCCAATCTCTGGGCGGGTCGGCCACCTACTCCGTGGCTAAGAACACGCTGGTCAAGCGGGCCGCCGCGGAGGCTGGCATCGTAGGTCTCGACGAGCTGTTCGTCGGGCCGACAGCCATCGCGTTCGTCACGGGTGAGCCGGTCGACGCGGCCAAAGCCATAAAGACCTTCGCCAAGGACCACAAGGCGCTGGTCATCAAGGGCGGCTACATGGACGGTCACCCGTTGACCGTCGCCGAAGTCGAGCGCATCGCCGACCTCGAGTCCCGCGAGGTATTGCTGGCCAAGCTGGCCGGCGCGATGAAGGGCAACCTCGCCAAGGCGGCCGGGCTGTTCAACGCGCCGGCCTCGCAGATGGCCCGGCTCGCGGCCGCGCTACAGGAGAAAAAGGCCTTACAGGAGGAAAAGGCCTT
>Ga0187766_10000238_pt1 | contig 29685 bp, 35 predicted proteins | sample 0216_QUI02_MP05__4_FD_132971 | JGI IMG/M metagenome (GOLD analysis project Ga0187766, IMG submission 132971) | Tropical peat soil microbial communities from peatlands in Department of Meta, Colombia - 0216_QUI02_MP05_20_MG | ecosystem: Environmental > Terrestrial > Soil > Wetlands > Peat ... | reverse complement strand
TCACGACGCGTCCAGTGACGGTCGTTGGTATAACCCGGGCGAACAGTACGCCCATCTGACCGTACTCCGCCCCCGTCTTGGAGCAGGGGAGCGAAGGCTCCACATAGTAGGGCGGGTACTTGAGGCCGCTCGCCTTCTCCACCCGCTGAACCGCCCCCACCACTGTATTCATCTTCCTCCTGACCTTGGTGGCAATGGCTCGAGGAACCTTCTCCTGTGCCACCGCCTGATCGAGGAGAACTAGCGGGTCCACGTGTTTCGCAACCTCCGTGGGGTCTTAATGAGTCTTATACTGGTCATGCCACCTTCACGTCGATTCGCTCTTGGCGGAAGACCGCCAAGACAAGGTGACAACTCAAAACGGTGTGGTCGGCCGGATTTGAACTGCCAGTCTTGGTGCGGTTGGACGAGTCAGTGACTTTCTAGATTCGGCATTATGCATTGTTACCAATAATTACCCAGAGCGCGGAAGCGAAAAAGAATGCGGGCCAAACAAGTGAGATTATCCTATTCGCTTGAGGCCCCTTCAACGCCCACCAGACGATAGGCAAGTCAATGAGAACCATCACGGCTGACAGTCCTACCAGGGAAGAAATCGTCTGGTAAGGCCCATAGCCCTGTTCAGCGATCCTGACGAGCCAGAGATTACGTTGCAGGAAGAGCAACCCGATTGCTCCAGCAAGCAACGAAGCATGTGCTCCGAGATAGCCAAGATTCCCTCGAAGACCAAAATGAGCGGTCGTCAACTAGGAAAACGAGGTGCGGCGCGCCCTATACGCGTTGCGTCACCATTTCGTAGACGTCCTGGAACGGCGGCCGATTTCGTTGGGGTTTTGGTGTGGTGGGCACTAGTTGTGCTAGAGGCTGGATAGAGACCAGCGACTCGGCGCAGAACAGCGTCCTTCGATTCTTCCTCATCGATCCCGAGGTCCCAGTTGATTTGTGGGTCGGGATAGTGATTTGACTTTTATGACGAGTCCTAGGAAACTTATTCGACCAGACGGAAGTTCACGGGAGGGTTTCTCCTCGAGACCTCCATGAATATCTCTGTCTGAATAACACCCGGAATCTTTCCTATGACGTCGTAAACGGCCCGGTGAAGCTCGTCAAGTGATTGGCCCTTCAGGTTGACTATAATGTCGAAGCGCCCGGTCACTTCACGAATGAGTCGGACCCCCTCCACCTTTTCCACTTCCTTGAGCACCGACTCCCTCTGCTTGGGGTCGATGTTGAGGCCTGCGATGGCCCCGGCGCGCATCCCGAGCGCCTCTTCGTTGACTTGAACGGTGAACTTTTCGATCACCCCCCGTTTCTGCAGGCGTTTTATCCGGCTGTACATGACTGATAGGTTCACGCCCAGTTGTTTGCTCAGTTTCGGCACTGACACGGAGGCATCGGAGTAAAGGGATGAGAGAATCTTCATGTCAAGGTCGTCGAGTCTCGCCAAAGTTTGGGCCAGGGTCTTCTACGTTCTGCGAGATATTTCTACTTTTCAGTCAGATAGTCTCGGATGATTTGTAGCAAAGTTGATGGTATTTGGATATTTTAGCTGCTCTTCGACGATTCCTCGACCTTCTTGGCGTTTACCTGGTATGTCTCTTCTGTAATTGTGTTCCCCCGGACCAGCTTTCTCTTCTTGGCTCCTTCCTCTTTGGACCTAAAACCAACACCTTCGGTCATGAGCACATAGTTCTTCCCCCCACCCAGGGTATCGGCTCTCATGGGAAATCCGGCCCTGTCGCTGCCGCCAGTAATCATTATTCTTCCGCTGAGCCCTATTGCCGAGCCTTCAATCACTTCTCCTACTTTTCGTCCGATTAGAGGCTGTGCCTGGGCATCCTTGATCTCAGAGGCTTCCGACTTTCCTGTCTTTGGGTCAGAAAGCACGAGCTTGAAAGACACCATTCAGGCGGCTCCGATTTCAGCGGGTAAATAAGCTTGGAGACGTCAGCAGGGATTCCCGAGAGCCGAATGACGAGGTTGGAGGCCAGGAGCTGAGGGAACACCGACAGGGATTTCCAACAAATCCGGAGCTCTGGCTCAGATGGCACGAATTAGCGCTACCCATTCCGATCGACTAAAATCCGTACATGGGGTCGTTGGGTGACTTGATGGCGATGATTTCCTCGAGGACCCCGCGCTCGTTCGGGGCGAGTGAGCCGAGAAGCTTTGTCCTAAGTACCTTGGCTTCATGGCTCTTCGGCATGGTGTAAATGGTGTCGTTCTCCTTGATCTGCCGTCCCAGCGTTGGCCCATCAACAGATATGGCGACCTTGTCCCCAACCTTGGCTTCGTTCAGGGCCTTTCCCTGGTCCTGAATCTGTTGCACGGTCCCCAACTCCAGGCCGTGTGAGGACATTAGTCTCACTTTGGGCCGGAGTGTTCCTGCTATTATTTCGACGCCGAAAACAGCGGGGTCATTCCGTCTGAAAAACGTCCCTGGTACCACCTTGAGCTTGCAGGGCCGGGTGAGGCTCGACAGCGCTGCCTTTTCGTCCGCTTCCCTCTTTGCCACCGCCCAGTTGACGTAGTTGTCAATCACTTCGTAGATAATCGCGGACACAAAGATCGGGTTGCTTCCGACGTAATCCTTCGCTTCTGGCAGCACCTTGGCGTCGAACCCGAGAATCGCCCCAAGGTATGGGTCGTGCTCTCCCACGACCTGTGCGTCGACGATGTCGTTCTTCGATATGTCTCCGATGTCTGCCTCCCTTACCGGGATTCCGCGCTCTTCGAGCATCCTGAGTAGCGCTTCTAGACCGCCGATGCTCCCAGCCTTCACTATGACCCCCATGTTGTCCGTCTTCACAACGATGTTGGAGAGCTCCTTCTCCATCTCGGCCTTTAGCTCCTGGAATTCCCTGTCAGTCTTGAACGAGACTACCGAGGTCCCCGGGACAACGCCGGCCAGGTCAGCGGAAACCAACTTCACCCCAGCAGCAGCGTGGACAGAGTCGACGGGGGTGAACCTATCCCGCGGGTCTCGCATCTCGTCCAAAGGCTTCGGCATGAAGAGGGCCTTGACTTTCGACTTTATCGCACCTTCCTTGCGCACGAGCCCGATTGAATCCCCTACGCTCAAAGAACCCTCGGTCAGAATTACATTCGCGGTCTCTCCGATACCCACCTCCTCCTGCATCTCGAGAATGATGCCGCGTCCGCCACCTGGTTCTCCGGTCTGCAATCTCCCTTTCAGGAACTGCTGGGCGAGGCCGATGAGCATTGCGAGCATCTCGGGCATACCCACGTGCGCTCTTGCAGAAACAGGGACGATTGAGACCTGTTTTCTAAAGTCCTTGACACGATAGTAAGCATCTGACTGGAACTCAAGACGAGATAGCCCGCCAACGACGTTGTAGAGCCTCTCTTCCAGCTCGTCATTCCACTCCGGAGGCTGCTCCTTCATCACCTGAAGGAGTGGGCCATGACTCCCCTTCCTCCAGCCATTAATCATGTCAATCTTGTTGAGGGCGACCAGGAATGGAACGCGGCGTTGCTTCAGTATGTCTATGCTCTCCAAGGTCTGGTTTTCGAGCCCCTTGAGGACGTCCACAACGAGGATGGCAATGTCGGCGGCGGAACCACCCCGGAGTCTAAGATTGGAGAAGATGGCATGTCCCGGCGTGTCAATCATTAGGAGCCCGGGTATCTGAAGTTCCCCCCCTGCCTTGTCCAGAAGCGGCCCGCAGATCTCCCTCAGGGTATCCATCGGGAAAAAGCTGGCGCCTATCTCTTGAGTGATCCCGCCTACCTCACGGGCCTGAACCCCAGTCCCCCTTAGAGCGTCCGCCAGACTAGTATTGTGCACTATCAGACCATTGGCCAAGAAGTTGTGTGTACCGTCAACTGTGAAATCATATACCGTGAACTCGCCCTCGGCGACATCGAGCCCTGTTACCCTAACCATGCAGAATCGTTTCAGCACCCGCTCAAGGTTGGGGTTCTGATAACCTGGAAGCGCATCAAACATCTGCGCTAGGGCGCCCTTGCTAAGGTTGGAGTAGCCTTCGTAACTGGAGAGTTGGAACTTCTTGTCCCATACGACCTTTCGTTCTGCCCTTTCTGATTTGAAAAAGCTCCCCGGAATTGGGGTAACTTCGAAGACGCGATTCGTCTCGGAAAACCGCAGTTGTTCCCAGGCGGCCTCCGACTTTCCTCTCTCCTTGAACCCGACGTGATTCAAGAATGAGATTATGTTGTTGCGCCCACTGATGTAAATCTCGCTGGAATGAGACTTCCCATGGTAAGCTAGGCAACCGAACCTTGAAAGCAGCATCGGCAACTGCTTCATTAACATGGGACTCTCGCAGCCCACCCCTATGTTCTTCCCTGTCTGGACAAAGCCTTCTGCATCGAAAAACCCCCGGAGAAATGCAGCCACCATTTCGTCAGGCATCATGGCAATTACTCTCGGAACATGCAAGGCTCTCGTCTTGTCGCCGACGGGGTAGTCAAATACGTCGACAAGGAATCTAGATAGCGACGCCCCTCCCCTATGCCTGACAGTGAATGAAGTTCGCTCCCAAGTCTTCTTCGCTCTCACGCCGAAGGCTGACTTTAGGGCTCGCTTGTACTCTGAAATCAGGTCGGGAGATGTGTTTGATAGGTAGGCATTTCTAGCAATCCCATCCCCGTACAAAAGACCGACGAGATACACTAGATCATTGAACTGAGTCCTCGTCGTTGGAACCCTTATCCAGGGCGAGCTTCTCCACGCGGCTCTATCGTGGGAACTAGACTTGATACTCTCAATCGCGTCATACCCTGCGTGCAACGGGATTCCTGATAGATTGAGCAGCCTTCGATAGGTACTTGCCCTGAAGTAACCAACCCTCATATGGTGCTGAAGAATCTTATCTCCAATTTCCTCGCCAACTCTTGCAGTTCGTCCGGAGACTGAGAGTTTCAGGCGACCTTTCATGTCTGAATTTGGCTTGATTAGAAAATCATCTGACAGTAGGACCAGGATTCGATTCTTGATCTCCTCGGGTCCATTTTGAACCACTCGCGATTCTGTTGGGAGTAGCAAATAGTCGCCAAGCTTAAGCTTCTCAGCCTCCACGTATGCCTCTTCACCTGTGGGTTTCAGTACCAAGAATCTGTGTTCGGGAGTGGTGGACACGTCGTATCCAGATTTTGTGCGGACGTGGACTAGTCTGTCCGATTTCAGTTTCCAAACATGTGAAACGGGTTTGGGAACAACATTGCCGTCCGACCCTACGGACAGCACTGACATGTTCTTGGCTGGGTAAACCACGCCATCAGGGCATTGAATCGGCTCTCCCGACCTGAACTCTTCAAAACCGACTCTCGCTTCGGTTAGGGTTCCATCGGCGAGCTGAAGGATGGTATCTCCGCTAACGCATTTGCCACTATCTACGTGGCCTAGAATGACAACGACGGGTTGTCTCATCCCGCCCTTCTGTTCTGACATGTGCCATCGAGCTCCTTATGACGCACTCACCCTCTCGTCTTTCCGAAGAAGACGCCGCTCTCCTTAGTAAAGCTCTCTGTCGAGTCTGAAGCGTGTATCGTGTTGTCGGTATACCCTAGGCTAAGGTCCCCCCTGATCGTGCCGGAGGGCGCCTCCCAGCTCTTGGTGGCGCCGACCATTCTCCTGACAGTGGCCACTGCGTCCCTCCCCGAGAGGACCACACCAACCACCGGACCGGAAGTGATGAACGTGACAAGCTCCGCGAAGAAGGGCTTGCCCCTGTGAACGGAGTAGAACTCCTCTGCCAGGGTCTTGGACATTGTCTGCATCTGAAGCCTCTGGATAACGAACCCCTTTCGCTCGAACCGAGCAACGATCTCCCCGACGAGCCCTCTTCTCACTCCATCGGGCTTTATCACGATTAGCGTTTCTTCCGTGGATGAACTCATTTCTTCTTCGTGCCTCTCGCCCACTTCAGCTTCCTTGGGTCACGCCCCAGCTTTAGCTCGTTTATTCTGCACTTCGAGGAGCAATATGATCGCGTCGAGCCGTCGTTCCTTACGAAAAGAATGCCGGAGCCGAGCCTGACTTCCTTGCCACAGAATGCGCATCTCTTTGGAACATACATCTCAGGCACTTACACCCCTTTCTTTCTTGGCCTTTGAAACTTGGAATATAAAGGAACACTTGGTCTCTTTGCCGCCTGCTTCGGTAATCTAACCCTGCAGCAATCTGGCCCGAGCAGCCCAAGCGTCAGGCCGTTCTCATGAGTAGGCGTATACACCCCAGTATGTCACCCTTTATGGCATGAGACGCAGAACAAAAGCGTTGATAGGAGTCGCCGTTGTTGCGGCGGTTGCATTTTTCATCTTTGCCCCAGTAGTCTATTCGCCCACCACTGTTTATGGCGGCCTTTATCTCCAGACCTATCCTACTTATCCAAACTGGAAGTCGCTGAGTTGTTGGGCGTTTGGAGTTGGCATGTATTATGGACAGGAAGCCCGATGGGTGCCCGCTATCAATGGTGTCGGGGGTTACAGTGGGACGGCCACTGGTGCTGTGACGGCTCAGTATAGTAATGCCACCCAGTTCGGATGTCCGCCCGCCTCGGCATCAATTCAACCTGCCTAGCGACCTATCGCAACTTAGCCGCAGAGGCCGTTCTCATGAGTAGAACTTTACACCCAATGGCCACCCTCTGAGGCATGAGGAACGGAGCGGTTGCGGCTCTGCTGGTGGTGGCAATACTAGCGGGCGCAGGGGCGGGTTATTTCATTGGCACTTCTATCCAAGGCAAAACAACATCAACCATGACTTCCCACCTGTATCAGTTGGAGTTCGTTCAGGAATCGAATTGCCCCTATGGGTCATGGCTTGTCCCTTGGGGCGTGATGAATAATCACCTGACGATTGCTCAACCACCGAATGCAACTCTGCCGCTATCATACGGCGCAACCCACCTAACGGGCAACAGCACCTATTCGACCATATTATACTCCCTTCCTAACGGAACATACAACTACTCGATACTGCCGAACGACCCACTAGGGACGGAACAATCTGGCAACGTGACAGTCGACGGAAGCAAGGTCGTAGTTCAAGTCTATGCATTCGTTACGCCGATGGGCTGCTCATCGACCACAACTGAAGCGCAGACCACGACTACGGTCACATGTGTTCAGACGCTCTTAGCCCCGCTTTACCTAATTATCAAGAACGACAGTGGCGCACCGATTCCTGACCAGCCACTGACAATCCAAGCCCATCTGCTCGTAGGATTTACCTACAATTGGGCCACGGGCAGGTGCGACTCGATTCTTTCAACGCACCTCTGGATGAACGAGACAGGCTCAGACGGCAAGATAGAATTGGGCATGACTGGAGATGTCTTCAACATAACAACGATTTACCTCGGCAGGACATACCAAGTCAATGCCGATGCTGAAGGAGCGGAGAGTGCAGAGTGTGTTACTTTGAGCCTGCCTTCAGGCGCAGTGAACATGACCTATGCAGGGCAGTTCCAATATCAGTGCTAACGCCAGTCGAAGCCCGCCGAAATTACCAGATGGTTTGAACCCAATTATTTGGTCGCAAACCAACGGTAGAGCGTCAGACGCTTCTGAAAGCCACTGGAAACGAGGTTATACGTTCGCCTGCGGGCGTAAGTCTCAGGCTACCGCACCCCTTTCTTTCGGTGCATTTGGAACTTGGAATATGAAGGGCTCGGAGCGTTCTTTGCGAGGGAAAGCTGGACCTCCCTATTGAGCGTCGGCTATTCCTTTTACTTTAGCCTTCTAGCCTCGCGCTCAGTTTCTCTAAGGACCAAGACATCCCCCATCCTAATGGGTCCCTTGACGTTCCTCGTCAGGATGCGCCCTTTCTCCTTGCCGTCGAGTATCTTCACCCTCACCTGTGTTATTTCGCCGGCTACGCCTGTACGGGCCACAATCTGGACGACCTCGGCGGGGGTCAGGGTTTCGGCTTCTTTCCTGCTGCTCATTGCGCCTTCTTCAGCCTGGACAGCTCTTGGGTCACCTGCTCCAAGATCTGGTTACCTTCTCCAGCGTCGAGGACTGCTGCAGACGCCGTGGAAACGTCTATCCCGATGGCGGGACCTATCTGGTCCTTTGACGGGACGAAAACGTAAGGTATCTTACGTTCGTCGCACAGAATTGGGAGGTGAGCGACAACTTCCGGCGGGGTGACGTCTTCGGCGATGACAACGAGCTTCGCCTGTCCTCTCTCAATGGCTTTCGTGGATTCGTTCGTTCCCTTTCTTACCTTGCCGGTTCGCGATGCTTGCCTCAGCACCTCGTAGGCCGCCTCTGAGACCTCCTTGGGAGTCTCGAACTTGATGTAGTAGGGCTTCTTGTCTGGGGTCATCCTTCAAATCTCCCAAACCAGCCCTTTTGGGCCAGCATATAAGCTGTTGCGGATTCAGGAGGGAAATCGAGTCATCCGCTGAGGATGAATTCGCCCGGAGAGTCCAGCCTGGCGAACCCAAAACGGGGAAACTGGACGATGTCCCCTTCCTTCAGTGAGGATACTGACTCTTCCGCGAACCCGGAAACTTCCTTCAGACTGTTCTCGTTGTAAACATCGCCTTCCAAGAACAGCACGTCTGGGACTGTTACCCTGATTTCCACGTGCGCGGGAGTGACCCACTGGAACTTCCTCAGGCTGCCTTTGACCTCTTCTCCTGCGTACTTCCCCGATGCCTTTGGTCCGTTGGAAATCACCAGCACGTTGTAGAGGTCCATCAATCGGAAGATGGATCCTTTCTTTACGGACTTGAGGTCGCCTGCTGAGACGAAGAATTCCCCCGCCGTGTTTACTTTCCTCGAACCCATATTGCCCTGGGGATGGAAGGGGATCGTCGCCGCGCGCTTGGGCGCCTCTTCTACCGTAAGGGCAACTGGGTCGGGGACGAAGAATATGCGCTTTGAGATAGGGTCAAGGAGCTTCCTGTTGAGCGAAAGGAGCATGCTCCAGTCGTACTCGTGTTCAGTCTTAGTGTACCCCACTTGCAGGGTGAACTCCCGGATGGTCTGAGGAATGATCCCCCGACGCCTCAGTCCCTCTACGGTGGGCATTCGGGGGTCGTCCCAGCCGCTCACGAGCTTCTTCTCTACTAGCGGCCTGAGGAGGCGCTTGGAGACGGGAGCCCCCCTGAAGTTGAACCGGGAGAATTGAATTACTTCCAAGGGGCGGAACCTCAGCGCGTCGCGGATTAGCTGCTGAAGTTCGTTCCTGAACTCAGAGCTCCTGAGCACGTGAGTAATCCTGCAGATTTCGTCCTCGACGGCGTTGGCCAGGTCGTACGTGGGCCAGAGGGTGTACTTCGTCCCTGTCAGGGGGTGAGGAGACTCGATTATCCTGAAGAGGTTGGTGTCGCGGAGGGAGTAGTTGGGGCTCTGCATGTCTCCCTTGAACCTGATGACGAAGGACCCCTCCTTGTACTTCTTCGCAAGGAGCAGGTCCCAGATCTTTAGATTCGCCTCGGTCGAATTGCTCCTGTGCTCGCAGGGTACTCCCTCGAACCTGAGACGCTTGACTTTGGCCTCGTCGCATGAGCAGGCGTAGGCATCTCCCTGTTCCACGAGCCTTCTGCCGTGCTCGTAGATTATTCCCATGTCGTCGGAAATGTTCTTCTCGTGGTCCCACTTTATCCCGAGCCACTCGGTCCCCCTGCGGAAGCTATCGTAGTACCTGAGCTGAACCTTTCGCGGGTTGGTGTCCTCAAAGCGCAGCCAGAGCTCGCCGTCGTACATTTCCTTGTAGAGATAGTTGATTGTCCAGGCCATCGCGTGCCCGATGGTCATGAATCCGGAGGGCTCAGGGGGAAGGCGGAAGGCGGTCTTCCCTTTGACGGCGTGCGGGAGTGGCGGGAGGCCCACACGACCTTCCTTCTCCCTGGACTCTTCGGAGCCGGGAAACCTTTCCTCCAGGGCCTTCTCCTGTTCTGCTAGGCTCATGGAATTGATCCGCTCTACGGCCTGGGCCGATTTTCTGGACACAAGACCCGCCTTTGACCTCAGCTCCGGAACTTCCGCCAGCACCCTCCCGATAACCGCTCCCACCTCTGCCTTCCCGTTGTGCCTTGTCGCATTGAGCAGCGCGGCCTTCTCGACGACGGCGGAGACGTCGTCCTCTGATTCGTCTACCATTCTCTCTCTACGGCGAACCTCGCGAAAGACCTAAGCGTTTCGGATGCGTCCCTGTCTCCCTTCCACCTTATCCCATTCAAGGTCGACAGCGCCTCCTTCATGAGTTCGGTTGCTCTTTTCCTGGCAAATCCGATTGCGTCGTATTTGTCGATCAATGATAGAACGTAGGAGACATCCCCTGTTGTCTTTGCCTCTCTTTTCTTGTTCATAATTGAGATGACCTTGTCCCTTTCGCCCTGGCCTGCGACGGCAAGCAAATGAAGCAGGATGAGAGTCCTCTTTCCCTCGAGGATGTCGTCAGACTTCGCCTTGCCATACTTCTTCTCGTCCCCCACAAGATTAAGGGAGTCGTCCTGTATCTGGAAGGCGATTCCCAGGCTGATCCCGAACTCCCTAAGCATATCCAATACAGGTCCCTTCTCTCCGGCCACTATGGCGCCAAGCCTACATGGACTCGCGACCGTGTACCACGATGTCTTGCGCGTGCACATCTCGTAGTAGTCCTTCTCGCTCAGGTCCCACCTCTTCTCGACGACCCAGCCTAGTTCCATGTGTTGTCCTTCAGTAGTCTCGTTCACCATGTGGGAGAACTCTTGCATTACGGCGAATGTCCTTTCGAGTCCTAGCCTGGGCTTGTTCATGAGAATTGCCTCCCAGGTTCTTGCGTGTAGGGCGTCCCCCGCATTTAGGGCGAGCGCCTCGTCGTACTTCCTGTGGAGAGCGGGCTCCCCTCGCCTTAGCTCGGAACCATCTTCGATATCGTCGTGGATGAGAATCCAATTCTGAAAGAGCTCGATGCATGATGCCGTAAGCAGCGCGTCGTCCTCGGTTCCGCCTGCGGCCCTGCAGGTCGTCACGCACAGGAATGGCCTCATTCCCTTTGCTTGCCTCCCTGGATAGTCCCTCATCATGGTGTAAAGAAGGTCGACCTCTCTTATGCCGCTCGACTTGGGCAGGAGCTGATCGAGGATTAGGCCGTCGACCCTTGCCTTAACCCTCTTCATTTCGGCCGGAAGGTCGGTCAAGCGCCAGACCAGCACCTCTTTGCCTTTAGGCCCTTACCACCGTTCCGTAGAAGTCCATGCCTCGGAGGGCCTTCGAGAACTCATTCCTGCGGTAGCCCGATACAAAACAGACCCTTGTCCCCCCAGAAGCGATTCTTGCCGCGACATCAAGCTTCAGTCTCATCCCCCCAGTCGCATCGTCGCCCCCGGGGACGGTCATGCGCCTGATCTTGGAGGGGGAGAGTTCCGGGACGATTACTCTTGTGTTCTCTTCGTACACACCATCCACATCAAGGGCGAAGACCGCCCTCTCTGGGACGAGAATTTTGGAAAGTTCTAACATTATGACATCACCGGAAAGCACCCTGAAACCCGTCGGCGTAAGGCTGACGTCTCCAAAAGTGACAGGGGTCAACCCTTCCTTCAGGAGGCCCCTAAGCCAGTTCGCGACAGGAATCTTTCCCGCCCTGCTCACGGCATCGAATGGTGAGAAGGGGTAGGGGTTGAGCTTGAATTCCATCATTGTCCTGCAGATCATCCTGTTTAACTCGTACATCGCACCTCTGGTCTGTGCTACACCTACGGCGGGCGCCTCAGACGCCTCCGAAGAGATCCCATGCTGCTTGGCAACAACGTGTCCGAATGAGCCTCCGCCGTGAACCACGACAACCTTCTGGTCAGATGAGGCGATTTCTTCGGAAAGGGCTGAGACAACGTCCGGACGATAAGAGAAAGGCTTCGACTTGTCTGTGATTACCGAGCCGCCGATCTTCGTTACTACCGTTCTAACCAGCTTTTCACTCCCTGTACGGGTATCTTCACCCTGAACGTTTCGAACCCTCGCGCCGACAGCCCTGAAACAATGCTTTTTTCCTTTCCTTCTGGCGCCACCGCCAGAACGCTCCCACCCCCTCCTGCACCAGTGAGCTTTGCCCCGTAGCTCCCCATCGAAAGGAGCACGTCTACAATCTGGTCAAGGGTGTTGTTTGACACACCAAGGGACATGAGGGCTGCATGATTGACTGTAAGCAGGGTTCCGAGCTCCCTCATGTCGCCCTCTCGGAGCATCTCTGAAGCTCGTAGACTTAGCTCGCTCATCCCCCTGGCGAGCATCTCGAACATTCCAGGATACTTTTCTTTCATCTTCGAAACGTGCCCGATTTGACCCCTGGTACTCCGTTTCAAGCCCGAGTAGGTAAGTATGAGCGAGCGGGTGCCACCGAACGAGATCCTCTTCGGGGGTGTATCCGTCCTGAACAGTATCACGCCACCGTGCGCGCAGACAGCGGGGTCGATCCCCGATGGGTTCCCGTGAATGCTCCGTTCGCCAACCATCGCACAATCGACTAGTTCCGGAACGGACAACCCGAGGGAATTGAGCTCCGAGAAAGCCGAAGCCACTGCCACCATTGTCGCAGCAGATGATCCTAGCCCTGCTCCTCCGGGAACGTCTGAAGAGATCGTCACTCTCACGTTTGGCTTTTCCGAGAATTCCCTCGCCATCGCCTCCACCACTCGGGACACAGGCAGGAGCTCCGGTGACCCTGTCATACCGAATAAATCTGAGACGACCTCGAACCTTGAGGAGGGCTCGATCGTGACGTGCACCTTCCGGGGGAGCGCAGCCGCAACGGCCCAGGCGCCGTGCACCACGAAGTGCTCCCCTGTGACGATTGCCTTGGCGGGTGCCTCCGCTATGGCCCTCATGGCTCAGACGAACCGGAGGGCGCCATAACCTACGACTTGAAGATTATCACCTGTCGTGTCCCCGCTAGTAGCGTACTTCAAGAGCTCTGGCTTTGAGAGACCGAGCGACCGAGCCGCTTCCATCACCGTCGCGATAGCGCCAAACCCGCAGGAAGTGACGTTGAGCCTGTCGAGGGTCGAGTAGAAGCCCTCAATGTCGTTTTGCAGGACGTGTTGCAGTAGAGCCATGTCCTTCTGCCTCGCAACCTCAGCGGGCTCGTAGTGAGTAAGGTCTGAAGATGCGACCAAGACGGCCCTTCTGCCCCTGAGGAGCTTCGCCAGCGCCGCAGCCAGGGCTCTGGTAGTGTCGATGTCCTGGAATATTAGCGAGATGGGGAGGAACGGGACGGAGTCACCGTAGATTCTCTGAAGGAATGGGAGCTGAACCTCCAGAGAGTGCTCAAGCCTGTGGGCTCCGGGGTCGAATACTACTGTCTCTTCTAGTCGGTTCATCTCCCTCGCCGCCTCGGAATCCACCCGCATCGTGCCCAACGGGGTCTGCCACATTCCCTCTTTGAACGTGGACACGCCGCTGCCAATCCCATAATGGTTCGGAGCCACGACGACAATGAGTTCCGGGTCAGGGAGAGACGAGACGTGGAGGTACGAGTGGGCGGCCACAGGGCCTGAATAGACGTAACCTGCATGGGGGCACACGACCGCTACGAGACTTGCCCCCGTCCTCCGTGCGGGAGGGGACTTGCCGGGGCCTAGAGGGTGCACGTAGCACTGATCTATGAGAGACGCGAGTTCTGCTGGGTCAGCCGGATAGAATTGGCCCGCCACCGCAGGTTTTCTTACGAGCACACCACTCGGCTACTCGCGCCGCTCTGATATACGCTCGTCGAGGCCTTCTGGCTTGGGCTCCTCCTCGAGCTTGGTTTCGAAGTCCTCTATGCTGTATTTCATTGGCTGATCCTCCGCCAGTAGGCCGGAATGGTTGAGAGTTGCCCTGGCGAGGAGCCAGAAGATGGCCGCTATCGCTTTCCGCCCCCTGTTGTTACCAGGGATTACGAGGTCGATGTCGTCGGTAACGTTGTCGGTGTCACAGACCGCAATTACGGGGACACCAAGCTTCCCGGCCTCAACAATGGCCTGCATGTCAGACATGGGGTCGGCTACAACTACAAGCTCTGCATCCAGATGCCCGGGATAGAGCGGGTTGGTGAAGGTCCCGGGCATGAACCTACCAATACGGGGCATTGCTCCAGTAAGCTCGCAGAACTTCTCGACTGCCATGGCGCCATGCTCTCGGCTGGTGTAGACGACCGTGTTCTTGGCACCGGTCGCCGCGATGAACTTCCCTGCCACGTCAATCCTCTGCAGGGTCTTCGAATAGTCAATCATGTGAAGGCCATCAGGGCGCGGCCTTGCCGTGAACTGCTCCATGGTTTTGGTGCGCACGGGTGTACCGATGCGTATGCCTGTGGCGAGCAGGGCCTTTTCAGAGAGGCCATGGACGACCATGGTGTCTGCCGAGCCGGCTTCGTCGTCGTCGAACTCAGACATGGTCATTCAGCCCTGACTTTAGCTACAGCTCAGATTTCCGTCCGTAGAACGGAAGCACCTGGTCAATTACGTCCACCGATGAGATCAGCATGCGCCTGCAGCAGTATCTCTTGAGTCCGAGGTCGTCGAGCACCTTGCCTGGCTCCTCTCCAGCCTTGACCCTGGCCTGGAAGGGGGCGAACTTGTCCCCAATGAGGTTACCACAAGTGAAACAACGGACTGGTATCATCATGTCTATCTACCTGTATGACTTCTGGCGCTTCCTACGCGCACCTGGTCCTCCAAATTTCTTGGGCTCAGCTTGTCTCGGGTCGCCAGATAGCAGGTATTTATTGTATGCATTCAGCTTGTCCCTGATTTCACTCCCGCGTACCTGATCTACGTATGCTCTTGCGATTGCCATAGCCGCGGCGTCTGCCTGCCCCATGAACCCCCCACCGGCGACGCTCACGTCAAGGTCGTACTTCTCCCTGAGGTCACCGACAACTTGGACTGGCCCCAGCAGGTGCAGCCTGGCCGGCTCTGGCTCCCATAGTTCGACAGGAGTTCCATTGACCCTTATGCGCCCCGCCCCGGAGAATATGGCGGCAGTAGCCCTTGCGGTCTTCCTGGCACCCGAGTAGAGCTTCGGCGGCTTCTTGACTATTGTCTTACCAGAGGCTGTGGTCGGCATTAATCGTTCCACCCAAGACTCTTCGAGAGGTCGCCCATTGTAACGTAAACCGGAACCGGACGGGTCGCCGTTGTCTCCTCGAACTTTGTCATCTTCGCTTGATCCAAGCCTGAAGGCACGCCGACGTACACCCTAAGCCTCTTCATCGCAGTGGCTCCCTTTGGTTTCTTCCTCGGGACCATGCCCCTGACCATTCTTCTGAGAATGTTGTCGGGCCGCCGAGGATGTATGGGACCGTAGATGGGGTTGACCTTGCTCCCTAGCTCCAGCCTTTCCTTCCATTGGTTAATCACTGAAGTTCTGCTCCCAGAAATGAGCGCCTTCTCCGCATTCACAACCACGACTCTTTTTCCCGAAAGGACCATCTTTGCTATCTTGGACGAAAGCCTGCCTGCTATCTGATTTGTCGCGTCTATGTAGACAGTTTCCTCACTTGACAAGCCTAACACCGCTCCCCTTCGGATACTTCTTTAGAAATTCCCCTACCGTGAGGGCGGACCCTCCCGAAGCTTTAATCTTCGACTTCGCGCTGGCCGAGAAAGCGAAGGCACCCACCGTCAATTTCCTCTCCAACGTTCCGGTTCCGAGAACCTTGCCAGGGACGAAGACAGCGTCGCCCTCTCCGGATATTCTCGAAATCCGACCCAGATTCACTTCGACTCTGGTCGAGGCAGGGTTCGACAGGAGGCTCGACGCCTCCGTCCAGATACGGGCCTTCTGCCTCTTGCCCGCCCTCTCTAGCATGATTGAGGCGTGTCTCAGGACGGGGTTAGTCGCGGTCATTGGGTACCACTCACTGCCACCTCGATGTCCTTGAGCTTCTTCTCAAGGAGTTCGATAGCCTTGATGACGATTTCTCTCGCAGGGAGGCCTCCTGCCGATTCGACATTCAAAATGAAGGTTCCCTCTTTCTTCCCATCTGTGAGGGTGGCTACGCTGCACGGCTGCCACTTGGCGTGCTCCTTGCCGCGACCGAGTCGAGCGTAAGCTTCGAGCTTGACTGATTGCCCCATGGCGAGCTTGACGAGAGGGATGGTCTCGCTGACAGGCCTGACGTCCCTGTCTTCGGAGACCAGGTCGCCTGACATGACGGTCGAGACTTTATCCTTTCCCTTGGCGTCGAGGACGAATAGGACGCGGCATTTGTGGCACCCAAGTGGGTTGCCGCAGTCGCACTCTTCGGGCAGGTTGTACCTCGACAGGTCGGTCTTGATTGGAATCATCCCCAGCCTGTGGGCAAGAATCTCGTCGTAGAGGACCGACGAATTCTCCAGTATCACGACGTCGTCGATTGCCATCGCGGGCACTTCGGCGATGCAGAACCTACGGACGGCGTTGGCATAGGACCTGTCTATGCCTTCGAGCTGAAGTGAGACCGTATTCCCAGTGTCCTCCAGAACTTTTACTTCAACCATTGACCAAACCACCTGACTGGATACAAGCTCTCATGAGACGACGCGTTTCGGGGTGCGGAATTACTTCCTGTTAAAAGAGTTTCTGAGCCGTCTAGGGGGTTTCAGACTTTGTGACGAACCGGTTACAATTTTTCCTGAATGAAATGCTTCAAGATTTATAACCAAAGGGAGAAGGGCAGGCTCGAAACATGGCGGAAGCCTCAGAATTCAGACACCTGGTCAGGATCTCAGGCAGAGACCTTGAAGGTGGCAAGAAACTCATAGTTGCCCTGTCAGACCTGAAGGGGGTAGGGTACAACTTCGCGAACGTGATCACCACCAAGCTCAGCCTCGACCCTCGGGTCAGGCTGGGAACGCTCTCTGAGGAACAGGTGAAGCAAATCGAGGAGGCGATAACAAGTACGTCTAAAGCGGCACTGCCAAGGTGGTACTACAACAGGAGGAACGACCCCGAGACGGGTGAGGCGAGGCAGCTCCTAGGGTCTGACCTTGACTTTGTGCAGAGGAACGATATTGAGGATGAGAAGAACATCCAGAGCTGGAAGGGCGTAAGACACGGCCTGGGACTCAAGGTAAGGGGGCAGCGCACCAGGACCACGGGGCGGAAGGGGAGGACGGTTGGGGTAAGGAAAGCGACCCTGGTGGCGGCGGCAAAGGAAGCCGCAGCGAAGAAGGAAGAGAAGTAGGATTTGGGAGACCCGAAGAAGGCGAGGAAGCAGTACAGCAGGCCGAGAAGCCCATGGCGTGCGGACCAGCTGGCACAGGAACTCTACCTTCTTGGGTCATACGGGCTAAGGAACAAGAGGGAGCTCTGGAAGGCTGAGACTCAACTGAGCTCAGTGAGGAAGCAGGCAAGGACGTTGCTGGCGGCCACCCAGGTCGTAAGGGAGAGGGAGGAGAAGAAGCTGCTGGACAGCCTGAGAAGGAAGGGTCTCATCAGGGAGGACGCGACCCTCGATGACATCCTCAGCCTGACGGTGGAGGACATGCTGGCGAGAAGGCTCCAGTCGATGGTCTTCAAGAAGGGGATGGCCGTATCCGCCCTGCATGCCCGACAGCTCATCGTGCATGGGCACGTGGCCATAGGCGATAGGATAATCACGGTCCCCGGCTACGAAGTCGGGGGGACCGATGAGGGCATGATCACACTAGTCGGGGGTTCGGCACCAAGCCAGGCGGCGCCTCCAACAGCCCAGGTGGAGGGGGAGAAGCAGGAACAGGTGAAAGGGGAGGCCGAGCCTCCGGCCGAGGTCAAGTGAGATAGATGTCAGAAGAAGAAGTTCTGGCGGACAAGTGGGGGGTTTGCCACATCTATTCGAGCTACAACAACACAATTGTTCACATCACAGATCTGACGGGGGCCGAGACAATCGCCTTCTCTTCCGGAGGGAGACATGTCAAGGCAGACAGGTTCGAGTCTTCCCCCTATGCCGCAATGAGGAGCGCCTCGGCGGCGTCCGACGTGGCCAAGTCAAAGGGGATCACAGCCGTTCACATCAAAGTCAGGGCTGTGGGGGGCACGGGCCCCAGAACACCCGGTCCCGGCGCTCAGGCCGCAATCAGGGCCATAGCAAGGGCGGGATTCAAGATCGGTCGCATCGAGGACGCCACCCCTATTCCTCATGATACGACGAGGAAGAAGGGCGGGCGCAGGGGCAGAAGGGCGTAGACCCTACAGCTGCTTTAGCACTTCTACAGAATCCACCTTTCCGTCCCCGTCTCTGTCTTCGCCTCTCAGCAGGGCGGCGAAGTCCCCTGACCTGTACTTCTGAAAGACTGTTTCGGCGAAGTTGCACACCCCGATTATGGCCGCCTTCGTGCCAGCCCCCGTCAACCCGGCGGCAATTACGCACGTCTTCGTGGGGTCCCAGGGATTCTTTACCTTCTCCACGATGCAGTCGAGTTCCGACCCATAGGTCTTCCCGTCTTGGTCTACTATGGCGCTCCAGAAGCCTGCTTGGCTGAATCGGACAGGGAGGTGCTGGTTAAGCTCCTCCGCCACCGTGTTGGTTCTCGGGCCGCCAACGACAATCAGGTTCGATGCCTGTAGTTTCTCGGCCCTAACATCAACGTCCAGCTTCACGGAGAACTTGGAAGGGAGCATAACGAACTGGCCAAGCGCGAACCCGAGTTGGACCGCATAGTGTCCGTCCCGTGCTTGGGTCCCTGCCTCGCCGTGTTGTAGAGGTGAGCCAACCACCACCCAGCCGTCGAACTCTCCTGAGCTGATGAACTCCTTGAAGAAGCGCCCAAGGGCCTTGGACCTGCTCGAAGACTTCAGCGTCGGCATCTGCTCCCCCTTCACAGGGAACTCCACGGCGTAACCGTCTGACGCCAGGGCGTAGAGCTTGGCCTCCCCGCCGCGTATCTGCTCGCTTCTCACTCGGGTGATGAGGCCTGCCCTCTCGAGGCGGCCTATGTGGTAGTAGACGGTCTGGTGGTGGGCGTCGAGCAGTCGGGCCATCTCAGCCGGGTACCTCGGCCCTGACGAGAGCAGTGCGAGTATCTTCTGGCCGACCTTGCCAGAGGCGGGTCTGAAGCCGTCAGGCTTGTCCGAGACAAGGACACGTTTGACAAGCCCGGCTTCCGAGTTTGGGTCGAAGAGGATCTTTTCCTTGGCCATCGGTCACGGCTGGAACATACCCTACATAAACGGCTTTGCATGGTGCGCCAATCCTAGCCCATCTCCAAGCCATACCATGCAGGGTTTCGTATGCAGGGTAAAGTGAAATGTTTTGCGGGGTTTAAAGAGCCGCGGGAGGACTCAAAAATCGAATGTGCGGGATAGTCGGATGCGTGGCTGAGGAGCCCGTGGCGGACATACTCCTCGAGGGGCTGAAGCGGGTCGAATACAGAGGTTATGATTCCGCGGGGATGGCGACCATCTCGGAGGGCTCGCTGTCGGTAAGGAAGGGCGTCGGGCGCGTGAAAGAAATCGAGCAGAGTATGAAACTTTCTGGCCTAAAGGGGAGCATTGGTATGGCTCACACGAGGTGGGCAACTCACGGGGGGGTCACGGACCAGAACGCGCACCCGCATACTTCTTGCAAGGAACTGATTGCAGTCATCCACAATGGCATAATCGAGAACTACCTCCCCCTGAAGAAGGCACTCGCGGCGAAGGGACACAGGTTCAGGAGCGAGACGGACACCGAGGTAATAGCGCACATGATCGAGGACGAGTACGAGCGGGTCCGCGACCCCGTGAAGGCGACCATGGCGGTAACCAAGAAGTTGAAGGGACAGTATGCGATTGCAGTAATGTTCCAAGACAGGCCAGATGTAATGGTGGGCGCGCGCAAGGACGCTCCTCTGATCGTCGGCGTCGGGGAGGGCAGGATGTTCCTCGCTAGTGATGTCCTGGCATTCATCGGGCACACAGACAGGACCATCTTCCTAGACAATTACGAGGTGGTGGAGCTTACAAAGGACAGAGTGCGCATCCTTGGGCCGAACGGGCGAGAAATCAGGCGCAAGACGACCCAGGTTGCCTGGGAACTATCTGATGTCTCCAAGAGCGATTTCGAACACTATACCCTCAAGGAAATCAATGAGCAACCCAGGACCGTTCTTAGCGCATCCGTCCAGGAGCCGGGAAAAGTCGAGGAGTTCGCCAGGGCCATACGAAGAGCAAAATCCCTCTACATCACCGCCTCCGGCACCTCATACCACGCTGGCCTGCTGATGAAGTTCAGGCTCAACAAGGAGGCAAGGATAAGGGTCGACACGGTCGTCGCTGGGGAACTCAAGGAGCACTCCGGGTTCCTTGGCAAGGGATCGGTGGTAATCGCCTTCTCTCAGAGCGGAGAGACAGCGGACGTTATGGAGGCAGTGAAAGAGGCGAAGAAACATGGGGCAAAGGTCTACTCCATCGTCAATGCGGCAGGCTCGACGCTCGCCAGGGAAAGCGACGGGGTGCTGCTTCTCAACTGCGGACCTGAGGTGGGAGTGGCGGCGACCAAGAGCTTCACTGCCCAGGTCGTCGTAGCGAACATTGTGGTAGACGCAGTGCTAGGCAGGAGAAGATCCAATGGGTTCAAGGAGCTATCAGAGGCGGTGGCAGAAGCGCTGAAGTGCGACGAGCAGGTGCGTGATCTCGTCTTCGAGTATAGGGACAGACCTGACTTCTACTTCGTTGCCAGGGGGTACGAGAGCCCCATAGCCATGGAGGGCGCCCTGAAACTGAAGGAGCTCTCCTACATCCATGCAGAGGGGATGCCCGCAAGCGAGCTCAAGCACGGGACCCTCGCCCTAATCGAGAAGGGGACCCCCGTGGTTGTGCTGAACCCAACCGGAGACTCCCATGCTGACTCCCTTTCGAACGCCGAAGAGCTCCGGGCGCGAGGCGCGGATGTGATTGGAATATCGGACCAGAAGGACGCGGTGTACAGGCATTACATCCGGGTGCCTAAGGTGCAGCCCAAGTTCGTCCCGATAGTCGAGGCGATACCCCTGCAGCTTCTAGCTTATCACATGTCTGTAGCCCGAAGAAACGACCCAGATTACCCGAGGAATCTGGCGAAGTCGGTCACGGTCAAGTAAACCCAAGATTCGAGCGCAGCGCTCATAAGACAATTAAGTGAATCTCGCCGACGCTTCAGCGTGGTGTCAAGGAAGGAGGTTCTGTCAAAACCAGTTTCCACCATTGAGGTGGGAAGGAAGAGCGTCTCCGCTTTGTTGGACGAGATGTCTCAGACCGGCTTTCAGGGCAAGAAGCTTGGTGAGGTCGCGAAGATATGGGCGGACATGGCAAGGGCAAAGGGCCTGACCGTTTTTCTTGGACTGACCGGGTCGCTCAGCACGACGGGGCAGTGGAAGATCGTCCGCTGGCTGGTGGAAAAGAGGTATGTGGACGTCATTGTCAGCACCGGGGCAAACATCTCAGAGGACATACTTGAGGCCCTCGGATACCATTACTATCAGGGTACTTGGCTAGCGGACGACGAAGAACTGCTGAGGCTGAAGATCGACAGGTTCTACGATGTTTACGCAGACGAGATGCAGTACAGGAAGCTAGAAAGGACGATCTACAACTTCGCTAACACGCTTGACACCAAAAAGGTCTACTCCACGAGGGAGTTCCTCTACGGGTTCGGAGGGTTCCTATCGAGAAGGGGGATAGACAGCATTGTGGCAGCTGCCTACAGGGCAAAGGTCCCGATGTACTCGCCCGGGTTGATAGACAGCGGATACGGCGTCGCCCTGAGTCTTCTGAGGCGTGAAAAGGGGAAGATGATCAGGCTGGACCAGACGAAGGACATGGAGGAGCTCGCCCAGATAGCCGAGAAGACGAAGAGGACGGGGGTGGTCTATCTTGGGGGAGGGGTCCCCAAGGACACAATTCAGCTGTCCACGATAATCAAGTCCCTGTCGAAGGGGGGTGAGGAGGAGACCCCGCACGAGTTCGCCATCCAAATCACGGCGGACAGTCCGCAGTGGGGAGGGCTGTCAGGGTGCACCCTCGAGGAGGCAATCAGCTGGGGGAAGATCTCGTCACATGCCAGGAAGGCGACCCTTTACGCGGACATCACCCTGGCCCTGCCGCTGGTCGCTCACGCCCTGAACGAGAAGGTGAGCCGGAGGACTGACCCACCCGACCTGTCTTGGGTGTTCAAGAACTAACCCAGGTGCGAACTCTCGGGGAACGCAGCCGCAGTGAGCTTCGCGCCCGCCTGTTGCCAGGACTGTTACAGGTTTTGATCCCGCCCCTTTTCAGACCTGGGGAACGCCTCGCAAATTGAGACGTCGAGCGCTAGGGGAGCGGGAGACCCTCATTCCCTGTCTGGCTTTATAAGAACAGAAACTTGGTTCCCTGAATTGAATGAAGGGCAGACTCGTAGTCTTTTGCGGCATCCCCGGGAGCGGGAAGACGACCATTGCGAAGCTCGTCGCGAACTCCTTCAGAGACTCGATAGTGATAGAAACCGACGACGTAAGAAGGATGCTCACCCACCCTAGCTTTTCCCCCGATGAGTCGAAATGGGTGTACAGCGCATGCTTCGCAATTGCGAAAGAGGCGTTGAAGGCAGGGTACTTCGTGTTCCTCGATGGGACGTTCCTGCGCGAGGAATACAGGCTCGAGGCGCGGATGTTGCTGAGGAGATACTACAATAGGGCAGACACCGTCTGGGTAAGGTGCGGAATTGAGACTGCCCTCCAAAGGAATTCTGCCAGGAACGCCGTAGTACCAGCTGTCAAAGTGAAGGCGATGTTTGACGCGTTCGAGACTCCCCCGGTAGCGGTAAGGATAGACAGCTCCAGGATGGCTCCTGAAGCGGCGTCAAGGCGAGTCGTTTCCGCGCTGAGGAGTTAGGGAACAGCGAGGGGGGCCAGGCACGCAGGGTGCTCTGGCGCCGGGACTGGGACTTTCCCCCTCTCGTTAGAGAGAGTTTTGAACCCAGAACCCGCTTGCGCGAGACAGGCTCGCCAGGTGGAATGATTTCCAGGCTTGCGCAGTTCTCTCTACTGCGCCCTACCAGATTAGGCGATCCCGGCGGACGCTGGGCGACCGGTGGCGGTTTAAAACCTCTACACGAGGACGACCAAACCGAGCGATTCTGCAGCTATAGAAGCATCACGCATCGAGGTAGCTCTATCGATTTTCTGGGATGGCGGGCATAGGAGAATCCACGCCTTAGTTTGGTGCTGAGACCATTCTGTTGAATGCCTCCACAACCGCAGGGTGGAATTCCTTCAATCCGCCGCAGACACTGCGTCCGCGGCCTGAACATCTGCCGCTGGCGCCTGCTCGGGAGTCTGTTTGCGCTTCGAGTGGCTTTTCCAAAGGCGCGGGTAAGTGCCGGCCTTCATGACCACCCTCTCCGTCGTGGACGCTAGGCCCCTCTGCAGGCTTCGCATCTCCCCGGTAGGAAGGAGGGCCCTCCCTATGGCAACGAGCTCTCCCTTCGCACTCATTAGGGCGACCGTATCGTCCTTTTTGATTCCCTCAGAAGCAGCGAGGACCCCGGGGATCCCCAGGCGCGCCCCGTGGCAGATGGCATCCACAGCCGAGTCTCTCACGACCATCTTTCCTATGTCACCAAGTGACTCCTCGATAGGGAGCACGAGCTTCCGGAGTGGTGCTTCGTCACCTTCCTTCAGTCGGAAGGCTGCGTCGTTCAATTGATGCAGCGAGACTAGGCCCCTCTCTTCGGTCAGGGGACCGACCTTCGTCCTTCGCAGCTCCACCATGGTGGCTCCCACGCCAAGCACCTCGCCGATGTCGTAGATCAGCTTCCGGACGTAGGTCCCCGACTGGCAGAGGACTCGGAACAGATACAGGTTTCCCTGTGACTCGGTAATCTCAAGTTCGTAGACCGCCCTGCTCCTCGTTTGCCTGCTCACGGAGGAGCGCTGCGGGGGTCTCTGGAATATTTCTCCGGTGAACTCCTTGACTACCCCATCCAGCTGTCTTCTGGGCACGGAAGAGTGGAGCCTCATTACTCCACGGTACTCCTTTGGAAACAGGAGGAGAAGACTGAGGGCCCTCGTCGACTGTCCGAGGCCTATTGGAAGGAGCCCCGAGACCGGGGGGTCCAGGGTGCCGCTGTGGCCCGCCTTGTTGACATGCACGATTTTCTTTGTCCAGGCAACCACTTCGTGGCTGGTTGGCCCACGTGGCTTGTCCAGTGGGATGAGACCATAATCGAGCATCACCTCGACGGGACGCTGTCGCGGAGCCCATCCATGCTCTGGGTCGGGAGGCTCTTCGTCCAGAATGACCATGCTGCGGGAATTCATTTTAGTCCCCTCGGCTCTTCACGTACTGAATGACTATCTGGGCGACCTTCTCCTCATCTATGCCATCAGTCTCCACCACTAGATCGAAGGGGTTGAGGTCCCTACCGAACTCGATACCGTAGATCTTCTTGTAAAGCTTGTAGTTTTCCCGATCCCTAATTGACAATACCTCTCTGCACTTTGAGACTGCCAGACCGTCTCTCCTCGCCATGCGAGCCGCCCTGCTATTCACGCTCCCTGAAAGCCAGACCTTGAACCCGTCATTGGTCAGCCACGGAACGGGATAGCTAGTTATCACGACACCCCCGGTTCTCGTTTTCTGAATCAGGCGTGCATCCACCTCCTTGTCGAAGTTCGGAGACTTCTTCCGCTGCTGGAGGAACCGCATTCCCTCTCCTCTATCCCACCAGTCTTCCCCGCCCGGCGAGTAACCTTCCTCCACCGCCATCTCTTTGAGGACGTCTCCCCCTCCGACCATGGGGATCCTGAGCTCAGCGGCCACCTGTTTAGAGACGGTGGTCTTCCCGACTGCGGGCATTCCAGAGATGACTATCGCCTTCAATTCGGGCCCCTAGGTGGTCGTGTGCAGCAGCCTGGAGAGCATGGTTGAGAATGTGAAGGAGCTCAGGAAGTACCACCAGAAGAGGCTGACCTCGTAGGTACCAGCGATAAGGGTGGGGGCCGCTATGACCGGAATTGGGATGGGGGTGAATGCAACGATTACCCCGTAGCCCCCTAGGAAAGTGGCCATCAGATAGTAAACCAACAACAGAGGGACGAAGGTGATACCGGTGACCTTGAGCCTCGCCGTGGACACCTTTGCCTGCTCCTGCCTCATCTGAAGCTCACGCTTCTTCAGCTTCTCGAGCTTCACTTTGTCCTTGGCCAGGGTCGCCTCCCGCTTCTCCTTGTTGAAGGCGTTCACCTCGGCTCTCATTTTTCGCTCCTTGTCCAGATTTACCACCCTCCTAGTGACCAACTGGGTCACGAAACCCAGTCCGAGGGAGGTCAGAGTGACTACGATGGTCGAATAGGGGGGCTCGTAACTAGGAACAGCAAAATTGGCCGTCAGAATGCTCGACCCCACAACCACTTTTACCGCGTGCGAACCAGTAGTAGTCTTTGGGGGCACCCAAAAGTCGCAGTTGCTCAGGGCGCCCGTCTGGTCTGTAGCGCATGTTCCGTTGAGCTGTGAGCGACTAATGAGTGTGGAGTCGAACGTCACAGTCACACTCTGGTTCTTGGGGAGCATCTGTCCATTGATAGTCACCATCGTGCCTGCTATGTCGGTCGAAGGTGTGAGTGTGATCGTCCCCGATTGAATGCTCGTGGATGTCGTAGTGGTGGATGTGCCCTTTGGGGCGAAAGCAGGTAGCACCAGGACGTAAAAGACGATTGCCGCGAGCACGAAAATTATGATGTAGTTCAGCGTCCTGGAACCTCCGCCCGAGGGGGCGGACTTGTTCTTCGCGGCCATCATTCCTTGGCCTGCTCCAACATCTCTACTATGCCCTTCGAAACCTCTTCCGCTTTCCCCTGCTTGTTATGCACAATCAGCATGGGCGCTCCTGTAAGGGTCGAGGAGACAGTGAGGAAACTCCTCGCTATCTCGATCTCCTCCCTCAGGCCGTCCAGTGTGATCTCGTCTCTTGCCCTGGTCGAATCCACCGACCGTCTCATCGCTATCTCTTCGGGCGTCGCGATGACGAGCACCAGGTGTGTTGGCTTCATTGCCCGGACGACCTCGAATGGAAGACCTGGCCAGAATCCTTCGGGGGTCCTGATGAACAGGTGTGTGTCCACAAGAATCGCCTTCCCCTTCATTCCTGCGATTCGCGAGGCCGCCATCTTCTGCAGCCGCTTCTGCTTTTCCACCGGCATCTTCCTCATCTCGTCCCTGTCCTTCACCCACTTCAGGGACTTCGCCGCCTCGAACATCAGCGTCCCGAAGGTTACTAGCTTCGCACCCGGGAGTGAGGATACGACCCCCTCAACTATGGTCGTCTTACCGACGCCTGGGATTCCGACAACGATTACCCGGAGGGCCACGCCCTAGCCAGCTCCTATCAGTCCTGCCAGGGCGGGGGAAACTTCCTCCACCTGCTCCTTCAGGAGCATCTGATAGTACTGTAGGATGATGTCTACCATCAGTAGTATGCCGATGCCCGTGCCAAAGACACCGAAGAGATCGGACACGCCGGCGACGAGGCCAATGAGTATACCCCCTATGATGGTGAGCGTGGGGATGTACCTGTTCAGCATCTGCTCAATCGAGAGGCCGGTCCTTCTGAAGCCAGGGACCTGGACGTCTGCGTCCATGAGGTTCTTAGCGACAGCCCTTGGATTGAGTCCGCCTATCTCGACCCAGAGCCGGGCGAAGAGCACGGCCATTCCGACGAGGTAGAGGAGGTAGATGGCCGAATGAATCGGGTCGCTCACCGTCTGGCTGACAGACTGCGGAGCCGTGAAGTAGTAGATGAGCCCCCCTATGGGGTAGGAGCTAGTTGTTGTTGTCGAGTTGGTGGCCTGCGGGAACACTGCAAGATAGTGGAACCATGAAGGCGGGTTTGCCCCATAGTAGTTGTTGAGTATCCTTGAGAAGAAGGTGACGTTCGCTCCCAGTGCAGAAACGAGGATGACAGGGATGTTGGAGACGTAGAGGAGCTTGATGGGATAGACGCCCTGGAACCCTCTGTACTTTATCGATGTGATCGGCAATTCTACCCTGATGCCCTCGATGTACACGAGGACAAGGAGCATCACGATGGTGAGGGAGAAGGTGAGCAGGCTCGGATACTTGAAGTCCCTGATCACGATGCTCGGGAGGGTATTGCTGAAGAACGCACTGATGGTGTAGGGGATAAAGCCGAAGTACGCGCTGACTCCCGCACTCACCTCGAAGGGTACGGGGGCGAAGGTGTACCACAGGACTGTCTGGCACACACCTGCCAGGATGAAGAGAGATACTCCGCTCCCAATTCCCCAACCCTTCTGGATGAGCTCGTCGAGTAGGAGTACCAGCAGGCTCGCTATGAAAAGCTGGACGAAGACAACGAGAGCCTGAGTCTGTCCTAGGCTTCCAAGGGCCCCTCCGTAAATGTAGGCCAGAGACTCTCCTACGATGACGATGATGGTGAGGAACTTCGTTGCCGAGCCGAAGATTGCCCTGTCGGCTGAATCGCTCATGTCCAGTTTTATGATGTCGCTACCCACGAGGAGCTGTAGGATCAGCCCCGACGTCACAATGGGCCCGATGCCCAGTTCCATCAGAGTCCCCTGGGTCGACGCAAACACCACCCTTAGGAAGGCGAGTTGATCGTTCGCCCCCACGCTGCTGAAACCGTAAAGTGGCGTGGTGGCCATGACCAGGTAGGCGATCAGGGCTATCGCGGTCCAGACGAAACGCTCGTTCAGGGAGGGTTTCTTCTCTGGTTTGGGTATTTCCGGGAGGACTGTGCCTACGCTCTTGATAAAATCACGGACTGAAGCCAATTACTGGGGCCTACTCCTGGGCTAGTATTTTTCCGCCCGCTGCTTCTATTTTAGCCTGAGCCTTTTTCGTGAAGGAGTCGACCTTCACCTCATAGGCTCTCGCAACTTCACCCGATCCCAGAAGCTTCCCTATCCCCATAGATGAGAGGTCGAGCGACTTCGCTCCACCCGCAAGACTGTCCAGCTGGCCAACATTCACCCATCTGGCCGGGCGGACGTACCCCGGGGGCCTGAAAGGGTCACGCCCAAAGTGGTCCGGGTCGTTGAGTATCATCCAGCTCCATTTGTGTTTGTGCAGTCCGGCGTTGCCGTGTCCCCCCTGCTTCCCCGAGTGGCGGTGCTGGCCTATCTGACCGTAGCCGTGGGTCCTCATCCCCCTGTAACGCCTTCCCTTCCTCGACCTTGTTGGCACCTAAATCATCCTCCTCACGATTGCGTCAAGCCTCGGGTTGTTGCCGAGCACACCGCGCTCTGTGGCCTGCCTGCGGAGCGACATCTTGAACCCTCCCTTTGGCGGGGCGAGGCGAAAATAGGGGAGGACGCCGTCTAGAGCAGAGAGTCTTATCTGATTCTTGATCATCTTGGTGGCCAAGTCCTCGTGGTCCTTGTAGCCAAGTTCCTTCAGGGTCGACGCGTCCAGGGACCGTGTTCCGCTTGCCATCCCTCGTTTCTTGAGCAGGTCTGTGAGTAGCCCCTCGTCCATGGGGCACCAGGCGACGTAGTCCTTGCAGAGCCTGAGCATTCCCGCCGTGGGGGGGTCGTCTGTCACCACCGACGCCGAGAACTTCTTGGCGACCCAGAGCTCGTTAAGCGCCTTGCGCACCGGGGTGGAGCTATTAATCTGGCCGTGCAGGTTGACCACGAGAAGGAGACCCATTCGGTTCACCTATACGTTGAGCCCGTGGGACATGCGGAATGCGTCATACACTGCGTTGGCCAGGGATGACATTGTGTTCGTGGAGCCAAAGGTCCTGACCCAGGCGTCCTTCACCCCAGCGAGCTGAAGGAGGTTCTTGAGCGCTGGTCCAGCGACCAGTCCTAGGGCACGTGGCGCCGGTATTATCTCGACCGTGACGCTTCCCGCCTTCCCTCTGATCTTGTAGGGAACCGAGTGCGGCCGGCCATCCCTGCACTCCCAAGAACCGCACCCTAACTTGACTGGGATTATGTTCAGGAGGGCGGCGGTGGTCGCCTTCTCTATGGCCTCTCTGGTCTGCATGGCCTTGCCCTTTCCGACCCCGAACCAGCCGGCTCCGTTGCCGACCGCCACTACGGCTAGGAACCGAGTTAGCTCCCCTGCATCTGTCTGTTTCTGAACGACGCTAACCCCAACGATCTCGTTCCTCAGGTCGGGGAGGAGTTTCTTGACAATCTCGGCTTCCCGAATTCTCAGGCCACTCCTGAATATCTCGTCGAGGGAGGTGATCTTCCCCTCGTTCACAAGCATGCCCAACTTGGTCCGTGGGACCCAGACCTGCTCCTCCTCCTGGCGGTCACGCCTGCCATAGGAGGACATCATTTGGTCGCCCCCGAGATGGCTGCTTTCACTTTCTCGAACTCGGCAGGGTAGGCTTCGGGCTTGAATCCCTTCTTCAAAAGGGACGAGAAGCTCCTAGAGTAAGCCTCATGGTCTTCCCCCGAGAGCTTAGCCGCGTAGTCAGCGATGGACTTGCCACTGAGCCTGTCAGCGTCGGGGAACGCTTCCTCACCGACAGGAACCTTCACCCCCGAGTCGACGACCCCCTCCAGGAGTGCGGCGACTCTGGAGCCGCGGACGAACGGGACTACACCGTTGTAGGCAACTGCCTCCTTAACGCCCGCCCCCAGAGCCCTCTTCCCTGCTAGAAGGCCAAGTAGATAGCACGCAGGGGTGGACTTCGCAGACCCGTGCCATCCGAGCTTCGTCAGTTCTTTCGAGTGCGTGGCTGAGAGCACAACGTCCCCCTTGACCGTTGGCTTCACGAACTGAGATGAGACATTCTTGTTGGACACTCTGATAACCAGC
>Ga0187766_10000236_pt1 | contig 29787 bp, 24 predicted proteins | sample 0216_QUI02_MP05__4_FD_132971 | JGI IMG/M metagenome (GOLD analysis project Ga0187766, IMG submission 132971) | Tropical peat soil microbial communities from peatlands in Department of Meta, Colombia - 0216_QUI02_MP05_20_MG | ecosystem: Environmental > Terrestrial > Soil > Wetlands > Peat ... | reverse complement strand
CGCTCCGCCGACCGCTCGAGCCACGGCAGCCACGTCCGCTGATCGGCCGGATCGGCGTCGGCCTCGCCCCAGACCCAGCCCTCCCCGCGATAGGCGCTGGCGAAGTAGAGCCGGGAGACGCCGATGTGGCAGACGATCTGCCCGATGCCCCAGCCCGCCTCGCCCGCCGCCGCCGCGGGCGGGCGCCACGCCGCCGCGGCGGAGGGCAGCGCGGCGACGTCTCGCTCCGTTCGCCGCCGCACGCTGTCGAAGAACCGGAGATACGTGGCGATGTCCGTGATCATGGGCTTCCTCCTCCTCTCGCTTCCACCTTACGCTTCCACCTTACGCTTCAACGCACACGGGCGTGATGGCGTCGAGCATCCAGCGGGCCATCGCGGTCACGCGGGCGTCCTCGTGCGGCTGGCCCAGGAGCTGGACGCCGATCGGCATCCCGCCGACCGCCAGCAGGGGCATGGTGACCGCCGGCGCGAACAGCATCGAGCTGGGCGCGTTGAAGACGAAGTCGCCGGTGGGCCGCGGGGCCAGCGGCTGACCCGGGACGTCGCCCGACCACAGCGGGGCGGGGCCCGGACACGACAGCATGACGATCGCATCCGCGAGCGGCGCCACGGCGGCATGGCGCAGCTGGGCCGCGGCGCGCTCCATCAGGGCCGCGCGGTAGTCGTCCGGCGTCATGGCCTCGGCCTTCGTCAGCGTCGCCTTCGCGCGGGCGCTCACGCCGTCCGGATACTGGTCGACCAGGTTGCGCATCGCCCAGCGGTTCTCCCAGCCGGTGATCGCGTTGCACACCGCGCGGCCGTCGGCCACCGCCTGCTCGAACGCCTCGATCCACGGGTGATCGCGGCGCCGCAGCAGCGCGACCCCGGCGCGCCGCAGGCCCTCCAGCAGGCTCTCGAAGGCCTCACGGCTCCCGGCATCGAGCGCGGTCCAGCCCTCGGTCTCCAGCACGATCAATCGCTCCGGCCTCGCGGCCGGTGGCGGCGCCGGCGGGCCGAAGAGGCCGGGATAGCCCCGATCGCCGCCGGCGCGGCGGGCGATCTCGATCGCGACTTGCCAGACGTCCTCGATCGAGCCCGCGTGCACCCCGTGCGTGCTCATGCTGGTCGCCTGGCGCTCGCCGCGGTTGATGCCGCCCTGGGTCGGCTTGAGCGCCACGTTGCCGCAGTACGCGGCGGGCCGGATGATGGAGCCGCCGACCTGGGTGCCGATCGCGGCGGGCAGCATCCGCGCGGCGACGGCGGCGGCCGAGCCGGACGAGGAGCCGCCGGCGGTGCGCGCCGGATCGAAGGGATTCGTCGTCGGGCCCGGGTGCGACCCGCCCAGCTCCGCGGTCACCGTCTTGCCCACGATGACGGCCCCCGCCTGCCGCAGCGCCCACACCGCGGCGTTGTCCCGCTTCGGGAAGTTGTCGCGGTAGGCCGCGCAGCCCATCTGGGTCGGCATGTCCCTCGTCTCGAGCAGGTCCTTGATGCCGATGGCCAGGCCGTCGATCGGGGAGCGCGGGTGGCCGGCCTTCCAGCGCGTGGTGCTCTCGTCGGCCGCGGCGCGCGCCCCGGGCAGGTTCAGCGCCGCGAACGCCCGGACCACGGGCTCGCGCTCCGCGATGGTCTCGAGGCAGCGCTCCAGGTACGCTCGGGGCGTGTCGGCGCCGTCCCTGAAGTGCGGGACGGCGTCATGGAAGGTCAGCGCGCGAAACTCGCGGGGGTCGTAGCCCTTCGGCACGGTCGTGATCATCCTAGACCTCTCGCTAGACCTCTCGGCTTGGGCGGTCCGGCCCGGCCGAGGCCCCGCCCACCTTGTCGTTCTGACCCGCGGCCGCGCCGCAACGATAGACCCACTTGCAATTCGGAGACAAGTACGCGGTCCCGTGACCGGGACGCCCTTCTCATCTTCGATGAGTCATCGCCTCGGGGCCTTGACCCCGGCCGCGGGTCCCACTACCATTCGCCAGAGGCGGAGGGCTCCCATGCACGGGCTCAGCGCATCACGGGCCGCTCTGACCTGCAGGTCCGCGGGGCACCCAGCACCTCGTCTCGTCCCTGCCTAGGTCCGCGTCCACGCGATGGAGCGCGCGCCCGGCCGGCAGACTCGGCGTCGAGACATCGCCACCGCCTACCTCCTGCTCTCCCCCGCCGTGCTCCTGCTCCTCACGGTGCTCGCCTACCCGGTGGCGTGGGAGACGTGGGCGAGCCTTACCAGTTTTTCGCCCCTTCAGGACGGTGGGACGGCGTTCGTCGGTCTGGCGAACTATCGCACTCTGCTCACGACGCCCGCGTTCTGGTGGGCCGCCACCGTCACCGTCGGGTATGCGGTGATCACGAGCACGGCCAAGGTACTGCTCGGGCTCGGGTTCGCGCTGCTGCTGGCCCGTCCATTTCGCGGGCGGGCCTGGGTCTTCCTGATCATCTTCCTTCCGTGGGCGTATCCGGCGAGCGTCAGCGTGATCGGATGGTACTGGATGCTGAACCCGCCGGTTGCGACCGCCTACGCCGTCTCCCTCGGCCGCGTGAAGTATGCCGTCGACAGCCTCCTCGGCGGTGGGGCCTGGGCCTTCGCCAGCGTCATCCTGTTCAACATCTGGCGCGGGAGCTCCTTCATCGGCGTACTCCTCCTGGCGGCCATCAATGCGATCCCGCCCGAGCTGTTCGAGAGCGGGCGACTCGAGACGACGAGCGCCTGGCGCCGCTTCCGGCTGGTCACCATGCCGCTGCTCAAGCCCTTCCTCGCGCTGGCCACGTTCCTCTCGCTCACCAGCGCATTCGGCGATCTGGCGAACGTGTGGATGCTGACCGGAGGACGCATCGTCTTCCCGGTCATCGGGACGACCGCCTACTGGCTGGCCATCATGGCGGGCCAGTTCGGGCCAGGCTCGGCCCTGTCCCTGACGCTGGTCCCGCTTCTGGTCGGCGTCCTTCTCGTGCTCTTCAGGCTCTTCGATCCCCCGTCCCGCGACACGGCGTGAATCCGAAACCCTGGTGGGTGACACTCGGCTTCTGGAGCGTCGTGCTGCTCGCCGCGACCTACTGCCTCTTCCCGATCTACTTCATTCTCGTTCAATCACTGAAGAGTCCGCGGGAGGACGTCTTCGGCAATCCGTTCATCGTGGTCCATCCGACCTTCGAGAACTTCGAGGATCTCTTCGCGCGTCCGAGCGCGCCCCGGGGCTTCGTGGGGAGCGCCCTGCGTCGCTCGTATCCCGTTCTCGACTGGCTCACCAACACGCTGGTGGTGTTCACCGGTTCGATTGCCGTGACGCTGGGCACGAGCCTCGCGGCGGCCTACGCCCTTGGCCGTTTGCGTCCGCCGGGGTTCCGATGGTGGCGGCGCGGCATCTTCGCCGCATCCCTGATCCCGCAGACCATTCTCTTCGTGCCGCTCTATCAGGTCGTCCATACCCTCGGGCTGGACGACAATCTCGTGGCACTGCTTCTCATCTATCCCACGATGGCGGTCCCATTCTGCGTCTGGCTCCTGTCGGCCTATTTCGAGCGCCTGCCCCGGGAAATCGAGGAAGCAGCTCTCATCGAGGGGGCGAGCCGATCCAGCGCCTTCCTGTGGATCGTGCTCCCGATGAGCCGCCCCGTCCTGGTCGCGGCCGGGATCTTCGCCCTGGGGACCGTCGCGAGCGACTTCATGATCGCGTCCATCTTCCTGCTGAGCCCACACACCCAGACCGTCCCCGCCGGACTCGGCACCATGGACGTCTCCCTCGACGAGCTGGGCGCGATCGCCGGGATCAACCTCCTGGCGATCCCGGTGGTCGCGATCGCGGCCTTGTTCGCACGCGGCTACGTCCGCGGTCTCACGGCCGCGATGCTGGAGGGCGCCTAGAACCCTCCGGCGCGATCCGGATGATCCGGTGGAGAGCGGTCTCGGGAATGTACAGCCTGCCGTCGGCATCGAGCACGATGCCACCCGGATCCCCGAGCTCGCTCGCCACGACGCTGACCTGTCCGGCCGGCGAGATCCGGAAGATCTGACGGATCTGGTACCCGGCACAGATGTAGATGCTCCCGTCGGGACCCACCGCCAGATTGGTGCGGTGGTAGTGCCCGGCGGGGAGCCGCACGATCGGCCGGAGCTCCCCATCGGACCCGAGCCGGAACACTTCTCCGGCGGAGCTCAGGAGCACGAGGTCGTCACCCGGAGACGCGGCCACGCTGATGAGGCGCCCGATCGGCTCGCGGTCCGGCCGCGCGGTGTCGGGACGCGGAAAGATCGGGGTCAGCAAGTCCGCACGACGCGGGAGCGGTCGTTCCTCACGGGGATCGATGCGGAAGACGAGGGGGCCCCGATAGCCTTCATCGCTGAGCCAGCGCAGCGAGGGCGGCAGCGGGCTCTCCGCGCGCAGGCTCGTCTCGGGGCTCACGTAGTCGAGGAACACCAGACGCCGCTGCCGATCGAGCGCGAGGGCGCCGCCACCGAGCATGTGGTTGAGCCCGACCACCACGGTCTGCAGGCGCTGGTCGTCGCCCAGCCGATAGATGCGGTTGCCATTCTCTTCGCCGAGGTAGAGATCCCCGGTCCGGGGATCGAGCGCCAGACTCCCGAAGACCGTCTTTCGGGGCTCGTCAGGAAACGGGATGACCAGGTGCGGCCGATCGGTGGCGTCGATCGGTCGCGTCCCGCCGAGCGTCAAGCGGTAGATCTCACCCGCCGCGTCGCCGGACCAGCCGGGGCTCAGCACGACGAGCCGGCTCTGCGAGTCGATGGCGAGCTGGATCGGCCGGGGCACTCCGACCGCCACGACATCGACCTGCAGGCCGGGCGCCACATCGGCCCCGGCCGCCGGAGCCGGGTGCGAGACGACGAGCGCGGTCGACGCGAGCGCGACCGCGCACCTCACGACGGCTGCGGGCCGTGGGCGGCTTGACACGCGCGAACCGCCTTTGCTAGCGTCCGCGTAGCTCGGCCCATTCACCGGCGTCGGCTGCTCATCGCGAAGAGCTGGCGTCACCGGCTCGTGGCTCGCATCGGCAGGGGGACACTCACGTCCCCTCTTGGAGAGCGCCCCGATGACCACCAAGGCATTGACCGCGACGGCCGCCATCCTGCTCGTCATCGCCCTTGCCGGGATCCCGGCCTGGGCCCAGGACCAGAAAGTCCCGGAGCCGAAAGGAGTCAAAGTCAAAGGCCTCGTCACGTCGCTCGGGGGCTTTTCGGCCACGGTGAACACGCCACTCCTCGTGACCGGGTCAACCGTCGAGCTCGAGCCCGGCGGGCAAACCGGCCGCGAGCAGTTCCGGGTGCCGACCTTCGTCTACGTGCTCGAGGGCGTGCTCACCACGGACTATCAGGATGGTCCGATCGGCATCAAAGGGACGCAGTACCATGCGGCGGGCCAATCCTTCATGGACAATGGCGGCTGGTGGCACAACCACGCCAACCGCTCCGACAAACCCGTCAAGTACTTGATCCTCCACCTCGGTTATCCCGGTCGCCCCGACCCGGTTCAGAAAGCGGAGAAGGAAGACTGACCCGTCGGGGGCCCTCGAGCCCGACTCGCTACTTTCCCACGCCGCCGGTGATGCCCTGGATGAACCGGTCCAGGAAGAAGTTGTAGAGGATCGCCACCGGCAAGCCGACCATCAGGGCCGCCGCCATCAGCGAGCCCCAGTAGTACACGTCGCCGCGGATCAGCTCCGTGGGGACCCCGACGGTGACCGGCTTCTGGTCGCCCGGGGCGACGAACGCCAGCCCGTAGAGAAAGTCCTGCATCGACAGCGTGAACGCGAAGATCACCGCGGTCAGGATGCCGGGAATGCTCACGGGGAGCACGACGCGGATGAGCGCGCCGAGGTAGCCGCAGCCATCGACGCGCGCCGCCTCCTCCATCTCCATCGGCACGGTCTTGAAGAATCCCATGAGAAGCCAGGTACAGAACGGGATCGTGATCGTCGGATACACGAGCACCAGCGCCCACCAGCTGTCCTGGAGCCCGAGCAGCGCCACCACCCGGGAGAGCGGGAGGAAAAGGATGATGGCGGGGACCAGATAGGTCATGAACACGCTGATCCCGAGATTCTCGGAACCGGGGATTCGCAGGCGCGCAAGCGCATAGCCCGCGGGGCCTGCCGTGAGCAGTGTGATCACGGCCACCCAGATCGCGATGACCAGGGTGTTGACGATCCAGGCGCCGTAGTGGGTGTGCGAGAAGAGGTACGTAAAGTTCTTGCCGGTCGGGGCGAGGTGGAACCAGAGCGGGAACTGGTCCATCCGATAGAGATCGGGATCCTGCTTCAGGGCCGTGATGGCCATCCAGTAGATCGGGAAGATGGCGAGGACGACGTAGGGAGTGAGCGCCCCGTAGAGGAACAGGTGACGCCGCACTTCCTTCTGCCGCCGTGTGCGTGGGCTGGCCATCGGCTAGTACTCGCGTCGCTTCAGGTTCCGCAGGAGCAGGATCATGAGGGGCAGGAGCAGCGGGAAGAGGAACAGGGCGATCGCCGCGCCGCGCCCCAGGGCCCCGGCCTGGATCCCGACCTGGTAGGCGAGCACGGGCAGCGTCTTGGTCGCATTGGCGGGGCCGCCCTGCGTCAGCAGATACACGACCCCTAGGTCGGACAGCGTGAACACGGTGTCGAAGAGCAGCCCGATGAGCAGGATGGGCGCGATCATCGGGACCACGACGTGGCGAAACCGCTGCACGAAGCTGGTTCCGTCGACGCGGGCCGCGTCGAGGATCTCGGTGGGCACCGACGTGAAGCCGGCCAGCAGCACGATGGCGGAGAACGGGAAGTTGCGCCACACGTTCACCGCGATGCAGGCGGACAGCGCGAGTAAAGGCTGCCCCAGCCAGATCGGCCAGTCCGCCGAGCCATACCGCCCGATGATCCCGATCTGGCTCAGGAACCAGTTGATCACGCTGAACTGAGAGTCGTACATCCACTTCCACCCGAGGACGCTGATGCTGATGGGCAAGGTGAACGGAATCACGACCAGCCCGCGAATCACCTTGCGCCCCCAGAACGGCCGCAGCAGCAGAAACGCGAGCGTCGTGCCCAGGAGCCCCTTGAAGATCGCGGCCACCACGGTGAAGAGGACGCTGTTGCGGAGCGCGATGTAGAAGACGTCGCTCTCGAAGGCGGCCCGGAAGTTCTCCAACCCGATGAAGCTCGCGTTCGTGTCACCGACGGTCGCGTCGCTCATCGCCAGATAGATCGAGAAGAGGAAGGGAACCCCGACGAGGAGGAGGACATAGAGCACCGCGGGCGCCAGCAACAGGTATCCGAAGCCGAGGCGGCGGGCCGCTTGACTGCGGAACCACCGGCGCGGGCGGGTGCGAACGGTGATCGAGACAGCGGCGGCCCGGGCGCTGGCCGCGTCCGGGCCGCCGCTCGAGGTACTCAGCGTCATGCCTGCTTGTACTTGCCGTAGATCCGTCGATACTCCCCGACCCCCCATTTGATCGCGTCTTCAAGGCTCTGCCCCCGACAGAACCTCGTGATCATGTCCGGGAACACGAAGGTGTTCACGATCTCCTGGATCGGGGTGGTCGACGGTCCCGGATAGCCGTAGAAGGCGACGATCTTCGGGAAGTCCTGCAGGATCTGGAGCTTGGGGTCGCTACCGATGACCGGCATGGGCTTCTTGTAGCGGTCGTTGAGGTACGGCATGTTGTAGCCACGGCTCTGGACCATGCCCTCCAGATCGTTGTCGACGAGGTAGGCCAGCCATTCCTTCGCGGCCTGCTGGTTCTTCGAGAACTTCCACACCATCCAGACGTTGGGCGCCGCCACGCTCACCCGCTTGCCCGGTTGCCCCTGCGGCTCGAGCCCCAGCACGACATTCTTGAAGACGTCGGGATTCGTGTCCTCGGTGGTGCGGTACGCCGAGATCGCGTCGTGGATCCAGCACGCGATGCCCGAGGCCAGGTATCGGTTGTCGGAGGCGTCGTCCCAGGAGAAGACCTCCGGCGTCATCCCTTCGTCGAAGATGGCCTTGGCGAACTTGAGGAACTCCCGCAGCTCCTTGGAGTCGAGCGTGGGATGATCGCCGGAGGGATCCGCCTCCGTGCCTCCAAAGCTGAAGAAGGCCGAGCGCCACATGAGATTGGCGTCGTTGCACTGAGCCAGAGCGATGCCGGTCGGGTGCCCCTTGGCCTTCATCGTGCGCGCTGCGACCCGCGCGAGCTCCCACGTGTCCGGCGCCTTCAAGTTGTTCTGATCGAACAGGTCCTTCCGATAGAGCATCGGCGCCAGGATGTAGAAGATCGGCAGCCCGTACCAGCGCCCCTCCACCTCGACGAGCGATTTCGCGGACGGGATCCAGCCCCCGTACTTCTTGGCGGCCGTATCGGCGACGTCGGTGAGATCGACGAGGTTCTTGTAGTAGAGCCGGGTGAGGATGGACGACCCGTTGTAGATGATGTCGTGCCCGGCGCCGGCCGCGAACTCGGCCGCCATCCGCGCCGGGATCTCCAGATGCGGGATGTGATCCACCCGCACCTTCACGCCGTTCTTCTTGCCCCAATCCTCGGCGAACGCGTCATACCAGGTGTCATACGCCGGGATGAAGTGGCTCCACTGCAGGATGCGAAGCGTGGTGCCCTTGATCTGCGCGGGCGCCTGGCGCGCCGCCAGCATGGTCAGCAGTGAGGCGCCCCCGACACCGGCCCCGGTGACTTTCAGAAAGCCGCGGCGGGTGACGGAGTCCTTGGTCAGGGCCGGTCGCGAATCACTCATCGTGGACCTCCTTGTTCGAGGACGTTGATTCGGTGCGTCAGCTACACGACGAACGCGAGCGATCTCGAGCGAGTCACGACAGAGGGCTATGTAGCGGCTCACCGGGGGGGCGGCGAGTGCCCCGGGGAGCGAACGTGGTCACGGCCTCCCGACCGGGCATCCTGCTCTGAGCGAAAGTACCCTCCGTGTAGCGGCGGGCTCATCTCTTGTCAAGTGGTATTTCGCACGCGCCCGCCCGGCCCGGTCGTCCCCGCGATCCGACGGCACCCGATCAGAACGCATAGCGGACGCCACCGATCACGTTGATCGGTGGCGCCGGCGTCACGAAGCGCACGATCGGAGTGCCCACTTGCCGAGCGTCGGGGGCGAAGGTGCCGAAGGTGTCGTAGCGGTTGTCGAGGAGGTTGTGAATGCTGACGAACGCCTCGAGGCCGCGCCAGCGCCCCGAGGCCCCCGCGTTCACCACCCAGTAGGCCGGGAGCGGCCGCTGCGTGTTGGCCTCGTCGCCCCGGAGCACCTGCGGGCTGACGTAGGTGGCCCCGAGCGAGATCGTGGCCCACGGCCAGGGATGCCAGGAGCAGCCGAGATTGACGCGATGGTGGGGGACCATCGCAAAGGAGCTGCCGGCCGCCACGCGCTCCGTGCCGGGTGGCAGCGGCGTCGCCAGCTGGACCGACTCCTGGAACGTGGCCCGCGTGAACTCGTAGTTGAAGTATGCCTCCAGGTCCTTGGCCCAGCGGGCCTTGACGGCGAACTCGGCGCCCTCCCGACGGGTCGCGCCGACGTTCTGGAAGAACACCCCGACGCTGCCGGTCGGGGACACGCTGAAGATGTCGTCGCTCACGTCCGTTCGATAGAGCGAGGCGTCGAGATCGAGCCAGGCCAGCGGTCGCGTGTAGGCGCCGACCTCGTACGTCCGCGCCACGACGGGCTTCAGGACCGGATCCTGCGCCACCCCGGCCTGGAGTCCGGGGCAGACGGCCCCCGGGCCGGCGCAGGTGAGCTCGAGGAACGCCGGGGCGCGGAACCCTTCCCCGTAGCTCGCGTAGACGCCGAGGCGATCGCTCAGGTTCAGATTGACGCCGGTGCTCGGGTTGAAGCGGGAGAACGTGAAGGTGCCGCCGCTCGGGCCCCCCAGCCGGTCCTCGATCTCGTGGCGGAGATAGTCCCAGCGTCCCGCCAGGGTGAGGACGAGGCTCGAGCCCGCGCCCGCGAATCCTTTCAGGATCGTGAGGGTGTCCTGGGCGTAGGCGCCGACGGCGTGCTGGGTGTCGGCCAGGTTGGCGTCCAGTACTGGCCCACTCGAATCGTCCTCGAACGTGCGACTGGTCACGTCGCTTCGCGTGTACTCGGCACCCACGATGAGCGTGTTGTCCTGCCCGAGGATACGCGTCTTGTCGCTGGCCTGGAGCCGACCGCCGGTGGACAGGGTCTCGTTCAGCAGCCGCGTGTTCGGGCCGGCGAGGTTCACGTTGAACTGGTCAACGTGGAGTGCGCGGACGAACGCATTTCCCTCGAGCGTGACTCGCTCCGTGAGCGCGTACCGCGCGTTGAGGATGGCCATGTTGAGCACCGGCGCGAAGAAGTCCCCCGCCGTGAAATTGGCGGTGGGATCCCGACTCGCCTGGGACGTCGGCAGCGAGCCGGGCTCCTTGAGCTTGTTGTTGCCGTACTGGTAGGAGAGCGTGGCGTCCAGATCGGCGATCCGCAGGCCGAGCTTGCCGAACACACCCCCGATTCGAGCATCTGAATCGACTCGCCACCCGGTCTCCTCCGAGTACCGCACGCCGAGGTAGTAGTCGAACGGCTTCAGCTCGCCGCCCACCCGGAGCGTGTACTTCTGGAGCCCGAAGCTCCCGCCGGAGAGCTCCGGCACCAGATCGAGCCGCTCCTCTCCGCGCCGGGTGAGAATATTGACCGCTCCGCCGAGGGTGTTGCGACCGAAGAGGGTCGAGGGTCCACGGATCACCTGGATGAGCGCGGCATCGTCCAGGGGAATGAGATCGAAGTTCACCTCCTCGGCGGTCGGCTCGTTCAGGCGTACGCCGTCCAGGAACACGCTCACGCCCTGGGGCAGCCCCGTCACCGGGGAGGCGACGAAACCGCGCAGCGTGAGGTCCGGCTGATACGGCGTCCCCTGCTCGTTCTGCAGCGTGAAGCCGGGGCGTGACCCGAGTGCGTCGGGGAGAACTCGCGGCCGCCCTTGCCTGATGTCGTCCGGCGTCAGAATGTCGAGGGCCCCGGGGACCGAGGAGCGGGGCAAGGTTTCCGGGAGGGGGGCGGGGGCCGTCACCAGGATCGGCGGGAGCTCCGTGACGGGCGGCTCTGCCTGGGGTTGCCCGCGCGTCTGCTGCGCCGCGGCCTCGGGGATCGCGAGCCCGCTCGCGACGACCAGGAGCGTCGTCACGAGGGTCCTCCACGGTCCTCCGCCGCGCACGCGGATCGGCCCGATGGTCAAGGCCGCGTGATCACATCCACCAGCGCCGGCCGCCCTTCGTCCTTGACGACACGCAGAGCGCGACGGAGCGCGGGCCCCACCGCGGCGGCGGTGTCGATGGGCCCTTCGGCCCAGACGCCGAACCCCTGGGCGATGCGCGCGAAGTCGGGCGCCGGGTCGTCGATCCGAATCCCCACGACCTTGTTCTCGACGGGCCGACCGCGCGCCTTCGCCACGACCTCCTGGTGGGTCTCGTCGTTGCCGTAGGTCCGGTTGTTGAACATCACGGTGAGGAGCGGCAGCCGGTGGTGGGCGGCCGTGTACAGCGCGCTGACCACATAGAGCAGATCGCCGTCCGCCTGCAGGTTCACGCAGACCCTGCCGGACCCACGATGCGCGAGCGCGACCCCGAGCGCGGCGGGCAGGCCGTAGCCGAGACCCGCGCCCCCGCTCCCCCCGTAGCTGCGCTCGGGGCGCCAGTCCCAGAGTCGCCGCGCCCACCCCTTCGCGGTACCGTTGGCCAGCACCCAGTCCTCGCCCGCGATGACCTCCCACACGCAGGCCGCGAGCACCGCCGTCGTCACCGGGCGGAGATCCTGCTCGAGACGGACGACGTCCTGCGCCTCGGCGCGCAGGGCCGCGTGGCGGGCGGCGATGCGCTCCGCCCGCGCCCGACGCGCGGCCGCGCCCGGATCGCGCTCGAGGCGGGCCTCCACGGCGGTGACCAGCGCGGGCAGCGCGAGACCCGCGTCGGCGGCGATCGGCAGATCGACGGGCGCGAGCGACTGGTACGTGTGGGCCCAGCTCCGGAAGGCGTAGTCGTCGAGCGAGATGGCGATCACGCGGGCCCGGTCGTTGAGTGACCGTACCTCGCGGGTGGCCCGGTCGGTCTCGCCCAGCGCGGTGAAGAAGCTCGAGACGTCGAGTGCGAGCACGACGTCGGCGTCGCGGATGGCCTCGTCGCGAGCCTCCGTCAGGTCGAGCGGATGTGCGGCCGGCACGCTCGGCCGTCCCTGCGACTCGCCGGCCACGTCGACGAGCGGCGCGGCCAGCCGCTCGGCCAGCCGACAGAGCGGGCCGGACGCCTCGGGGCGACGGCCCAACGACTCCACCACGATCGCCGGCGCGCGCGCCTCGGCCAGCCAGCGGGCGGCCTCGTCGAGCGTGCGCGGGTCCGGGTGCGGGGGCGCGGCCGGGCGGAAGCGCGCGGGCGCGGGCAGCGGCACCGGCTGCTCGAGGGCCTGCTCCTGCAGGCCCGCGTCGAGACAGAGATAGACGGGCCCCATCGGCTCCGTGGCGGCCACTCGCCACGCCCGCAGGACCGCCTCGGGAAGCGCCGCCACGCTCGCAGGCTGGTCGTCGAGCTTGACGTAGTCGCGCACCTGCGTGCCCTGCACGAGCGCGGTGTGGATCCAGTCGATCCAGGGCCGCCGGCGGGTCGCGTCCATGGGGCCGGTGGCTCCCAGCACCAGGACGGGAGCCCGGTCGCAGAAGGCGTTGAAGATGGCCATGCTCGCGTGCTGCAAGCCGACGATGTCGTGGACCGCCGCGGCCATCGGCTTGCCCCTGGCCTTGGCGTAGCCGTGGGCGAGCCCGACGGCGATCTCCTCGTGGGTGGTCAGGATCAGCTCGGGGGCCCGGTTGGCGCCGTGGTTGACGAGGGAGTCATGGAGCCCCCGATAGGTCGCGCCCGGATTCAGCGCGACGTATTCGATTCCAACCGCGTGGAGCAGGTCGACGACGAGGTCGGAGCCGAACGCGGGCGGCGGCCGCATGGCAACCCGTCCGCGGTCAGCGACCGCGGGCCAGCAGAGCGAGCATGGCCAGGGCACCCAGCATGCGCGTGCCGTGAGCCTAGTCGCGGCGCGGGTGATGGTCAAGCCGGCGCCGGCCGTCGCTCGTGGCGCCGGGTCGTGGTGTCCCGCGCGAGAGGGGATGGGTCGACATGGCCAACGAGGACCGCCCGCGGTATGCTCACGGCCCGCCCCCGACCGCACGTTCCCCGGGGCGCCGTGGGGCGCGGGGCGCGAAGCGTCGTGGTGCGAACCTATCGGTCCAAGCAGGAGGCGCGCATGGAGTTCGATCGCGGGTCCGCGGAGCGCATGCCGTTCCATGATCTCGATCAGCGCGAGGACCCCCGCGCCGGGGCGTCGGAGGTGTCCAGCGACGCGCGGATCCGGCACCTGCAGCGCGTGCCGCTGTTCAGCGGGTTCAGCGAGGACGAGCTGCAGCGGATTGCCGAGACGTCGCGGATCGAGGACGTCGCGGCCGGAGCCACGGTCACGAAAATCGGGGAGCCCGGCGAATCGTTCTTCGTGATCATCGACGGCACGGTGGCGGTCCGGACTCCCGTGGGAACCGGGGGCAAGCTGCACCCGGGTGAGTTCTTCGGGGAGATGAGCCTGCTCGACGGCGAGCCCCGGTCGGCCACGATCGTCGCCATCACGGATCTGCGCTTGCTCGTCTTGGATCGGGCCGGGTTCTGGCAGCTGCTGGATGCGACGCCCGACCTGATCCGGCGGATGCTGACGGTCTTGTCCCGGCGCGTCCGGCACCTCGAGCAGATGGTCCAGACGATCCTGCACGGCCCGAATCCGCCGTGAGGCGCCCGGGCGCATGAACTGGACCTCGGCGTAACGACGCAGCGTCGTGACCACGACGGCGCGTGAGGTGCGTGGCTGGATCGACGCGGCAGAGCGCATCGTCGCCCTGACCGGGGCGGGCATCTCCACCGACTCGGGCATCCCCGACTTTCGCGGCCCCCAGGGCGTCTGGACGCGGAACCCCGGCGCCGAGAAGCTCGCCACGCTGCAGCACTATCTCGCCGATCCGGAGGTTCGCAAGCGGTCCTGGCGCAGTCGCCTCGAGTCGTCAGCCTGGCAGGCGAAGCCCAACCCCGGACACTACGCCTTCGTGGCCCTCGAGCGTCGAGGCAAGCTGGACACACTCATCACCCAGAACGTGGATGGGCTTCACCAGGCTGCCGGCTCTTCCCCCGATCGCGTGATCGAGATCCACGGCACGATGCGCGAGGTGGCGTGCCTCGACTGCCGGGAGCGCGCGCCCATGGAGCGGGCGCTCGCTCGCGTGCGCGCCGGTGACGAGGATCCCGCCTGCCGCTCCTGCGGTGGGGTCCTCAAGGCGGCCACGATCTCCTTCGGGCAGAACCTCGTGCCGGAGGACCTGCGGCGTGCCGAGCGGGCCGCGGCCCACTGTGACCTCCTGCTCGCGGTCGGCACCAAGCTCTCGGTGTTTCCGGTCGCGGGCGTGGTGCCGGTCGCCAAGCGCGCGGGCGCGCGCATCGTCATCGTCAACGCCGAGCCGACCGACATGGATGACCTGGCCGACGCCATCCTGCGCGGCCCCATCAGCAGTCTGCTTCCGCCGCTGACCGAGTGAGCCGCGGGCACCCGGTGGTCACCCGGGCTCACGGTCGGACGCTGGTGATCGCCCCGATCCGGTCGCCGTTTGACTCCGCACCCAAAGGCTGGCAGGATCGCGCCACTCGCGAACCGGGTCTCCGCATGGCAGACGCGGCGACGGGGATGCCTGCGCCGGAGCACCCACAACTCGATCGGGCGAACACCAACAAAGGGGACGCGTCATGACCAAGCTTTGGCATCGGCCGCCGGCGGGCCCGCTCCGAGTCATGGTCACCCTGCTCGTGGGGACGCTCATCTGCGCGATCGCGGCGGCCGCCCTCGCCGCCGTCGCCTCCAAGAGCGCCTTGATCGGCAAGCTGGAAGGCCCCGAGGTCGTCACCGACCCCGCAAAGTTTCCGAAGACGTTCAGCGAGGCGCCGCAGCTGGCGGAGCTGGTCAAGGCGGGCAAGCTGCCACCGGTCACCGAGCGCATCGGGCAGGATCCTCTGGTCATCAAGCCGCTGCAGGAGATCGGTCGCTACGGCGGGACGTGGCGCGGCGGCTTCACGGGCCCGGCGGATTTCTGGAACGGCTATCGCTGCTGCTCGGGGCCCGACCATCTGCTGTTCTGGGACTACACCGGCGACAAGGTCACGCCCAACATCGCCAAGGGCTACGAGCTGCAGGACGGGGGCAAGACGCTCGTCCTGCAGCTACGCCGCGGGATGAAGTGGAGCGACGGCAAGCCCTTCACCGCCGACGACTTCGTGTTCTGGTTCGAGGACATCTACCGGAACAAGGATCTCGTCCCCACCCCGTCGGCGGCGATGGCGATCAACGGCAAGCAGGGCGTCGTCGAGAAGGTCGACCTCTACACCGTCAAGCTCAAGTTCCCGGAACCCTACTACATGCTCCCCGATGTATTGGCCGGCTCCACGGATCTCGGCGGTCAGGCGTGGCGGGGCGCCTTCGGGCTCGGCGGCTATGCGCCCGCGCACTATCTCAAGCAGTTTCATCCGAAGTACGTCACCCAGGCGGACCTGGACAAGAAGGTGAAGGAGGCCAAGTTCGACAGCTGGGTCCGGATGTTCCTCTACAAGAGCGACTGGTCACTCAATCCGGAGCTCCCCGTCATCACCCCCTGGAAGACCGTGACCCCCATCAACACGCCCACCTGGACCCTCGAGCGCAACCCCTACAGCGTCTTCGTCGACACCGCCGGCAATCAGCTGCCCTACATCGATCGGGTCGTCCTCACGCTGGCCGAGAATCTCGAGGTACTCAACCTGCGCGCGGTCGCCGGCGAGTACGACTGGCAGCAGCGTCATCTCGACCTGGGCAAGCTCCCCGTCTTCATCGCAAATCAGCAGAAAGGGGGCTACAAGGTCTATCTCGATCCGGGCGACTACGGCGGCGACATGATCATCAAGTTCAATCTCAGCTACGAGGCCGACCCGGAGATCGCGAAGTGGATGAACACCGCCGACTTTCGGCGCGCCCTGGCGCTGGGAATCGACCGCGACCAGATCAACGAGAGCTTCTGGCTCGGCACCGGCACCCCGAGCTCCGTGGTGCCCGCCGACAGCAACAAGTACAATCCGGGCCCCGAGTATCGCCGGCTCTGGGCGACGCTGGACATCAAGAAGGCCAACGAGATGCTCGACGCGATCGGCCTGAGCAAGAAGGACGCCGAGGGCTACCGGCTGCGCACCGACGGGAAGGGACGTCTGCGGCTCGAGATCATGACGCTCGGGGGACAGTTCCTCCAGTTCACGCAGATCGCGGAGATGATCCGGGAACAGTGGAAGAAGATCGGTATCGAGCTCGTCGTCCAGGAAGTCGACCGGAGCCTCGCGCTGCAGCGGACCGCCGCCAACGAGCAGCAGCTCGGTGCGTGGAACAACGACGGCAGCGAGCACCTCTTCACCTTCCCGACCCACGTGTTCCCCTTCGACACCATCGCGGTGGTCTCGACCTCCGGTCCCCTCTACGCGAAGTGGTTTCAGTCCGCCGGCACCCAAGGCAAGGAGCCCCCCGCGCGGATGAAGGAGTTGATGCAGAAGTTCAAGCGCGCCTACGGCGTGCCCGAGAAGGAGCGGATCCAGCTCGGCAAGGACGTGTGGAAGATCACCGCCGAAGAGGTGTACATCATCGGGGTCATCGGTATGGGCCCCGCCTCCATGGGCGTGCGCGTGGTCAAGACGAACCTGGGCAACGTCCCCTCGCGGCAGTACAACAGTCCCGACGGCAAGACCCCCTCGATCTCCAGGCCGGTGACCTTCTTCTGGAAGAAGTAGGCGGGCGCGGAGGGCGCGCCGGTGCTCGGGTATATCGGACGACGCGCCCTCCTCGCGGTCTTCACGGTCTGGGCAATCTCCGTCGTGTCCTTTGCCATCATCCAGCTCCCGCCGGGTGACTACGTCACCTCGTACATCGCCCAGATGGCGACGATGGGCAGCGTCGTCACCGACGAGGAAGCGCAGAATCTCCGGATCCAGTACGGGCTCGGGCAGCCGATCTACGTCCAGTACTACAAGTGGGTGAAGCTGATCGTGCGGGGCAACTTCGGCACCTCCATGGAATGGCGGCGTCCCGTCACCGAGGTCATCGGGGACCGCCTCTGGCTCACCGTGGTGGTTTCCATCGCCGCGTTGCTCCTCACGTGGGGGTTGGCCCTGCCCATCGGCATCTATTCCGCGGTCCGCCAGTACTCGGCCGGCGACTATGTCGCGACCTTCGTGGGCTTCATCGGCCTCGCGGTCCCCAACTTCCTCCTGGCGCTGGTTTTGCTCTACCTGGGCTTCGCCCTCTTCAACGCGCACATCGGGGGACTCTTCTCCCCGGAGCTCCAGGATGCTCCGTGGACAGCGGCGCGGGTGTGGGACCTCCTGAAGCACCTCCCGATTCCGGCCCTGATCCTCGGCCTCGCGGGGACCGCGCAGCAGATCCGCATCATGCGCGCGAACCTCCTCGACGAGCTGCGGAAGCCGTACGTGGTGACCGCGCGAGCGAAGGGCCTCTCCTGGATCCGGGTCGTTTTGAAGTACCCGGTGCGGGTGGCCCTCAACCCGTTTGCGAGCACGGTCGGCTACACCCTGCCCTACATCGTGTCGGGCAGCATCATCGTCTCCATCGTGCTGGGCTTACCGACAGTCGGCCCACTCCTGCTGAAAGCCCTGATCGCCCAGGACATGTTCCTCGCGGGGACGATCGTGCTCCTGCTCGGCGTGATGACCGTGATCGGGACCCTGCTCTCGGACATTCTGCTCGTCCTGATCGACCCGCGCATCCGGCTCGAGGATCGGTAATGGCCGATCACGACCTCGCCCTCCGGCCCACGAGCGGCCCCGTGGAGCGCTCCCTTTCCGGCATCCAGGAACAGCAGCGCATCTTCGTGGCCTCGCAGTGGCAGCTGATGTGGTGGCGGTTCCGCAAACATCGCGTCGCCGTGGCGAGCGGGATCGTCGTGCTCGGCTTCTACCTGGTGGTCCTGGGGGCGGACTTTCTCGCGTATTCCGACCCGAACGCGTCCGAGGCGCAGCGCTCGCTGATGCCGCCGCAGACCATCCACTGGTTCGATCGCGGAGGCTTCCGCCCCCACGTCTATTCCGTCAAGGGGAGCCGGGACCCGCAGACCTACCAGCGCGTCTATCAGGTGGATCCCAACCAGAAGATCCCGCTTCGGCTCTTCGGGACGGGCTTCGCGTATCACTTTCTCGGCGTGATCCCGACCACGCGGCATCTCCTCGGCGTCGACGAGGGGCTCGACGCGTCCCGGACGATCTTCCTGCTGGGCACGGACGTCCAGGGCCGGGACTTGTGGTCCCGGCTGATGTACGGCACCCGCATCTCGCTCACGATCGGTCTGCTCGGGGTGGCGATGAGCCTGGTCCTCGGCGTCGTCCTCGGTGGGCTCTCCGGATTCTACGGTGGCGTCGCCGATACCCTGATCCAGCGGGTCATCGAGATTCTCCGCTCGATCCCGACGATTCCGCTGTGGATGGGGCTGGCCGCGGCCCTGCCCCGGGATTGGTCGATCCTCCAGGTCTATTTCGCCATCACGATCATCATCTCGGTCCTCGCGTGGACCGACCTGGCGCGCGTGGTCCGGGGGCGGTTCCTGGCCATGCGCGAAGAGGACTTCGTCATCTCGGCCCGGTTGGTCGGTTGTACCAAGATGCGGACCATCTTCGTGCACATGGTGCCCTCGTTCCTGAGCCATATCATCGCGGCGGCGACGCTGGCGCTTCCCGCGATGATCGTCAGCGAAACGTCCCTCAGTTTCCTTGGGCTGGGCTTGCGCCCGCCCGCGATCAGCTGGGGCGTCTTGTTGCAGCAAGCCCAGAATGTCCAGACGGTCGCGATCTCCCCCTGGTTGATGCTGCCGGCGGTGCCGGTGATCGTCGTCGTGATGGCCTTCAACTTCCTGGGGGACGGCCTGCGCGACGCCGCCGATCCTTATGGCCGCTAGCGTGGACCGGCCGCTCTTGTCGGTACGAAACCTGAAGACCTACTTTCCGCAGGACGAGGGGATGGTGAAGGCGGTCGATGGCGTGACCTTCGACCTCGCCTCCGGAGGAACGCTGGGCCTCGTCGGGGAGAGCGGGTGCGGCAAGAGCGTGACGGCGAGGTCGATCCTCGGCATCGTCGATCGGCCCGGCCGGATCGTGGCGGGCGAGATCCAGTTCCGCCGGCGCGCCGTTCCCGGGCAGGAGAACGCCGAACGCGTGATCGACCTGGCGACGCTGGCGCCCGATGGGGAGGACATCCGGGCGATCCGCGGAGCGGAGATCGCCCTCATCTTCCAGGAGCCGATGTCGTCGTTCAGCCCGGTCCACACCATCGGCGACCAGATCAGCGAGGCGATCGTGCTGCACCAGCGGCTCGATCGCCGGCAGGCCCGCGAGAAAACGATCGAGATGTTGCGGCGGGTCGGGGTGCCCTCACCGGCGGAGCGCGTGGGTCAGCTCGCCGGTCACCTCAGCGGGGGCCTGCGCCAGCGGGCCATGATCGCCATGGCGCTGTCGTGCGACCCGAGTCTGCTGATCGCCGACGAGCCGACCACCGCGCTCGACGTGACGACCCAGCGACAGATCCTCCGCCTCCTGCGCCAGCTTCAACACGACACCGGGATGGCGATCCTGCTCATCACCCACGACCTGGGCGTGGTCGCCCAGATGGCCAAGGACGTGGCGGTCATGTACCTGGGGCGCGTGGTCGAGCAGGCGCCGGTGGACGAGATCTTCCACGCCCCCCGCCATCCGTACACGAGGGCCCTCCTGCGCTCCATTCCCCGCATGGGATCCGCCGGACGCCAGCGCCTCACCCCGATCAGCGGGGCGGTGCCGCACCCCTACGATCGACCGACGGGGTGTCCCTTCCATCCACGCTGTGAGGAGTTCATCGCCGGACGGTGTGACCGGCAAGCGCCCAGCTTGCGCCAGATCAGCGATCGGCACGCCGTCAGCTGCTTCCTGTACGACGGGCCATGAGCGGCGAGGTCCTCCTGCGGGTCGCCGGCCTGCGGAAGCTCTTTCCGATCCGGAAGGGGTTCTGGAAGCGAACGACCGGGCAGGTCCGGGCGGTTGACGGCGTCGATTTCCACATCGACGCGGGCGAAACGCTCGGGCTGGTGGGCGAGAGCGGCTGCGGGAAGACCACCACCGCGCGCTGCATCCTTCGCGCGATCGAGCCCACGGCCGGCGAGGTCTCCATGCGGGCCGCCGACGGCAGCATGATCGAGATGGGGCAGCTTCGCCCGGCGGCGCTCCGGGCACTTCGACGAGAGATGCAGATGATCTTCCAGGATCCGTTCACGTCGCTCAACCCGCGCATGACCCTGCTCGATCTCGTCGGCGAGCCCTTGCTGGTGCATGGCATGAGGAATCGGCGGGCCCGGGAAGAGCGTGTGGCGGACCTCCTGCGCCGCGTGGGGCTTCGTCCCGAGTACATGCGGCGATTCCCCCACGCCTTCAGCGGAGGCGAACGCCAGCGGATCGGCATCGCCAGAGCCCTGGCCCTGCACCCTCGCTTGGTCGTGGCCGATGAGCCGGTCTCCGCGCTCGACGTCTCGGTCCAGGCGCAGATCCTCAATCTCCTGATCGACCTGCAGGCCGAGCTGCGCCTCACCTACCTCTTCGTGGCGCACGACTTGAGCGTCGTGCGCCACATCAGCAACCGCGTCGCCGTCATGTACGTCGGGCGGATCGTGGAGCTGGGTCCCACCGACGAGCTCTTCGCCGCCCCGAAGCACCCGTACACGGCGGCCCTCCTGGCCGCGGTTCCCGAGCCGGATCCGCGGGTCCCGCCGGGGGACGTCGTGCTCGAGGGCGACGTGGCGAATCCGGCGTCGCCGCCCAGCGGGTGCTCCTTTCATCCGCGGTGCCCGTACGCGATCGACGTGTGCCGGACCCAGTCGCCGGCGTGGCAGGAGTCGTCACCCGCCCATTTCGTCGCGTGTCACCGTGCCGATGAGCTCCGGCTCGTCGGGGTGGACTGAGGCCTCATGCGTTCAGTCACGGGCGGCGGTAGAAGCGGGCCGCGTTGTCCCAGAGGAGCCTGCGCCGCGTCTCCGGCTGGAGCGTCGCCCACTTCAAGATGTTGTCGACCGAGTCGGGGAACTGGCACTCCGAGTGGGGATAGTCCGAGGCGTACATCAGGAGGCCGTCGCCGAAGACGCTCGTAACGTAGTTGAAGAGATCTTCCCCCTCGTGGCGCTCGATCGTGCAGAAGACGCGGCCGCCCCGGAGGTATTCGCTCGGCGCCTGCTTGAGCGGGGCCACGCCGCCGACGTAGGCCGCCTGCTCGTCCATGCGCTTGGCCCAGAACGGGAGCCACCCGAAGCCGCATTCGAGCACGCCCATGCGCAGGCGCGGGTAGCGATCGAGGATCCCGGCGCCGATGAACGCGGCCATGAAGCGCATCCCGCCCCACGGGTGCGAGGCGAGCCGGCCGAGGAAGATGTTGTCCCACAGATCCTGATAGCCCGGGAAGTACGGCGGATTCCACGTGTTGCTGTGGTGCACGATGGGCAGATCGTAGTCCTGCGCGACCGCCCAGATCGGGTCCAGCGCGGGGTGATCGACGGGGACGTCCTTGCCGAGCACGGGCAGGACCGCCACGGCCCACTTCGCCGAGCCCCACTGCTCGATCTGGCGGACCGCTTCGTCGACGTTGCGGGTGGAGGCGACGATCGCCGTGGTGAGCCGGCCGGGGAACTGGCCGCAGAACGCATCCGCATGCCGGTGGTAGGCACGAATCAAGCCGACCTCGAGCGTGACGTCGGGGAGCCCGACCACGCTCACCCAGAGGGTCGGGACCATGAAGTGCGCGTCGGTCCCCTCGTCGTCCATGTCCTGGACGCGGTGGGCGGCCTGGTCGTCCTGCACGCCGACCCGGGGGATCTTGGATCCCATCCAGTGGGTGCCGCGCCCGGTGAACGTCTCGTGGGCGCCGGCCTGCCCCAGGACCCGCCGATACAATTTTGTGGCGATGCGGTACTGGTGGGTATCGGGCGTGCCGCCCATCATCTGGCCACTGGCCACGCGATGCGGCGCAAGTTCCGCGAGCCGAGGCCGGAAGCTCGGATCGACGTACCGGTCGAGTACCTCCGCCGCCGGATTGACGTGGGTATCGGCGTCCCACACCCGCCAGTCCGCTCTCATCTGATCACTCCATCTCGGCTCGTCTCAGCGCTGCACGTGCTGACGGCCCGATCATTCGATGTTGGCTCGGTTGACTCAGCCCTTGACTCCCCCCATCGTTAGCCCGGCGGTCATCCGCCGGCGAAACGCGTAGTAGATCGCCACCGGCGGGACGGCATAGATGATCGCGGTCGCCATCATGTAGTTCCAGGGCGACTGGTCGCTGTTGAGAAACTGCGCGAGCGCCACCGGCACGGTCATGCTCGACTTCGTGGACAGGAGCAAGAACTGGTACAGGAACTCGTTCCACGCGAGCAGCAGCGCGTAGGTCCCCACCGCGACGAGCGCGGGCGCCATCAGGGGCAGGTAGATCCGGCGATAGATCTGCAGCGGTGAAGCTCCGTCGATCCGCGCCGACTCGTCGACCTCGATGGGGATGCTCCGCCCGTATTCCTGAAACACGAAGATCGCGTAGGGTGTCGCGAAGGCCACGAGGGCCGCGATCACGGACCATGGATTGTTCGCCAGTCCGTAGTTCTGCATGATCCGATAGAACGGAATCGCGAGGAACGACGCCGGGATCACGTAGGTCAGCAGGGCGGCGTGGCTCACCAGCCAGCCGTGCCGGATCCGCATGCGGGCGATCGAGAAGCTGGTCATCGAGCCGAACAGCAACGTGAAGAACGTCACCATCGCGCCGAGGAAGAGGCTGTTGGCGAACTGGCGCCAGAAATGCTCCAGGTACCAATGGCCCTCGGTCAGGACCCCCCGGAAACTCTCGAGCGACGGCGCCTTCGGCCAGAGCTGGTCGTTGAACACGTCGCCCTCGGGCTCGAGGGCAATCAGCACCATGTTGTAGATCGGGGCGACCGACCACACCACCAGCATCACCGAGAGCAGGCCCACGCCGACGTGGCTCAGGTACCGGCGGCGCCGGATCAACCGCCGCGGCGGCGCCACCACGCGCGCCCCGCCCGCCTTCGCGTCCGCCCTGATCGGGCTCACAGCTGCACCTCCGTCGTGCGCAACCGGCGCATCAGGACGATCACCAGCGGGATCACCAGCGGCAGCGCCGACATCACCGCCGCCACGCCGAGACGCGGCTGCGCGATGTCGAACGCGTTCCGGATGCCGAGCGTCGCCAGCACGTGCGTCGAGTCGGCCGGGCCGCCGCCAGAGACGAAGTAGACGGCGTTGAAGTCCCCGAGCAGGAAGATCGTCGACAGCAGCGTGCTGATCAGGTAGAGGTTGGCGAGCAGCGGGACGGTGATGTAGACGAACCCGCGCACGCCGGTCGCCCCGTCGACCCGCGCGGTGTCGCGGATCTCGAGGGGGATCGCCATCCGGCCGGCGAGCAGGATCAGCGTCCAGAACGGCGTCCACTTCCAGATGTGGGAGACGATGACCGCGCCCAGCGCCATCCAGCGGTCGTTGAGCCAGGACGGGCCCTCGACGTGAAAGAGCGTGTAGAGGGCGTTGTTGAGGAAGCCCCACTCGCCATTCAACATCCAGTGGATCGAGATGAAGGTCGAGATCTGTGGGACCGCCCAGGGCAGGACGAAGATCAGGAGCAGCACCTTCATCCACCAGCCCGGGCGCATGAAGAACCCCGACAGCAGCAGCGCGAGGAACATCTTGACGTTCACACCGAGCGCGAGATAGAGGACGGTGTTCACGATCGTGCCCTGGTAGATCGGATCCCGCAGCAACTCGCGGTACAGGCTCGGCTCGCTGCCCAGCCACAGCCCATACACGACCGGATAGGCGACGAAGGTCGCGAACACCGCGAGGTAGGGCACGACGAAGGCGACGGCCCACGTGTACTCTCCGCCCTGGAGCCGGCCGCGCAGCGAGCGGGTCAACGTCCGCCGCCGCACCGCCCAGCGGCCGACGTCGACGACCGAGGCGCCGTCCATCATGCACCGCTCACGCGATCGGATACTTGGCGAACATCTCTTCGATCCGCTTGAACGCCTTGTCGATCGCGACCGCGGGCTTCACCCCCTCCTTGGCCACGTCGATCATGGCCAGGCTCCAGACGTGCTGGTTGCGGACCTCCGCCATCGCCGGATTGAAGACGTAGTAGTCCGGGAGGGTCGGGCCGAGGAGCCCCTGCTGCACGTACCCCCGCAGATGCGGATCGTTCGGATTCTGCCAGAACGGGCTCTTGGCGAGGGCGGGCATGACGGGCAGCCAGCGCCCCAAGCCAAGCTCGACGAACTCGCCGAGGACCTTCGGCTGGATGAAGTACGTGAGGAACTCCTTGGCGACCGTGACGTTCTTGGCCCCTTTGGGGATCAGGCCATTGGTGAACCCGACGATGCTCGGCACGGGCTTGCCCGCGTTGTCGTTCGGATAGCCGAAGCCGTGGGTGACGATCTCGTGCTGGTACCACTCGGGGTGCTTCTCCTTGATCGCGACCTCGGTCGACAGCGTCCCATCGATGTCCATCACCATGAGCTTGGCGTGGAAGGCGTTGTTGTCGTCGGCATCGTTCCAGTTCACCGCGCTCGGCGGCACGTAGCCGTCCCGGTAGGCGCCGCCGAGGTAGCCCACGGCCTTGACCGCCGCCTCCCGTACTTTCGGATCGCCGAGGTGCAGCTTGCCGTCCTTGGTGACGATGTCGCGCCCCCCGTAGGCGATGAGAAAGGCGCTGAAGAGATTGTAGGGATCGACGCCGCTGGCCGTCACCTGGAAGCCGAGGCCATACACTTTGCGCTCACCCTGCTTCCGCAGGCTGTCCTGCACCTTCTTGAAGAAGTCGAAGTAGGCGTCCCACGTCTTCGGGAGGTCCTCGATCTTGAAGCCCGCCTTCTCCACCAGCGTTCGCCAGATGTGACACGGGGCGACCCCGGCCCGCAAGGGCACGCCGTAGAGACCCCGCTTCTTGGTGACGTTGTTGTAGGCCTGGGCGGACTGAAGCGCGGTCTCGCTGAACTGGCCCCGCTGGGTGTCGACGACGTCGCTCACGTCGACCCACTTGTCCTGCCAGCCGTAGAGCGACAGGATCTCGGCCGGGTTGGAATCGACCATGTCGGGGACGACCCCGCTCGTGATCGCCGAGATGATCTTCTGCCGTTCCGGCGCGAAGGGGATGATGGTCAGCTCGATCTTGTTGCCGCTCGCCTTCTCGTAGTCCGCGACGGCTTTGCGCAGTGCGACATCTTCGTCCTGCACGAAGCCCTGCGCGAACCAGACGCTCGCGGTGGTCGCCGCCGCCTTGGCGACGTGCGGGAACGCGAGGAGCCGGGTTGTGCCCGCGGCCGCGAGCCCCTGAAGGACGGATCGCCTCGTGAGATGTGCCATGGTGCCCTCCTCACCGGCCTGGGGATCGTCCCGAAGCGGGCGCCTGGGAACGCTCCAGCCGGGTAGGATAGACCGAGAGAACGGGTGACTTCGGGCTCCGAGTACAACGCGCCGCCGCCGCTGTCAAGAGGGGGGCCGGGAGATGCCCTCAAGCCGGCAACGCTGGACCCGCCTACCACGTGCCGTCGCCCCTGAGCTATGATCCCGGGCATTAGAGGAACCTCCTCCTCCAACCGTGGCCTCGAACCCGAGAGGAGCCGAGACATGGCCTACGATCTGCTGATCAAGAACGGCCGCATCATCGACGGCTCAGGCCGACCCGCCTTCCACGGCGACGTCGGGGTGGCACAGGGCAAGATCGTGGAGCTGGGCGGCCTCGGCGGCGCCGCGCGCCGGGTGATCGAGGCCGATGGACGGGTGGTGGCGCCCGGGTTCGTCGACAATCACTGCCACTACGACGCCCAGGTCCTGTGGGATCCCCTGTGCACCTTCTCGTGCGACCACGGGGCCACCACGGTCATCATCGGGAACTGCTCCCTCGCGCTCGCCCCCGTGAGAGCCTCGGCCCGCGACCAGCTGGCCGGGATGCTGTCCTACGTCGAAGCGATCCCGATGGACGTCCTGCAGGCCGGCGTGCCCTGGACGTGGGAGACGTTCCCTGAATACATGAACGTCATCGGGGACCGGCTGGGGGTCAACGTCGGGACGCTGGTCGGGCACTCGGCCGTCCGCCTGTACGCGATGGGCGACGCTTGCTCGGAGCGCGCGGCCACGGACGCCGAGCTGGCGGTCATGCGGGGCCTGGTCCGGGAGGCCCTGGACGCCGGAGCGCTCGGACTGTCGATCACGCGGAACATGAACCACTTCGACATCACGGGGAAGCGCATTCCCGCGGCCTGCGCGCCGGAATCGGAGCTGTTCGCCTTGGGCGACGTGCTCCGCGAGGTCGGCACCGGTGTGATCCAGTGCGGCGGCGGGACCAATCCCGAGCTGAAGGACCGGCTCCTGAGCCGGCTGTCGCAGGCCTGTGGCCGCCAGGTCATGTACAACACCCTCCTCGAGCAAGCGCGCCACCCGGGCCGGTGGCGCGCCCACCTGGCGCAGGTCGAGGAGACGACGCGGCAGGGCATCCGGGCCGTGCCGCTCTGCAACCCGGGCAGCATCGTCAACCGGTTCACGATGAAGAACTGCCAGGTCTTTCGCGGCATGCCCACGTGGTTGCCGATTCTCCAGGCCACCGATCCCGAGAAGCTGCGCGCCTACCGCGACCCGGCGATCCGCGCAAAGCTCCGCGCCGAGGTCGACGCCCCGCTGGGGCCGGACTCGACCTTCTCCAAGCGCTGGGATCTCATGATCGTCGAGGAGCCGCACCTTCCGAAGAACCGGAGCCTCGCGGGCCAGAGCATCGCGCAGATCGCGCAGGCGCGGGGGACGGACCCGCTCGACGCCTTCCTCGATCTCGCCGTCGAGGAGGAGTTGCAGACGGGCTTCAGCCTCGGCGAGACCAACACGGACACGGAGGCGGTGGCGCAGATCCTCGGCAGCCCGTACGCGGTGGTCGGGCTCTCCGACGGGGGCGCGCACGTGCAGTTCAGCTCGAACGTGAGCAATCCCACCCGGCTCCTCGGCTACTGGGTGAGGGAAAAGCAGATCATGTCCCTCGAGCACGCGGTCCGCCGACTCACCTTCGATTCGGCGACCGCCTTCGGGATCTACGATCGCGGGCTGCTCCAGCCCGGGATGGCCGCCGACATCGTCGTCTTCGATCCCGACAGCGTGCGGCCGGGTCCGCAAGACGTCGTGCACGACTTCCCGAACAACGGGTGGCGCATCCGCGAGCAGGCGGAGGGGATCCACTACACCGTGGTGAACGGCGAGGTCCTGCTCGAGAAGGGCGCGCACACGGGGCGCTATCCGGGCCGCGTGCTGCGCAATGCGCTCCACCACGGGCGCGCGTGACGGGGAGGACTGCGCATGCGCTACACGAGGATCTCCGCGGACTGCCACATCGACATGCCCTGGCTCCCGCCCGACCTCTTCACCTCCAATTGCTCGGCGGCCTTGAAGGACCGCATGCCGTACGTCGCCGAAGGACCCGACGGGCCCTACTGGGCGACGAAGAGCGTCCCCTCCCTCGGGCTGACGTGCAGCGTGGGGTCGACCGGGCAGAAGTACGTGCCCGGGCAGAACGAGCGCGTCGACATCATGGCGGCGACGGGGCTCTACGAGGACGGCAAGCACGGAATCCGGCGGCCGACGGACCCGGAGCTCCGGCGCGAGGACATGCAGCGCGACGGCGTCGATGCCGAAGTCATCTTCGGCATTCTGGGCGCGGCCACGCGGCTGCGTGACCACGAAGCGGCCACGGAGATGTTTCGCATCTACAACGACTGGCTGGTCGACTTCTGTCGCCCGCATCCCGACCGCTCCATCGGCCTCGCGTGCCTGCCCTACGGCGACATCGACGGCGCGGTCCGCGAGCTCCAGCGCGTCGCGAAGCTCGGCCTCCGCGGGGTGGAGCTGTCGTGCTCGTGGGACATGCAGCCCATGTGGCATCCGATGTGGGAGCCGCTCTGGCGGGCCGTGAGCGAGGTCGACCTGCCGCTGCACTTCCATACCTTCCCGTCCCTGCCGCCGGGCGTGCGTGAGCAGCAAACGGGGCGCACCCGGCGCGCGGCCCACTTCACCAGCGTGGCCGGCTTCCAGATGAACCTGGTCAACATCATCGCCGCTCTCATCGGCAGCGCGGTCCTCGAGCGCTACCCGAACCTTCGCATCTCGCTCGGCGAGAGCGGCATCGGCTGGTTGCCCTACGCGCTCGACCGGATGGACTTCGAGTGGGAGGACCGCTTCCGGGATCTCGGCCTGACGATGAAGCCGAGCGACTACTGGCGGCGGCAGTGCAAGGCCACCTTCCAGTTCGACCCCATCGGGACCAAGCTCATCGACGACATCGGGGTCGAGACGCTCATGTGGGGCTCCGACTACCCACACCCCGACGGGGTCTGGCCGCAATCGTCGCGGTACATCGCCGAGCAGTTCGGCCACTTGCCCCCGGACGTCGTCCACAAGATCACGTGCGAGAACGCCGGACGATTCTACGGATTGATCTGAGCGGAGCCTGACCTCCACACACGACGCAGGAGGCGAACCATGGCGAAGCAGGGAACCATCCTGGTGGGGACCATCGGCCAGGGCGTCATGATGAGTTCCGACGACGGCGAGAGCTGGACGCGGGCCAGCGGGCGGCAGGGCATGCACTCCGACGGCATCGTCAAGGCCGTGCTCGCCGATCCGTGGCATCCGGAGGTCGTCTACGCCGGGACCGACATGGGGCTCTATCGCACCGACGACCGCGGCGGGCAGTGGCGCCGGCTCGAGACCCCGATGAACGGGTCGATGGTCTGGAGCCTGGCCATCGACCCCGTCGAGCCGAACGTCATGTTCGCGGGCACGGGCACGCCCAGCACACCCGCGATCTATCGCTCCACCGACCAGGGCAAGAGCTGGGAGCGCCGAGCCGTGGCGATCGCGGCGGAGTGTCCGAACGTCGGAATCCCGCGGCCCACCGCGATCGCGATCGATCCCCTCGACCACCGACACGTGTGGGTCGGCCTCGAGGTCGACGGCGTGCGCCACAGCGCCGACGGCGGCGAGACGTGGACCACGATCAACGGGCAGATCCCGAACCCGGACGTCCACAGCGTCCTGGTGATCGCGGGCCCCCCGAAGACAGTGTTCACCGTCGTGAACGACGACATCTGGCGCAGCACCGACGACGGAAAGACCTGGCAGCCGGCGCGCGCTCGTGAGGTCTTCCCGTGGCACTACCCTCGCTGGATCGCGGTCAAGCCGAACGACCCGAAGACGGTCTTCCTGACGCTCGGCGATTCGACGCCCGGTCGGGTGGGAACGGTGATGCGCTCGCGCGACGCCGGTGCCACATGGCAGAGCCTTCCCCTGCCCGTGCAGCCCAACTCGGCCGTCTGGACCGTCGGCGTCTCGCCGTCAGACCCGGAGACCGTGTTCGCCGCCAGCCGCTACGGCTACCTCTATCGCAGCGACGACGGCGGGGACTCCTGGCGCAAGCTCTGGCGGGAGTTTGGCGAGGTGTCGTCGATCCTCTGGCTCCCCCGCTCCTGAGAGCCGAGCTTCACGCTCGAAACGCGGCGTCGCCGCCCCACCGGACGGCGACGCCGGATGGGTCACGCCTCGCGAACGCGACCGGGCGCGGGCACCGCGACGACGAGCCGGTCCTCGAGCACGCCGCGCTGGTCGGCCTGCGCGAGCACGGCCTCGATGGTCTTCACGAGTTGCCGCGCGCCCTCCACGCTCAGCTCCACGGCCACGCG
>Ga0187766_10000235_pt1 | contig 29863 bp, 29 predicted proteins | sample 0216_QUI02_MP05__4_FD_132971 | JGI IMG/M metagenome (GOLD analysis project Ga0187766, IMG submission 132971) | Tropical peat soil microbial communities from peatlands in Department of Meta, Colombia - 0216_QUI02_MP05_20_MG | ecosystem: Environmental > Terrestrial > Soil > Wetlands > Peat ... | reverse complement strand
GAGGCCCGCCCAGTCCTCGCGCTGCATGGGTGGCCGCGGCACCACTGGGCGTACCGCGAACTTTCTGGCCGACCAGCCACCCGGGCTGCGCATCATCGCGCCTCGATGACCTGGCCGTGGTGGCCGGTGGTGCTGGGGGTGTGCGGGGTATGTCGCTGGATGCGCTGGTGCACGAGGTGGGCCAGGCGCTCAGCGATGCTCGGCGGTTGTTTGGTTCGGCGCCGCGGCCGGGCGGGTGGGGCACGATCCCCTGATGACCGGGTGGCAACAGCCGCAGATGGCTTAGTGCCCCGCGAATACAGGGTGATCTGGGCGTCGGCTAACTGAATGGAGTCAGGTGTGGTAGCGGAGCACGTCGGCTACGGCGTTGGGACCGTGAGGTACCTGGGCGGTCACCGCGCAGTAGGCGATGTCGGCCAGCGTTGACTCCGGCAAGACCTCGCTGCCCTGCGTGTTCACGGCTTCCACGAGGATCGTCGCAGCCTCCCATGCCCGCGCCCGTCGATACGCATCCACGTGCCCGGTGTCGTCGGTGAGATCCTGCGGTGTGTGCTGGGTGGCTTGTGAGGCCAGCACCGCCATCGAATAGGCCCTCCGTAGCGCCGTCACGGTGTCGTCGTCGGGCCGTTCCCGGCGTTCCAGCTGTGCCACCACATCGCCGAGCAACTGAGCATTGGGGTCTGTCGTCGGCACCGCCACACCGGCGACCGTCAACCCGGTGAAGGCGGCCCGCTCCCGGGTCACGGTATCGGCCAGGCCCACCAGATCCACTGCAGCTTGCCAGCGGCGGTGCACCTGGCCGACCAGCGACCACAACCCGGGATTGGCAACTGCCAACCGGTGCCGCCGGCCCACCGACAGCTCTGGGACCTCGGTGGCCTTTGCAGGATCAGCCAGCGGGTTTTTCGCCGGGTCGGGGTTGAGGTCTACCAGCCGCACCCCGGCTTCGGAGATTTGCCGCCTGGTTTTCCATTACAGGGCTGTGGTATATCCATAGTGGCGCCAGGACTTCTGACGGATAGTGGTTCATGGTGTAGGTCCTAAAGCCTTTGGTCGGTCGGGTGGACTTGTCGTTGGGGGGCCGGGCGTTGCTCGGCCCGTCAATCACCCCCTTCGTTGGGCCTCGTTTGTCGGCCTTGTCATCCCGGGCCGTTCTGCGGGTCGCGACCACGCTGGCCGGCACGACCCGGCCGCGATTGGACCGGATCACGCCGTCGCCTCAAATGGTTGAAACAGCAGCCGTAGCTGGCTGCGCTGCCCGTCTGTGAGCAGCGGCGCCTTCGCGACGATGTCTCGTATCCGGGCCTGGCTCTGCGGGTCCAGGTCCTCCAGGCGGGGCGTGCTCATGCCGTGCCCGCCAGCATGGCGTCGAGGTCTGCGCGGGCTATCCGCCATTTACGGCCGACCTTCACCGCCGGTATCCGGCCGTCCCGCGCCCACCGATAGCACGTGTCGAGGGGGATCCGCAGATACGCGGCGGCCTCGTCCATGAACAAGTAAGGTGTCGGCGAGATAGTCGTCAAGTGACCCTCCTTTAGGGGGAGATACGCGCCAAATCGCGCGTCAACTGGGGATAACCCCTATATGACGTGGATTAGCTGGACCGCAAACTTTCACTGAAAATTTTCCTGAGTTTTCGCTGCTAACGCGTTATACGCGAGAGCACTGTGCGTATAAACGCGGTGTTTGCGGTGGCTGGACAAGATTATGGTGGTAAAGCTACGACAGGCTACGTCTACAACCACTTGCACACCGTGCACGCAATCGCATGCTGCAACGCCGCCGAAGTCGCGATGGCTCAACGAAGCCACGGTGCCGCAGAGCCACCGCTGGATCCCGAAGGCGATGGCGGTGCACTACCTGGAGAAAGCGACGACGTCGCTGTGGGCGCTGGCCGGCTGGACCCACCGGATTTCGCACAGATCACCGAGGGCGTCGAATTGACTGTTCCAGTCAGCGTCGCCGACCGGGCTGGAACCGAGGTGGTGCACGCCGCCGACATCACCACGTGGGTGACGCCGGCTGACCGACGCACCGATCACAAAAGCTAACGCTTGCCCTTTAGCGTCGCCCAGAATGGGCATTGGTGCGACTGCCCGAAATCGGTGATGATTCTGGTGCCGCCGGGCTGCAACGACATCCATGGACTGTGCGCCGGATCGCTGCTGACCGCCGGCCAACCTGGCTGGCCGGGCGCATTCGGCGCACCGGTGACCACGAATCGGCTCCAGTAGTCGATCATCTGGTTGGACAGTTTCCGCTGCCCGGGGTTCAGCGGCGGAGCGCCGCCGTTGAACAGGTAGCGCAGCTCCAGTGAGTGGCTGGCGCCGACCGGGAAGGGCACGCGGCGCAACGGCGTCGGCGCGGGAGCGTCGCGGTCATTGAACTCGTAGGCGTAGACCGCCGCGCCGTGGCGCAACCCGTCCACCATCCGATCGGCGACGCACGTGAAGACACCGTCGGTCACCGCCGCGGAGTAGGCGAGGGAGACATCCCCGCCATAGCGCTCAAGCGGATAATGCGCCAGCACGGCCCGGCCGCCCGCACCAAAGATGTCCGCCAGCACGCGGGGATACTCGGCGGCTGTCACCGCCCGGCCCAACCGTAGATACCGCAGGGCCGCGAACATGGTGAACTCGTCGTGGTTGGTGCCGATCAGCACCGGAACCCGTGCCCCGCTACCGGTGGTGAACGCCGCCACCGGGTCGACCGGTAGCGCGGCCGTTCCGGTGATGGGGCTCGCGAGGGCATCGGAGTCGCCGATATGGGAGTACCACGGCGGCCGGGCCAGCGTCGCAGCCGGTAGCGCCCGCAAGCACTGCGCGGCGGCGGCTGGATCAGGGCAGCCCACCGACGCGGCGTAGTCCACGCTTGTGCGCTGCGCGGTCGCGAGGTCTACCTGTGCCTGACAGGGGCCACTCTGGATGATCGCGGAGCGAAAAAGCCCCGCCGACCCGGGCGCCACCAGGTGGTCACATACCGACATGGCACCGGCGGATTCGCCGGCGACGGTGACCTTGGTCGGATCGCCCCCGAAGTTGGCGATATTGTCGCGGACCCAGCGCAGCGCGGCCTGCTGATCGGCCAGTCCATAATTGCCGAGCTCGGCTGGCGGCCCGAGCGAGGGGTGCGCCAGGAATCCGAGGGCGCCCAGCCGGTAGTTGATGGTGACGACGATGATTTGGCCGCGGGCGGCCAACCACCGCGCGTTATAGAGATCGCCGCTGCCGTTAACGAAGCCGCCGCCGTGAATCCACACCATCACCGGGCGCTTATCCGCGCCGGCCGCCGGTGTCCACACGTTGAGGGTGAGGCAGTCCTCGCTGGCCGTCCTGCCGCCACGCCCGCGCTCGCTTTCCTGGCTGCACTGCGGGCCAGGTTTGCTGCCATCCCGCATCCCCGGCCACGGCGCAACCGGCCGCGGCGGCTGCCAGCGTAGCGGCCCCACTGGCGGTGCCGCATATGGAATGCCCTGAAACAGGCGGTAATCCGCGGCGACCAGACCGCGCACCAGCCCGGTGAAGGTGCGCACTACCCCCGCATCCAGTGGGCTTGAATTAGCCGGTTCGAACGTTTGCAGTGTCGCGGTGTTACCACCTGGGCAGGCCGCCGCCAACACCGCCGTCGCCAGCAGCGCGACGGCGTACGCCCGTCGGCGACGCGGTGATCCGATCTGCACAAAAGCTGAGCGTAGGGCAAACGACCGGTACCGACCGTCACAAACCGCTCCCGGGGCGCCGCCGATCACTGACACTTGAAAAGCTGACCTGACACACGTCAAAAATCATGCGGCCAACCGAGGAGCGGGATGAGCACACCGATAATTGACGAGGCTGCCAAAGTATTCGCCGATCCGACCGCCTACGCCGACGAGCCGCGGCTGCATGCGGCGCTGACCCACCTGCGCGCCCACGCACCGGTGTCGCTGGTCGACTGTTCGCCTTACCTGCCGTTTTGGGCGATCACCAAGCACACCGACATCGTGGAGATCGAGCGTGCCAACAACCTGTTCATCAACGACCCCCGGCCACTGCTGCAGACCGCGGAGAACGACGACATCGCGCGAGCCCACCTCGACGCCGGGATGGGGCTGCGCACGCTCATCCACATGGACGATCCGCAGCACCGGGTGGTGCGGGCGCTCGGCGCGGACTGGTTTCGCCCAAAGGCCATGCGGGCGCTGAAGGTCCGGGTCGACGAGCTGGCCAAGATCTATGTCGACAAGATGATGAGCGCGGGCACCGAATGCGACTTCGTGCAAGAGGTCGCCGTGAACTACCCGCTCTATGTCATCATGTCGCTGCTGGGCCTGCCGGAATCGGACTTCCCGCGGATGCTCAAGTTCACCCAGGAACTCTTCGGCGGCGACGACGCCGAGTTCCGGCGCGGCACTACCCCGCAAGAACAACTCCAGGTTCTGCTCGACTTCTTCGGTTACTTCAACAGGCTCACCGCGTCGCGGCGCAAGCACCCGACCGAAGACCTGGCGTCGGCGATCGCCAACGCCCGCGTCGACGCCGAACCGCTCTCGGATGTCGACACCGCGTCCTACTACGTGATCATCGCCACCGCCGGCCACGACACCACCAGCGCGACGATCGCCGGTGGCCTGCACGCGCTGATCGAACACCCCGACCAGCGTCAGCGGCTAACCGACAACCTCGACCTGATGCCGCTGGCCACCGAGGAGATGATCCGCTGGGTGACCCCGGTCAAGGAATTCATGCGCACCGCCACGGCGGACACCACCGTCCGCGGTGTGGCCATCGCGAAAGGCGACTCGGTGTATCTGTCCTACGTGTCCGGCAACCGGGACGAGGAGGTCTTCGATGATCCTTTCCGCTTCAATGTCGGGCGTGATCCCAACAAAAACTTGGCATTCGGGTACGGGGTGCACTTCTGCCTGGGCGCGGCCCTGGCTCGCATGGAGGTGAACAGCTTCTTCACCGAATTACTGCCGCGGCTGAAATCGATTGAACTGAATGGCGAGCCGGAACTCATTGCGACCGTATTCGTAGGCGGGCTCAAGCACCTGCCGTTCCGGTACCTGCTGCGGTGACTCATTTAACGAACTCCACCGCCCGGTGCCCGAGCATCACAATGGTCGCGTGCGGGCCCCGGCTGGTGATCGCCGGCAGCACAGACCCGTCGATCACCCACAGGCCGTCGATACCGTGCACCCTGCAGCGCTGGTCGACGACGGCTCGCGGGTCCCGTTCAGTGCCCATCGGGGCGCTGCCACACAAATGTTGCGACGTCGACCACACCGGTGGTCCGACGTACGTTGCCGCACCGGCTAATTCACGGGCCAATTCGGTGCCCTGTCGCAGGGCGGCGACATCGTCGGGCTCGCTGTCGTACCGATGCTCTATGCGTGGCGGCACCCAAGGGTCAGGTGAGACCAGCGTGATGCATCCCCGCGCCTGCGGCTGCATGAGCGCCACCCCGATGTGCGGCCAATCCGGATGACCTGGGGTTCCATCGCCGGTCATCGCGACGAAACCGCCTGTGTATGGCCTGATCTCGAGGCCGTCCGATGTGCTCAGCACCACCTCCAGCACCGGCCGGCCAGCAGCGACCGCCCAGTTCGTCGGCAACACCCATTCAGGGTGGTCGGTGCATCCCGTCCCGACCGGCAGCGGCGCCGTCACCTGCACGCCGGCAGCGCGCAGCATGGCCTCGTCGCCGATCCCGGAAAGCATCAGCAGATGTGCCGACTCAATCGCGCCGGCGGACAATACGATTCGATCGGCAGTCGGGGCAATCGGACCTCCTGGGCCGATTGCGTCGACGCCGACGGCACAGGTACCGGTGAAACGCAATCGCACTGCCCGTGTCTGCGCGAGCAGTGTTAGGTTGGGTCGCCTCAGCGCCGGGATCAGATAGCCCGCCCCCGAGCCGGTTCGCACACCGTCGACGATGTTGAGCGGCACAGCGCCCACGGCCGACGGCATCGTAGGACCGACGTCATTAAGGTCGTTGATCCAGGCAAACCCCGCGCGCTGTGCAGCAGCTATGAAAGCTTTTGTGCTGCCGAGTATTTCGTGGGTACGACGAACCGGGATTGGGCCGTTACGCCCGTGGGCGGGGCTGTCGAAATCTAGGTCTGTCTCGATCGCCCGAAAATGGTCGAGTACGTCAGACCACGCCCAGCCGGGACCCCAGTCGAAGTCACGCGGCAGGCCACGGCAGAAATAGCCGCCGTTGACCGCGCCGGAACCGCCGACCGTCGCTCCGCGCACGGTCGGCAAATGGCGCGCCGGCTGCTCGGTGAGCTGCGTCAGATACCGCCGGACCAGCGGGCTGGCAACGCCGATGGGCAGTTGCAACCCGTTGGCGGTCTGGACCAACAACCCGGGGTCGGTGAGACCAGGGCCGGCTTCGAGCACCGTCACGGTACAGCTGGGGTCAGCGGAAAGGCGCTCGGCGACCACAGATCCAGCGCTCCCAGCACCGATGATCAGCACATCGCTGTGCAGGACGGGTGTGCTCAAGGCAGCGGTCAGGTCCGAATCTGCGGTTTGAGCGGCCCGATGTTGCGCTCCCGCGCTACTCCGCACCATAGACCGACGCCGTAGGCCAGGTCGTCGAGACGTTTGAGCAAAAGGTAGGACAGCAACCCGATTGGCCGGGTGTCGTCGTCGGTGGCCTCCTTGTGGCTAACCCAGTCCACCACCCCGTCGACGATGGCCGCGATTATGACCACCCGCCGGCAGTTGCGGGACAGTATGGCCGCAACCAACGCGATCGGCCAGTAGTGCCGGCAGATGGCCGATGCCAGTTGCAGCGCCGCCGACCACAAACCGCGGGCTGCGATCACCAATACATCCGAGAGACAGGTGTCGGCGCCGCGCATGGCCGCGGCTATTCGGCGACCCGTCAGGGCGGCGATGGCCAGCGATGCGGGATAACTGATGCTTGAGCCGATGGCCATCAGAATCCAGGCGGCCAGTGCCCAGCCAGAGATCATCAGGGGGGCCATCTTGTCCGGGTGACGCACCGACAGCGGAGCCGCCGAGCCGCCATAAAACGCTTTGCGCGCAATCCAATCCCGCAATTGTGTGCGATGATCGTGCGCCACCAACGCGATTGGCTCGTAGCGCAACCGGGTGCCGGCTTCCATCAGCCGCCAGCATAAGTCGACGTCCTCGCCGGACTGCAGGGTCTCGTCGAACCCGCCGACATCACGAAGCGCTGATGTGCGACAAATGATCGCTGCGCTAGGAACATACGACACCGTGCTATAGGGAATGACCGGGGCTTCCCGCTGACCGAGGTCCAGCGAGGAGCGAACCGCTTCGTAACGAGCCACCAGATGGTCGCTTTGCGACAGACCGACGATGCGAGGTGCCACCAGTGCGACGGTGGGATCGCAGAAATGACCGAGCAAGGCTTCCAGCCAGCCGCGGCGCGGCACTACATCGGAATCCAGGAATGCAACAAAATCGGTTGTGCAGGCCGCTAATCCGGTATTGCGCGCCGCCGCCGGCCCCTTACTACGGGGATGACGCAACACCTCGATATCGCAGTTCGCGCCTGCGAAGTCGTCCGGGTTGACCGGGCAGGACGAACCGTCGTCTACCACGATGACATGTAGTCCACGTAGCGAAGCCAGCAGCCGGCGCAGGCCGCAAGCATTGTCCCGCACCGGGATTACCACGGTGACATCACGATGTGACGGCCCACCCGCTGGCCGGGGATGAGCCACCGTCGCGTCCAGCAAGGTGCGGGCCAGCTCGGCGCTGACCGCGTCGTGAACCTTCAGGCGGCCATCCGAGAGCATGTCTTGGGCGGCGGGGGCCAATCGCAGCAGCCGGGTGGGAGAACCCCCGAGCAGGGCGGAGCCGCGGCCGAGCACCCGGACGCGCCGGTCCACTTGCACGGCAAACCCGTCAGGCAATCGGCTCTGGGTCATGTCAGCATCCCGTCCGGCCCGGGCGCCCACCGGGAGACCCGGCGGACACAGCCCTCGACCATCTCGGCGAACATCCGCTCGCCTTCGGCCGCGGTCGCCGTGGTGGGGTCTCCTAACACGCCTACCTCGGTCACCGCCGCGACTCCCCCGCGGCGCATCAACGGCAACAGATCGGGCAACGGCGCGCCGTTGCCCGCGCGCCACCGGTCCGTCAGCACATCGGCTGGCGAAATATGGAGCAGTACCGATGTTTCGGTGTGGCCGGCGTGAGCGTCAGCGCCCGCCGCGGTGCAGGGACACCACCCGACGTCGCGGCCTTCGGAGCGCAGTCGGCTCACCGCACGGTCCAGCGCGGCGACATTGCCACCGTGGCCGTTGACGAACACCAGGCGCTGCGCCCAGCAGGTGGCCGACCTCCCATGCTCCACCAGTAGCATGCTCAGGGCCTCGGTGCCGATGGAGATCGTTCCGGCGAAGCTCTGGTGCTCGCCGCTGTCGCCGTACGCGATGCCCGGTGCCACCAGCCACTGCTGCTGCGGGCCGCCGGATGCTCGCGCGTCCGTGAAGCGTGCGGCAACGGTTCGAGCGACGGCGGTCGCTATCCGGGTATCAGTGTCCAGCGGCAGGTGGGGGCCGTGCTGTTCGGTGGACCCCACCGGGGCAATTAGTGACGGCGACAGGCTTGGTAACTGGCTCGATGTCGAGCTCCCAAGGTCGCAGGGGACAACCACTCGTCGATGGTAAATGACAATTCACCTGGCGTGCACCGGTTGTTCGCCCTTTCGGACAATTTTCATCGCCGACCTCCGCCCGCCTAGCTAGCTGTGATCACGTTGGCGGCCTCGGTGGCCGCGTACGAACAGGCGCTGGTCCCCAGGGTTTTCACAAATAGTTCATGAATCGCCGTGGCTTGGGCACCGAATCCCTGGTACATCTGGGCGTGTGCGGCGAACTGCGCCGCCGTCAGCGCCGACACCTCGTCGGCAGCCGCGGGAACCACCCCGGTGGTCGGGGCTGCCGCCGCCATGTTGCCGGCGGCCATTGCAGAGCCGATGCTTTGCAGGTCTCCGGCGGCGAACGCCAGCATTCCCGGCTGTGTGGTCACGAACGACATGTGCTCCTCCTAACGGAAGCAAGCCGACCCAGAGGCCGGCCGCGATTAACGCAGCGCCTGGATGCGACGGGTATGTGTATACCGGTGATGCACCTGAACCAGTAGAATACATACCAATAGAAGAGAAACAAATTACAAACTCGCAGTTTCTTACTAGGTACAGGGCATGCATACACCCGGGATGGCCGGGCGGAGAACAGACTGCGGACCGATTGAAGACTCCGACGGAGACAGCGCCGTAGCGCGAGTTTTTGAAAAAGCCGCGGCCTTCTTCGCACTGAGCACAACCGGTACAGGCCTACCGGGTGATCGAGACGGAGAATGCCACCTACCCGATCAAGCGGATGCGTGAGCTGCGGGAGGTATCACCCTCAGGGTGGCGCGCGGCACGTGACCGCGGCATGACCCCAGGGCAGCGGCGGCGACGAGTTGGACGCCAAGGTCGCCGCGTCACACGCGGCCTCTGACGGTGTCTACGATGGCCGCGGATCCTGGCCGACCTGCGCGCTGCCGGTGAGCAGGTGTCCCGCGAGACGGTGGCGGCCTGGCCTCGCCGTCAACACCCTGGCCGGGATCAGCCCGCGCACGTTCGCTCCGGCCACCACGGTGGCCGACGCCTACGCGCCGCTACCGAAGGACCTGGTCGGACGCCGATTCGACACCGGAGTCCTGGATCGGGTGTGGACGTCCGCTACCACCTATCTGCGCACCGGGCAGGGCCGGCTGTATTTACGCGCTCCGTGATCGCTGCTCGCGGGGGGTGATCGGCTAGGCCATCGATGAGCACATGCGCGCCGATCTCGTCGAGTCCGCGCTGGCCATGGCGATCGCCATGCGCGGCGAGCTGGCCAACACGGTCATCGGGCACGCCGACCGCGGCTTTTTCCCGATAAGCGGTCCGCCGGTTGCGGTGGTCACGTCTGCCACGGCTGCCACGTCCGTATCAGAATTACCGCGGTGTCAGTTCGGCGCAGACTCGACATCCCCGGTGGCCGGCACCCCGAGCGCCCGGACAAAGCCCGCCGGAACCAGGATGTCGTTCGGGGTGAGGTCGTGCACTGAGGCGCGCCCGAGGCCCATCAGCGCCGAGTCGATACCGCCGCGCAGAATGTCCAGCACGTTCTCCACCCCCGCCTGCCCGGCCGCGGCCAACCCCCACAGGTATGCGCGGCCGATCATGACCGCACGCGCTCCCAGCGCCAGCGCTTTGACGACGTCGCCGCCGCGGCGGATACCGCCATCCAGCAACACCTCGACGTCGTCGCCGACCGCCGCCGCCACTGCGGGCAGCGCCCGGATCGCAGCGGGCGTGCCGTCTAGGTTGTTGCCACCGTGATTGGACACCGAGATCGCCGAAACACCGGCATCCACAGCTCTTTTGGCGTCATCCACCCGCAGCACGCCCTTGAGCATGAACGGCCCGCTCCACAACTGCCGCAGCCAGGCGATGTCTTCCCAAGTCGGCGGCGGTGTTGCCATCCACTCGCCATAGGCGGCGAAGAACGGCGGGCCGGGCTCGCCGCGGCGGCCCTGGTTGGGCACCCGCAGGGTGGGCCACCGCAGCGTCTTGGCATACTTCCACAGCCAGCGAGGCCGGCTGATCGCCTCCGGGGAGAGCCGCAGGATGGTCCGCGGGTCCATCTGCTCGGGGATCTTGGGGCTGCCCCAGTCCCGGCCGTGGGAGAACGTCCAGTCGGTGGTGACGATCAGGCCGACCGCCCCGGCCTGCCCGGCCCGTTCGACCCGCTCGGCGATCGCGTCGCGGTCGCCCAGCCAGTAGACCTGGAAGAAGACCTTGGGGTTGGCGGCGATGACCTCCTCGATCGGCTTGTTCGCGAACGACGACAACCCCAACGCTGTGCCACGCGCGGCAGCGGCGCGGGCGACGGCGACCTCAGCGTCCGGATGGACCGCCTGGACACCGGTCGGCGAGATGATCACGGGTAACGAAATCTCTTGCCCCATAACGGTCGTCGATAGATCGCGCTTCTCGACTGCGCCCACCACATGAGGCGCGAAGCCGAGTTCACTGAACGCTTCGACATTGTCGGCTACGGTGATTCCCTTCTCGCTCGCCGAAATCAGCGACGAATAAACCGATTTCGGCAGCCGCTTCTTCGCCCGTCGCTGGGCGATGGCGACCGTCTCGAACCAATCGCTGGTCATGGCTAGATGGGGCTTTCGTTGCAGAGCCGCGCCGGCGGGCGCATGGACAGGGCCAATGGCACCGGTCTGCGCCGCCCGTGAGAGTGGTCGCCGCGGAATCGCGGTTTGTCGCGCTCGCGGGCCAGCGCCGGCGCGCCGTGACCCTGCACGCATTCGGGATCCGGACCGTCGGTCGGCAGACCGGTGAAGAATTTGGCGGCCATGCAGCCGCCGCGGCAGCTGTCGTAGTGCCCGCAGCTGCCACAGGCGCCCGCGGACTGGGGTCTGCGGAGTTCACGGAACAGCGGAGCGTTCTTCCAGACGTTGTCAAATCCACCGTTCGTCAACACGTTTCCCGCGAGAAACCAGTCGTGGATGGCGAATGGGCAAGCGTACACGTCGCCCACCGGGTCGATCAGGCACACCACCCGGCCGGCTCCGCACATGTTCAGCCCGGCCAGCGCCCCAGGCTCACCGAGAGCCGACAGGTGAAAGAAGGAGTCACCGGTGAGCACCCGCTCGCCCTTGGCGACCAGCCAGTTGTAGAGCTGAACCTGCTGGTCGGCTGTCGGGTGCAGCTCATCCCAGACGTCTGCGCCCCGCCCCGACGGCCGCAGCCGAGTGATCCGCAGGGTGGCACCGTAACGGCTTGCCAGCGCGGCGAATTCGTCGAGCTGGTCGACGTTGTGCCGGGTCACAACAACGGAGATCTTGGCGTCGGAGAAGCCCGCCGCAGCCAGGTTCTCGCACGCACGCACCGCCATGGCGAACGACCCGGCGCCGCGAATGGCGTCGTTGACCTCAGCGGTCGGACCGTCGAGCGAGATCTGAACGTCCACGTAGTCGCTGGCGGCCAACCACGCGGCCACTTCGGGAGTGATCCGCACACCGTTGGTGGAGAACTTGACGCCGACATGGTGTGTGGTGGCGTACTCCACCAGCTCCCAAAAGTCCGGGCGCACAGTAGGTTCCCCACCGCCGATGTTGACGTAGAACACCTGCATGCGTTCCAGCTCGTCGATGATGTCCTTGCACGCGCTCGTGGACAGCTCACGCGGGTCGCGTTTGCCCGACGACGACAGGCAGTGCACGCACGCCAAATTGCACGCGTACGTCAGCTCCCAGGTCAGGCAGATCGGTGCGTCCAGCCCCTGCTCGAACTGCTCGATGAGCCGGGGTACCGCGGATGTCACGCCTCCTCCTTTGGCTCCCTGGGCACCAGCATGTTCGAGTCGGCCAGCACACCCAGCGCGTGCAGATACGGGCCTTGCCGGGAGCCGTCGACTCCGGCGGCGCGGCAGGCGGATCGGGCATCGGAGTGATCGGCCAGCGACTGCACCACCGCCAGAATGGTGCGATTTTTCAGAAACGACAGCTTGCGGGTGCCGAAGTGATAGAGCAGCGCGCCGAACGACTCGGGTCGCACCGCCACCTGTGGGTGCAACCGCCAGCCGCGGCCAGGCTCAAACGAGCCAGGCTGAGCCGGGTCAGGCACGGTCAGTAGACCCCGCACATCCCGTCGATGGACACCTCTTCGACCAGAGTTTCGGTGACGAGTTCGGTGTCGGTGTCGGTCTGGTGTTCCATAAAGATGCCTTTCGCCAAAAGGTCGCCAAGTCGACGTCGATCCGGTCAGAATCGTCGTTAGAATATGGCATCGAGTGCCGAAATGGAAGGGTGAGTCCATGCTGCCTGAGTCCCGGGTGGGCCGGCGCCGCTCGACGACACGGCACCACATCACCGACGTCGCCATCGAGTTGTTCGCCGCCCGCGGTTTCGACGAGGTGAGCGTCGACGATGTCGCGGCGGCCGCCGGCATCGCCCGCCGCACGCTGTTTCGCTATTACGTCTCCAAGAACGCGATCCCTTGGGGTGACTTCGATGCGCACCTGCAGCATTTGAGGGACCTGCTCGAACAGGTCGATCCACGGGTTCCGCTAGGTGAGGCGTTGCGTGCTGCGCTGTTGGCGTTCAACACTTTCGACGAGTCCGAGACCATCCGGCACCGCCAGCGCATGCGGGTCATCCTGCAGACCCCCGAATTGCAGGCCTACTCGATGACGATGTATGCCGGATGGCGCGAGGTGATCGCCGGGTTCGTGGCCCGCCGGTCGGGCGTCAAGACGACTGACTTGCTGCCCCAGACCGTCGCATGGATGATGCTCGGGGTGGCACTGTCGGCCTATGTGCATTGGCTAGACGACGAATCCGTCTCATTGCCCGAGGCTCTCGGCAACGCGTTCGATGTTGTCCGCGACGGACTGGACCGGCTGAACCGGTGAGCGGCGTCGAGCACCTGCTGCGTTCCCTGCGGTCGCACGGCCGGGCCTGCGCCGCCTTGGGTTCCCCGATGTATGGCGAACTGCTCGACCGGGTAGCCGCGGACGTGGAAGCCGGCGGCATCTTCGCGGCCATCCTGGCCGGCCACGAAAACGATCCGGGAAGATTGGCGCTGCCGCTTCGACTGCTCGGCGGCCTGCACCGGCTGGTACTCGATGGCCGCGCACCGACGTTGCGCCGCTGGTATCCGAGCACCGGGGGTACCTGGGACGCGGAGGCGGCCTGGCCCGATATCATGCTGGCCGCGGCGAACCATTTCAGCCCGCTGCGCGCCGCGCTTGATCAACCACCGCAGACCAACGAGGTGGGCAGATCCGCCGCGCTGATCGGCGGGTTGCTGATTCTGGATCGCCGATTCGGTTTGCCGGTAAGACTTTTCGAGATCGGATCGAGCGCCGGACTGAACCTGCGGGCAGACCGCTACCACTATCGCTATCGGGGCGGCCAGTGGGGCCCGCCCGACTCGCCGGTGACCATCGACGACGCGTGGCACGGCAGACTGCCGCCTGGGGGTGCGCTACAGATCGTCGAACGCCAGGGTTATGACATCGCGCCTGTCAACGCCACCAGCGCCGACGGCGAGTTGACTCTGTTGAGCTATGTCTGGCCCGACATGGCCGCCCGGCTGGACCGGTTACGCGGTGCGATCGGTGTCGCCCGACAGGTTCCAGCGCGGCTGCAGCGCTGCGCAGCGGCCGATGCGGTTGCCGGTCTCGCCGTGGCCGACGGCGCGTTGACCGTGCTGTGGCATTCGATCACTTGGCAGTACCTTTCCGCGAGCGAACAGGTCGCAGTCCGCGACGGGATCGACGCGCTGGCCGCCCAAGCCGAGGCGCGGGCGCCTTTCGCGCACCTCATGCTGGAGCCACAGCGTCGTACATCCGGCGCTCCGCATGCGTTTCTGCTCCGTGCCCGCTGCTGGCCGGGTGGTATGGACCAGATCTTGGCCGAATGCGCGCCGCACGGGCCGCCGGTGACCTGGGAATAGCGGACGAGAAAAATTTCGGTGGCGTGCGCGTCGGAGTCTGGCCCGTCACCGCGACGATGAGGGTGTGAGCGCCGAACCGGGCCACCAGGGGGTGGCATGTTGTATTTGGCCGATGAATATCCGCAGCATGGACTGAAAGCGCCAGCGCCGCGCCAGGTTTCGGTCAGCCTGATGTTGTATGTGCCGACACCGACGCGACGCTGCAGCGGACACACGAGCGCGGTGCCACCGTCGAGCGTGAGGTCTACGAGAACTACGGAGCCCGCAACGCGACCATTATCGATCCGTTTGGTCACCGCTGAATGCTGAGCGGCCCAGTGCACGGCTCGGTTCCGCTCATCCAGCATGGCGACATTGATACGTGTCACTGTGGACCTGCGACGCCGACCGCGCGGCGGCGTTCTATGGACACGTATTGGGCTGGACGTACGATCCCGGGTCGCACCCAGTAACGAATACCAAACTGCCGACAGGCATTGCCACCGTGGGTGGGCACCCGACGCTGTTCTGCTGCTATGCCGTCGCCGATCTGCAGGCCGCCCGGCAGGCGATCACCGAAGCGGGCGGTACACCGGGCGAAGTGCGTAGGGCCGACTACGGCACGGTACTTGACGCTACCGACCCGCAGGGTGCCGCGTTTGCGGTCTACCAGCCGGCCGGGTGGCCGGAACCGTCCGGAGCTCAATGGATCCGGGCCTGGCGAGCTGTCGTATGTCACCTACGAGGTGCCGCATTCAGCCGCCTTCCGCGATTTTTACGGCCGGGTGCTGCACTGGAGGTTCGAGCCCGGTTCGATCGAGGACGGCTGGCAGGTGACGCCTGTCCAGCCGATGGCCGGTGTGGCCGGCGGCAGCTCGCGTCACATCACTGCGCCGATGTGGACGGTGGCCGACATCGACGCGGCGGTCGCGCGGGTACGCGAGGTCGGCGGCACCGTGCTGCAAGAGCCAGCACGGCAGCCATACGGGCTGACCGCCGAGTGCACTGACAATCAGGGTGGTCGCTTCCACCTCGGCCAGTTCTAGGACTAGTGCCGGGAATAGTTGAGATCACTTGAGCCGCAGAGATTTACCTAGAATGGGGCGGCTCGTCGGGGTCGCTTGCCGGTGCGGCGCGGGCTTCGGCGCGGTGGCGGCCAGGCGTTCGTCGCGGTTACGCCGACGTTCGGCGGCGATGCGGTGCAGCCCGCCTTGGGTGCGGGTGCGGTCACGTAAAGGTCAGAGCTGAGCGAAATTGGGACAGAAATACACAGCGGACTCAACGGATGCAGCCATCCGCTCAAATAGTCCCAGAAGATGTTGCAGGGCTTGGACTTTCAATTCTTTGTAGCGGCTTTGAGTTATACCGGCGGCGATGCGGATGTGACTTTCGTCGGTTGCTCAGTAGTGATGAGGCCGCACCCTTGTGGGGTTCACTGGGCCGGCTGGTAGATCTCGTCAGCGGGTACCGAGGCGACGCCGAGTTCGGCCGCGACCGCGTCGATCGCTTGTCGGACGATGTTGAGGTCCACCCGGCCGTCGGGAGTGAAGCACGGCCCGACGTAGCGCTCATAGCGCTGCTGCGCTTCATCACGCGTAAGCCGGTTGAGAAACGCGGCGATGCAGTCGACGGCCAGGCGGGGCTGTTCGGCGATCGTTCGGAGGGCCCGCTGGTTGGCCCGCACCAGCGCCTGCAACGCGGGGCTGTCCAGCGGGATATGGACGGGGTCCACGGCGACGCCCACGGTGGGGATCTGGAAGTGATCGCCGACCCAGGCCAGCAGCCGGACCCCTCCTCCTCGACGACCTGTTCGGGTGAGAGCGTGCTGCCCACGTAGGCGGCGTCGATGGAGCCGTCCCGAAGGCGTCGCAGGTCCATCTGATAGTCACCCGGAGCCCGCACCACACATTCCAGGTCACGATCCGGGTCCAGGCCGTGCTTACGCAGGACGATCCGGGCGAAACAACCGGGGGCCGTGTGGGCGGCGTGGACCCCCAGGCGGCGCCCGCGAAGATCCGCCATGGATGTCACCTCGGCGCTGCCGAGAAACCAGAACAGCGGACGATGGGTGTTGACGCTGAGCACTTTCCAACCGATGCCGTCGGTCAGCCGCGACAACAGTGCCCGGCCCAGACCGATCGTCGCCCCGCGGCGCGGACGCTCCGTTTTCCAGCTGACCCCGTCGCGGATGGCGACGTGGACACCCTCATCCGTGTAATAGCCCTCCTGGTGGCAACATAGGCGACCAGTTCCTCGTGGATACCACGCCCGACAGGTCGATGGTGTGCATTTGGAGACTGCCCTCCTTCCGATATGGTGCGTCGCAGCCCATTCAATCCATTGCAACCCCGCCATTGACCACGATGTAGTGACCGGTGGTGAAGCCAGAATCGTCACTTGCGAAGAACGCCACCGTCCTGGCCACGTCGTCGGGCCGGACAAGCCGCCCCATCGGCGTGGCCGCACCGAGCTCATGCACCTGCTCCCGCGTCAACTGCTGGGTCATGTCGTTCCCTCGACTGTGGCCGGTGCGACGAGGTTGGCGGTGATCCCATGCGGCGCCAGCTCGAGTGCGATGAACCGGACAAACTCGTCCAGTGCCGCCTTGGCGGTGCCCAGCGTGATCATGCCGTCGCGGGGCCGGCGGGACAACCCCGTGCTGAGATAGATCAGCCGACCGTAGCTTCGGGAAATCATTGCCGGCACAATGGCTTTCGTTGTCAAGAAAGCAGCACGCAGCTCGCGGTCCAGCTTGTCGCCGAGCTGTTCCCAGGTCAACTCGGCAAACGAGGTGATGGCATAAGGGATTAACGCGTTGTGCACGAGCACGTCCACCCCGCCCCACCGCCGATCAATTTCGCCCACCATGGCGGTGACGTCATCGGGCGCGGTGACATCGGCCCGAATCGCCACGGCTTCACCACCCGCCGCGGTGATAGCCGCGACCACCTCTTCTGCCTGCGGGGCACTGGCGCGATGATTGACAACCACCCGAAACCCCCGCCCCGCAAGGAGTACCGCGGTGGCCGCCCCAATTCCCCGGCTGGCCCCGGTGATCATCGCGACTCGCGGCATCATAATTTACCTCCGCCTCTTGCGCTGATTTCAGGCTGCGGTGCGTGGCTATCTCGGTCGACATCCATCACGTTGCATCCTTTCTTGGTCGTGAGCTCCGTTCGCTTGCTATGTCCGATCAGAATCGCGTTACGGCCAACCCTGAGCGGTCAGACGGTGATGACCATGCGGTATCGGGCACGTCCCTGCTCCGTTGAGCCGGATGCTGACCGGTGAGCTGGCGCGGCGGCATTCAAAACCCACGGCTCTACGGACCGGCACATATGCGTCCACCCGCCCGATCCCTCGGCTCAGAGGCTCAGGAGGCGTTGTGCGCCAGCCAATCCGTGAAGCGGGTCTGGAATATGTGGGCGGCATCGGTATCAACGGGGAGGAGAGTGCGCTCGTCGGGCACCGCCGCCCCGTAATAGGGGGCACTGGGATCGGTGACGACGTAGCGCGGGTCATCGCGGAAAGCGAGACCAGTGCGGACGAATTCGTCGAGGCCGAACTGTTCTGGTCCGGCGATTTCCACGACCCCGTTGACGGGCTGGCCGAGCGCAGTGCGGGTGACTGCCTCAGCAACATCTTCGGCCGCTATCGGTTGGACAAGCGCGGGTGGAAGGCGAACCGAGTCTCCTTCAGTTGCTGAGGCGGCGATGCCGTCGACGAATTCGAAAAACTGCGTTGCCCGCACGACTGAGTACGGGACATCGGATTCGTTGATGAGCTTCTCTTGGGCAGCCTTGGCCCGAAAGTAGCCACTGTCCGGCCAGTCTGGAGTGCCCACCACCGACAGCGCGACGTGGTGGCCCACACCGGCCGCCTTCTCCTCCGCGAGGAGGTTGCGGGTCGAAGTGGTGAAGAAGTCCAGCACCGGATCATCGTCGAAGGACGGCGAGTTTGACACGTCGACAACGACCTGCGTCCCGGTCAGGACTTCAGGGAGCCCCTCTTTCGTCAAGGTGTTGACACCGGTCTTCGGTGACGCCGGTATCGCTTCGTGGCCCTCCGCCTTGAGCTTGGCTGTCACCTTGGAACCAATCAGGCCGGTGCCGCCGATAACTACAAATCGGGTCATGATGACGAACCCTTCCGTGAGTGTCGATCAGTTCGTGCCGAGTGCTTTTGCGCAGGACGCGGGCAGCGGTGATGTCATTGTTCCCCCACCGTCGGTCGATGTCTGTGACACCCCCAGAAATATCGGATCCACCCCCTGGGCGACTCCCCCCGCGGTCGAGTACGTCACGTTCGCCTGCACCGACGCGCACGGCAGGCAATGGCGGCGCACCGGCAGCGGCCAGCCGGTGCGCGTGTTCGACTGACGCCCGAGTCACCTGGATAGCCCAATTGAATCGACAGTCAGTTGTTTGTCGCGCCAAGCCCAGAAGGTCTTGATCGAATGGTGATACCGGACCATCAAAGGAACGTTCTAAGTCTGGTTCGGGACCCGACCTCGCTCTGACCAAAACGCCGCCGGGCGAGAGTTGAGAAGGTCGAAATCCCGTGCTACCGGGACGCGGACCGATGATGTTTCTAGCCGTCAACGCCTAACTACAGGCCGGGCAGGCAGTTAACGAAGGGTATGAGTCCGGGGCATTGCTCGAATATGTTCGGCGGATTCGCAGGCGGCGGAGGCGGCGGGATTGGAGTTGGAAATAGGTTAGGTCCCTCCCAATAGTGGGCAGGAGCCTCAGTCCGCACGTCGTAGTCGAAGTAGTAGGTGTGGCAGACACTCATGTCCCAAACTAGGGGTCCGCATCCGACCGTAAAGGATCATTCGGCATGGCTTGCCCTGGGCACCATTGAAATGGACCATACGTGTAGGCCTGGGCCGTACCTGCTCCCAGCCCCAAACTGTCAGCGGTCACACCGCCGGACACCAATGCAGTCGTTGCCAACCCTGCGATTCCTCGTTTCATAGACCTCACGTTATTCCCCACGGCACCTTCGCCGTTGTTTTTGCGGTTGGTGCTCATCGTTCTCATTCGTATGGTCGCGGCCCCGGGTGGGCCGCCTTTGTGTGCAAGTGGACACCGCCTCCGCTGCTACCGATGCCAACGTCGGGATGCAAAGACGCGGTGCGCCACTCACACAGGTAGTAGCATCAACCCGGAACCAAATTGGACACCTTTTTGCCAACTCATCCGTCGGCCGACGAATCGGTGGCGATTGCTCGGCGCTGCACGGGCGCCGCGGGGGTGAGAAGCTCTAGCCCCGCGTCAGACGCGAAAGTTGCATTGAATCGACGTTATTGCTTGCGAAAGTTGATTTACCCGGCCGGACAGCATGTTTCGGGAGCGCCCCGTCCGGTGACATGCGGACGTAGGCGTCAGCCCAACACATCGGAAATCGGCGCACCGGCAGCGATCTTGGCTCGGGTCTTCATCAGCTTGCCGGGCATGCCGCCGCCGACAACACCGGTCACTACACCGTCGCGTTCGTAGTAAGCCAGGAACCTGCGGCCGTTGTCCTCGACGAGATGCACGATGTCGGTGGCGTGCGGCTCACCGAGGCACTGAATCTTGATGTCATATTGGTCGCTCCAGAAGTACGGGACGACCACGGTCGACGGTGCATCCAGCCCGAGCATCGCAGGCACCACCACGCGGGCCTGGTCGGCGACGTTGCTCCAATGTTCCACGCGCACTTGATGTCCCATTTGATTGCGCCAGGAGGCGACGTCGCCGAGCGCCCACACATTCGGCGCGCTGGTGCGTCCGGCGGCGTCGCAGATCACGCCGTTGTCGACCTTGATACCACTGCCGTCGAGCCACTGGGTCGCCGGCCGTGACCCGATGCCGACCACCACCAGGTCGGCCCTCACCTCTGTGCCGTCGGTCAGCACCACCGTGTCGACATGCCCCCGCCCGCGAACCTCCGCCACCCCGACTCCGGTGCGAACGTCGACACCCTCAGCGCGGTGCAGCCGCGCCACCAGCCCGCCGATCTGCTCGCCGAGCACCGCTGCAAGCGGCGCCGGCTGGGGCTCCACCAGCACCACGTCCACTCCCAGGCCCCGCAGGCTGGCCGCCACCTCGCAGCCGATGAAGCCGGCCCCGACGATGACGGCGTGCCGCGCGGCCGACGCGTGCCTGCGCAGCGCCAGGCTCTCGTCGAACGAGCGCAGCACCCGGATGCCTTCGAGATCGGGAAATGTCGGAATGCGTCGCGGCACCAGGCCGGTCGCGATGACGAGCTCGTCGTAGCCAAGCACCGTGCCGTCATCGAGGGCCACGGTCTGCGCAACCGTGTCGAGATGGGTCGCGGCTGAGCCCAGTCGCAGGGTGATGTCGAGCTCGTCGTAGAACTCACGCGGTTTGAGGGTCACGTCGTCGACTTCGCTGCGCAGCACTTCCTTAGACAGCGGGGGACGATCGTAGGGCAGATGCACCTCGTCGCTGGCGATGGTGAGGCGACCAGCGTAACCCGCTCGGCGCAGTTGCTCGGCCGTCCGGGCAGCAGCCAGCCCCCCGCCGACGATCACTATTCCGTTGCCGCGTTGCTTGCCGCCTGCGCCACTGGTCACGTGGAGTTCATACACGATCGTCGCGGCGAACGTTTCGTCAGCCCATCGGTGTTTTCAGGAGAAGGAACCGCCCAACTTCGCACCCTCGGGCGGGGACCGGTCGATGAGGTCCGACAGCACGACGAAGCTCTCGCTGCGTTCGATATCGGCACTGGTGCGGATCCGCTCCAGTGCTTCTTCCAGGTGGCGCATGTCGCGGGCCAGCACATGAAGGATGGCGTCGGAGGTTCCCGTCACCGTCGCCGCAGAGACCACCTCGGGGATGTCCACCCACGCTCGCCGGAGCTCCTCGGGCGAGATTCTGCCGCGGCAGTACACCTGAACGTAGGCCTCGGTGTTCCAGCCCAACGCGTTGCGGTCGATGACGGTGGTGAATCCCCGGATCACTCCGCTGCTCAGCATCCGGTCGACGCGGCGCTTGACCGCCGGAGCAGACAGGTTTACCCGCTCGCCGATTTCGGCGAATGTTGCCCGGGCATGCTCAGCGAGCTCGGCGAGAATCCGTTCGTCGATGTCATCCAACCGGTCCATCGCGACTGTCACCCCTCTCACGCAACAAACTGCTGGAATCCTACGTTCCGCGCAATAGACCATGCGTTATTACGCAACAGTCGGCGATTGATTGCGTCAACCGGGCCTCATACCGTTGTATAATGACAATTTCGGATGCCGTCGGCACGACCGCTGCTCCGTTACCGGAGGTCGTCTCCAAGGCGCATCCGCGACGTGAGCGCGCTGCGCGTGTGCGGCACTACGCGATGACGGCTCCGACCTTCTTCGCCGTCGACTACGCGATCAACCCGTGGATGGACACCACCACGCCCGTCGACATCGACGTCGCGACCGCGCAGTGGGAGAACCTGCGCGACACCTACCGCCGGCTGGGCCACATCGTGGACCTGGTCGAACCGGTCGCCGCGCTGCCCGACATGGTCTATGCCGCCAATGGCGGGCTGATAGTCAACGACAAGGCGATTGTCGCGCGGTTTAGATATCCGCAGCGCGCGGGCGAGTCGATCGCCTACGCCGAGTGGATGACGTCCAATGGCCACACACCCCTCTACACCCGGCACGTCAACGAGGGCCAGGGCGACCTGTTGGTCGCAGGCCGAATCGTATTGGCTGGCATGGGCTTTCGCACCGACATAAAGGCCCACGCCGAGATCGCTGAGATCGTCGGAATGCCGGTGGTCAGCCTCGAGCTGGTCGAGCCTCGCTTCTACCACCTCGACACTGCGCTGGCTGTGCTGGACGACACCACCATCGCGTACTACCCGCCGGCCTTCACCGGTACATCTTGTGCGGAGCTGGAGGCGCTGTTTCCCGACGCCATCGTGGTTGGCAGTACCGACGCCAATGTCCTTGGCCTGAACGCGGTCTCGGACGGTTACCACGTGGTGCACCCAGCCTCCTCGGTCGGCTTCGCCGAGCAGTTGTACAACGCCGGCTTCGAACCCATCGGAGTAGATATGTCGGAACTGCTCAAGGGCGGCGGATCGGTGAAGTGCTGCACGATGGAGGTGCACTCGTGACCATCCTGGACACTGTAACGGCAGGCCCGGGCCCGCTCACCGCCTCGGCGATCGCCCTCGACGATCGCTATGCGGCGCACAACTACTCCCCGCTACCCGTGGTGGCCGCCAGCGCCGAGGGTGCGTGGATCACCGACGTCGAGGGCCGCCGCTACCTGGACTGCCTGGCGGCCTATTCGGCGGTGAACTTCGGCCATCGCAACCCCGAGATCACCGCGACCGCGCATGCCCAGCTGGATGCGGTAACGCTGGTCAGCCGGGCATTCCACTCCGACCGGCTCGGACCATTTTGTGCCGCACTGGCCGCCCTGTGCGGCAAAGACATGGTGTTGCCGATGAACAGCGGCGCCGAAGCGGTGGAAAGCGCTATCAAGGTGGCCCGCAAATGGGGCACCGAGGTCAAAGGCGTGCCCGCCGACAGCGCAAACATCGTGGTGGCCGACAACAACTTTCACGGCCGGACCATCAGCATTGTCAGCTTTTCCTCCGATGAGACGGCACGCGGCGGCTTCGGGCCGTTCACGCCCGGCTTCCGGTCAGTGCCGTTCGGTGACGCCGACGCGTTGGCGGCTGCCATCGACAACCACACCGTCGCGGTGTTGCTGGAACCGATTCAGGGCGAGGCAGGCATCATCGTTCCCCCGGACGACTATCTCCCCGCGGTGCGCGCAATTTGCACCGATCGCGATGTGCTGATGATCGCCGACGAAATCCAGTCCGGCTTGGCCCGCACTGGCCGTACGTTCGCCTGCGCCCACTGGGGCGTGGTACCCGACATGTACCTGCTCGGCAAAGCCTTGGGCGGCGGGGTGGTGCCGCTGTCGGCGGTGGTGGCCGATCGCGACATCCTGACAGTGCTGCGTCCCGGCGAACACGGTTCGACCTTCGGTGGAAATCCGCTCGCGGCGGCGATCGGCAGCACAGTGGTGTCGATGCTGGCTCGCGGCGAATTCCAAGTCCGCTCAGCGGAACTCGGTAAACAACTGGATGCACGGCTACGAGCATTGATCGGTCACGGCGTGCTGGCGGTGCGCGGCCGCGGACTATGGGCCGGCGTTGACGTCGACCCACGCATCGGCACGGGGAAACAGCTGAGCCTGCGCCTTGCTGAGCGCGGTGTTCTGGTCAAGGACACCCAGGGACCGACGCTGCGTTTTGCGCCTCCCCTGGTGATCACCACAGCGGAGATCGACTGGGCTGTCGACCAGTTCGCCGAGGCGGTGGCGGCCGCCGCGCTGCAAGCCTGACGCGGCACCCCTCCCAGGCGAGCCAGAAAGGCTTCCTTGGGTTGGGGTGCGGCGGCGTCCGCCAGTTCGGGCGAAAAGAGTTAGTACTTCAAGACGCCCTTGTCGATCGGGATCTGCGCACCCGACAGCGTGCCCGACCCGTCACCGGCCAGCCAGACGACGACATCCGACACCTCGTCTGGTGTCATAAAGCCCTTGGGCTGCAACGGCATTGGTGGGAAGCTGTGCACATAACTAGGGTGCTTGGCAAGCAGCTGCTTCAGCGCGTCGGTCTCGATCATCGGTGTGTCGACCGAGTACGGATGGATGGAGTTGACCCGGATGCCGAATTCGCCGAGCTCGAGCGCCAGCGTATTGGTCAGCCCGACGAGGCCGTACTTGGCAGCCGAGTAATGGCCGTTGCCCGGGGTAGCCTTTACACCGGCGGCCGAGCTGACCACCACGATGGAGCCGCAGTTGCCGGCATCGATCATCGCCGGCACCACGGCGCGGATGGTGCGCCATGTACCTGACAGGTTGACCCCGATGACGGTGTCCCATTGTTCGTCGGTAAGTTCCCAGACCCGGCCCCAGTTCAGCACACCGGCATTGGCTACCAGGATGTCGAGCCGACCAAACTGCTCGACCCCATCGGCCACCAGTTGCCGCAGCGCCACGTCGTCGCGGATGTCCACGTCGCGCGCCAGAACCTTGCGCCCCTCGGCCACCACCGCACGCACCGTCTCAGCGAGATCATTCGGAGTGGCCGCCGGATAGGTGATGCAATCGGATACCGGCGCGCAGATGTCCAGCGCGATGATGTCGGCGCCTTCCCTAGCCAGCCGCACCGCATGCGACCGTCCCTGGCCGCGCGCTGCTCCGGTGATGAATGCCACGCGTCCGTGCAGTGCTCCGGCTTGGGATGATTTGGGTTGTGCGGCCATTGACGCCCCTTTCACCGACCGCCAGGCTAGCAGCAAAACTGAAACGTGTTTCAGCCCGGTGACGATGCGCGCCGTGAAGCGGCGCGAGGAGGAGCCGGGCAATCCGGCTTCAGCCGGGTAATCCGGCACGAGCGGTGGCGGTTTCAGATGTCGGCGATGATCTTGGCTCGCTTGCCGGCGTATTCTTCGTCGGTCACCGCACCGGTAGCGCGCAGCGTCTCCAACTCCTTGAGCCGTTGAGCGATGGATCGTTCCGGCGTGACGACTGACGCCGCCGCTGGTGCCGGCTGGGTGATCGAGGCGGGTGCCACTTGCGGCTGCTGGGCGCCTGCCCGGCGCACCACCGCCTCAATTTGCTGACGCAGCACGGGGTTTGACCGTATGTCGATCATCCGGTTCAGCGGAATGTTGTTGGCCTTCAGTATCTGAAGGATCTCCATCAGCGGGCCGGCCTGCCCGCTCAAGTCGTAGGTCTGGTTGTCCTCGGCAACGGTGAACTGTGCGGGTACCAGGCCGTTGACCAAAGCGCTTCGTTCCCAGTCAATTTGGTATTGCTGGGTGGCAGGGTCGACGAGAACCACGAGTTTGCGGGCCGTGATGTTCCCCAGCCTGGTGACGCTGGCGGTCACCCGGTCTGGGGAATCAAATGGCGTAAGCCCCGATCCGGAGATGTGCAGCTGCAACTTGACCAACGGCTGACCGTTAATACGAGTCCCGGTTTCGCCGACCCCAGTGATCTGAGCGAGCGCCAGCACCCCGCTCTGCTCGAGCGCCGCGCTCTTGGCGGCCGATTTCGCCCCGTAGTTGGCCAGCGCGAGCGCGATCAGCACGTCGGCCGCGGTGATGAGCAAGCCGACGTAGAACATCCACTTCATGAGGCTGTTTTGGCCGAGCGCGAAATACGCGATCAAGAAGATCGGCCCCACCAGACCGCCGTACAGCAGAACGAATACCTGTGACTTCACATAGCGCCACAACACCTGCCTGCTCCTTACCTCGCCGGGCAGTTCGCGCCAGGGCAGCGCCCCACGCAAAACGGCGCCCAGCCTTTCGGATGAGCGCCGCTTCGCCTGCCGGATCGAACTACTTGATGATCTTCGTGACCCGGCCGGCGCCGACGGTGCGGCCGCCCTCGCGGATCGCGAAGCGCAGGCCCTCGTCCATGGCGACGGGCTGGATCAACTTGACCTTGATGTTGGTGTTGTCACCGGGCATCACCATCTCGGTGCCCTCCGGCAGCGTCACCACACCGGTGACGTCGGTGGTGCGGAAATAGAACTGCGGGCGGTAGTTAGTGAAGAACGGTGTGTGTCGGCCGCCCTCGTTCTTGGACAGCACGTAGACCTGGGCCTCGAACTCGGTGTGTGGCGTGATGGTGCCAGGCTTGGTGACCACCTGGCCGCGCTCGACCTCGTCACGCTTGACGCCGCGCAGCAGCAGACCGACGTTGTCGCCCGCCTGTCCCTGGTCGAGCAGTTTGCGGAACATCTCGACACCTGTGACGGTGGTCTTCATGGTGGAGGGCCGGATGCCGACGATCTCGACTTCCTCGTTTACGTTGATCACGCCGCGCTCGACACGGCCGGTGACCACGGTGCCGCGGCCGGTGATGGTGAAGACGTCCTCGACGGGCATCAGGAATGGCTTGTCGGTCTCACGTACCGGGTCGGGGATCGACTCGTCGACCGCTTGCATCAACTCTTCGACGGCCGCGACCCACTTCGGGTCGCCATCGAGCGCCTTGAGCGCGGACACCCGGACCACCGGTGCGTCCTCGTCGAACTCCTGCGCGGCCAGCAGCTCACGGACCTCCATCTCGACAAGCTCGAGCAACTCCTCGTCCTCGACCATGTCGGCCTTGTTCAGCGCGACCAGGATGTAGGGGACACCAACCTGACGCGCCAGCAGCACGTGCTCGCGGGTCTGCGGCATCGGGCCGTCGTTGGCAGCGACCACTAGGATCGCGCCGTCCATCTGGGCGGCGCCGGTGATCATGTTCTTGATGTAGTCGGCGTGGCCCGGGGCGTCGACGTGCGCGTAGTGCCGCTTCTCGGTCTGGTACTCCACGTGCGCAATATTGATGGTGATGCCGCGCTGACGTTCCTCGGGCGCGTTGTCGATCTGGTCGAACGCCTTCACCTCGTTCAGATCGGGATACTTGTCGTGCAGAACCTTCGTGATGGCCGCGGTCAGCGTGGTCTTGCCGTGGTCAATGTGACCAATGGTCCCGATGTTGACGTGCGGCTTCGTCCGCTGGAACTTCGCCTTCGCCACTTTGGTGTCCTCCTGGACTTGTTGGTGCTTGTTAAAGCAGTGTTGATATTTTCAGTTGTGCCGCGGTGGTGACCGGGCTAGGGTACTCCGAGCTCGGACTCATTTGCTCGGCTCCTCACTCGCAAGCTTGGGTTCGCTCGCCGTCGCCTTCGCGCCGCTCACTCGCCCGTCGCCTTCGCGATGATTTCCTTCGACACCTGCGCTGGGACTTCGGCATAGGAGTCGAAGAGCATGGAGTAGTTCGCCCGGCCTTGAGTCTTGGACCGCAGGTCGCCGACGTAGCCGAACATCTCCGACAGCGGCACATGCGCCTTCACGACGCGTGCACCGCTGCGCTCCTCCATGGCCTGGATCTGACCACGGCGGGAGTTCAGGTCGCCGATCACATCGCCCATGTAATCCTCGGGCGTTATGACCTCGACAGCCATGATAGGCTCCAGGATCACCGGCTGAGCCTGCGCCACAGCCTTTTTCAGGGCGTGCGAGCCGGCGATCTTGAACGCAATCTCCGAAGAGTCGACCTCGTGGAACGCGCCGTCTTCCAGCGTGACTTTAAGGTTCACCAGCGGGTAGCCGGCCAGCACGCCGTACTGCATGGCGTCCTGCGCACCGGCGTCCACCGCGGGGATGAACTCCCGAGGGACGCGCCCACCGGTGACCTTGTTTTCGAACTCGTAGGTCGCGCCGTCTTCGCCGGTGAACGGCTCGAGGGTGATGATGACCTTCGCGTACTGACCGGAGCCGCCGGTCTGTTTCTTGTGGGTGTACTCGACGTGCTCCACCTTGCGGCGGATCGTCTCCTTGTACGCCACCTGCGGCTTGCCGACGTTGGCCTCGACCTTGAATTCCCGGCGCATGCGGTCCACCAGGATGTCCAGGTGCAGCTCGCCCATGCCGCCGATCACGGTTTGGCCGGTCTCGGGGTCCTGGTGCACCTTGAAGGTCGGGTCCTCTTCGGCGAGCTTCTGGATCGACAGGCTCAACTTCTCCTGGTCGCTCTTGGTCTTCGGCTCGATCGCGACCTCGATCACCGGGTTGGGGAACGTCATCGGCTCGAGCACGATCTGGTGGTTCGGGTCGCTCAGGGTGTCACCGGTGGTGGTGTCCTTGAGGCCGATCACCGCGTAGATGTGACCCGCACTCGCCCTTTCGACGGGGTTCTCCTTGTTGGAGTGCATCTGGAACAGCTTGCCCAGCCGCTCCTTCTTGCCCTTGGTGGCGTTGATGACCTGGCTGCCCGACTCGACGGTGCCCGAGTACACGCGGATGTAGGTCAACTTGCCGAAGAACGGATGCGTGGCGATCTTGAACGCGAGTGCAGCGAACGGTTCTTCGGTCGTCGCGTGACGGATGACCTCCACGTCTTCATGGCCGGGCGCGTGCCCGATGGCCGGCGGCACGTCCAGCGGCGACGGCAGGTAGTCGACCACCGCGTCCAGCATCGGCTGCACGCCCTTGTTCTTGAACGCGCTGCCGCACAGCACCGGGGTGATCTCGATGGCGATCGTCAGCTTGCGGATCGCGGCCTTGATCTCGTCGACGGTGATCTCCTCCCCGGCGACGTACTTCTCCAGCAGGTGCTCGTCGGACTCGGCGAGCGTCTCCAGCAGCTTGCTGCGGGACTCCTCGGCCGTCTCGGCCAGCTCGGCCGGGATGTCGACGACGTCGTACTTCTCCCCGAGTTTGGTTTCGCCGCGCCAGACCTTGGCGTTCATCTCGACCAGGTCGACGACGCCCTCGAATTCGCTCTCCGAGCCGATCGGCAATTGGATCGGCACCGCGTTGGCGCCCAGGCGCTCCTCCATGGTCTTGACGGAGAAGTAGAAGTCGGCGCCGATCTTGTCCATCTTGTTGACGAAGCAGATCCGCGGAACGTTGTACCGGTCGGCCTGCCGCCACACCTGCTCGGACTGCGGCTCGACGCCTTCCTTGCCGTCGAAGACGGCGACCGCACCGTCGAGCACCCGCAGGTTGCGCTCCACCTCCACGGTGAAGTCCACGTGTCCCGGGGTGTCGATGATGTTGAGCTGGTTGCCTTTCCAGAATGTCGTGGTGGCGGCGGAGGTGATGGTGATCCCCCGCTCCTGCTCTTGCTCCATCCAGTCCATGGTGGCGGCGCCCTCATGGACCTCACCCATCTTGTAGGTGATGCCGGTGTAGTACAGGATCCGCTCGGTCGTCGTTGTCTTGCCGGCATCGATGTGCGCCATGATGCCGAAGTTGCGGACCTTGCTCAGGTCGGTTAGCACATCCTTCTGTGCCACAGAAGTCTTCCCACTCTTTCGGTTGCTTGGTTAACTCTCGTTCGCTGTTATTCCCGCCTCCGGCCACGCTGCCAATATCGCCGTCAAGCGGCTCTGCTGCTGGCGCCTGTCACCAGCGATAATGTGCAAAGGCGCGGTTTGCCTCGGCCATCTTGTGGGTGTCCTCGCGCCGCTTGACGGAGGCCCCGAGGCCGTTGCTGGCATCGAGGATCTCGTTTGCCAGGCGCGCGACCATGGTCTTCTCCCGACGTTGCCGCGCGAAGCTGACGAGCCAGCGCAGCGCCAGCGTGGTCGACCGGTCAGAACGCACCTCGACCGGCACCTGATAGGTCGCACCGCCAACGCGACGGCTGCGGACCTCCAGCGCCGGCTTGACATTGTCCAGGGCACGCTTGAGCGTGATGACCGGATCGGTGCCGGTCTTTTCGCGGGCTTGTTCGAGCGCACCGTAAACAATGCGCTCGGCGAGCGATTTCTTCCCCTTCAGGAGAACTTTGTTCACCAGCTGGGTGACCAGCTGCGATCCATAGACCGGGTCGTTGACGAGCGGACGCTTGGG
>Ga0187766_10000229_pt1 | contig 30102 bp, 23 predicted proteins | sample 0216_QUI02_MP05__4_FD_132971 | JGI IMG/M metagenome (GOLD analysis project Ga0187766, IMG submission 132971) | Tropical peat soil microbial communities from peatlands in Department of Meta, Colombia - 0216_QUI02_MP05_20_MG | ecosystem: Environmental > Terrestrial > Soil > Wetlands > Peat ... | reverse complement strand
GCGCCGCCGCCGTTGTTGCTTCCAGCGTTGCCGCCTTGGTTGCCACCAGCATGGGCCGATCCGCCCTTCGCGTGCTGATGAATGCCATTGCCAGCATTGCCAGAGTTGTTGTTCGAGGCGTTGCCGCCGTTCGACGTGCTGTCTGCGTCGCCGCCGACACCAACCGCGAACCCACCAAGAGCGATGCTGCCACCGGCCTTGGAACGGGCATTCGCACCCTTCGCACTGGCTTTGCCGCCATTCGCGTCGCCGCCGTCACCGCCGAAATTGGCGATGTAGACGGGGCTGTCGCAGTTTACTTGCGACAATTCTTGGGTGGCTGTCACCGACGTACTAATCACATTCGTCGTCGTGTTGGTCTTGGTGATGTCACCCATGAAGCCGGCATAGGCCTGTACGGTGCTGTTCGAGATATTCGCATTTTGGAACGGATTGGCCGACGCCGTCGAGCCGAAGGCGATGGCCAGACTGAACGCGGAAATTCCCGCGAAAAGAACCTTACGCATCGTATTCTCCTTCCGAATAAGTTGACTTCGATTGAGTCATTGTTCCTGCTTCAACACACTGGTCGGCGGACCGAAGTCCGCCGACCGCAACCGTTAGGCTTAGTGCGCGAACGTAATCGATGCGTTGGCCGCAATGTTGGTCATTGCTGCCGAGTTGTTCACAAGGCCCGAGCTTGCGCTCAGATTTGTGACACCTGCGGTATTCGAGAGGCTCATGCTGATAGCGCCGGTCGCAAATGATGCACCACCGCCGCCGCCGCCGTTGCCGCCGTTGCCGCCTTCCGCGGCGTTAACGCCACCGATCGCTTCGGAGACACCGCCCTGAGAGGAAGCGCCGCCACCGTTGTTGCTTCCAGCGTTGCCGCCTTGGCCGCCACCAGCATGGGCCGAGCCGCCCTTCGCGTGCTGATGGATGCCATTACCAGCCGTGCCGGAGTTGTTGTTCGACGCATTGCCGCCCTGCGACGAGCTGTTCGCATCGCCGCCGACGCCAACCGCGAACCCGCCCAGAGCAGCACTGCCGCCGGCCTTGGATTTTGCGTTCGCACCCTTCGCACTGGCTCTGCCGCCATTGGCATCGCCACCGTCACCGCCAGCATTGATGATATACACGCCGCTGGCGACGTTCTCCTGCGACAAGGCTTGGTCAGCTTCCACCGACGTACTAATGACATTCGTCGTCGTCGTGGTCTTGGTGATGTCACCCATGAACCCGGCCACGGCGACCACTACGCTGCCAGTAATACTTGCGTTTTGGAACGGATTGGCCGACGCCGTCGAACCGAAGGCCACGGCCAAACTAAACGCGGAAATTCCCGCGAAAAGAACCTTACGCATCGTGTTCTCCTTCCGTAACGGTTGAGTTTGCTTGAGTTATTGTCCCTGCTTCTTTGCCCGAGGGCTCCGCCCGACACCTTTTGATCCCTGTCGGACTAGGCACGCCGACACGGCAGGCATCGCCGTGTCGCCGACAAAAATGCTGCAACGGACGTGCCAGTGGAAAACACGCCCGAAGTATCTGATATTTAACGATTATTGATTGGCTGTGACTGTAACGCCCGAAGCGCGATAAGCACCGACGGTCGGAAATTATGGAGAAAACATTTAAATTTCAAAACAGTACCGGGTGTAACACCAATGCCTCACGGTTTACACTTTGTCGCGCCGGCGCGGTTCGCTCCAAATCCCGATGCGATTGGGCCGAAACTTTTTTAGAGCAGGGACCTAGCCACTGTCCCGGCTTTCCAAACTCGGGGAAAGCTCTGATAGCGTACCGGCCTTCGCTGGACCCGCTGGAGATTGCTCGCGCTCCAATTCGTCTAGCAAAGGTTGTAGAAAGTCCTTGTACGCCACCCACCGACCCACGGAACTTCGATAGATCGGTTTGCGCACTTGGGAGGCGCTTGCGGTAAGAACCACCCGATCCCCCTGATGAAACGAAAGGCACGCATCGTCCCATTCAAGCCCGCAACGGGCGACAATGCGCCGCGCAGCACCTTCCAAATCCTCGACGACGTCCTCGTAGCGCACATTCAGTATCCGTCCTGGGGGAAGGACGCGCTGCCAATGGTCCATCAATCCGCGATACCGGCGGTAAAAGCGACCCAATTCCGCCAAATCGTATGTATAATTTTGTCCGCGCTGGAAATACTGGGAAAAACAGGAGACGCAAGTATCGACCGGGTCGCGGGTCGTATGAATGATCGTCGCATTTGGATACACCAAATCGATGAGGCCAACATATTCGAAGTTCGACGGCATCTTGTTCGTGATGCGCTCCGATTTGGTGGACAACTTCCTCACGCGTTCGATGTATTTTTGGGCAATCGCTTGCAAATGCTCACCCGCAAATTCGGCCGCGATTTCAGGATACCCGCTATTTGTGTGGGTCGCCTTCCCCACTTCCAGAACCACCTCGCCGAAGTCAGAAAGCTCCCCTGCCCCGTGGACCTTCGGATGCCGCGAGAGAATTTGCTCGACCAAAGTCGAACCGGACCGGGGCATGCCCAGGATGAATACGGGCAGGGGGGACCCATTCCCCATTCCCTGCTTTTGCAGAATAAAATCAGCACTAAATAGCTGCTCAATTCTTTGAAAATAGTCGATGTCGATCCGTTCGTCATACCTGATGTCTTGGCGCTTCAAAGCGTTGGCCTTCAAGAGGTGCTCAAAGGCCCGCTCATGCATCCCAAGATCACTGAATGCCTTGCCCAGTCCGAAATGGAGCAGCATGCGATCTTTGCTGGACACGTTTTCGGTCTCGCTCGCGAGCTTCGTCATGGCTACAAGGCGTGGATCATCAGGCTTGAGCTTTTTGCATTCCGTAAGATTGTAATAGGCGATCGAAATTCTCGGATCGAGCGCAAGTGCGCGTTCGAGCGCTTCGATGGCGTCGCCGATCCGTCCAAGCTTGATCAAGGCGTTACCGTAGTTGTTATGTGCGATCGCATAGTCGGGTCGCGCCGCAATCGCGCGACGAAAACTTTGCATCGCTTCTTTTGGCTGCATCAGATCCTGAAGAATGTTTCCGAGGGTGACCCATGCACCGGCGTCGCCAGGCTCGAGCGCCACCGCACGCCGGGCATGTTTCAATGCCTCATCGAGCCGTCGCAGCTTCCATAGCGCGTTCGCGTGATTATTGCGCATGGAGGCATTTCGCGGCGCGAGTGTGACAGCACGCGAATAACAATCAACCGCCTCGGCGTCGTAGCCTAACGACTCCAGGACGACACCGAGGTTGTAATAAGGCAGCGCATAGTTCGCGTTAAGCGTGATTGCGAGGCGCAGATGGCCTGTTGCGTCCACCGAACGGCCGAGCTCGTGGAGCACCACTCCAAGGCTATTGTGCGCCTCGGCCGAATTCGGCGTTGCCGCAAGCACGCCTCGGAACGCAGCCTCCGCACCACGAAAGTCTCTCGCCTTGAGCTTGGCACTACCCTGCTTGAATAATTCGCCAGTCTCTTTTGGTGTTGACGTGAGCATAAAAGCCGCACTTCCCGCTTGGCCGCCAAGCGTCTCGCCCGATTTCGATCCACGACACCTCAAGGTCGGATCGAAATTGGGGCTTAAACGGGGGCACCTCCCACGCTTGGCGCATATTGTCCATCGAAGATGGCAGTAGGGTGTGCGGCAGGGACTGCACCCGTCAAGAGCGTTATGGCGAGCGAGGGGTGATCGACACTCTGAGTGCTATGGACGACGCCGACATCGCATTCGATACCACACCCGTATTCATGGTGACATTCACGAACCCCGAGACGTCGCCCGCGGTGACGGGACCGCTCGTGATATTGCCCGTTGCAAACCGGGCAAAGTTTCCGATTTTATCGGCGCTGCCGACGCGAATATTCACGGGGGAAAGGATATTCGCTTGTCTGAGTGTCTGATCCGAGACGACTTGAACCGAGCCGGTGGCGACGAGGGCGCTCGCGTTCGAATCGAGCAGGAAAGATTCTTGAAGAGCGGTATCTGGCCCCGTGGCCACGACCGTAAGCACCTCTTGGGCGCTAGCACTCGATGTTAAGGGGATCACATATGGCGTGCCGATTCCGAAGCAAAGCAAAAGAAATCGGGGGATCAACTCTGCAGTCCAGAAATCGCGCATTTATTTTCTCCAAAAATATTGACGCAGGACGAATTCGAGACAAAAAACAACTGGCCATGCCAACCGCATAAGAATAAACGGCAACGACCTTAAATATTAGTGAAGGTAAATAAAAACCGGGGCGTTGATTTGAATGCACGTGCAATCGATTACTGTATTTATACTATCAGCTAATTTGGTTAATTCATCCTTAACGACATCGCGATGGGTGCGCGAATCGTTGCGTGAACCCGGGCCGATCGGGCCGCCTGCATAATTCATTCGGCGCAGGAATTGCAGGCTCGGCTTGCAATTCCCCAGACCGCTACCAGATTTGACAGAATCTCCACGGTGAAGTTGATTGCGAGCTGGGACAGGCAGGCGAAAGGCGGCGGAAAATGCGGCGGGCCATAATAGGACTGACCATTGCGGCAACCATGATCAGCGTGGCAAATGCACAACAACTTCAGCTTCGACCGAGCGCTGGCTGGTTTTCAAACGGCAATGGATGCCGCGTTTGGGACCCGAGTGCGAAGCCAAACGAAACGTTCACATGGAGTGGGCCGTGCCCGAATGGCACGGCCTCCGGCGACGGCGTGCTCCAGTGGTTTGAAGACAAGAAACCATCGGATCGCTATGAGGGCCATTTGAACAATGGCCGGGCGGAGGGCCACGGCGTCCTCGAGTGGCCAGGGGGTCGATACGATGGCCAGTGGGATAACTTTCGCCCCCATGGCCAGGGCACCTATCGCAATGCCAAGGGCGAGGTCTTTTCAGGGAACTGGGTGCTCGGCTGCTTCCATGACGGCAACCGCAGAGCCGCGATTGGCGTCAATCCGGCGACTTGCCCTTGAATGCGATTGACCGCGGTGCGTCGCCAATCGAAGGGCATCCACACCGGAATTAAAAAATTTCGGTCTTAATAAATGTCGAAAGTATAAGGCACGCGGAGGATCACGCGCACGTCTGGTGCATCTCGCGTCGCACCGATGAGCGTCTGAAAATTTATCCCTAGGCTCGGCGTGAGCTGGTAGGCCCCGCCAAGCAAGAACGAGCCGACTTGCAAGGACTGCGAATTGATCGAGCTGGTTATGACTTCTTGGTTGATGAGCGTGCCCGTTTTTTCGTTCGTCGGCGAAACGTAATAATGTTGATAGCCGATGATCGCCGAAAGCTTGGGGTTCATGGCGATGCCCATGCCAAGCGTCCCGCCCACGGCCCATCCCGGCGTGACATGACCGATAAATACGCCGCCGACCGTCTTGTTGGCGTCGATCGGGATGCTGTAGTCGTACTCGACGGACCCAAAGACGACGACAGGATCCAACGGGTAAAAGACGCTTAGACTTGGTTCAAGGGTGTTGAAACCGGTCCCCGTCGCAAGCGATTCAGGCAAGCCGCTTGGCGTGAAACCGACATCGAACGGGCTCGTCCCCGTATTGCTCTTGTAGCGGAAATTGCCGATGAAGATCGGCCAATCCTCGAGGCCGCGATTGATCTGATAGTGCCCGGCGAATTCGATATCGCCAATATCGTTGCCGCTGATGCTCCGCTGAAAAGTCGTGAAGGTCGTGGGTACCTCAAGCTGATCGATTTCGGAGTTCCACCGCGCGACGTAGGGGACTTTCAGCTCAAGTTCCAAGCGATCCGTGACGCCATAATACCCGGTGAGTGCCGCGATCAAGGTGTCGTCCCGCACATCGGACGCATTGATCGCACCGATCAATACGCCCTCCGCGATCGATGTGCCTTGGAAGGTAAGCTGATTGGTCGAAGCGTGATCGTATTCGAGTGAAGGCTCGAGGCTGAACTTGCCTTCGGGTAACAACACGCCGCCATACTCGGGAAGGTTCGCAACCTTTACCTGGCGCAACTCCTCGGACGGTGCGGCCTCGGTACCGGATTGCGTCTGGCCCGGTTGCGTCTGACTCGGTTGGGCCTGCCCGATTTGACTGTTCGTCGGGGCAGATGGCGCAATCGCGATGCTTTGCGCGCTGCTCACTGCCGGCACTACCGTCGGCTGAGGATTTGCCAGAGCCTGTTCGAGCTTGTTGATTCGATCGTCCTGGTCCTTCGCCAAATCCTGAAGCTGCTTCACGAGCTTGGCCCGCTGCTCGATGAGCTTCTGCTGCGCCTCGATCTTCTGCTGATATGACGGATCCGGGACGTCGAGCTGTTGCGGGGCGTTTGCGCCGTCGGAAGACTGGTTGTCCGCGGCGAGGCAAGGCAACGCAAGCAACAAGCCAGCACTCGCGGCGATTCCCCGTGCAATTTTCAGCCGATCGGCCAATTTCAATCCTCAACGCTGCGATTCAATAGATCCGCTAATTCAAATCGAACACGTAAGGCATTCGGACGATGAGGCGAACATCGGGCGCGTCTCGCGTGGCACCCACATACGCGTTGAAGTTAATTCCCCAGTTGGGTGCAATCTGATACGAGCCGCCAAACAAATAGGAGCCGACCTGGAGTGCATTGGTCGTCGAACTCAGGCCGTTAACCTTTGTCGTGACGGGCGAGACGTAGAAGTGCTCGTAGCCCAGCGTCAACGACAACTTCTCGTTCAGCGATATGCCCATGCCGATCGTGCCGCCCACGGCCCAACCCGGTTCCACGAGATCGACCACCGTGGCAGCCTGTCCTGCGGATGCGGGCACGATCGTTTTATTTGGGTTGTAGCTAAAGCTGTAGTCGTACTCCACGTTGCCAAACAGCACGACCGGGTCCGACGCATAAAGCACCGTCATGCTCGGCTCTACGGTATTGGCGCCCGTGCCGGTTGCCTGTTGCGTTGGCAAGCCCTGTGAGTTGAACGGAACGTCGAACGGGCCCGTTCCCGTATTGCTCTTGTATCGGAAATTGGCGACAAAAACCGGCCAGTCTTCGAGCCCGTCGTTGATTTGATAGTGAAGCGCCGCCTCGACGTCGCCAATGCCATTGCCACTTGTGCTCGTTTGGTTCGTAAAGGGGTTCGATTCTGCCTTGGACGTGTCGGTCTCGGTATTCCACCGGGCCACGTAAGGGACTTTCACCTCGGCTTCGAGCCGATTGGTAATGCCGTACCGCCCGGTCAAAGCGGGCATCACCGTATCGTTTCGGATGTCGCTTTCACTGATGGCACCGATCAGGATGCCGTTAACAATGGAAATGCCACGGAAAGTGAGCTGATTGGTCGAGACTCGATCGTATTCGACCGATGGCTCGATCGAGAGGTGGTTGTCGGGCGTCAGCACGCCGCCGATTTCGGGAAGCGACGGCACCTGGGGCCGGCGCTCCTCCTCCGACGGGGCTGCGGGCGCTTGTCCGACCGGGCCCTGGCCTGGAATCGCCTCCCCGCCGGGTTGCGTCGAGGGCGGGGCTGTCGGGACCGGCTGCGCTTGTCCAACCTGCGGGGCGACAGGTTGGGCAGCACTACCCGGAGCGCTCGGCGGCGCATCGCTACTCGCCGCCGGCGTGAAAGTCGGGGTCTGGGGCTGGCCCACCGTCTGCTCGAGCTTGTTGAGGCGCGCATTCTGGCGCTTCAAGAGATCCTGAAGCTGCTGAACGACCTGGTTCTGTTGATCTAGCAGCTCCTGCTGTTCGCGGATCTTCTGTTCATAATATTGTGAAGTTGGCGAGGCGGGTTGCGGGATGTCAACAGCGTTGGGATCCGACGTATTGTCCGCAGCGCCCAAGGAGGAGGGTATCGCTAGGGTGAAACCAACCGCAGTCGCCACCCCCATGACGAATTTGCTATGGCCAGACAATTTAGCCCCCTCTTGCCCAGCTGCGCGCTTAAAAGCGCAATCCCTTATATCGAGACTGCAGATTCGGTCAGAATCTGTCAAGGAATATTAGGGCCGCGCCATATTTGTTGCGCCTTAGATTTCCGCAAGGGCTAAGCTTACGGTTTAATTAGCATTCTTGCGTTTTTTCCGTTGGGTCACCGTTCTTAATTGGGTGCCGTTTTGCGTGTTTTTCTACGATGAATATGGCGCACTTGTATATATCACAAAGTGGTAGATATACCACAAAAGCGGTAGATCGCTTGCAATGCCTTTGTTGCTATCAGAAAGCGTATAATTATAAACAAGTTCGACTATCCTTTTGATAAATGTGAGCGTGCTGACCCTTTCCAGCCAAATCTACAGCCGGACGTTGCAACTCGATGGCTTGTTTCCAAGGCGAGCCCGCGCCGATTTACCTCGATCGTACCGCTAGACCTGTCTGCATCATGGATCTTTTGGACGCACTACGCCTATACACAAGAGGTAACCCATTATTACCTATCTTTCCGTGAATTTCGCCCAAATTGACCCACAAGTGTTCCATTCGGGATAACCTAGATGCGCACTCGCAATCGAATCTTACGCGGCTCAGACTTCAACATCTCGAACATGATTCGTGGATGAAACGAATCTGTAAACGTTGTGGTGCGGGCGGGCGATGGACAGGGACGGCGCCGATATGGCCTCTGATTATGCTACGACGATCCCGATTCGGGCGGCCGAGCGGCTCGACGCCGCAACCGTTGCGCGCATCGGCTCCGCGCGGCTCATGGCGCTCCTCATCGAATCGGCCCAGCGCGATCCGGTTCTGCGCCGGCGGTTGTATGAGATACTCAATCTCAACGAGGAGTCCGCACGCCAGCTTTTCGTTTCCCAGATTCGGGATGCGGAAGCCGCCAAGCCAAACAACTTAGCACAGCAAGCAAACTCCTACGAGGCGAATGCGCCCACTCCGGAAGGATGCGACGTCTCGTCGGGCTATATGGTCGGCGCAAGCCCCGCGATGCGCCGTCTATTCGAGTCGATCCGACGTTACGCCGGATCGAGTGCGCCGGTGCTGCTCACGGGCGAAAGCGGCACGGGCAAGGAGCTCGCGGCACGCGCTATCCACGAACGATCCACCTGGAGTAAAGGGCCGTTCGTCGCGATCAACTGCGGCGCATTGCCGCAAACACTGATCGCGTCCGAACTCTTTGGCTACGAGAAGGGCGCCTTCACGGGCGCTGCCGGCCGCAAGTTCGGACGGATCGAAATGGCTGAAGGTGGAACCGTCTTCCTCGACGAAATCGGCGACCTGCCGCTTGAGACGCAAGTGATGCTGTTGCGCTTCCTTCAGGAGAAGACGATCGAGCGCGTCGGAGGCAACAGGCCCATCCTCGTCAACACGCGCGTCATTGCAGCGACCCATGTAAATTTGCGCGACGCTGTCCTCAAGGGACGATTCCGGGAGGATCTCTTCTATCGATTAAATGTGCTCACGGCGGAGATGCCCCGGCTTAAGGATCGCGGCGACGACATCCTACTGCTCGCGCATTTTTTTCTGCATCAGTTCTCAAAGGAGATCGGTCGCCAAGCGCCCGAATTGTTACCGGATGCGGCGGCGGCGATCAACTCCCATCCTTGGCCGGGGAACGTGCGAGAGCTCATTGCCTGCATGCGCCGGGCGGTCGTGATGTCCGACGGTCAAGCGATCCGGGCCGAAGATCTCGGACTTTCGAACGCGCCCGACCTCGTCGCAGCACCGGATCAAGCGCTTGGCAAGGTCCGCGCAGAGGCGGAAGCGAGCCTGGTAAAAAACACGCTTGAGCGCAATCGCTACAACGTGAAGAAATCCGCGAGCGAGCTCGGCGTATCGCGTGTCACCCTTTACCGCCTCATTCAAAAGCACGACATCAAGATCGACCGGAGCTCCAGGGGGAATTGGTAGCGCAAGCACACAGTGACTCTGTCAGCGACCGGCAACACGTTCGTTCCCGAAGTGAAACATCGTTAACCATGAAATCGAGCGTACGCAGTGGCCGACGGCCTCAGCGCGAGAGATCGTCGCATTGCAAGTAACGCTGCAACAGGCCCTTTGGGCGGTCCGCCGCTTCGCCGATGGCCGCGATCGCAATATTTCGCTATCCGCCGGTCTTGACATGGAATTTGCAAATCTCACGGTCGTGGCTGCGCGCGGCCCGATATTGGTGAGAAATCTACACCTCGTTTACGCTGAAACAGGGATTGTCATGGAGCAGACATTCACGACGAAAAATGAATCGAATGAACCCGCGTCAGGTTTGCGCGCACGGCTAATGCCGGAGGACATCGATTTCATTGGAACAGTTTCGCAACTCATGATTTCGGCGAACCTCTGGCGCTCCGTGGAGCGTCGCCAAGACGTCGACTCGGATTTTTTCGAAGTACACGTCCATGAATACAGGCACTCGGCCTTTAGCATCGGTGTGCTTCCGACTCGTCGTTACTTCGTCATGGACCACAGGAATAGCTCGGTTCGGATCGGCGCCTCTCTAGCCGAAGTTCTCGATAGCGCCGGCATATTCTCGGCTGCGCGCTCCGTGACCTAGCGTTCAGTTTCTGCCGGACAAATCCCTTTTGCGACGGGATGCGGGCCAGAGCAGGGATCGGGCGGGATCCTAAGGTCATGAATACGCGTGCCCGCCAGCCACACACATACCGGTCGGTCGCCGGGTTTGGTACAGCAGCCGATTTCGAATGGGCCCTGCACCAGCTTACAAGGTCGGCCACCTCGGCGCCGGCGACATAGCGCGCCAGGAAGATCCCGTCTCAGGTCGGGCCGGCAGAGGCATCATCGCTGGGCGCCAAATGCCCGCCCGCCGCGTCTTTGGCTGCTTTTGCGCGGGTCGGACGCCTATTCCCGCCAAGAGCCTTGCTCGCCCAAAGGGCTCCCTCTCTGACATTTTAGGGCACCCTTTTTGGTATTCTTTAGACATACAAGAGCAGGAGAATGTGCTAAAAAGGCGTATTGATCGGCATGCCGATTAGTGTTGTCGAACCTTTGCGGGGGAGTGAGAGAGGAACCAACCGTCGACATCGTTGGGAGCAATATCAGAACAAAACTGGGGAAACGATTGTCGCAATCCATCCCAAGGACCCTGTTCCGTCACGACGGTAATGCGTGCGCATGCACGCCTCAGCAGCTTCCCTTGAAAGCTTAGCCGCGCGTCTGCAGGATCTGCGAGGTTAAGCGCGAGGAGGTCGTTGAATGAATGAAAGGCGCAACGGTTACGAAGACCGTGGCGAAGCATTGGTGACTTTGGAACAGGATACGATCTCGACCCTAGTCGTCAGCGAGCATACCCTGCTGCGCGAGGGTATGAAGTCCTTCTTGGCAGGGTCGCGCTACAAAGTCTGCTATGAAGTCAGCGATATCGCTGATGCCCTGACCCTCGCTGCGCCGGGTAACGTTCCGCAGCTCATAATCATTGGCGCCAATCTCAACGGCAGCATGGTCGAACCGTTGAAGCTATTGCGGGCCGCCTTTCCCGACGGCCGGATCGTGTTCTACGCCCAGTCCGAAGGTATGGCCACAGCCGACCTGATTGCGACCTTCCAGGCGGGCATCGACGGTTGTCTCACGTCGAATGCCTCATCCCACATTCTGCGCCAATCCCTCGAGCTCGTCATGATGGGCGAGCGCATCTTTCCCTTCGCATTGCTCAAGGGTAGCATTCCACAACACCCCGAGACCTGGGAGGCGGCGGTGCCCGCACAGGGAAACGGGATCTCGGAGCGTGAGCGCCAGGTCCTGCGATTCCTGCGCGACGGCCACTCAAACAAGTTGATCGCGCGGGAGTTGAAAATTTCGGAAGCGACCGTCAAGGTGCACGTCAAAATGCTGCTCAAGAAAATCGGCGCCGCCAATCGCACGCAAGCGGCGATCTGGGCGATGAACCATCTTCAATCCGAAGAATCGGCCTGAATCGGCGGCATCCAGCTCCAATCGATCGCACCCGGCTACTCCTTGAACGCCGAGTCCGTGGCCTCGAATATTCGATCGGTCAAGTACGACATGATGGTGCGTCGACCGACTTTGAGGTCGACATCGACGAGCATACCGGGTGCAATTGAAACTCTCCGTGCGCTGTCGGATAGTTCAGTCGCATCCGTGCGCACGGTCACGAGGAAAAATGACCCGCTGGCACCGTCCTCCTTGGACGCATCCGGTGCAATGTGTTCCACCTTGCCGCGAAGGGTACCGAACTTGACGAAATCGAAGGCTCGAACTTTGATGGTCGCAGGCTGGTCGATTCGGACATTGCCGATGTCACGGTTCTCGACTCGGGCCTCGACCACGAGTGAATCGCCGCGCGGTACGATTTCCATGATCGACTGATTGGCAGCGATGGACTGACCGACGTTCTTGACCGCGAGGTTCTGAACCACTCCGCTCACGGGCGACACGATCTTCAGGTGCCCAGCACGACTTTCGGATTGCCGGAGCTGCGAGACGATCTGGTCGCGTTGGCCGCGCGCCGCAGCAAGCTTGGATAGCACATCCGCGTCCCGCTCACGATCGATCCGCTGTCTGCGCTCGAGTGCCTCGGAATGCGCGGAAATTGCGGACGCTTTCGCGTCTTCCGCCTGCGCAAGTTCGCCCTCGGCGGTGACCAGGTCTCGCTTGAGCGAGAGATAGCGGACGCGCGGGAAATATCCTTTTTCGGCCAGCTTCCCGACGGCCGCCTCCTGCTCGCGAAGGATCGCAACGGAGGCTTTGAGCTGAGCAACACGGTCGGAGAGCGTAGCCATTTCGGAATTGCGCTGTGACACCGCGCTGTCGGCCTCCGCCCTTTGCGTTGCAAGGGCATCCAAGCGCGCGGAGAACAAGCGCGTTTCGGCCTCCACTAGGTCGGGACGCATGCTTGCGATTTCATCCGGGAAGGTGAGCGGTGCGTGCGTGCCCTCAGCCTCGAGCCGCGCGATCTCCGCCGAGAGCCGCTCAAATTCCGATTTACGCTGAATGACGTCCTGTTCGAGTGCGGCACCGTCAAATGCGAGCAGAACTTGTCCGGCTTCGACGGTATCGCCTTCGTGGACATAGAGCTCCACGACCCGGCCGCCGTCGGGATGATTGATCATTTTGGTTTTGCCAGCCGGCCGCACCGTGCCGAGTGCGGACACCACCTGGTCAACCCGCGCGAGCGATGCCCACGCGATTAGACCGGCGAACATCACACAAATCCCAACCAAAAGAATACGGGTGAGCGGACCGTGCCGGCTGTCCGCCAGGTTTTGCAGCGACAGATCGGCGTCAAGGCGATGGTTCCACTCGTCCGCGACCGTCAGAGATCGACTTGTCATATTCGAAATGTCCCGTTGACCAGCGATGGTCTGGATTGTTCGAGCGTCGTCATCCGTTTGCGCGAACCAGCGCCGTTTGCCGGCCGACCCGTTCGACGTTCGCGATCCGGCCGTCGGCCATGTAGACGATGAGGTCGGCGCACATGAGCGGTATCGGACGATGAGAAACGACGACGATCACCCGGCCGGCCGCTCGTTGGCGGATATTGGACATAAGCCGCATCTCGGTATCGCGGTCGAGCGCGCTGGTCGCCTCATCCAGAATCAGGACCCTTGGATCGCGAAGCACGGCGCGCGCAATACAAATCTGTTGGCGCTGACCGGCCGAAAGCTCCAAGCCGTTCTCGGTAAGCAACGTTTCGTAGCCGAGCGGGAGGTCCTGGATGAACTCATGCGCGAGCGCAAATCGCGCCGCCGCGACGATGTGCTCAAAAGGAGCGTCCGGCACGGCTAAGCCGATATTTTCCCTGATCGTACCGGCGAATAACTCTATTTCCTGGGGGACGAAGCCAATCCCTCCGCGCCAAGCCGACCCGGAGAAGTGGCTTAAGTCGGTGCCATTGACGAGGACGCGCCCTGCGTTCGGCCGCAAGAGCCCACAAACCAATTTCACGAGGGTGCTTTTTCCGCATCCTGGCCGCCCCGTGACTCCGACGATCTGACCAGCAGCGATTTCGAGCGAGACCTCGTCGAGCGCCTTGGCGACACCGTCGCCGTAGCCGAATGTGGCCGCCTCAAATTTCACCGATTCGAGAACCGGGGGCATTTGCAAGCGCCCGGCTACGGCCCTATCGCCTGTGGAGACAATGCCGTCGAGTTGGGAGAATGCGGTACGCACGTCGTGGAATTGCTGTATCGCCGACACGCATTGACGGAGCGGGGCGAGTGCCCGCGCCGCGAGCAGGCTCGCCGCAATCAATGCGCCAAAACTGAGCTCGCCCGACATAACGAGTCGCGCACCCAGGAAGATAATTGCAAGATGCGCAACTTGCTGTATTGCGACGGATGCAACGTTTATGGCGTTTGCAGACCGCGCCGCCTTGAGGCTTGTAACCGCACCGGCCGCAAGTTTATTGGCAAGTCTCCGCTCGATTTCCGGCTCGAGTGCCAGACCCTTAATCGTCGTCGCGCGCGCCACCGCCTCGGAAAGCAGAGTGGAGCGAGCAGCGCTGACCCCAAACTTTTGTTCATTCAGCCGCTTCTGCGCGCGATAGAAAAAAATCGAAAATATCACCGGTACCGGCATCGCCAGGATTGTCACTGTCGCGAGTGTCGTGCTTATGAAGAAGAGAGCAGTCACGAAGACGAATATGAACGCCGCGTCTACGAGGACGAGCGGCATCTGGCTCGTAAAGAATTGCTGGATGACGTCGAGTTGGCCGAATTTTTCGCGAATTAAACCAGTCGAGGTCGTTCGAAGTTCATTGAAGGAGGTGTTGAGAATGCGATGTGCGACCTCTTTGCTCAACAACGCGTCGAGTTTCGTGCCGGCATGGCTCGCCACGTAACTGCGCAGTCCGCGCAAAAGCGCCTCGAGCGAATACACGAGAACCATGCCCAGAACGAGAATGTCGAGCGTGTCGAGAGCATTGTGCGCGATGACCTTGTTGTAGACGGTCATCATAAAAAGCGGGGGCGTGAGCGCGAAGAGATTGAGAAAGAGCGACGCGGAGACAAGTTGCCAAAGTGCGTGCCGCGTAGCGCCACGAACGAGATTGGCCCAGTTGAACGGCTCGGTGGCCTTGACAGAAAGGATCTGGTCGCCGATGGCCTTGACCTCGGCGATAGACAGCACGCGCGTGGACTTGGACGACGGATCGAGGATGCGCAGCCCATTTTCCTGTCGCGACAGGATCAGCACGGCATCGGATGTGCCGGAATGCAGTACGATCATCGGCAGGGAGTTCGACCGCAACGTCTTCGCTGTCAGACGCTGGGCTATCAGTGTCAAGCCAAGACGGTGCGCCGCCGTGGTAAATTCGTCGAAATTGAGCGATTCGTCACGAGATCCAGCAAGTGCCATGAGCTCCGACGCACTGACCGGTTTATCGAATTGCCGTGCCAATTGCATCAAGAAATAAAAGAGCTCCTTATTCCGCACCTGGCCAACTCGCCTTGGTTGTTTTGAGTCACCAAGCTCCTTTCGCTCCTCGGATCGCCCGGCATGCACCCCAACTGGGCGGAGCTCGATCGTTTGGGACGTAACTGGCCTTCCCCAAGGAAATTCGCCGCTATACGACATGGTGTGCCGTCTCGTTCAACCGGAATGGCCAAAGCCGACGTGCGTCCAATCGGCAAGGGTCGATGCTGTTGTGCTGTGTTCGCCCCCACTCGACCCACCTTGCCAAGAGAATGCATCGGCTAGCGCGTGGTTAACGGAGCTCTCGATTGCGCTCGAGGCATGGTTCGATCCCGCGATCGTCGGCATAGCGAATTGAGCACCGGCACCAGCGGCCGCCTGCGTGGGAAATGCGTCCACAGAATGCAAGGTATCCACCATGTTTGGAACGGGAAGCGACGATCCGTGGGATGGGATGACTTGCCCATTGTTCGCGAGCGGAAGGGAGGTTGCGCCGGTACCGGCGCCCGACGCGCCGCTCTCGATCTCATGGAGGAAACTTGTTACGGCGCCAAACTCGGAGGCGGTTTGAGAGGGGGCGCCATAAGCTGGTGCAGTGCCTACCGTCTGGCCCGGCGATCCCACGCCCGTCCCGACTTCACTGAACGACAGGAACGACCCGATATGCGTTTCTGCCGCCGACAGCAGATTCATCGCCGGTGCCGAATTAAAGGACGGGAACGCAACCGCTGCACCGATTTCCTTGACGGCGGTGGCAAGCCCGTCCAGCCCGAGCGGCGCTGCATTCGCCGGCGCCAGTCCGTCCGACGGGGCGGCATCGTGCGGACCGCTGTCCCCAGTTGCGGACTGCAAGCCGGGCAGGCTTGCGCCATTCGCCCATCCCATGCCATCGAAGCCGGCCAAGACGATCTGTTGCGCGCCATGAGCAGCGTCACTTGCGCCAAGCAGGGATGACGTGCCGGTTTGGCCGTGCTGTTGCGAATCAACCGCACCCTTCGTAAGCCCGTCGGCTAAGTCGTATCCACCACTGCCGCTAGTCGAAAAAGAGGTCGTCGGCGAAGAAGTCGCGGCACCGGGAGTAAGAAAGGACGAGACGGTCTCCGCACCGACACCGAGGCTGGAACTCACACCCTTCTCCACGCCGAGCCACGCATCGCCGAATGCGGTTGTGCTTGGAGCGTCAGTGTCCGTACCTTTTTCGCTCGATGTTATATCAAATCCGTTCACACTACCGGGGTTGCGATCCTCGGAAGAAATCAAAAGGCTGCCCGACTGATCATTCCAGCCGGCCATCGGATCCGCCACGTGGCCGCCATGATCGCCGGTATCGTTGTTGTGGAGCGGGCCGGATACACCATCCTGAATGGCGGGATGTGTAATCCCATGTACGAGGTCCGTCGTTTGCGCAGTACGTTGGGAAACGGCATGATTGAGTGCTGAACCGGGGGCACGACCCGAGCCGGAGGTCTCGGCGTTAACACCGAAATTCGTTAGATCGTCGTAAGACGTGGCGGTCGCTCCGGCAGCGGCAGCATCGGCACCTGCTTCCGACTGATTCCCGATTGCCTCATCGCCGTGGGCCGCGCTTCCGGAATGCCATTGCGAATTTTCACCGCCACTTGTCGGTATGGTGGCGCTCGACGCGGCGAGCGCACTGCCGGCACCGACGAGTAACGCGGCAACGGCGGATGCCGACATGAGCGTGGAACCGGAAATGCCATTTGTATCCGTCGGGTGTGGGGACCTCGGCTCCGCGGCATTGCCCTGATCGCTGGAACCCAGAACGCCCGTGGCTGTCGCCGCCAACAGGAGACCCAGGACGCCCATGCGCCCGAGTGGTCCAGCCGACGCCGCGACCGATGCGAGCTTGATCGCCGCGAGGGGGCGGCGCGCCAATGCCAAGGACAACAAACGCGGCGCGAGTGCCGGATCCTGGCGCACGTAAGCCGCAAGAATTTCCTCGAGCTTTTCTGGATGACTCGCGAGGTCGTGTCTAAACCTCACCAACACCGCCTCGTCATTCCACGGTCCGGCAAATGGATTAACGAACATATCTTCGCTTTCCAAACGAAACGTCCTGCACTCACCACCGCCGGCGCGGCCAGAGATTAACGCCATGACCTTACCGGCCGTACTCGGCATCGCCGCGTTCGACTCCTGCCCAGCGCGGCCCGATTTGTCCTTCGACGCCGGCTGCTCGCGGAACCCTCGGATTGGATTTGCGTCCGATCCGTGATGCCCTTCGATCGACAGGCCGGCGACACGATTCGCCAAGAGGAAACCCCTCGGTAAGGTTACTTTCCTCTTAAGAGTCCGCCATTTCGGTTAAAAGTTGGTTAAGCGCGGGGGCGCTTGCTGTCTATGAAAACTAATAGCAATTTCATGATCTTACACAGACATGGCTTTTTGAGGCGCGCCGTAATACTTCGCAATTAACAAATCATAAGCATGGCATGGGGTGGTCGCGCAGCGCTTGTGACGGGCGGAGAAAATACCAAGCACGAACGTTCCCGATGACGCCGCGCCGCCTCCAGGCCAAACGCCAGATTAACTACGGCACAGGCTTCTCAATTATCCCCGTCTTGCCGATTGTGCGGGCGGGAGAGCAAGATTTTCGATTGCATCCCGTGCCGCCCGCCGCAATTTCGCGGAGGAGTCCGATCGTGCGAATGCCATGAGGACCTGGAGCACGGTTCGTTGGGTTTCAAGGCTAAGCTCGCCATTCCGCAGGAGCCAGCACGCCCCCCAGTAGAGCGCTACCCTCTCGTCAAGTGGAACATGTGTACGCTTGCCGTCCATAGCCTTGCCCCGGGTCTCCCTCGTTTGCGCGAACACGCCCGAGGGGTTGTTGCTTTAACCCCGAAAGTGCTCATCGTGTAAAATTGAGCAAATACCGTGCCGACGAAGTTGGCATATTCGGCTGAACCGCATCTGCCTTGATAACTTGTGTAAGCGCACGTGATCGTCGATTTCGAACGTGTCGCGTGTTTCAAACTTGAAACGAGATGATCAGCCACGCATCGGAATCCGAGTCGGAGCTTTAAGGCTTTCTTAACCATTTCTTTCGGCTGGTCACGTACTCGCCCCAATTTTGTCCTCACACGAATTTTGCCGACGATGTAAGTTGCCGATTGCGCGTGCCCAGGGCGGGGCTCCGCGTTTACTTGTGGAGAGCCGCCGTGCCTTTAAGGGGAAACGAACAAACTCCGATGCGTGCGTCCAGTAACAGTCGGGCCAATGACATCATCACATCTTGGTCCGCCTTCCGGAGCGAAGTCGAACGCAGCATTGGGCTGCTTCAGCATATTCGGCTCCAGGTTTCGCTCTTTGCGGTGCGCCTGGGAGGCGGATGCGATGCGGCTACGGTAGCTGCGGTCGCCGGCACTCTCGCGCGTTTGGGCTCCGTCGGCTGGCTCGCGGACGGGAGAATAGGACTCCTTTACATGGGACCACGTGCGACGGGCCAAGCGAGCGACGTGGGACTTATGCAGCACGTGCGCACGATGATCGAACGCCGGCTCGCCGAACGGGGGTTTTCCGTACCCGGCGATTGGCTGGAGCTTTCCGCGACACATGCATGGACCGACGAGATCAGTGGCGTCGACGAACTCTCTGGACCGCTTTTCGAGCGACGTGAATGGCGCGGCAGCGCATTGATGGCGCCATTTGCTCGGTTCGCCCATTAGCATCGCGCTTACTGGGGTTCCCGACTAATCTCCCTCCTTCGATTTGCCGCTGCGGTTCGCGCAGTGATGCGATTTAACCAATCGCGTTTTCGAGAATCGCCCGATTGCGCGCCGAGTGCATGTCATCCTGTTTCAGCGCCGATACGCCGAACCACTTGGGATGACACTTCCGGCGTTTGCACAATTGCTTTGGTGCGGCACCTCAAGAGATTAGGCAGCTAATGCTGCTGGCACGCACATTGCTGAATTGTTGTGGTGCGTGACGGCAGCGCAGGATTGCGGCAGGTTCACCGGCCAACGCTGGTACAGCCAGGCAACGGTCCTAACCGATAGCAGCTCACGGCCCCTGTGCGAAGCTCCCGATCCTGCGCAGCCGCCGCACAGGCTGAAGACCCGAGCGGCGAGACGATGGCCGTCCAGCATATCGCAACTTCAAAGACGTGCGACGGGCTCGAGATGGTGATACGCGCGCGACACTGGCCCATGCGCTTGCTGCTTCTGATTTGGCGCATGCCGCGGGCGCGGATGTGTGGAGTGTGCGTGCTGCTCGTGCCGTGCGCGTTCCTCATGCGCGACGTTATCGAACACGGCGAGCAGAGCGGCCTCGCAACGTCCGTCAAGCCCATTTTGATAGGCGTGGCGGTCAAGGTTCTTTTGTGGTTCGAGCTTGGCGAGCCGAACTTGGTCGCACTTACCTTCACAGCGACCGCCCTTGCGAGCGGAGTGTTGGCATTCGTAGCACTATCGATTAGTCACAGAATCGGATCGCGCCGAGCATCGTACTGGAGCGTTCCCATCCCGATCGCCTTGTTGGCCGTCACAATTTTGTTGGTATCGCTGCGAACCCTGATGGCCTTCGTGGCAGATGCGGCGGGTCTACTTTGCCCCCCACCCTGGAATTGCGGCGACGTCGACGGCGTCTTTGGAAGATACGACGATTTCGCATTCTTCACGACAGGGCTCGCCGTCGCAGCGGTGTGCGTCTCGTTTGCAAGAAGGCGAATCGTGCGCCGCGATTTCGATTCGGGTTCTCGGAGCGGGGCGTCAGTCACCTAACGCGGCATCCACTCTCCGAGATTAGCGCGTCACACTCTACAAATATGTCTACCCCGAAAGGGTAGCAGCGCATGAATGCCCGTGTGCACCGTCGCGGCGAACCTTCCGACCGCTCAAAGGTGTCCATCGGGGATGTAGTCGCGCATTAGTGGTACCACTCCATTCCCATGCCGCCTGCGCGAGAAATCCGGCAACATTCCCCGACTGAACGAAACGAAAGATCGAGGAGCATCGAAATGCCAAAGGGGGGCAATCGTCGAAGTGAGGACAATCGCCGGGTCGATCGGCATGTGGGGTCGCGCCTTCGCACACGTCGTACGATGTTGGGGATGAGCCAGTCGACTCTCGCGGAGGCAGTAGGGCTGACGTTCCAGCAGGTCCAGAAATACGAGCGCGGCACCAACCGAATCAGTGCAAGCAAGCTTTATCAGTTCGGGCAGATCGTCGGTGTGCCCGTCGCATTCTTCTTTGAGGGACTGGGTGCCAAGCAGTCGGCGGAACGCGAACTGGGCGTCGAGAAGAAGGACCCGATGTTCAAGCGCGAGACGTTGGAACTTGTTCGCGCGGTCTCGCGCATTCGCGATTCGGCGGCGCGCAAAGCGCTCGCGAATCTCATCTTCGCGACCGCGCGCGGCAAATAGGCGAACGAGGTATAGGCCGCCGAGGCACGCGCGAGACGATTTGCGACATCACGCGCGGCGCATCCGATCTACCGATCGAGGTGCGGATGTTTCATGTCGCCTTGCGGACCAAATCACGCAGCTGCTGCCGGCGCTGTCGAAAACTCCTTCGCCGGAGCCGCACCTCAAGCCGACCCTCGCATTCTTGTCTCGTACTTCAAGCCATGATTGATCGCCCAAATTGCAGCTTGAGTTCGATTTCCGGCCCCTATTTTTCGCAACAGGATTTTGAGGTGACCCTTTACGGTTCCTTCCGCCACGTTGAGTGCCCGCGCGATTTCCTTGTTGGGAAATCCGCCCGCGAGAAATCGAAGAACCTCAACGTCTCGTTGTGAAAGCTCTTCGGGCCGCGGGTTCTCGATTGCCGTGAGGTTGTCACCGCTCGTCAGCCATTCGATCGCGCATTCAGCCGGAAATACCTTTTCACCGAGCATTACGAGCTGGAGGGATTGGTCCAATACCGCAGCCGATGCATCTGGAAGTACGTATCCATCCAATCCTGTCTCGAACGATCGCATAAGCCGGGACGGACAGATGTCGGCATCGGCGTAGGCGACGATCTTTGCTCTCGGGCAGGCCGAGCGTAGCATGACGATCGCGCTCGACTCGTCGGTGATCGCGCCAAGCCGCAGCAAAATAAGATCCGGCGCGGCATTGGTGCCGATCTTTTCGGCGAAGCTTTCGACGTCGGGCGCTTCCGCAACCATTTCGTAGCCGAGCTTGCCGAGGATTAGCTTGATGCCCTCGCGAAAAAGCTGATTGGTGTCGATAAGCACGGTCCGGACCGCGGCCGGCAGTGCAACCACTAGCGCCTTAACACCCCCATCGGGATCGGCTTCATTCCTCATACCATCGTCCCCCTACCTGGCGGGATTCATGGCGTCGCGCTCGCAAATTGCATAGCACCATCGGTGGCAAATTGCGAAATCGGCCGCCGATCCATGCCAGGCTGACCCATAATCCACAGTCTAAGGAGGCTACCGGCAAAAGACATGCCATCATAAAATGCGGGAATTGCAATACAGACTAACCACCCTTGCATAGGTGACCAATGTGTATCGACTCTGTGACGCCTGTCACTGACCCATGCTCGAGCCTAGGCCAATGTAAGTGCAAATAATCACATTCGCCGGGTGGAGCTCTGATGACCAAGCGCGTCCCCGATATTCGGCCTTCGGCTGGACCGTACGACGATATCTGCTATCTCTTTGAAAGGATGGCGAATCTGTTGGGTACATCAGAAGGGCTAGGCAAACGGAAACAAAGCCGGGGGGCGGCGAAGGAGCTTTCCCCAGAAAGGGGCGAAGGGCCGGTCTCGAGGGATCGGCCGTCCCAGGACAAATGAAAGGTAGAACGTTCTCGTTCGTTAATCTTGCCGCAATATTTCGAGGTTTAGAGATAATGCTGGCCAGCCCAGGCCGCCCCTAAGCTGCCGCTCCCATCGGCAACCAAAGGGGAAAGCCCCGCCGGATCCTTCTTCCCGGCGGGGCTTGCTTTTCCCCCGTACCCTCCACGATCCGCAACGCGCAGATCTAGTTTGAAAGCGCGCTTCAATCAGCACCTTCGACGATCGATTCGCGAGGGCGCCCATCATTTCGGTGATATCCACGTCGCCGATATCGATTCTTAAGCTCGACGCGACCGAGGCGCGCTTTCGGCACATGCGATCCATCGCAGACCGTAGCGTTTATGTGCACCGCATTGCCATCGAATGGATGCTGAAAAAAATCGCGCGTCAGTCGACATTTACGAAAGCCATTTGCCAGATAAAATGAAATTTTGCCCCAAAAAAATCGCTCGCTTTCGCCGGGCGCAAAGAGCCACATATCCTACACCTATGCGTGATATTCTTTGGGGCGATTCGAGCGATATACGGAGCAAAGGCTGGGAAGCTTTTCCCGAAAACTCGCGTTGAAAAGCACCTGAGCGGGAACAGCGAGAGTAAGTATTTGTACGTCCTTTGCTGAAATTTGTTAACGCACGATGCGCCGTTCCTGGGTGAGTCCGTAGCACCCGTCGCCAAGCGAGGCGGTTGATGCTGTGTGACGGTCGTATGTGCAAATGCACAAGCGGTGCATCGTTTGTGGTCGTGGCACGAACAAAAATCGCGTCAGGAGATAGCAATGGACGAGCAGACTACGCATAGCGCCCGCGCGGCCACTCCGGTCTCAATCGAGAACTCCCTAGAGCCCAGTATCTTGCTGGTTGACGGCTACGATCTATTCCGCGAAGGAATGAAACTTCTACTCCGCGAACTCGGATATGAGCTCGTCATCGAGGCCGACGGAATCGCGTCGGCGCTCGGTTGTGTCGACTCAATGACGGTACCGGATCTCATTCTGTTCGGCATTCACCCAGGCAATAGCGCCAATCTGGCTGACCTTGCCTCGCTACGGCGAACGTTCTCACGCAGCCGCCTCGTCTGCTACAGCGATCCGAAAATCGACCCCGTGAGCGTGCTCGAGTCCCTGAAGATCGGGATAGACGGATATGTGTTAACCGATATAAAGCCAAGAGTACTCAAGCAATCGCTTGATCTGATATTGCTCGGTGCTCCGATCTATCCGGCAGCCGTCGCTGTCGCGTGCCTCGACCAAAAGTTGCGCGCACCCCGTTCCCCCGAGCCAGCGCCGCAGGCGCCACTTTCGTTGCGGGAAAAGCAAATTCTCCTTTGCTTGATCAACGGATGTTCGAACAAGATGATCTCACGTGAGCTTCAAATATCGGAAGCGACGGTAAAGGTCCATGTGAAACTTCTCCTTAAGAAGCTTAACGTCACCAACCGAACGCAAGCGGCAATATGGGCCGTTCACAATGGCATCGCGTCGAGTGAGACTGTCTCGAGCCGGCCGCCGGCGGGCGGCGTGGGCTCAGCCTCGACCGCGCTGGGAGCAGCACCGGCGAGCCGAAATTTGGTCAAGCTGAACCTGGATGATCAGCGCAAGGCGACCGGATCTCCGCTCCCCAACGTGGCCTGAGGTTCAGAAAATCGCGCTATGCGATCCGCTCGAGCGCTGCAACGTCGCGAATGAGAATAGCACCCTTTTCGAGTTCGATGATCCCGCTTCGATTGAGCGCCTGGAGGTGTTTGTTGATGCTCTCTCGGGTGCCCCCGACAATTGTGCCCAACTCTCGTTGAGACAATCCGAGATCGACGTGAAGGCCGCCCTCGGAGTCCGGGGGGGCATTTTGCGCAAGCCGCAGCAATACCTTTGCGAGGCGAGATTGCAAATGGCGGAAGGAGATGTCCTCGAGTTGCTCGCTCGTCCGTCGTAGCCGCTCGCATAGAATGCCCAGCAAATGCAGGCATACGTCCGCGTGCCGCTCGAGGAATGGCAGAAAGTCCCGACGGTGGAGGACGAGCAGGTCGCACTCCGTCATCGCGACCGCATCGGCCGTGCGGTCTTTGCCGTCGATCAGTGCTATCTCGCCAAATATCTCTCCCTCGCTGATGATGTTGAGCACGATTTCCCGGCCCTCGGACGAAAGCGAGCTGATCTTCACCCGCCCACGCATGACAGCCATCATCCGATCGCCCGGTGAACCTTTGGCGAAAATCTCCTCCCGGGCCGCGAAGTGCTGAACGTGCGTATAAGTGAGCAGGTTGTCGAGCTCCTCGGCCTTCAAGCGGCCGAATAGGAAATGTCGCTCGAGGAGTTTGCGTTTTTCGGCATGACTCGGCGTCTGAATCGCCATCGGCTCTACCGTTCGGGGCAGTTCTGCGATCGTATTCATACGCTGAATCTCCGGTCTTAAACAGAGCCAACAAACCGCGTTTGCAGCCAAATGGCGTATGTCCTCACACGATCCCGTCGCCCGCAAAAGGGCAATCGGCTCGGTACGGTTGCAAATGCGCGTTCACAAAACGAGTCGCACGAGCCACCCCATGTGTCGCGTCCAGCGGACTCGCGCATTCGGTGAGATGGCCTCGACCGACGTCGCGCGCTCCTGTGCCGGGCATCCGGAAACGAGGGCTTCCAAGCGTGCGACCTTCGACGGGCGATCCGGCGACTCCAGTGCCAATTCAGATCGCGCGAAGTAGGCCCGTTCGCCAGCGTGCCGCGCCTCTCGTTCCTCGATCCAGTTGAGCAAGCTGCAATTTCCGCCGTCCATCGCGGTCCCTTTCGGTTGCTGTGCCCCCCTGACCCAAACCGCCGCCCTAAGGCAGCTGGAAGACGATCGGGGGCGCGTACTAGGTAGGCCAGTTGGGCGGCAAGACCCTATGAACCGTTTCACAGGTTGCAGGAATTTTGAGGGCTGCCCCAAAATGCCGGAAACTGTAGCGCTGGCGTTGGTGCGAATGATGGAGTGCACCGCTATCCCTAATTCGCCCCTCCGTGCGCCCACGATGGGGCATAACCTTCCCCCGGGGCGCGGATCGCAATCGCGCCATACAGGGTCCTATAGGCTGTCTGGCTGCCCCCCAGCACCCAACCCCTGGATCCGTTGGTGGGCTTTTTTGTGTGGATCCGAAAGGAAAGTTCTCGATAGCCTGGGAAGCCACACCACATTGAGCGGCAGATTCGGAAATCCTTTGGGATTACCCCTTCCGTCAATACAGATGTGACCTGATTTTACGCGCGCAACGTGCTCGAATGCATGTTGGACGCAATGCGACACTGGCCGCTCGACACGCCGGGGAAGTCGCCAAGCTTGAGGACGTGGAGGAGGGGCAATGGACGCAATCGAATTGGGGCAGCGCTTCGTCAAGGTGAGCGGCCCGCCGCTCGTCTGGGAAGCATCTGAACTCGTGAATGACCGAGAGGGTATTCGGCACTTCCGCCTGCGCAACACGAGCGAGCCCACGACAAGTATCCTGATTTCCGAACGGGCACTGCTCAATCCAAGATACTTCCGGACTGCGGATGTGCAGGCGATAAGACGGTCATTCTTGTCGAAGTTCGACGCGCTTCGAACTGGCAAGCCGTAAGCCCTCTGACCCCCTGATCTCGCCCCGCGGATGCTGGCCGGGGTGATTGCTGGCGCCCGAAGCGGCCGGTATCCTGGCCTTTCTCCGAACCGGCGGGGCTTCGATCCATGTCGAATGGGGGAAGATGGCCATGAACGCTCCTCGCACGGCGCGCGGGCGATTGCGCAAGCTTGTGCCCATATGGCTTGTCCTCGGCCTGCTGTTGGGATTGCCGATCGCCGTGTGGCTCGATCTGCGCGATCTTTCCGAGGCATCGCTGCAGCGCCAAGCCCGCGACTTGAATTCGATCATCACGAGTGTGCGAAGTTACTACGCGAACAACGTTGTCAGCCGGGTTCTCACAGCACCCGGCGGCGTTCGGGTCGTGCACAACTATGAGGCTATTCCGGGCGCCATCCCCATTCCTGCAACGCTATCGCTCGAACTCGGCGATGTGGTCAAGGCGCAGCAATCGAATGTAACGTACAGATTCATATCCGACTATCCTTTCGAAGGCCGAGCGCCGCATGAGATGGACGCGTTCGAGCGCGATGCGCTTGCCACCCTTCGCGCTGATTCGGAACAGTTGCTGTACGATGTATCGGCCTCGGGATTGAGCGACCGCGTCCGGGTCGTCGCACCCATCATCATGGGCAGCACCTGTGTCGACTGCCACAACTCCCACCCCGCCAGCCCGAAGCGCGATTGGAAAATCGGCGATGTCCGCGGGATTCAGGAGATAGTGATCACCCAGCCGATCGCTGCGAACATCTTTTCCTTCAAATATCTCCTGATTTACTTCGTTGCCGCTGCCGCAATCGGGTTCGGGTTCATCTTCAATCAGTCGCGGCAGGCCGCCGTCATCGAGCGGATCAACAACGAGCTCGCCGCGGCGAACGATTTCTTGACGTCGATTTCAACAAAGATTTCGCGCTATCTCTCACCGCAAATCTATCGAAGGATCTTCAGCGGCGAAGCAGACGTCACGATTCACACTGAACGCAAGAAACTCACGATCTTTTTTTCGGATATCAAGGATTTCACGGCGGCGACCGAGCGCTTGCAGCCCGAAGAATCGACGCGAATGCTAAATGAGTACTTTACGGAGATGTCTGTCATCGCCATCAAGCATGGCGGAACAATCGACAAATTCATAGGCGACGCGATCGTGATCTTCTTTGGCGATCCCGATACTCGTGGAACGCAGGAGGATGCGAGGTCGTGCCTTCGAATGGCCGTTGAAATGCAGCGCCGTCTCGCCAAGCTGAATTCGGATTGGCGCGACCGCGGTGTGGAGCAACCGTTCCGCGTTCGAATGGGTATCAGCACGGGCTTCTGCAATGTTGGGAATTTCGGCAGTGCCGACCGGATGGATTATACCATCCACGGATCCGAAGCCAACTTGGCGGCACGCCTGCAATCGATCGCCGAACCCGGCCAGATCGTCATGAGCTACGAGACCTATGCGCTCGTACGGGAAATCGTCGTTGCCCATCCCTTGCCCGCACTGACGATGAAGGGCATCGGCCGTGAGGTCGTTCCCTACATCGTCGAAGGTATGTTGGATCGGACCGGCCAAACAGTCCGGGTGTTTAGCGAGCATTCGGCCGGTCTGGATTTTTATCTCGATCCGCACGCCATCGACGAGCGCGAAGCCGAGCGCATCCGCATGGTGTTGCAAGATGCCTTGTCCAGCTTGGCCGACCGACCCGCACCGGGGCATGCGCGCGCGAGTTCGCCTTAGTCGTGCCCCTACGTCCCCCTCCGATTTGCCGCGACGGACGCCGTCAATGTCGCGGCCAACTCGTGTTCGGTATTGAGCGACACCGGTGCCGCGTGCTTGGTCCGACATTCATCGGCTGCTTTGAGCGCCTTCGTGGAGCCGTTCAGGCTAAACTTGAACGTGCCCCAAGGCAGCGCAAGCGTGACCACATGACCGCTTCGGAGTCTATCGAACACGATCGCCTCGTTCGGTATTCCGGTTCCAACCTGGTTGTCCGTTATCGCGAGCACCTTTCCATTTGTGAGTGGCACATTGTCGATCGACAATGTTGAATCGAAGTTGTCGTCCTTGTTGAGCCGCCAATCGGGATCACTGAAAAACAACAGCCATGCATTCGTCGCCGACACGACGAAGGTTATGGAGCGGCCACTTGGGGTGTTCGATGAGATATAGCAATAGTCGAACGTGCCGGTTTCGTTGTACCGCGTCCCGCCCGTCCAACTGCCGGCCGAAATGCTCTGTTGCGCATATGCATCCCACGCGACGATCAATCCGATCGATGTCATCGCGATCGCCGTAAGCCCAAAACCTGCGCGCCTGTTACGCTCCCGGCCGCGCATATCCTTTCCCCGCTTGCCAAGCCTTTGCGACAAGATAGCGCGTGGCGGCCCGGTTCTCATGAATTTCGCGCACGGAACCGTGGCGAAGATTCGAATTTTTGGCATTTCTGTCGAGCGGAACCGTATCAAGAATCGGCAGTGTTAATAACTGTTGAATCACAAGCATAGTTAATAAAGGGTTAATAATTGATTAAGAAATAATTTTTATAGTTCTTGCGAGGTCTCCAGTAATCGCTAAACTTGCTTCGCCAAAGCCAGGTCGGGACAAACAACAATTGGGGGAGCCAGGCGATGCAGCGGATACTTGCGGGCGTAACCGTCGGATTTGCATTGCTCGTATCGGGACCAGCGCACGAAGCGGTTTCCTATCAAGCACCCGCCTATCAACTTACCCATACATTTTCGGGCAAATTGGCTGGGCTCGACCAGCAAGAGCTGCGCTGCCTGGCGATGAACGTCTATTTCGAGGCTCGTGGCGAAGAGCCCGAGGGCCAGCTTGCCGTGGCCCATGTGACTTTGAACCGCCTAAGGGACGCCCACTTCCCGAAGACGGTCTGCAAGGTTGTCTATCAGAGCGGCGCCTTTTCCTGGACATCCGATCGTTCAAACAATTTTAGCGACGTCCACGAGGAACAGGCTTGGCATCTGGCGATGTTGATCTCGCAAATGGCGCTTACGGGTTTAACGGAAGACCCGACCAAGGGTGCAGTTGATTTTCACGCGACGTCGATCCATCCCTGGTGGGTCGCCGACAAAGAATTCATTTGGCAGCTGGGCCATCATAAGTTCTATGTCCGCCCCGCACCGGGCACCGCACATGCAAGCTACACGACCGTCCCCGCAAGCTATACGAGGGTCGCTCGGACGGCGAAGCCCAACGCGGCATCGCGCAAGCCCGCCGTACAGCTGGCGGCACAGCCCGCTCCCGTCGACCGGCAGGACAAGAGCGAGCAAATCGCCGCCTTTACCGCGCCCAAGAACTCGGACAGCGACAGCCCCCTTCCGTCGGCACGGGAATTCCGCACCAACGAAGGGCACGGCTGAGCCATCAAGGCTTATCGTCTCCCTCGAGCGCTAGGTGATGTTCGCCCCGCAGGCAGGCTCAAACTAATTCCGCCCTCCCCGCATCAACGCGGGGCGTGCCTGGCGGCGCGAGTGGTCGTCCGCCCTCCGAGTGCCATTCCAGGATAGAAGACCTCGGGCCTCGCCCAAGGTCGTTGCTGCGGGAGCGCGGCAAGATCCCGTCTCGAAGCGCAGGCTGCATGGTCTAGTTCCCCGGCGACTTGCATTCTTAATCATTTGCCCAACCCGATATTCTGTTATGCTTGGCCGCAATAACGAATGTGACCCTCGGCACAGGGAGGGGTGCGGCAAATGTCGAAGGATCTTTCGTCGGAAGGTATTGCCTATATCGATGGCCGCTATATGCCGATCGCGGAAGCGGCTATTCCGATCTTGGATTTCGGCTATCGCCGTTCCGACGTCACTTACGACGTGGTCGGCGTATGGGGTGGGTCGTTCTTTCGGCTGGACGATCATATCCGGCGGTTCCGCAATTCGATGCGGGCACTGCGCCTGGCCCCCCCTGAGTCGGACGACGATATTCGGCGGATATTGACCGAATGTGTCCAACGCACCGGCTTGCGTGAGGCGTATGTGGGCATGGACTGCCTGCGCGGCCGTCCGAAACCGGACCTACCCCGCCACCCTATGAATTGCCAGAATTACCTTGTCGCCTTCACGATTCCGTGGGTCTGGGTCGTGTCGCCGGAAGTGCAAGAGCGGGGCGCACATTTGATAATCGCCCAAACACCGCGCATTCCCGACGAATCGGTCGATCCCAAGGTGAAAAACTTCCATTGGGGCGATCTCACTCGCGGACTGTTCGAGGCCTATGACCGCAAGGCCGATACCTGCGTCCTGCTCGATCGCGACGGCTTCGTCACCGAAGGCCCTGGTTTCAACGTCTTCGCGGTAAGCGATGGTGCAGTGGCGACACCGGACCGTGGCGCCCTGGAAGGAATCACGCGGATGTCGGTTCTCGAAATCTGCGACGAACTCGGCATTCCTTGCAGCGTGAAACCCGTAAAGGCGGCGGAACTCAGGGATGCGGATGAGATCTTCCTCGCGACGACCGCGGGCGGGATTATGCCCGCCTCGCGAATCGATG